>Ga0272449_1003753_pt1 | contig 12822 bp, 8 predicted proteins | sample YNPCB0241_FD_198679 | JGI IMG/M metagenome (GOLD analysis project Ga0272449, IMG submission 198679) | Hot spring sediment microbial communities from Yellowstone National Park, WY, United States - YNP-CB-024-1 | ecosystem: Environmental > Aquatic > Thermal springs > Hot (42-90C) > Sediment...
TACCATTCGGCGAACTCCCGCAGAGCGTCGCCGTAGCGCCGCCGGGTGATGCCGGAGTGCTGTTCCAGGAACGGCTGGACCTGTTCTTCCCACATTGGACGCCTCCTGACCCTCAAACAAAGGCACAAAGACACAAAGAAGATCTCTGTGCCTCTGTGTCTTTGTGTGAGAGAAAAATCTTGTACGACGTGGTTTCAGGGCCGTTAGACCCCCGTTTTTGATACATTGTACGACACCCAGAGGGGGTGTTGGGAAATACAAGTGTCGTTGTATGGCTATTTTACCAGATGCTAATGGAGATGTCAAATTCGTCGGAGAGAAGTGGGGGACCAGGGCAAAGAGCGATGAGAAGGGGATATTGGAGACAACGGCCCAAAGGGGATCACCCTCATCTGAATTTGACAAACTGCCCCCTTGGGGATATACTCTGAGTTGCACCTTTCCAAATAAAAACGCCCTCAGCGGTGGTTAGAGCACCGACAGAGGGCCCGTCTCCACGCCGGCGCGGACGGCGCGGAGGTCGCTTATAGCATACCACAAAAGGCGGCTCCCGTCAAGTCCCGGCGGAGCCGCTCTTGTTTTTGCCCCCGCATCACTCCGCCCTGGAAAGGAGTGACACCGGGCCTGGAACTTCCCTTTGCAATGTGCGGTTTGACGGTAGACCCCGAACGATGACCCGTACTTCGGCAGGTCGGGAACGATGAATCATCTTCTCCCCGCTCTCCAATACCATTTTGGCTTCTCCTCCTTCCGTCCGGGACAGGCAGAAGACGAGGCTCACTGCATCTCGGAATGGGGACACGACTTCCGTTCTGATGACCTGCATCTGGCCGAAGCGCGCCGTCGCCTGGCGAATCCGCTCACCGTGGCCTTAACCGCCACCGCAACGCCACAGGTGCAGGCGGACATCGTACGGCGGCTGGAATTGGGGGAGGCGACGCGCATTGTGACCGGCTTCAACCGCCCCAACCTGTACTTTGAAGTGCGTTACACTCCCGGCCCGGCCACCAAACTGCGTACTCTGACCGCCGCTTCCACCACGACCGCAATCCGTATCGTCGAGGGACTCAAACTGACCGGGCAGGAGGCGGTCAGGAAACTCGGCGAAAAAGCCAGTGAGCAGGGCTTCGAGCAGGCCAAAGCCCTGTGGGACAAACTGCGCTCCAAGATGGAAGCCGGACCCGCCGCGCTTGAAGCCGCCCAGGACGTTGCCGCCCATCCTGACGACGAAGATTCCCTGGCCGCCCTGCGCCTGCAACTGAAGAAACTCCTCGCCGAAGACCAAGCCCTGGCCGAGGACTCGCCCGCCTGCTGGAGCAGACCCGCCCCGCCGGGCAGACCGTCATTGCCAGCGGCGACCGTTCTGTGGCGATCGGTGGCAGCGTGAGTGGCAGCGTGATTGTGACCGGCGACCGCAACAAAATCAACAAGAGATAACCGACGATGGAACTTCCCCTTGAACTCAAACAGGCTTTGGAACGCTTGCAGGCGGGCATCACCGACACCGCTGACCTGGAAACCCTGCGCCGCGCTTTTCAGGCGGGACAGATTGTTCTTGCCACCGGCGAGCGCGCCGTGGCCTTGGGCGGCAGCGCCGAGGGCGCGCTCATCATCACCGGCGACATTCACATTGAACTGAACGCCCACCAGCGCGCTGACCTGGAGCGCCTGCTGGCCGCCCGGCGCTACAACCTTCCCTCATTGCCAGAGCACTACGTCCCCCGCGAAGAATACCTGGCCCCCCTGCGCCGGGCCCTGCTGAGCGATGGCGCCGCCGCGCTGGGCATCGTTGGCGTGCGGGGCATGGGCGGCATCGGCAAGTCGGTGCTGGCCGCCGCCCTGGCCCACGACTTTCAGGTCCAGGCCGCCTTCCCCGACGGAGTCGTCTGGCTGCCCATTGGCCGCGAGCCGAACCTCCCCGCCCGCCAGGAGGAACTCTACCTCTTCCTGACCGGCCAGCGGGAGAACTTTCGGGATGAAATTCAGGGTCGCGGTTTCCTGGCCAGTGCCCTGGCGGACAAGGCCTGCCTGGTGATCCTGGACGACGTCTGGGATGCCCGCCACGCCGAGGCCTTCCCCTTGCGAGCCAGCCCATCCGCTCGCTACCTCCTCACCACCCGCGACGCTGAGGTTCTGCAGACCCTGAACGCGCAGGCCTTCTCCCTGGACGTGCTCAGCCCGGAGCAGGCGATGGCCCTGCTGGCCAAATGGGCCGGACAGCCGGTAGACAGCCTGCCTGCCAAGGCCCGCGAGGTGGCGCGGGAATGCGGCTACCTGCCCCTGGCCCTGGCCATGGTGGGCGCCTTTGTCCGCCAGAACCCCGAGAGTTGGGCGCGGGCGCTGCACCGCCTGCAGACCGCCGACCTGGAGAAACTCCGCCGCCTCTTCCCCGGCTACGAGCATCCCACCCTGCTGGCCGCGCTGGAGGCGAGCGTGGAGGCGCTGCCGCAGGACGCCCGCGCCCGCTACCTGGACCTGGCCGTCTTCCCCGAAGAGGCCGCCATCCCGCTCCCCGTCCTGCAGGCATTTTGGGGTACCCTGGGGCTGGACGAGGATGATGTGGCTGACCTGGCAGAGACCTTCGTGAACCGCTCGCTGGCCCGCCGCGACGAAGAAGGACGCCTGCGCCTGCACGACCTGCAGCACGACTACCTGCGCGCCCGCGCCGGGGACTCCCTGCCCGACCTGCACCGCCGCTTCCTGCTGGCCTGCGCGCGCAGCCTCCTAAGCGCTTCCGGTGAGACGCTGGAAGGACTGCCCTGGCGCCGCCTGCCGCCCCAGACTCCCTACCTGTGGGACCACCTGGCCCATCATCACCTCCAGGCCGGGGACTGGGACGCCCTCTACGCCCTGCTGACCGATTTTGACTTCCTGGAGGCCCGCTGCCGGGCGACCTCTGTCTTTGACCTGGAGGCCGACTACCGCCTGGCCCTGGCGGCCTGGCCGCCGCAGGACGTCGAACGGCGGGAGGTGCTGGCCGCCCTGGAGGAGCGCCTGCGCCTGGAGGCCTCGCGCATCGCCCAGGCCCCCGAATGGCTTTTCCCGGCCCTTTATAACCACCTGCGCTGGCTGGACGCCCCGGACGGCCCCCTGCACCGCCTGTGCGAGGCGGCTGCCGCCCGCCGCACGGGCTACCTGCGCTCCCGCCTGGACCCGCGGCCCGAACCGCTCCTCTGGCTGCGCTCCCTGGAAGGCCATACGAGTGGGGTGCGGGCGGTGGCGGTCAGCCCGGACGGGCGCTTCATCGTCAGCGGGTCGTGGGATAACACGGTGAAGGTGTGGGAGGCGGAGAGCGGGCGGCTGCTGCGCTCCCTGGAGGGGCATACGGATGATGTGAACGCCGTGGCGGTCAGCCCCGACGGGCGATTCATCGTCAGCGGGTCGGATGACCGCACGGTGAAGGTGTGGGAGGCGGAGAGCGGGCGGCTGTTGCGCTCCCTGGAAGGACATACGGGTGTTGTGTTCGCTGTGGCGGTGAGCGCGGATGGGCGCTTCATCGTCAGCGGGTCGTGGGATAACACGGTGAAAGTGTGGAAGGCGGAGAGCGGGCGGCTGCTGCGCTCCCTGGAAGGACATACGGGTGGAGTGAACACTGTGGCGGTGAGCGCGGACGGGCGCTTCCTCGTCAGCGGGTCGGATGACCGTACCATTCGAGCCTGGGACCTGGAAAGCAGCGAGTCGCGCGTGCTCTTCTGGAACGATGCCGCCATCCGCAGCCTGGCCCTTTCCCGCGATGGCCGCCTGCTGGCCTGCGGGGATGGCGCCGGGCGGGTGTGGATTTTTGATTGGGTGCAATGACGCAGCGGTGGATTGGATTGCCCGGATAAGGAATTCGTTTTCGAGAAAGGAGTATCTCATGGACCCTCAACTCCCCGCCCAACTCGTGCAATTCCTTGCCCCCTTCCTGCCCTACCTGGTCAAAGGCCTCAAACTCGCCGGGCAGGAGGCGGCTAAGAAACTCGGCGAAAAAGCCGGTGAACAAAGTCTCGACCACGCCAAAGCTATGTGGGACAAACTGCGCCGCAAGAAGAACGTGGAGCAGGTCGCGCAGACCGTCGCCGCCCTGCCCGATAACCAGGCACTCCGCGAAGCCCTGCGCGAAGAAATCGCCCGCGCCCTGGCCGAAGACCAAACGCTGGCCCAGGAACTCGCCCGCCTGCTGGAGCAGACCCGCCCCGCCGGGCAGACCGTCATCGCCAGCGGCAGCCGCTCCGTCGCTATCGGCGGGAACGTCAGCGGGAGTGTGATTGTCACGGGCGATGAAAACACGGTGCAGACTGGCAAGTACAACATCTCAACCGGCCAGGTCAGTGGGGTAACCATCGGTGATCAGAGCGCGCCGCCGCAGAAATCCAAAGGCATCACCATGATCCCGGTGGAGTCCAGCATGGTGGACTCGGTCGGCTACGATGAAGAGCGCCGCCTGCTGCAGGTCATGTTCACCAGCGGGCAGGTCTATTGCTACGAAGACGTCCCGCCCGAAGTCTTCCAGGGCCTGCTGGAAGCCGAGTCCAAAGGGCAGTACATGCGCGCCCACATTATTGACGTGTACCCCTACCGCCGCGGGCCGTGCCGGAAGAAGTAGGAACAACCGTCGTGGTGTCCACTGAACAGGAGTATTTGCTATGACAGATGAAGCCTCCCTGTTGGAGCACCTGCTGCAAGATCGCACTTTCCTGCGCCGCGTTCTTCTTGTGAGCGGACAAGGCAATGTCCTGCAAATCGGCAAGTACAACATCCACATTGGGCAGGGGCAAAACCTGCACATTGGCGACCACATCTACCAGGGTCCCGACGTGGAGACATTGCGCCAGGTAATGCGCGAAGTGCAGGCGGAAATCGCCTCCGACCGCTACGCCGCCTCCCTCCAGGAGTACTTCCGCTCTCTGCGCCGCTACTGCGCCGAATTGCCCTACCTGACCCTGACCGACATCCGCCCGCCGAAAAACCTGGATGAGGTCTACGTACCCTTGCAGGCGCGGTGGCGGGAGAATGAGCCATTGCCGCGTGGGCCCGCCCCGCAGGGAGCATCGCTCACGGTGGAGCAGGTCCTGCGCCAGGCGCAAACGTCTCACCTGCTGATTCTCGGCCAGCCAGGCGCGGGCAAGTCCACCCTGCTGCGTCAACTGGCCGAGCGGGCCTATGACGATCCACACGCCATCGGCCTGGATCGCCCCCATCTGCCCCTGCTCCTACCCCTGCGCGCCCTGGCGCGTGCCGAAGGCGCCCTGGAAGAACGCCTGAACCAGGCTCTGCAGAACGAACTCCGCCTCACTCGCCCCCTGCCCGCTGGCTTCCTGGACGCCTGGCCGCAGCGCCTGGATACTCCTTGGCTCTTCCTGCTGGACGGCCTGGACGAAGTCCCCGCGGACAGGTACCTCTCCCTCAGGCAGTGGATCAGCGACCTGCTCGCCCATCCCAATATTGCCCGCGTTATCATTACCAGCCGCCCCTCGGCCTACACCGAAAAGGAATGGGAATCCAGCCGCCTCAGCGTCTATGAAATCCAGCCCTTCACTCCCGACCAGACCGCCGAACTGGCCCGCCGCTGGTTTGGAGAAGATGCCTCTGCCTTCCTGCAAGCGTTGGAGACCGTGCGCAGCAGCGTGCTGACCGAGACGCCCCTGCTCATCACCATCGCTGCCAAAGTTTATCTGGAACGCAAGAGACTGCCCGAACGCCGCGCACAGTTGTACCAGGAATTTGTGGACATCTGGCTGGATGAAGCCAGGGAGCGCGGCCTCCGCGACGAACTGGACGCCGCCGTGCTGGACCTGGCGCAACCCTCCCTGGCGCACCTGGCTCTGGCGATGACCGAGCATCCCGACTGGACAGATGAGAAATCCCTGATTCCTGTGGTGACGGAATACTTGAACGAGCAACTCAACCTGAAAGCCCGCGCCCCCGCGGTGGCCGAACGCTTTTTGCGGGTGATGGCGCGGCGCAGCGGCGTGTTTTTGAAGCGCGAAGAACAATACGAGTGGGTGCACCCCACCTTTCGCGAGTATTTCGCCGCCCTGGCGCTCAACCAGCAGTTGGAAAGCAGGAAATCGTTTGAGGATGTGCTGGGCGAGCGGGTGATGCAGGATGAGTGGGAAGAGACGATTGTCGCGCTGGCGGAGATGTGCATCATGCCAGTAGAACTGGTGAAGTGGCTGAGTGCGCAAGTGGTGAAGAAAAAGCATTCGCACGCGGCATTCTTGGTGAAGAAATGTTGGGAGAGTAGCGATGCAGCAGCAAGCGACGAAGTGCGTGCGACAGTTGTTCAGGCTCTTTGTGTGTCATTACGCGACCCAGATGCATTCCTTCGCTGGGAAGCGGCGCAGGAGCTAGGAAACATCGGCGACCATCACGCCGTCAAGCCGCTGATGGCTGCGCTGCGCGATCCCAGCGCAGGCGTGCGCCGAGGTGTAGCAGAGGCGCTCGGCAAGATTGGTGCGTCCGCTGTTAAGCCGTTGATCATTGCGTTGCGTGATCCCGATGAAGGCGTGCGCTGGGGTGCGGCAGAGGCGCTAGGAAAAATTGGCGACACGCGTGCCGTCAAGCCGCTAATCGCTGCGCTATGCGACTGCGATTTAGATGTGCGCAGATCTGCGATAGTCGCTTTAGGATGCATCGGCGACTCCCGCGCCGTCAAGCCCCTGATTGCTTCACTGCGCGATACGGATCTAGAGGTGTCCGTATTGGCAGCAGAGGCACTGGTGAAAATTGGCGTGCCTGCTGTCGAGCCTTTGATCGCTTTGTTGCGCGATCCTAATGAAGACGTGCGTCGGCGTGCAGGGTGGGCGCTGGTAGAAATTGGCTTGCCTGCTGTTGAGCTACTGATCACCGCATTGCGCAATCCTGATAAAAACGTGCGATGGTATGCGGCGTGGGCGCTGGGGGAAATCCGTCATGCGCATGCCGTCGAGCCGCTGATCGCTGCGCTGGGTGATCCTGATCTAGAAGTGTTTGCGTCGGCAGGAGGGGCACTGGTGAAAATTGGTGCGCCCTCCGTTGAGCCGCTAATCTCCGCGCTGCGCTACCCTGATGAAAGCGTACGCGAGCGTGCAGCAGTGGTGCTGGGACAAATCGGCGCACCTGCTGTCGAATCGCTGATCGCCGCGCTACACGACCCTGATGCATGCGTGCGTTGGTATGAGGTAGAGGCGTTGGGGAGAACTGGTGATGCTCGCGCACTGCCTGAACTGGAACGTGTAGCTCAAGAGGATACGGGCAAGACACCGTGGGGCGAGTCCGTCGCCGATGCCGCCCGTGAAGCCATCGCCCGCATCCGCGAGCGCATGGAGAAAACGGATTAAGGAGATTCCCATGCCCTACGACCCGCAACGTCACCATCGGCGTTCCATCCGCCTGCCGGGGTACGATTACACCCAACCGGGTGCCTATTTCATCACCATCGTCACCCACGAACGGATGCCGTCCTTCGGCGAAATCGTGGATGGGGAAATGCGGTTGAACGAATACGGCCAAATCGTGCCTGCCGAATGGTTCCAGACCGCCGTCGTACGCCCGTATGTGGTGTTGCATCCCGATGAATTCGTGGTGATGCCCAACCACGTGCACGGGATTGTTTGGATTGTGGATATGGGTGGTATGGATGATGATGTAGGGGCGCAGCGGCGCTGCGCCCCTACCACCACCAACCCCACCAACACCGCCCCCACCCCACCCCCACCCGGCGCGCCGTTGGCGGCGCCACACCCACCAACGTCATCCCCGGTTCGTTGGGCGCCATCGTGCGGTCGTTCAAATCCGCCACCACCAAACGCATCAACGCCCTGCAGGGCACGCCCGGCGCGCCCGTCTGGCAACGCAATTATTACGAACACATCATCCGGGACGACCATGCCCTGGCCCGCATCCGCGATTACATCCAATCCAACCCCCAACGCTGGGCCGATGACCAGGAAAACCCGTCCCTAAACAGGAGGCGATGAACCATGATGGCCGACTTCCTCCTCAACCTCCTCGCCTCCCTCGCCTACGACCTCCTCAAAGCCCTCCCCTCCCGCTTCCGGGGTCAACGGGAAGACCTCCTCCGCGACTTGCGCGCCGAACTGGCCCGCCAGACGCAAGCACTGGAGGCGCTAAATGCCGTCCTTGCCCGCCTGGGCAGTGAGCGGGTGGTACGTATTGAGGGCAGCGCCTCCAACAGCATCATCATCACCGGAGACGGCAATACGGTGATCGTGGCCGACGGCGGCGCGCTGGCGCAGCGGTGGCAGGAACTCCAGGTCAGCGATGCTGAAGCCACCGACCTGTACCGCGAACGGATCGCCCAACGCTATGCCCACCTGGTCTTCCCTCTGAGCGGCATTTCGTTTCACGCCCTGCTGGAACAGATCTATCAGCCCTTGCAGGCGGCGCCCGTGAAAGACCTGACTCGCTGGTATCAGGCGGAACGCGCTCCTCTCCACGAGCGCTGTGAGATGGATGAAATCCTGACCGAAGACCGCCCGGTTGCTCTCCTGGGCTTGCTCGGCGGCGGCAAAACGACGACGCTTCACTATCTGACCTGGGCTTACGCCCGCCGCATAGAAGACCGTCTGCTCTGGCGCGGCGACGAGTTGATCCCCTTCTACGTTACGGCCCGCGACCTGGCTGAAGCCTGGCAGGACGAGACGGATTTCCTCCCCGCCTGTGCCCGCGCCGTGACGCGCGCCCGCCACCATCCCCTCGGCTCCCCCTATCTGGCGTATCGCGTTCTGGAGTCGGCGCTGAAGCAGGGGAATGCCCTCCTGCTGATAGACGCTCTGGATGAGCACCGCGTCCCCGATGCCACTCGACGCGACTTTCTCCTGGCGCTGCACAGCACCTGGCAGGAGGAGCCGTTCCGCGACAATGTACTGCTGCTGACCTCACGTCCCCACGCCTTTCTGGAGGCTGGTTTCCGACCCTATGCCCTGCAAACCCTGGATGACCCGCGTCTGGAACGGCTGGCTTATCGGCTGGGAAAGGTTTTGCTACAGGAACGGGACGAAGCAGAGCAGGCGGCAAAACTGGAAGCACTTACCCGCCTGGTCGTTTCGCCGCAGATGGCGATGTTCGCCTCCCCCTTCTACGTGACCCTGCTCACCCTGGCCATCTGCCGTTCGGCCCATTTTGCCGACGGCCTGGCACAGGCACAGCGCATCGGACGACTGGCTGACCTGTATCGCTTCTTCCTGCGCCAGACGATCCGCTGGGAGCAGGCCAAACCCGATGCGCCCCCGGTGGATGAAGGCGCAGCCCTGGGGGCGTTGGCCGAACTGGGCTGGCAGACCTTTGCTGAACCGCCCTGGCAGGAGCGGCTTGCGCAAGCCCTGCTTTCCAACTCGGATCGCCGTGCAGCGCTCGCGTTCTGGCAGCGCACTGGCCTGTTTCAGCAGGATGAGTTCACGGGAGAATGGACCTTCTCTCACGGCGGATTCCAACTCTTCGGCGCAGCGCTGATGCTGAACGAAGCCTGGAACCGTGGCCAGCAGGAAGCAATCCGCCAACTCCATCGGGAAACAGCGCATCTGACCGACTGGGATACTGTCTGGCAATTGTTCTACGGGTTACGGGGAGAAGCCGATGAGCGAACCGCCTCCTGACGAAGTCGCCCTGCTGGAGGATTTGCTGGAAGGCCTGCCCGATACAGGAAGCGATCGGGAACTGCGCCTGATCCAGGCCATCCGCTACCTGGCAGAGTTTACGGGCAAAAGCGAACGGCCACTGCCACCGGGGATAGAAGCCATCGCCCTGCGCCTGACGCGCGATGCTCTCTTTGACCTGTATGCGGGATTTCGTCTCGGCACCTTTCGCGGCATTTCCAGCATTCCTCGCCCGCCGGGCGAGCCTTCTGCCGCGCAGATCAGGCTGGGCGAACGGCTGAAAGCCCTGCTGCGGATTGAGGCGGCCCGGGCGGAAATGTTCCGCTGGTTCCTGACTGGTCTGCGCCATCAGGTCGGTCGGCTTCTGGGTGAGTCGTTGCCAACCGCCCCACCTATCTGGGAGCCTCGCCGCCTGTTCGTTCACTGGCGTGGACGACTCGCCCTGGCGCTGGCGGAAACGTTCCGCGCCCCTAACGATAAGGAAAATCCGGACCACGAGTTCGGACTATACGGCCTGCACCTGCTCTTTTCGGGCAGCGGTGAAATCCGTCCTCACGAGTTTCAGGCGCTCTGTGACCTGATGTCCTGGTGGGCGGAATATTATCCCTACTTTCCCGAACTGGAAATCCGCGATCTGGTTCGCGCTATCGCCCAGGCATCCCTCTCGCCGGAGCAGATCGGCGAACTGGTGCGTCGGTTGCACGCCTGGCACGATCTGGAACGCTATCCGGCAGAACGTTCCTTTGCCAGTTATCGGGAGTTTGTGCGGGCGAATGCCCAGGCTGCAGGCTATGGCAAAGCATTCACTGCGCTGGCGATGCTACTGGCGCCACTGTTCCGTCCCCGATCCCTGCCCTTGCTGGGGGAGGAATATCAGCGCTATCGGGAACAGGTCAACCGTCGCTGGGGACTGGCTCCCGCGCTGGCCAGCCTGGCGTTGCAGGACGAGGGATGCATTCCTGCCCTGGCGCAAGAGATAGATGCGTTGCTGGAGATGAAAGCGCCTGAAGCCGAATGGGTTCTGGTCAAAGCAGTGCCTGCCTTCCTCAACCGTCCCTCTCACTTGTATCGCTTGCAGAGTATTCTGGACCGTCACCATTTTCAGAAGTTTGACGACCTGAAGATTGGCGACCTGCAAAACTTGCGCCTGGAAATCTCCAGCGAAGCGCTGGAGACCCTGCTGGACCTGATGCACCGTTTCCCCGATGCTCGTTGGCCATTGCAAATCCTGGAAAATGCAGGGAAGTTATCGCCTACTGCCGAAGAGTGGTTGAGCCGACAGGTACCCGATACTGATGATGAGATACTGGTCACGGCAGCTCTGGCATTGCACCAGCGTCTCTCCCTGCTCCGAGAAACGCCGCTTTTTCTCCTGGAAAGCGCCTTGCGGCAGCGACTGGAGCAGTCGCTGAAAGAGAATGCGCCCATCCCTGACTCACTGGTGCGCTGGGTGCTTGGGCTACCCAATGAGGCGCTGCGCCGCCTGCTCTCTTCCCTGGCCAAAGGGGTGGAGAGCGGCTTCCTCCAAATCGCCTTTTCGCTCTCCGACTTTCTTCGTACGATAGCCAATGAGGTCAGTCACGCGGACCGTCCCGACGCAGTCAAACTGGCAGCCTGCTGGCTGATAGACCCGGACGATGGGCTACACAGCGGGCTTACTTTAGCCGAACGTCTGGCTCAAGCCGCCAGGATGGTGCAGCGCAATCGCTTTGATGAAACCGTCGCCGCCTGGCTGGCTCGCATCATTCCAACCGGGGATTCTTTCCCACCCTCCCTGAAGAACGCTGATGACCAAATCCCCCCACCGATAGAGAGAGCTTTATCCGTCTCCCCGCGCCTGGCCGCCGTGTTAGACGAACCCATAGGCCATCGCCAGGAGTATCCGATGCGTGCTGGGGCGTCTCGTCGTCTGGCGCTGGCGCGCGCCCTCGGCCAGGTCCGTTCCCCGGAAATTGCTCTCCCTCTGCTGGCTAACCTTTTCCATCTGGCCGTTGAGATGTTCCTGGCCTGGAGCCGGGCTGGTGGTATGCCCCGCTACTTTCCCGAACTCTTTTGGGAGGCTAATGCTCTGGCCCTGGAGGTCCTGAAAGCAGTGACCCAACTGGAACCCGTCCTGCCGCAAGCCGTGGCGTTACTGGAAGAGATTCTCCTGGCCAGATACCGTATGCCCGAGGGTGGTTTTACGCCAGGAGTGATTGTCCGCGATCGTCAAATCTCTTCCGAGGCCATTTCGGCCCTGGTGGCACTGCTGCAGCGAGAGTACCCTCCAGAAGAAAAGCACTGCCAGCGCATCTGGCAGTGCGCGCTGCAATGGCTGAGCAACGTATCCACGTTGGACGCCGAACAGCAGGAGGTGATCTGGAATGTAGGCTACGCCTCGCCGCTGATACTGACCCGCTCGCTGGCACTGCTGGTGCTGGGGCGACAGCGTCCGTTGAATGCGCGAGCGTGGGAAACAGTCCTGAGCCTGCTGCGCACACCGTGGCATCAACTCTATCAGGAACGTGCCGCAGAAATCAGACGGCTGAACGACAGAGACGCCTGGTCCATCCTGGGACCTGGGGATGTGTTCCTGGTTGCAGGAGTGGCGGTAGCGCTGACGGCAGAATGGTCTGCCGAGATCGGCTTGCTGTCCAATGAACAAAGACAGGAACTGCATCAGGCCTGGCAGCACGCCGCCTCCGACCTGAACCTGACGCTGGAGGGAAAACTGGCGGAAAGCACCCATCCGATGCTCAGCGCCGAGTGGTCCAACGCGCGTGGCCTTGCTCTCAGCCTGTGTAATGCGGTGGGATACGATCCCGACGACGACCCCGATTGGCTGGTACGCCCCGCCGACCTGGCCCGCAGACTGCTGCCAGCATCAATCTCTTTGCAGAGGGAAGAGGTCGGTGTACAATCTATTCATCCACGCCGTCATTCTTTGCGTCCGATCAGTCCAATTCCAACAGAGGAGGTGACAAGATGAGCAATCGAGTAGCTGCCGACCTGGAAAGCATGATCGCTTTCCGTGAGCATCTGATCCGCTTCAACCGCACCCTGGCTGAAGAGTTCGCCTCAATGGAAGCGCACTGGCGCAGCCTGGGCGATGTCTGGACCGACGTCAAGTACCACGAGTTCGGCGAGGCGCTCCAGGAGGCTGCCCAGGGCGTGAATCGCTACTTGAGCGCGACCGAGGGCCACGAGGCCCATCTGCTCGGGCTGATTGAGCGGTTGCGCGAGTATCTGGAATACCGGTGAGGAA
>Ga0272449_1003755_pt1 | contig 12819 bp, 11 predicted proteins | sample YNPCB0241_FD_198679 | JGI IMG/M metagenome (GOLD analysis project Ga0272449, IMG submission 198679) | Hot spring sediment microbial communities from Yellowstone National Park, WY, United States - YNP-CB-024-1 | ecosystem: Environmental > Aquatic > Thermal springs > Hot (42-90C) > Sediment...
CTCTAACGAATCCTCGAACGAACGGTTCAATCCTCCATCAACGTCATGCCCCTCCATCATGCCCTAACGAATCCAACTCATGAAACTTTCTCCTTAATGCGAAAACGTAGCTGATCTGCTCAAACATTCACTATCAAATCCAACTCATGAAACTTTCTCCCTAATCTCAGAAATCTTTGTCCCCACTTACCTTTGTCCCCACTTACTCCCCAATCTCAGAAACCTGGAATCTTTCCCCCCAATCTCAGAATCTCACTCTCAACAAGAGCTCTATGAACTATCCTCTCTTTTCTCCCTCAACGTCATGCCCTAAGGCATTTTGGGGCGCGCACGCCCATACGGGGGGCTAAGTATACTTAGTTTGGCGGGTCCATGTGACGAACTAGATGGGGAACAATTGGAACGTTTTGTTCCATTTTTCCCCGTATAGGCGGATTTGCCAAAACCCTTAAATTCGTTCTAGGAAAGGGGAGGTTGAAGATTTTGCCGAGAAGATCAGCTTGCTTGCGGCGCAGCCTTGGAGGCGCTTAATGGCTTGAAAGGCTGGAAGGGGTTAAGGTCCTTATTGCGTCCCTCACGTTGAGTTGCGGCTCAAGGACGCCCAAGGTTTCGCTGTCCCCCCTCTTCTTCGCAGACTCCTTCATCATGTCCGTGACCTCGTCGAGCACGCCGGGGCATCCGCATACTTGCCTCTCAGCTCCAGGGCTTTTACGGCGTCAGGGTTCTTCTCACAGGGTGCTTTGTGGCTTAATTCTCACCCACTCTTAAAGATTTCACCTCCTACAATACTTCTCATAGAGCTCTCTATCAAAGCCAAAGCCGTCAAACAGAAAAATTAATTAAGCCACAAATCATAAATCTCTTATTTCAGAGTAATAAGGTAAGGTGGGATTTGTGGGTTTACCATATGTAATTCGTAGGTCAATAGTATATTTTTTATCTTTATTTGGCGGGCTTTTGATAAATTTTCTGGCTCCAAGACTTGTGCCGGGAAACCCATTACAAACGAGGTTAATGGAGCTGCAACGCATGGGAGTGAGAGCTGGTGGGCAAGAGTTTATAGAAAAGTACATGAAAATTTTTGGTTTAGATCAACCTTTACACGTACAATTTATTAATTATCTGTCTTCAGTAATTCATGGTAACTTAGGAGTCTCAATAACCCGTTTTCCAACAGAGGTTAGGGAGGTTATAGCCTTACATTTTCCATGGACTTTAGGTCTACTATATTTCTCATATTTTGCTTGCTTTTTTTTAGGAGTGTTACTAGGTGCTCTGGTTGGATGGAAAAGCTCAAAAATGCGCAACGCGGTCTTCATGTTGTTTATAGTTCTCAGTCAAATGCAATATTATACAGTAGCCATGAGTCTCCTATATTTGTTTGCATTTTTATTTCCCGTATTCCCAACAGGTTCGGCATACTCGCTTGGGATAACGTTTGAATCTATTTTCCATCAGATTGTGGATATAGCGTGGCATGCAGTTCTTCCTGCGCTATCAATTATTCTGATTGGAGTTGGTGGCTGGACTCTGGCAGCGAGAGGATTAATGGTGAGTATAAAGGGCGAAGATTATTTAATGCTAGCTAAAGCTAAGGGTTTAAGTGAGAGACGAAGGTTTCTCTATTACGGCTTAAAGAACACTCTTTTGCCTCAGATCACGGATCTCGCCATAACTATGGGTTTCGTAGCTACGGGTTCAATATTGGTAGAAGTAATATTCAGATACCCTGGCATGGGCTATGTCCTATATAGGGCTATAACGGCATTAGATTATCCACTAATACAGGGAATAGCTCTCATGTATGTATTCGGAGTAACAACTGCAGGCTTTATAGTCGACTTAATGTATCCGTTAATAGATCCGAGAGTGAGGCATGAATGATATGATAAATAAAAATTCTCATTTAAAAAGATTGTTAGTGAAAGCAGCACTGATTAAGAATACATTATTAGTCGTAAAAGGTAATTTGTATATTTTTTCAGGATTATGTCTGCTTGTATGCATAATATTATTTGCTGTTCTAGGCATGTATATTATTCCTTTTGACCCAGTAAAAATTGGGAGCGTACCGATGGATCTTCCTCCATCCTCTAAACATCTCTTGGGAACTGATAGTCTGGGCAGAGACCTATTTGCTCAACTTTGCTTCGGCACTTTAACATCTCTTCAAATAGGTTTCTTAGCTGGAATAATTGGTTTCCTTATAGCGCTGATGGTTGCTTTTTTCGGAGGGTATCATGGAGGGAAATTAGATGGCATATTGACCATTTTGACCGAGGTATTTTTAACGACCCCTACATTAATTATATTAATAATTATAGCTGCCGTGGTTGAGAGAATTGAGATACCCACAATGGCGCTTATAATAGCGGCCTTCGCATGGGCTTGGCCCGCAAAGACCATGAGAGCACAAGTTTTAAGTCTTAAAGAAAAAGGTTTCATTTATCTATCTAGACTCTCCGGCCTGAATAGTTTAGAGATTATCATGAAACATATGATACCTAACATTCTTCCATTCCTCGGCTCATATTTTGCGGTGGTTGTAAGCGCGGCAATGATTTCAGAAGTCGGTTTAGAAGTATTGGGTTTAGGTCCTAGGCATACAATAACCTTAGGAATAATGCTTTACTGGGCAATGATGCACGCGGCGGTTACAAGAAACCTTATTTGGTGGTGGCTCCCCCCATGCATAATGCTCTTCTTAATTTTCTTCTCTCTTTTTTTGTTTCAACGAGGTTTAGATGTGATCGCAAATCCAAGGCTGAGGGGTGAGTGAGCCTGGAGGAGCCTGGTCTCCTAAAAGTTGAAGACTTAAGAGTCTACTATAAAACGCGGTCAAATCCAGTAAGGGCTGTTGATGGGGTATCTTTCTCTATAAAACAAGGGGAAATACTTGGTATTGTAGGTGAATCGGGATGTGGAAAATCGACGTTAGCTAACGCGGTTTTAAGGCTTATAGAACCGCCAGCCTATATTAATGGCGGGCAAGTATTTTTTAAAGATTTGAATTTATTAAATATTGATGAAGAAAAATTAAATAAAATACGATGGAAAGAAATATCTTTGATACCTCAGTCTGCAATGAACGCTTTAAACCCAGTTATGAAAATTTACCATCAAATAAAGGAAGTTATTACTGATAAGAAAATTAAATTTTCCGATAAAGAAATTAAAGAAAAGTCAGAGGAGATAATGAAGAGACTTATGCTTCCCTCATATATATTGAATGCCTATCCATGTCAGCTAAGCGGAGGAATGCGTCAAAGAGCTCTCTTATTATTATCTTTTATTTTAAACCCAAATTTAGTAATTGCTGATGAACCAACCAGCGCGGTTGATGTTGTTACCCAAAGAAAAATACTTGAGTTCCTAGATATGCAAAGAAAAGATTTTGGAACATCTATTATATTAATTACACATGACATTGCTATTGTGGCAGAGGTTGCCGATAGAATTATGGTAATGTATGCTGGTAAAACTCTTGAAATGGGTGATGTCACCAAAATATTTGAAAACCCGCTTCATCCTTATACTAAAACTTTAATGGAGTCCATACCAATTTTAGGAGTTAAAAGGGAAGTTATAGGATTAAGTGGATTGCCACCTGATTTAAGAAACCCGCCTACTGGATGCAGGTTTAACCCTAGATGTAGATATTCAAGATCCACCGACATTTGTAAATTAAAGGAGCCTGAACTGAGATATGTGGAGAATAATCATCTTGTAGCCTGCCACATGTATAGTTAAAGGTGATATTATGAGCGAAATACTGAAGCTAAATAATGTTACTAAAATATTTTCTTTAGGGGGTTTGTTAAAAAAAAGGCGCGTAATTGCTGTCGATAACGTATCATTCTCTATACCGAAAGGTAAGCCTACAACTATAGCTTTAGTTGGGGAAAGCGGTAGCGGAAAAACCACTGTAGGCAGGTTAGTATTGGGTTTCATAAAACCAACTTCTGGGAAAATTTTTTGGGAAAACAAGGACATATATAAGATGAAGCGAAGCGAATGGAAACTTTATAGGAGAAATGTTCAAGCGGTTTTTCAAGATCCCTATGAATCGTTAGATCCTAGATATAAAGTGATCGACACTTTAATGGAACCACTAAAAAAATTTAAGATTGCAAATTCTAGAAGCGAATCTCTCAAAATGATATCTGAGACTATAGAGGCGGTAGGATTAAGACACGAAATATTAGATAAGTATCCGCATCAAATAAGTGGGGGAGAAAAACAAAGGATACTATTATCAAGAGCTCTCCTAATTAATGCTAAACTTGTAGTTGCTGATGAACCTGTATCCATGATTGATGCCTCATTAAGGGCTTCAATACTAAACCTTATGAAAGACATGAATAAGAACTTTGGATTAAGTTTTCTTTATATAACTCATGATATTTCTACAGCTTATATACTTGCAGACTCAATCATCGTAATGTATTTGGGTTCAATAGTAGAAAGCGGTAGCTTTGAGAAAGTAGTATCTAATCCGAGGCATCCTTACGTAAAGGTTATCATCGACTCCATCCCACTACCCGATCCAAAAAGAAGATGGAAAAGCGCAATTAAATTAAGGGAGGGAGAAGGGGGGCTAACACCTAAAGATATGATGAAGTTTAGGTTAAGATGTAAATTCTGTGATAGATGCGCGGAGGCAAAAGAGGTCTGCTGGGAGAAAACTCCCCCCATAATAGAGATTGATAAAGATCATAAAGTTTCATGCTTCTTATACGCGTAATACTTGAAAGTAGAGGCGCTTATGCTTGAAAAACAATTCCAAAGAGAAGATTAAAAAATTCTTTCCCTTTGGAACCCATTTCTATCGAGAGCCCTCACGCCCAATAGAGGAATTAATAAGAGATATGCACATAATTAAACGCCTCGGTTTTAATACCCTTAAAATCCAAGAGTCTTGGTGCATTAATGAAAAAAGAGAAGGAGAAATAGACCTTGAAAAAATTGATATATTAATAGAGGAAGCTGCAAAACTTGATCTCCAAATTTACTTCGGTGTAACAATGGAGCAGGCTCCAGCATGGCTATGGAAGAAATACCCGGATTGCCGCCTAGTTTATAGCACTGGTGAAAAGCATGAGGATCCAACACAATATCTTCTGCCAGCTGACGGAAAACCAGGTCCCTGCTGGGATCACCCAGGTGCGCGAGAAGCCGGAAGGCGCTTCATTGCGGAAGTTGCTAGAAGATTAGGCCGTTACGACAATATTTTAGTCTGGAATATATGGCAGGAAATTGGTTTCTGGCCTACGAGACAAATACCCGGTTCAATAGGTTTCTGCTACTGCCCATATACTTTAGCTAGTTTCAGAGATTGGTTAAAAGAGAGGTATGGTGATTTAAACTCGCTTAATAAAGCTTGGCGTACAGGATTTGGAGATTGGGATGAAGTTGAGCCTCCGAGAATATTCCCAATGGTTCCATCTTATATTGATTGGCGATACTTCATGGACAACATATACCTTTCTAGAGTGCTACACTGGAAAGCTGAGGCATTCAGATCTAATGACCCTAAGCATCGCCCAGTTTTTTGTCATGTAGCTTCACCGTCAATTGGCAGTGCCGCTGAATGGAGATGGGCCTCCCAAGTAGATGTTTTTGGCAGCTCTTGCTACCCAACGTGGCATCCCTTCAACGAATGGGATTACGGTTCTCCAAAACCTGGGGAATCAGCTTCTAAAGAGCTGAGCATGCTCTACGAAGTTGAATTAATAAGCATGATTTATGATTATATAAGATGCGCTGCAGGCCCTAATCGTGAGTGCTGGGCAGCCGAGTTTCAGGGCGGTCCAATCTCAACCTCGCTACATTTGGGCCGCGCGCCATCACCAGAGGATATACGACGCTGGGTTTTAACCGCATTATCGGCAGGTATACAAGGTCTCTCCTTCTGGAATTATAGATCGGAAATTTTCTGGTCTGAAGCATATGGTTTTGGACTACTTAACTCTATAGGCGACTTCACACCACGCGCAAAAGAGGCTGGAAGAATTTCAGAAAAGGTAAATTGTTATGTAGATCTTTTTCGTGAAAAAAATCTCTCTCAACCCGAAGTAGCTATCTTTATTAATGATGATCTCTGGCATTTTGCTCAGGCAACAGGCAATAATGCTATCTCACACTTATCCTTCACTATCCGCGGCATATACAGGATGCTATGGGAGAATGGAATATGGGTTGACTTCGTTGAAGCACATGAAACATCTAGTAAGGATCTCAGCAAATATAGGGTGGTGATTTTGCCATTCCCCCTATCCCTAGATGACAGCGTATTCAAAATTTTACGGGAATACGTAGCTAATGGTGGTGCACTTATCTCAGAAGCTTGTCCAGGTCGCTATGACAAATATGGCTTCGCAAGACCTGGAGAATTAATCTCAGATGCTAAAGAGGTTTTTTCAGCAGAACACTTATCACTAGAGCTCTGTCATGAACCTATATATCCCCCAAGATGGACGCCAGCAGAACGGAGCTATGGAGAGATTAGGCCCATAACATATTTTAGTGGAATAGGGAGGTTTAATGGGCACAATGTTCTTGCAAGCCTATACGTAGAAAAGTATAAAATTCATGAATCAGAACCAATATTGCTAGTTGATGGAGAAACTACTGGATTAATCAATAAATTCGAAATGGGAAAAGCTTTTCTCGTTGGAACATTCATTGGGCATGCTTACGCTGCTTTTAGAGATAGAAAAACTATGGCTTTCTTACTGTCTTTACTTGAGAGCGTAGATGTAGGACAAAAAAAGCTCGGAACCCTGCTATGCCGTGAGAGAATAGGGAAAAATGAGCGCGCCCTATTCCTATTTAACATGTCACCTAACACAGTAATAGAAGAAATGGATGTCTCACAATTCTCAAATGTGGAGGACTTATTGGAGGGGAAAATGGAGATTGCGTGCGGAAGAGTTAAAGTTGGCGTTAATCCATTTGAAGTACGATGTTTAATTATGGAGGAATAAAAAGAGAATATTATCTCTAAACTGAAGATTTAGTGATAACCAATAATCTCTAATATCTCCCGTATTTTTCTACGGTTTTAACCATCACTTTTAAATTTTCTATTTTGGCGTTTGCTGGAACCTCATCCCCGGTAACCAAGACATATCCGCCTCCCTCCATACCCTCTTCTAGGCACCGTAATGTTTCTTTCTCCGCGTCTTCTTCGCTTCCAAAAGCTAAAATTACCGGGTCAAAGTTGCCCATAATGCACACCTTTTTACCATACAGTTTCTTTGCCTCTTTTAATGTAATATTACTTTGCTTCTCAAATGGCTCTATGAAATGCGGTCTAGCTTCTAACGCTATTGGAAGAAGATCTCTAATTTTACCGACCATATAAAAGCCTATATACTTATCAGCTTTTCGCACCATATCAGCAACAATCTTCAGGTCTGGAAGAACCCATTCCCTAAAATGCTTAGGGCTCATATCATAAGCCCCCCAAACATCATAGTAAAGCACTTCCGATGGTGATTCTATAAAGGCTTCTACCTCTCTCTTTTTAACTTCTTGAAGAAGCATCAATGTCTCTCTAACTACCTGCGGTCTCCTATATAAGTCAATCAGCAGATTTTCTGGTCCACGGATCATACATAAGTGGCTGAAAGCACAAGCAGCGCCAACGTTTGGAACACCCTCATCGCCTATAGCATTATATGCTTCAACCACCTGCTCAATATCAGCTTCCGCTTTCCTCAGAAATTCCTCTAAATATAGATCATAGATCTCGTAATCTCTCTCCGTCTTTATATAATATTCAAGTGTTCTTTGCAGATCTGGATCAGAGGGAATTATCCCATGAACAACCTTGGAGGAAAGTGCGCCATACGGAGTCTCAATTACATGCTCATAAATCTTCCTAAAACCTTCTTCCTTAATCAGCCTCGTTTTTTCACCCCATCCACATGTCCAATCTACATCAAATCTGACACCAAGCGGGCCCCTAAACCATATTGACCCCACTATCTGATGAATCTCAAAAACAGCTTTCCAACCAGTTCGGCCAAGTAATTTATATGCTAATCTATCATGAATTAAAGGAGCAACAGGAACAATATCCGGAATTTCTCCGTGAATAGCTGTTAAAAATCTCTCTTTTTTATTCATTTTTTTCACCACCAACATTCTTCTACCCACAATTATTCAGAAACCTTTATTCTTATTATTTAAGTTTTGCGACTTAATGGGCGGATCTGGCAACTTAAGGGTTAACCGTTGACAATACTAGTCAAATGTTATGCCTACATTCTGCTTTACATGGCTGGTTTGAGCTATAGGGATTTAACATACGTTTTGAGGGTTGTTCCATGCAGCCATGAGGCTGTTAGGCTCTGGGTTAAGAAGCTTGAGCAGATGGCAGTCAACGTTATTGTGAAGTCTAGGCGGATGGCGGCTGTTGACGAGACTAAGATTAAGGCTGATGGGGAGTGGTGCTACGTTTGGGCGGCGATAGATGTGGAGCGCGCGTGTAAATTGCTGGCTGTATGGGTTTCATGACAGAGGAACATAACACATGCAGAAGCCTTCCTAAGAAAAGTGCTTTTAACATGCATTAATAAGCCAGTATTCCTCGTTGATAAGGGTCCATGTGCCCTTAAGCCTTCCAGGCGCTTGGGCTGAAATGGGAACACAAAGCCTTCGGCGAGAGAAACCATACTGAACGCTGGTTCACAAGCCATGAAAGCCAGAACAAACGTTTCTTCAACAACTTCCCAGTTAGGAAAAAGCCAATCTTCAAGATCAAACTCTTCATAAGGCTCCTCACCCTCTGGTACAACTTCATAAGACCACACCAAACCCTAAAAAGACCACCAGCAACACCCATAACTTGACAGTATCTTATGTAAGTCCATAAGACTTATAAATTTTTGAGAACTAAAATATGAGAATAAAATGAATGGGAAAATAATTCGGATGAATAGGATTATTAATCCGATAACTAAAAGAGCGTTAATAATTAAGGCAAACTTGATGATGGAAACATTAAGTGCAGAGGATCTTATTAAAGTCTCAAGGGATTTTTGTGATGGAATAATATTGAATCTTGAGCAAGTGGAAAAATTATTTCATTATTTTCTTGGGAGGCATGCCCCAGCATTAATTTTGAAAATTGATTATACTTCCTATTCCTCTTCACTGATTGAAAACGCATTATATACGGGGGCTTCTGGTGTAATTAGCTCCTTTATTGTTGGGCATAAAAAAGATGAAGATGAAGCGAAAAATTTAGAGGCAATTTCTTCGCTTGCTCGAGAAAGTGAAAGATATGCTCTCCCACTAATAGTTGAGTGCATCCCATTTGGTGAAAGAATAACAAAGGAGAACTTTTTCAGATGCGTTGAGCTAGCCGCAAGAGTATCTGCGGAAGCTGGAGCTGATATTATAGCAGTGCCTTATATAGAGGGGAACTTCTTGCGTCAAAAGATTGTTAATGGAATTGACATACCAGTCTTAATGAGTGACATGAGAACATTCTTCGGGAGTGCTATTGAAAACGCGGAAATAATGTTAAAAAGTGGAGCTTCCGGTTTTCTGATAGGAGAAGAAACCTTTAGAATGTATGACATTTCAAAAATCAACTATTTATATAGTCTTCTTCATGGAGAAGTTTAACTTGAATATAGGAAAAAGTATTCGTTTAAGCACCATAATAGATCCTGATGATGGTAAATGCATTATGCTTGCTGCTGACCATAACTTTCTTGTTGGGCCCATAAGAGGATTAGAGAATGTCGAAAATACTTTAAAAATCGCTTTAAAAGGAAAACTAGACGCGGTAATGTTAAGTCCAGGACAAGCAAAACGATTAAGCTATATGTTTGGCTGGCGTGGGGCTCCAGCTCTAGTGGTCAGAGGAGATTGGGCGAACGCCTTCAGAGAAAGGATATATGCGCTTCCTACAAGAAAAACACAAGAGATTATTATTGCCAGTCCCAAAGATTTAATAAGTTTAGGTGCCACAGGGGCAGTTGTCTATTTTTTCACGGGTTATGGTGATGAGAATGAAGAAATTCGTCATTATGAGAGACTAAAATCTTTCTTAAAAGAGTGTGAGAAAGTTGGTTTACCATGTTTAGTAACCGTAGTTCCGATGGGAGAGAGAGTTACAGGGTCAAACTTCGTAAGTCTATTGGAAACTGGCGTACGCATGGCTGTTGAGGCTGGAGCTGATATTTTAGAGGTCCCTTATACTCAGGATGTAGATTCTTTCAGAAATATTGTTAATGCTGCAAGAGGTGTTCCTGTTCTATGCGCTGGCGGACCAAAGGCAGCAACGCTTCGTGACTCATTAGAGGTTACAATTGAATTACTTGAGGCTGGTGCCTCAGGTGTAGTTTTTGGAAGACAGGTCTTTCAGTCCGAGGATCCTACCGGGTATCTTAACATGTTATATGCTTTAATTCATGAGGGAAAAAGCATAGAGGAGGTAATAGGTATCCGAAAGACGCGTGCACGGATAAAGGCAGTCGCCGAAAAATGTATTGGATGCCTACTTTGCGAGCTTATTTGTAACTTTAGTCATGAAGGATCTTTTTCTCTAAGAAAAGCACGTTTACGTATAGAGAAATCAATAGAAAGGTATAAGCCTATATTATGCATTTTATGCGGGTCATGTGTAAGAGCTTGTAAAACTAGTGCTCTTACCATAAACCCGTTGTTGGGTTATATAGAGTTTAATAGAGATAGATGCGTCAGCTGTAGGGAATGTGTGAAAGCCTGTCCAGTTAACATAATCAAGTTTGATGAAGATAGTGGTCATCCGCTAATTTGCAATATGTGTGAGGGTAATCCTCAATGTGTAAATTGGTGTCCCTCTCAAGCATTAATCCTTGAGGCGTATTAAAATGGACCTTAAAAAACGCGGTTATATGGATAAAATCTTACATATTAACCTGACGGATGATTCATGTAAACTCTCACCTTTAGACGAGAAAGCTGCCTATTTACTTTTAGGAGGAAAGGGTCTAGGATTATGGATTTTATACAAGATGACGAGAGCTGGAATGAACCCGCTCTCTCCAGAAAACCCATTGATCTTTGCTACTGGGCCCTTAACTGGAACAATTGCGCCCACAAGTAGCAAGCTATGTATTGTAACTAAGAGCCCAGCCACTGGGACTCTCCTAGATAGTTATTGTGGAGGATTTTTCGCTTCAGAATTAAAGTTTGCGGGTTTTGATTGCATCATTATCAGTGGAAGAGCTGAAGATCCCTCAATGATAGTTATAGAGAATGAAAATGTGGATATAAAGCCTGCAAAGCATTTATGGGGGCTCAACACGGTAGAAACTGAGACTGCCATAAAAAGAACGGTTGGGGAAAACTTTAAAGTTGCCTGCATTGGTCCAGCCGGAGAAAGACTCTCTCCAATAGCTGGAATATTCTCAAATTTGCGTTGCGCTGGAAGGGGTGGAGCCGGCTCCGTGATGGGATCAAAAAACTTGAAGGCTATAGCTGTGGAAGGTGACGGGTCAGTGCACGTTTATGATAAAGAGAAGTTTAAGAAGATGGCTTGGGTATCTTATCGTTCGCTAAGGATGAGCGAGGCAACTGCCAGATCTTTACCGACGTATGGAACTGCAAACATATTGTTAACAATAAATGAGATGGGAGCCCTCCCAACAAGAAATTTCCAGACAGGAAGATTTGCTGAAGCTGAACATATATCTGGCGAAAGTTTTCGTGAGACCTTATGGAAAAAAGATCATGCATGCAGTCTTAATTGCCCAATTAAATGCAGTAAAATTGCGTCACTAAATAATGAATTGCATAAAGGCATTGAGGTTGATGGACCAGATTATGAGACAATATTCGCTTTGGGTTCAAACTGCGGAGTAAGTGACAAGCAGGCAATTTGCTTCGCAAATTACATCTGCGATATGTATGGTGTTGATACAATAAGCACTGGCTGCATAATTGCCTTTGTCATGGAACTGTACGAGAGGGGAGAAATCACTAATCAGGATCTTGACGGCATTGAAGCGAAATGGGGCGATGCTGATGCATTAATAAAACTTACAAATAAGATAGCAAGAGGCGAGGGAATAGGCGGCTTCTTACAGTTGGGCGTCAAGAAAATTATCGAGAAATATCCGAGTAGTAAGAGCTATGCGATGGAAGTTAAGGGTTTAGAAATGCCTGGATACGAACCGCGCGCAGCTCAAGGTATGGGACTTTGTTATGCAATATCGGAGCGAGGAGCATGCCATTTAAGGGCTTATACCGCAGGAACGGAGCTATGTGGGCATATGGGTGGAATAGATCCCCTTTCCCATGATCGAGTGAAAGTTCTGCATGCAATTGATAGGCAGGACGAAAAAACAGTTGTAGATTCAGCAGTGCTATGCTTTTTCACTCTCTTTGGTTTAAGGCTAAAGGAAATTTATCAAATGATTGTCGCATGCACCGGTTTCAATTACGAGAATGAAATGAAACTAAAAGAGATAGGAGAACGAATAATCACATTGGCAAGACTATTCAATGTTAGGGAAGGTTTCGAAAGAAAAGACGATATACTCCCCGAAAGATCTTTAAAAGAACCTCTTTCAGAAGGACCAGCTATGGGCATGATTGTCCACTTAGAACCTATGCTAAAAGAATATTATAGGATTAGAGGCTGGGATAAAAATGGCGTACCAACCCAAGAAAAGATAAGAAATTTAAAATTAACAGAAATTTTATAAAAAATCTTCTTTAATGTGAATAATGGAATCCCATGTTTAGAGGATCCTACTAAGTCTTGATTTTCATAATCTCTAAATAATGCTAGTATCTTTTCTAAGTTTGAGCATT
>Ga0272449_1003756_pt1 | contig 12818 bp, 9 predicted proteins | sample YNPCB0241_FD_198679 | JGI IMG/M metagenome (GOLD analysis project Ga0272449, IMG submission 198679) | Hot spring sediment microbial communities from Yellowstone National Park, WY, United States - YNP-CB-024-1 | ecosystem: Environmental > Aquatic > Thermal springs > Hot (42-90C) > Sediment...
CAAACATCTGTGTTAATAGGTGTAAATTTTGTGCCTTTTCAAGGGATAAAGAGGATAAAGATTCCTACGAGCTTACAATGGAAGAGATGCTAAAGAAGGCACATGAAGCTTATCTTCAAGGCGCAACGGAGTTACATATCGTTGGTGGTTTACATCCACGCTGGAGTTTTGATTTTTATGCAGATATGGTAAAAAAGCTTAAAAATGCATATCCATCAATGCATATACAGGCATTTACAGCAGTTGAGATAGATTATTTTTCAAAAATATCGGGAAAATCCCTTGAGTATGTTCTAAAAACATTAAAAGATGCTGGATTAGGTTCGCTTCCTGGCGGTGGTGCAGAAATATTCCATCCTGAAATAAGAGAAAAGATATGTCCCGAAAAGATAACAGGCGATAGGTGGCTTGAAGTGATGGAAACTGCACACAAAGTAGGCTTAAAATCAAATGCTACAATGCTCTATGGGCATATTGAAGAGTACTGGCACAGAGTTGACCACATGGAAAGATTAAGAAACTTACAGGACAAAACAGGTGGCTTTCAGGCATTTATCCCTCTTGCCTTCCATCCAGAAAATACAAAAATAGAAAAGAAAAGATACACAACAGGCTTCGATGACTTAAAGACTTTGGCGATTGGAAGGATTTACCTTGATAACTTCCAGCATATAAAAGCATTCTGGATAATGCTTACGGAGAAGGTTGCACAAATATCACTGTTTTTTGGTGTGAACGACCTTGATGGCACAGTTGTAGAAGAGAAAATCACCCATTCTGCAGGTGCAAAAACAAGGGAGGCATTAACCAAAGAAGAACTAATTTCTATGATAAAAGAGGCAAAAAAGATACCAGTTGAAAGAGATACTGTATATAATGAGTTGAAGGTGTATTAGGTGTGAAGGTTAATAGTTGGAGTTGTTGATGTTAAAAAAAAACTGGGTTTATAGCGATATAGACTTTTCAACAGTAGAAAAAATTAAAAAACATTTCTGTCTTAAGGATTCTGTAGCAAGGTTGATTGTAAAGAGAATTGGAAGTGATTATAATGCAATAGAAAGTTTTATAAAACCTGAATTAAGGAGTTTACCCGATCCATCTTTGATGACGGAACTAGAAAAAGGTGCCGAGAGGTTAGTTAGTGCAATTATCAATAAAGAAAAGATAGCCATATACGGTGATTATGATGCAGACGGAATTACCGCTACTGCGCTATTGTTATTATTTTTAAAGGAAATAAATTATCCTGTCGATTTTTATATACCTGATAGGATAAAAGAAGGTTATGGTTTAAATAAAGAAGCTATCGATTTGCTAAAAGCTAAGGGGATTGATCTTATTGTCACTGTTGATTGTGGTATTAGTGATTATGAAGTAGTTGAGTATAGTAGACAAAAAGGCATTGATTTTATTGTAACAGACCATCACATACCACCAAAAATATTACCAAATGCATCAGCAGTAATTAATCCAAAAAGGAAGGATTGTAAATTTCCTTTTAAAGAGTTAGCAGGTGTTGGTGTTGCCTTTTATCTTTTAATTGAGTTGAGAAAGCAACTTAGAAAAAAAGGCTATTTTAATATAGTAAAAGAACCAAATTTAAAAACTTTTTTGGACCTTGTAGCGATAGGTACGATAGCAGATATGGTACCACTTTTAGGACCAAACAGGGTATTTGTAAAATTCGGTCTCGAAGAAATTAATAGCACAAAACGTAAAGGTTTGAAAATATTAAGAGAAGAACTTCTTATTGAGACATTAGATGTTAGGTCTGTTTCATTTCGCATTGCCCCAAGAATTAATGCTTCGGGTAGAGTTAGTTCACCTATTGAGGCATTGAAATTACTACTTACTTCTGATGAAGATAAGGCAAAAGAGTTAGTAAAACAGCTTCACAAAAATAATTCTCAAAGACAAAAAGCTGAAGAGCAAGTTTTAAATGAAGCTCTAAAACAAGTTGAACAGTTGGGAAATAGATATACATATTGCCTCTATTCACCAAACTGGCATCAAGGTGTGCTAGGTATTGTAGCAGGAAAGTTAGTCGATAGGCTTAAAAAGCCTTGTTTTGTTTTTACAAAAGAAAAGGAAAAAGTTATAAAAGGTTCAGGTAGGAGTATTGAAGGATTTCCCTTAGATATTATTCTGGCAGATTTTACAGATTTTTTACTTGATTTTGGTGGACACAGGCTTGCTTGTGGTTTGGAAATGAAAGAAGAAGTGCTATCTTCATTTTCAGAGTATGTTGAGAGCAGGGCAAGAAGCCTTTTAAATGTTGAAGAGTTTTGTGAAATCTACAATATAGATAGCGCATTACCTTTAAATGAAATAGATGATGCTTTTTTCAAACAATTAGGAATGCTCGAGCCTTTTGGTTATGGGAATCCCGAACCAGTATTTCTTATTGATGATATAGAAGTTGTAAATTTTCGATTAGTTGGGGCAATGGAAAATCATCTAAAGCTATATTTGAAAAAAAATGGCACCTATTTTAATGCAATAGGGTTTTCTCTAGCAAATAACGGGATATCAGAAAATTCAAGGATTTCTGCCATTGGAGTGCCAAAGCAAAGAAAGTTTAATGGAACAAAAAGCTGGGATTTTTACATAAAAGACTATGTAGTATCTGGAAACAATAAAAAATTATGAGACAACATAAACTATTTATTGTTGACGGAAGCTCTTTTCTTTATCGTGCCTATTTTGCATTACCATATCTTTCTAATTCAAGGGGGTTCCCAACCAGGGTAGTTTTTGGTTTTTTGAAGATGCTTTCAAAGATTATTAGAGAACAAAATCCAACACATATAGCCGTTGTTTTTGATTCTAAGAAGAAGACTTTTAGGAATGAGATTTTTGAACAGTATAAAATAAAAAGACCACCCCTTCCAGAAGAGATACGGATACAAATTCCAAATGTGCATAGGTTGTTGGAAAGTCTTAATATAAGGACTGTTATCGAAGATGGACTTGAGGCGGATGATCTTATAGCGTGTCTTGTGAAAAAGTTTGAAAATGAAGTGACCATATTTATAGTTACATCAGATAAAGACCTATTTCAACTTGTTAAAGATAATGTTTATGTATGGCATCCTTTAAAGGATATAATTTTAGATGCTGAAAAAATAAAAGATATGCTTGGTATCCCTCCACAAAAAATTCCTGATTTACTTGCCTTGAGTGGTGATGAAATTGATGGAGTGCCGGGTGTCAAAGGTGTAGGTGAAAAAACTGCTAAAAAACTTCTTGAAAGGTATGCTTCTATTGAAGATATTTATGAACATATAGATGAAATAGAAGGCAAACTTAAGAATACTTTATTAGAACAGAAAGAGCAGGCTTTTTTGAGCAAGAAGTTATGTGAGCTTTATGTAAAAGATATACCAGATTTACAACTCGATGATTTATCGATAAAAGCACCTAATGAAATAGAGCTACGCGAGTTATTAAAAGAGTTAAACTTTTTTGAGTTTATTAAAGAGTTTAATTTAGATAAGGGTATAGATATAACACCACCAAAATTAATAGAATTAAAGACCTTTACACCGGCTTCGGGTAAGGTTCATTTAGTATTTCGATTAAATAATAATGATAAAAAGCTTTTTGTTAGTGAAGACGGTAAAAAGGTTTTCAAGATAGAAGCAGAGAATGCAGAATATGTATTAAAGCAGTTACTTAAAAGCACTAAAGTTTATCTCTTTAATGGGAAGTTATTATACAAAAACTTTTCACAAAATACAATGGAAGATGCCTATTTTATAGACCTTTCCCTTATCTCTTATCTCTTATATCCAAATGCTAACCATAGTCATACATTAGAAGATGTTTTAAAAGATGAATACGGATATATTCCTGAACCTGTTAAAGTACAGCAAACACTTTTTGAAGATGTCTTTTATGATAAAGATGCTTTTTTGTTAAAATTTGTTCCAAAGATATCAGAAAAACTAGAAAAAGAAATTTCTAAAGAGCCAGAACTTAAGTCCCTTTATGACAATATTGAATTTCCTCTTGTAAAAGTGCTCGCAAGCATGGAAAAAAATGGTATAAAAATTGATTTACAGAAATTTAGAGAGATTGATTTTGAATTATCAGAAAAAATAGAAGCCTTGAAAAGAGAAATATACGCTTTTATAGGAAAAGAAATAAATCTCAATTCACCAAAGCAGTTGTCAAAGGTCCTGTATGATGATTTAGGTATAAAAAATCTCAAAAAAGGTGCAAAATCTACATCAACATCTTCAGATGTACTTCAAGAAATTTATGACCAACACCCAGTAATTCCAAAGATTATTGAGTATAGAAACTTTTCAAAGATAAAAAGCACATATGTTGATGTACTTCCTGATTTTGTTGATAGAGATGGTAGAGTTCACACTACATTTCATCAGACGTTAACGGCAACAGGTAGGTTATCAAGTAGTAATCCCAATTTGCAAAATATTCCCATTAAATTTGAGTGGGGAGAGAAAATAAGAAGTGCTTTTATAGCGGACAGAGGGTATCTACTTCTTTCTGCAGATTATTCACAAATTGAAATTAGAGTGTTAGCACATATGTCTGAAGATGATAATTTAATAAGAGACTTTCTTGAAGGTAAAGATATTCATGCACGAACTGCTGCAAAAATATTTGGTGTTACAGAGGATAAAGTTACAAAGGAAATGAGAAGACAGGCAAAAACTATAAATTTTGGTATCTTGTATGGTATGGGGTCTTATTCTTTAAGTAGAGAGCTTAATGTTAGCCAGAAAGAAGCTGAAAAATTTGTTCAGAAGTACTTTGAAAGTTATGAAAAGGTAAAAGAGTTTCGAGATAGTTTGATTGAATTCGCAAGAAAGAATAAGTATGTAAAAACCTTTTTTGGTAGAAAAAGGTATATATATGAAATTGATTCACCTGATCATCTTGTGAGAAACAATGCTGAAAGGATTGCTTTAAACACACCTCTTCAAGGGACAGCAGCAGATATTGTAAAATTAGCTATGGTTTTGGTCTATAATAATTTGCAGAAATCTAATATTGATTTTAAGATGCTGTTACAGGTTCATGATGAAATTTTACTAGAAATTAGGGATTATCAGATAGATACTGCTAAGGAAATTGTTAGAGAAAGTATGGAAAATGTAGTTAAGTTGAAAGTACCACTTGAAGTAAAGATAGGAATAGGTAAAAATTGGTATGAATCAGCATTGTAAAAATTGCAATAAAACTAGGAGGTAATTATGAAAGTTTTAGTTGTAGGTGGAGGGGGGAGGGAGCATGCACTTTGCTGGAAGATAAAACAAAGCATACTAGTGAAAGAGCTCTATTGTGCACCTGGTAATGGCGGCACTGCGAAGATTGCGGAGAATATCCCTATAAAAGCTGAAGATGTAGATGGTATTGTTGATTTTGTAAAAAATACAAAGATTGATTTTGTAGTAATAGGACCAGAAGCTCCTTTAAATCTTGGTATTGTTGATATGCTTGAAAGGGAAGGGGTCATGGCATTTGGACCATCAAAAAGAGCAGCTCTTTTAGAAGGTAGCAAAGTGTTTGCAAAAAATATTATGAAAAAATATGGCATTCCTACTGCAGATTTTGAAGTTTTCGATGACGCAGACAAGGCAAAAAAATATATTGCAAGCCAAAATAAACCATTAGTTGTTAAAGCTGATGGACTTGCAGCAGGTAAAGGTGTTTATGTATGCAAAACAAAAGAAGAAGCAGTTAATGCTATAAGTGATATCATGGTTAAAAAAGTATTTGGATCTGCGGGAGATAAAGTTGTTATTGAGGATTGTTTAGAAGGTGAAGAAGCATCCTTTCTTGTCTTTACCGATGGAGAGGTAGTAATACCAATGGACTCATCTCAAGACCATAAACGTGTATATGATAACGATGAAGGACCTAATACAGGTGGTATGGGGGCTTATTCACCTGCACCAGTTGTTAATAAAGAGGTTTTTGATAAAGTAATGAATAAAATCATTTATCCTGTAATTAAAGGCATGAATAATGAAGGGATACTCTTTAAAGGTGTTTTATATGCAGGGCTGATGATAAAAAATAATGAGCCCTATGTGCTTGAGTTTAACACAAGGTTTGGAGATCCTGAAGCACAGCCACTTTTGGTAAGAATAAAGAATGACATAGTACCGGTTTTAATGGGATGCATTGATGGTAAGCTAAAAAATGAGTATCTATTATGGGATGAAAGACCAGCAGTTTGCGTTGTAATAGCATCTGGTGGATATCCAGGTGAATATAAGAAAGGTTTTGAAATTAAGGGACTCGATGATATAGATGATGAAAATATTTATGTATTCCATGCAGGTACGAAAATGGTAGATAACAAAATATATACAGATGGAGGAAGGGTATTGGGAGTAACTGCCTTAGGAGATAATATAATTAATGCCATTGAAAATGCATATAAAGGTGTTAGCAAAATATGCTTTGAAGGCATGCACTACAGAAAGGACATAGGCAAAAAAGCTATAAATAGACTGCTCAAATGAAGGTTATTTAAATGAAAAGAGTAATTCTTGGTACTGCTGGACATATTGATCACGGTAAAACAACCTTTATAAAGGCATTAACAGGTATCGACTGCGATAGACTAAAAGAAGAGAAAAAAAGAGGTATAACAATAGAACTTGGCTATGCCTATCTTTATTTACCTTCAGGAATAAAGGTTGGGATTGTAGATGTGCCGGGTCATGAGAAATTTGTAAGTAAAATGGTTGCTGGTGCTGCTGGTATAGATGTTGTTGCTTTAATAATTGCTGCCGACGAAGGTGTGATGCCACAAACAAGGGAGCATTTATATATTTGTGAACTTCTAAAAGTAAAATATGGAATAGTTGTTCTTACAAAAGTTGATTTAGTGGATAATGAACTTATCGAGTTGCAGAAGGAGGATATAAGGGAGTTTCTTAAAGGTACATTTTTAGAAAAAGCACCTATTGTTGAAGTGTCATCTGTTACAGGTAAGGGTATCGAGGAGTTTAAAACTATACTTGATAATATTTGTCAGAATATTAGAGATAGGTCATTAGAAACACCTTTTAGAATGCCTGTTGATGATGTTATATCAATAAAAGGGTTTGGGACTGTGGTTAGAGGTACTGCTATTTCTGGACGAATAAAAAGTGGAGAAGAGGTCTTACTATTGCCAGATAATAAAAAGGGGAGGATTAGAGGTATTCAGAGTCATGGAAAATTTGTTGAGGAAGGTTATGCTGGGGAAAGATTAGCTATCAATATTCCTGATTATGAGAGGGGAAATTTGAGAAGGGGGATGCTAGTTGTTCGTGATGGATATCACCACCTTACAAGCCATATTCTTGTAGATTTCCATTATTTACCATACAACGAAAAGCCTCTCAAACAACGTATAGTTTGTCAATTTCATGCAATGACAATGAAAACAACAGCTGAAGTTTTCTTTATCGGGGTAGATAAAGTTTTTCCTGGTACAAAAGTATATGCATTAGTAAGGCTTGAGCAGCCCTATGCATTTTCCTATGGTGATCCCTACGTTATTAGAGGTTTTGGTATTTATACAACTATGGGTGGAGGTACTATTCTTCACCCCTGTTTGAGTAACATTAATAAAAATTTGATTACAGAAAACTATCTAAAACCTTTTTTAAATGGAGATTATAGTGGCATAATCTCTACGATATTAAGAGAGCGTGGAGGGGAGGGTTTATCCATCAAGGATATAATGGGTTTTTTGAACCTCGAATTATCTAAGGCAGAGTATCTATTAAAAACCCTTGTAAAAGAAGGAAAGATTATCGAAGATAGCAAAAGCAAAAAGTTTTTTGATAGGGCATTTTATGAAAACTTAAAAGAACAAACATTGACAATGATTAAAAAGTTTCATACAGAAAATCCCTTAAAACCTGGCATCAAAAAAGAAGAATTGTTTGTAAAGATTGGAAGTTTTGGTGAACTTTTTCAACTCATAATTAAGGAGCTATTAGATAGTGGTAGCATAATTGTTGAAAGAGATATAGTAAGGATTGCTGATTTCAAACCAGGTGGCGAAGACAGTATTTTTAAGCCCCTTGAGGAATGTTTGAAAAAAATGGGATTACAAACTGAAGAACCTGATAAACTTTCTGAAATGTTAAAGATTGATGAAAAGAAGATAAGAGATATGTTAGCTACGTTGGTTAAAAGAGGGAGTGTTATTAGGGTGAAAGAAAACTATTATATACATAAGGACGTGTTTAATGAGTTTAAAAATGGGATATTAAACTTTTTTTCAAAAAAGGAAATAATAACACCTCAGGATGTAAGAGTAATGTTTAATATATCAAGAAAATACATGATTCCCCTGCTTGAGTATTTAGATAGTATCAAACTAACAATAAGAGTTCAGGAAGGTAGAAGGCTAAGGAAGTAATTATATACCAGCTCTTATCTTATCAGCGTACTTTTTCATTTCACCTTCTTCGTATTTTCCATGAATCATTCCAATTTTTATATTGTCACCACTAAACCTTGGTATTATATGGAAATGGGAGTGAAAAATGATTTGTCCTGCTGCTTTACAATTATTTTGAATAATATTAACTCCCTCTGCATTTAAAGTTTTCATAAGTGCTTGTGATAGCTTCTTAATTACCTTCATTACATTTGATATTTCTGGTTCTTCTAAATCAAAAATATTTTCACTGTGTCTTTTAGGTAAAACTAGTAAGTGACCTTTATTTATGGGATTTATGTCTAGAATTGCAATGAAAAGCTCATCTTCATATACTTTTTCAGAAGGGATACTACCATTGATTATCTTACAAAACAGGCAATCCATAATGTTAACCTCCTTGGTTTTTTATATATTTTATTCAAAAAAAAGAAAAAATTAGAAGAAAAAAAGATGTAAAAATGGATAATTATGCTATAATTTTAACATGAAACCAACACCCTTTGTAATACTTAAGTTACTTAATTCTCAAAACTGCAAAGAGTGTGGGTTTGAAACGTGTCTTGCCTTTGCAACTTATATTTATGCTTATGGTTCTAAAGCCCTAGATAAATGTCCCTATCTATCAAATGAAATAAAAGAAATAATAATTTCCCTTTTTGGTGAAGAAGCTCAAGCTTCACCAACATCAATGATTGAGATGTGGGAAAGTTTTAGAAAAAAATTAAAAGATTTACCTTTTAAAGAACTTGCTAAACTAGAAGGTTTTTCGCTTGAAGAGGATAAATTGATTTTTTATTCTCTTAATGAAAAAATAATTGTTACCATTGAAGATATTATAAATGAGTCAACTCCTCTTACTGAACATGACAAAATTCTTTTCTACTACTACCTATTAAAGGCGGATAAGCTTACAGGTATTTATGATTTTTGCGATTATAGGAATTTTTATTCTAAACTTAAGGTAAGAGATGTAAAACAAGAAGAGTTTGAGATAAAACTACAACATGCTGTAAAAAATGATATAGACAAGCTTAAAAACATACTTATATCAATGGGTGGAACGGTTTTTGATGAATTTAGAGATGTTTATGATATATCAATGATTGTTCACATTTTTCCAAAAGTACCACTTTTAATATTATACAGATCTGGTGAAGAAGAATTTGAGCCCTATTGTAAATTTATGTTTGATAGGGGATGTAGCATTTGTTTTGATTCTGAAGGTTTGGAACACCTTTCCGATTATGTGGTTGAGAAAATAATTAAAAAATTAGAGCAATAAAAAAGGCGTCCCTTAAGGACGCCTTTTTTAATTATTTTTTCTCGTATCCTGCTAAACTTAATGCATATTTTGGATGATTAAAAGGATGAACTTGAGGATATAACTCAAAAAGCCATCCTTTAAAGACCTCTTCATTTTTCTCTGTAACTTTGATTTTTACAGCAGGATTTGTTGTTTGATCAACACTTGTTGATGTAATTGTACCACCTTCCATTTTAAAGGCAGGTAAGAATGTTTCAACGAAAACTTTTAAATCTGTTCCTGGGATTTGAGTTTCTTTTCCAATTTCAACAGTAATGATCTGGGATTTGTTAGTAGTTTTATCTGTTACATTTAATTTGACAGCTTTCCATTTGTTTTTAACACCTTCTGGTACAACAAGAACAGTTTCTACCTTTTGAGGCGTTAACTGCTGTCCCATCTGTCCTTGCTGTGGCTGCATTTGTTTTTTCTTACAGCCAGTAAGAGCAAAACTGCTAAATAACATTGTAACCAGCAATCCCCCACAAACTAATTTCTTCATTTTTATACCTCCATTTTGATATGATTTGCAATAAACGGAGAGAGAGGGATTTGAACCCTCGGTACCCCTTTAGGGGGTACACACGCTTAGCAGGCGTGCGCCTTAGACCTACTCGGCCATCTCTCCTATAACTTATTTAGTTTAAATTATTCATATAATTTATGCAACAATTTAATGGCGGAGGGGGAGGGATTCGAACCCCCGGTACCGTCGCCGGTACAGTGATTTTCAAGACCACCGCCTTCAACCACTCGGCCACCCCTCCTAACGTATTATATCAAGACCACCCATGTATTTTCTTAATGCATTTGGTATTGTAACACTTCCATCTTCGTTCTGATAATTTTCAAGTATTGCTGCCAAAGTCCTTCCTACTGCAAGTCCAGAACCATTCAACGTATGAACAAAATTTGTTTTGTTAGAGCCTTTAATTCTATATTTTATATTCATTCTTCTTGCTTGAAAATCTTCAAAATTGCTACAAGAAGAAATTTCTTTATAACCTTTGTATGAAGGTAGATAGACCTCGATATCATAAGTTTTCGCTGAAGCAAAACCTAAATCCCCTGTACATAAAACTACTACCCGATAAGGGAGCTCAAGTTCTTGTAAAATCTTTTCAGCATCATTTGTAAGTTTTTCTAATTCTTCATATGATTTTTCAGGATGGACAAACTTTACTAGCTCTACTTTGTCAAACTGATGTTGTCTTATTAAACCTTTTGTATCTTTACCATATGAACCTGCTTCGGCTCTAAAGCATGGTGTATAGGCAGTAAAATATATTGGTAATTTTTCTTCGGGTATAATCTCATCTCTAAAGTAGTTTGTAACAGGGACTTCTGCAGTTGGGATGAGATAATAATCCCAATTTTCTAATTTGAATAAATCTTCAGCAAATTTTGGTAACTGTCCTGTACCAGTCATGCTGTCTTTGTTTACTATAAAAGGGGGTAACATTTCCGTATATCCGTGTTTTTCAGTATGTATATCTAACATAAAGTTAATTATTGCTCTTTCTAGACGTGCACCTAAATTTTTTAATATGGAAAACCTTGCGCCTGTAAGCTTACTTGCTCTTTGAAAGTCAATAATATCAAGATTTTCACCGATTTCCCAGTGTGGTTTAGGTTTAAATAAAAATTTACGGGGTTCACCAAATGTTCTAATCACTACATTGTCTTCTGAAGATTTACCATATGGTACTGAACTGTGTGGTATATTTGGTATTGTAAGAAGCATGTGTTTATGTTGTGCTTCTATTTCATTTAATTCAGATTCGATTTTTTTAATCTCTTCAGCTAAGTAATTAACCCGTTCTCTAAGTGGTAAAAGTAATGTATCTTCAATCCCTTCTCTTTTTTTCTTGCCTATTTCTTGGGAAAGGTTGTTTCTTTCTGCTCTAAGTTCTTCAGTTTTTTTAATAAGGGTTCTTCTCTTCTCATCCAACATTTTAAATGTAGTAAGGTCAAGCTTAAGCTGTCTGCTTTGGAGCATTTTTTCTATTGTATTTAAGTTTTCTCTTACAAATTTGATATCAAGCATAACCAAAAAATTTTACAACAAAAGGATTTAAACTGCAAAACAAATTTTACGTTCCTTGACAAAAGAAATCCAATAATTATACAATTTAACATAAAAAGAGGTAGATAACATGGTGGAACTTAGCAAATTAGAAAAACCAGATGCTGAAAATTTTAAGGGAAAAAGGAAATTATATTGTTTGCCAAATGTTTATCCTATTCCTGGTTCGGATGAAAAATATAAAAATTTAATATCAAAGTTTTGGGATGAAGCTGAAATTCAGATAAGTAAATTAGAGTTGATGACACCAGTTACATATGTATTTTGTGAAATGGTTTATCAAAACGAAAATGCTCTTGATGTATTATCTAAAATTGATAGTTATTTGTTTGATATGGTAAAAAAACACATTGATAAAGGTGCTAAGTTAGTCCCTATAGAAGAAGAAAATGTTTTTAGCGAGTATGTAGATTGGGCAAATTGTTTAAAAGTTGTAACTACAGAGAAAGTGTTTACAAAAGTTATGGAGTTTTTCAGCGAAATTGCAAATAAAAGGTTTCATTTAATAACAGAGATAATTGATAAAAATCTTGGTAGTAGTGAAGCTGGGCTTTTGATTATTAAAGATGAGGATAGAAGGAAGATTAACTTTCCACCAGATGTTGAAATTTTTCTCATAACACCACCTGCATATGATGATATCTTAAAGTTTATTAGGGATTTATTTAGAAACGTGAAATAAATGGCAAAAATATCTGTCATCATAAGTACTTATAATAGACCACATTATCTTGCTAAAGTTTTAGATGGTTTTTTAAATCAAACATTAAAACCCTACGAAATAGTAATAGCTGATGATGGTTCAAAAGAGGATACAAGATTATTGATTGAATCGTATAAAGACAAGTCAGATATACCTATTATACATGTGTGGCATGAAGATAATGGTTTCAGGTTGGCTGAGATAAGAAATAAGGCAATTGCTGTGTCTAATGGTGATTACATAATTATTTGTGATGATGATTCAATACCAGATGTACACTTTGTTGAAGACCACAATAAAT
>Ga0272449_1003758_pt1 | contig 12812 bp, 5 predicted proteins | sample YNPCB0241_FD_198679 | JGI IMG/M metagenome (GOLD analysis project Ga0272449, IMG submission 198679) | Hot spring sediment microbial communities from Yellowstone National Park, WY, United States - YNP-CB-024-1 | ecosystem: Environmental > Aquatic > Thermal springs > Hot (42-90C) > Sediment...
GATGTATTTTGCCGAGAGACGCCTGTGTATCAGGTGAAGGTTTACAGGGATTTGAGTGGGCCTGAGTTGGTTGATATTGGGGGTGAGAGGTTTGTAATAGAGGGAGTGGTTAAGGGGAGTGATGGCAGGTTATATGCAAGGGATAAGGGAGTGAAGTTTAGGTTTAATGTATATGATAGGTATCACAGTGAGTACAAGAGGGATACGAGTGGAATGGGTATAAGGTATGGGGAGGGGGATATAAGCGGTGTCAATTATGAGGTATACAATCGGGAGAAGGACTACAATTTGAGTGAGGGTGAGGGGGAGAAGGAGATAAAGGTACAGTTGAGGGATGAGGCAGGGAATGAGAGTGAGGTGTATAGTAAGAAAGTGGTATATGACATGACCGCCCCTGAGTTTAAGGAGGTTTCTGGTTGTGGTAAGACAGTTTGTATAAAGGGGGTTGAAACATGTACGAACAGTAATGTGGTTACAATTATGATGAATGTTACAGACAATGTGGATGAGAAGGATGGGCTGGAGGTGATGTTATCAGAGGACTCTGGTTTTGCAGGGGCGAGCTGGCAGGCGTATTCGGATAGTCTGACATACACATTGACAGGAGGAGATGGGGCTAAGAGGGTATATGTGAAGGCGAGGGATAGGGCGGGGAATGTGAGTGATATTGTAACAAAGGAGATTATTCTCGATAAGACGCCACCTTTTGTCTCAATCATCAAAATAAATAATGGCTCGATATATACAAATAATGAGAATCTCAATATAACTATGGATGTTAAGGATGCAGTCGAAATGATGATATCCGGGGATGTAAACTTCACAAATTCACAGTGGGAGCCGTATCAATCGTCTAAGGTTTTTGGTATTAGTAATACTGAAGGAAGTCATTATATCTACTTCAAATTCAAGGACAGTTGTAATAATGTTGCTGGTGTAGATACACCAATATACAGGGAGATAGTTCTTGATAAGACACCGCCGCAGAAAATAACTGATATATATATAAACGGAAAATTGGCTAATGCGATAAAACCAGTATTCAGTAATTCATCAACAGTTTCTATTAGCTGGAATCAGTCAACAGATGAGGACATTAGAGTTTATAAAGTCAAAATATTCAAGGACAATACGAATATTCTCGATCTGACTACAAATGGCAATCAGATTGCCATACCTTCCCTTATAGATGGCAAGTATTCTGCTGTGGTTTTTGCAATAGACTATGCTACTAATGAGGGTGTACCCTCAGATGTATATGAATTTGTGGTAGATACAGTTGCTCCGTCTGCCCCGGGTTTATTGCAACCTCTGTTTAGTAAGATCAATCTGAATGAGCAGTTTTGTACTTCTTATTTTACTCCGGCAGGTTATATAGAAATCTCATTGCCACTCACATCTGAGGATGATAATTTTGATAGATATGAGATAAAGGGCGGAATCGATCCAGATACCTGTATGCCCATAAGGGAGTTTGTAGATGCGACGAATTACCTCATCTTCGATTCGAACGGGGTCCCGGTTAAGGTAAAGTTCTATCCCGCTAAGGACTCAGCAAATAATCTACAGATCAGGGCAAGGGATATGGCAGGCAACATAAGTGAGACATCCTATGTCTATTTCATTGAAGACTCCACACCGCCGGGGAAGATCAGTCAGATCAGCGGAGAGAATAGTGATTCTAAGGTCTTGATTAAGTGGAAACCGCCGGTGGATAATTCTCAGGATATTAAAGGATATAAGGTTTATTATGGTTATGGAACAAGAAAGGAAGATCTTATAGGCAATTTTTCCGATAAAGGTCCATCACCTATTGATGTGGGAATGCCCTGTAGTCTCGAGAATCAGGAGGTTGTCTGTTCATTCTGGTTGACAGGTGTTCCAAATAATACCCCGTTCTATGTAGATGTGTCAGCCTATGATGATACGCAGTATCCGTTTCCTAACGAGGGAGAACTGACAGGGAGTGCCGTTCAATTTATTCCGGGCGAGATATCTCCCGACCTCATCAAGGAAGTTAGTCTCTCTGATATAGGTGCATCTGCTGATTCTTATTTTGAGGGTATAGATGAAAGAGATGGATTTCTGTATATTACAACCCGTAACCCGAATGGGAATGGAGGGATTCACATACTGGATGTATCGAACTCAAATAACCCGAAGCTTATTCGCAAGAGGATTGATTCGAGTTTTACAGATATGTTCGGTATTAAAGTTTATGGGGATTACGGCTACATCCCGAATGGGAATAATGGATTGTTGATTGTGAGATTGTCAGACTTAAATACAGCTTCTAATATTGTACTCAATAACAATAAAGACAGGGCAGTATCTCTGGATATTAAAGATAATTATCTGTTCATTGGTACTCAAAGATCCGATGGAAATAGCAAAGATTTATATATATACGATATCTCCAATCCTCAATCTCCTGTATATGTAAACTCCTATAGATGTACTTTAGACCTCAATACAACCAGTGTCAGAGTTCAGGGTAATGTCGTATATCTATTGGGTGAAAATTATACAATTCTGCTTAATGTATCAAACTTATCTGTAATATCTGACAAATTTGAAAGTACACCCTCTGGTTATAGTATGTATGTGTCTCCCAGTAATCTGATAGTTTCTTCTTTCACTGAATTGATTTATCATAGGTATAATACTAATTCTGCTAAATTCCATAGATTCTCGATTTCGCCAAAAGGTAATGCAATAAATATAGATGTTAGTGGATATTTTATATTTCTAAGTACTACAAAGGGAGTTTATGTCTATAAGACCCGTACACCAGTTGATAGTTCTGATGATATATCCTTTATATATGGCATTGATTTCAAAAATGATGGGCAATTTAGCTTCTCTGGACTTCCTGTGAGTAATATCAAGGTTGTAGGAAATATTCTATACACGACATACTATGATACATATGACCCTAACAACAAGAAAACAGGTCTTAAAATTTACAACCTTGCCAACCCAAGGAGCCCCAGAGTTATTGGAGATACTAATATAACCTCGAATGGTGGTGAGGATATTGAGCTTTACAAGGATAAACTCGTTCTTGCCAACTTAGAAAATGGACTGCTATTCGTTGAACCTTCTGCAGATAATAGTATGAGTGAATATCGTTTATATAATGGAAGTCAGTATGTTGTTTCGAGAGTGAGATATCAAGACAACTATCTCTTTGCTATCTCAGGAAGGAATCTTTTTCTTTTTTATGAGGATGGCTTCAATATTGTGAACAACAGGGTTTTGTATTCTTGCCCTGACATAGGCTGTAAACTGATAGATGCAGTTATAAAATATCCATATGCTTATGTTGGAGTTGATAATACAAATAATAATAAAAACGATATCAATCAAATTAGAATACTTGATTTGCGAACAAATGATGTTGTAGGTAGTATCAATCTGGATACGACATACTGGCCTGAAATCAGAAAGAGTATAGGTCTACTTGCAATCTCCGACAGATATCTTTTTGTGAGCAATATGGGCAAAGGTATAGAAGTTTACGACATCTCAAATCCTGCCAATCCCCAATATCTCAGTATATATTCAGTCACTGATCCTTCAAGGGACTATAATATTTCTATAAATGTATCTGGCAATTATTTGTATTCTGTCTGGTTTGCTTTCGGCTGGAATGAGGTTAGAAAGTTAAAAATTAAGAATGGAATTCTTGGACTTGACAATGGGATATTTATGAATACAGAATGTAATAAAACATTCAATTTTGGTGGATATGTTATGTGCGGGACCAATGAGGGTAGTATAGTTATTTTAAATGATACAAAGGAAAAGATGAGTCTTTACTCTACTTATTCACTTGGTGGATATGAGTCCAACATAGTAATTAGCGGGAATATTCTGTACTCAAGTAATAACAGGAAAAACACTTATATAATAAAACTGGAGTAGTTTTGTGGTAGATTATCTTCTTGCACTGTTTATCAGATTCGTAGTATAGAATATATATGACTTCGAGGCGATTCATCTCTGATATTTGGAGTCAAAAATGAATAGGTTATTATCGCTTTTACCTTTACTTATAATAGTTGTGGGTTGTTCATCGAGGGGAGTGGAAATGAAAAGGTGTGATTTGAGGGATAGTAATGGGAAGTATATTATAAGATGTTCTGAGGATGAGCTTGTATTAGATAAACTGTCGGGTGAGTTCAGATTTATCAGAGGAGGTCAGGAGGTCTGGAGGTCAACGAATATAGGAGATGATGAGTTTTCTCAAATATGTTTTAGGTATAGTGGTAGATATGTGTTACCGGAGTTGGGTACATTAGTTGCAATAGATGACAATGTATTCGAGATGGACCTTCTGCACAAAGAGTGGGGTACAATCGGAAAGTTGCAGATAAAGTGGGAAGAGAATATATTTTATCTCAAGATTGTCAATCTATTGGAGGCTACAGAGAGGTTTGGAATTTCACTGAAACTGATTGATAATGTATTTCATTATGGAATCGGGGAATTGACAGACGAGAATGATATCTGGCGGAAGCTCTATCATCCAACCGAACAGCACTTCGTTCTGGACAATGGTTCGTTTGAGAGACCATATCTGCAGACTGATGAGGGGACGGATGTAATATCCCCATTGGTCTTAAACTCTAAGGGTGGATTCGTGTTTATTGATTCGTATTCTTATCTGGACATCTCCTTCAACAGGGATAAGAACAGAATCCTCAAGATTCATATAGTCCCTGAGTATCAAGAGAAGAGTATAGAATATGCATTCTATATGGGCAACAATACAGCGGATGCATATAATAAATGGGTAAATCACAGATGGAGATTCAGGCCCGATTTGCCAGTAAACGGAAGACCATCGGATGAACTCATCAAAAGACCAATCTGGACGACCTGGGCATTATATAAATGGAATATAAATCAGGATAAAGTCATAGACTTCGTTGAGAGTATATTGAAGAATGACTTGCCCATCTCCTATGTAGAGATAGATGACAGATGGACAAAGAAGTATGGGGATCTGGATTTTGACAGGGATAGATTTTGGGATGTAAAAGGGATGATTCAGAGGTTTCACGAATATGGGATAAAGGTGAGTCTCTGGGTGCCGCCATTCGTGAATCAGGATGCTGATTCTTTCGAGGATGGGGTCTTAAACAGGGCGTTCGTTGCAGCAAATAATTCGAGGTATCCTGCGCTTGTGGGTTGGTGGAATTCGGCAAATATCCAGAATGCGGGGCTCATAGATTTTTTCTCTGATAACGGTTGGAACTGGTTCGGTAAGAAGATAGATTTCCTCATAAACGAATACGGAATAGATGGCTTCAAATATGATGCAGGAGAGGCACAGTTCTTGCCCTTGAAACCCCGACTGAAAGAAGGGATACTACCCAATATGTACTCTGACTATTATGCGAGATGGGGGCTCAAGCACAGAGGGGTAGAGATGAGGTCGGGATATTTTGCACAGAATCTTCCTATACTCTTCAGACAGTTTGACAAGGCAAGTCACTGGGGTTTCAATAATGGACTTAAGGCAGTTATGACACAGATTCTCTCTATGGGAATAGTTGGATACCCATTTGTCCTCCCCGATATGATAGGTGGAAATGAGTATTTGAATAAGGCATCCGAGGAATTATTTATCCGCTGGGTAGAGTTAAATGCATTTCTGCCATATATGCAGTTTTCGATACCTCCATTCAGAGATGATTTTACTGAGAATGTAATGGTGATAACAAAGAAGTACCTGTCATTGAGAGAGAAGATAATTCCAGTTTTCATCTCTGCCGCTATTGAGGCAGAATCTACCCAGTTACCTATAATAAGGCCGCTGTTTCTCGTCTTCCCGGAGGATGATAGGACATATTCTATAGAAGATGAGTTTATGATAAAGGACAGGTACCTTGTTGCACCTGTGATATACGAGAATGCGAGAGCAAGGGATATATATATTCCGAAGGGTCGATACAGAAATCTTGAGAATAATGAGGAGATTATAGAGGGTCCTGTTTGGTTGAGAGACTATCCTGTCCCGCTGGATGTGATACCAGTGTTCGAGAAAATTGAGTAGAATAAATTTTGTAGACTGAAGACTAATGGACTTCCCGATTATGTGCTATTTCGGGTTTTATTATCTTCCTTTTTCTTGTTTATATAGATTATCAACATACTGATTGCACCCGGGGTGATGCCGGGGATGGATAGGGCGTCTTTGAGTGTGAGAGGCTTATATTTTGTTAGTTTCTCTGCCACCTCCCGGGATAGGCCAGGCACACTGAAAAAGTCTATATCTTCAGGAATCTTTATCTTCTGAAATTCGTTCTGTTTTTCTATCTCTCTCTTCTCCCTTTCTATATACCCCTCAAATTTGATAATTGTTTCTACCTCCTGTTTAATATCCTTCAGTATATGCTTGTAGTCCTCTTGAAGGTTGGGGATTATATCCTCAATCCTTATGGATGGTCTCTTCAAAAGCGTAGCCGCCTTTATTTTCTCCCCGCCATTCTCTATGTTAACCTCTGAAAGATAGACAATGGTCCTCTCTATATCCTGTTTTTTCTTCAAGAACGCCCTATATCTCTCATCACCTATCAGGCCCACTTCTCTGCCAAGAGGGGTCAGTCTCATATCTGCATTGTCTTCCCGGAGGTGTAGTCTGAATTCGGACCTTGAGGTAAACAATCTATAAGGTTCATCTACGCCCTTTGTGACAAGGTCATCTATCAGTACACCGATATATGCCTCGGTCCTCTTTATTATGATAGGCTCCCTCCCCATCACCTTTAATGCCGCATTGATGCCTGCTATAATGCCCTGAGCGGCGGCCTCTTCATAGCCGGATGTTCCATTGATCTGTCCTGCAAAGAAGAGGTTTTCTATATTCCTGTGCATCAGTGTGTGATATAGCTCTTTGGGGTCGAAAAAATCGTATTCTATCCCATAGCCGGGTCTTATTATCTCTGCCTCTTCCATCCCTTTGATTGAGTGTACTATCTCTATCTGCACATCAAATGGCAGACTCGTAGAAATTCCGTTTGGATAGTACTCTATCGAGTCGAGTCCCGTCGGTTCTATGAATATCTGATGTCTCTCGTGATGAGAGAATTTGACTACCTTATCCTCGATTGATGGGCAGTACCGTGGCCCAATGGATTTTATCTTCCCTGTATACAGGGGGGATCTGTTCAGGTTCTGGTTGATTATCCTGTGAGTTCTTTCGTTAGTATAGGTTACATAGCAGGGTCTCTGTTCGAGGGGGGGCTTGATCCTGTCGAAGGAGAAGGTGGGGAGGTCCTCATCGCTAAACTGTTTCTCAAGTATGTCGAAGTTTATTGTACTCCCTTTGAGCCTTGGACAGGTACCTGTCTTCAACCTCCTTATGGTAAAACCATATTTCCTTAGATTGGTAGAAAGGGTAGAGTTAGGCTCTCCAAGTCTCCCCCCCTCGAAGTGGGTGAGCCCTATGTGAATAAGGCCATTTAAGAAAGTTCCATTAGTTAGCACAACTGCCTTTGAAAGTATCCTGCCAAGTGATTTTCCTATAACACCTCTGACAGTTGAATCTTCTACTATTATATCAATTACCTCATCCATAAGGACGGACAGATTCTCCTGTCTCATAATGACGGATTTCATATACTCCTTGTATCTGTACATATCAGACTGGGCTCTGGTCCCCCTTGCAGCAGGACCTTTTGAGGTATTGAGTCTCCTGAACTGAATTCCAGTCAAATCTGCTGCCCTCCCCATCTCTCCACCGAGGGCATCTATCTCTTTGACCAGGTGACCCTTCGCAAGTCCCCCAATAGCGGGATTACAGGACATCTGTCCTATCGTATCAATATTCAGGGTGACAAGGCAGGTCTTCAGACCAAGTCTGCTTGATGCAAGGGCGGCCTCTATCCCTGCGTGTCCTGCTCCTACTACAATCACCTCAAAGTCATTCATAAAAAACCTGTCAGTCTTATTTTTTTGGGATCCTCAAGATCCTGCCAGGGTGGATCTTGTCTCCCCTCTCAAGTCCATTTATCTCCATCAGTTCGTTCAGGTTTACCTTGAATCTTCTGGCGATGTCATAGGGATTGTCCCCTTCCTCTACGACATACTCATTTGAACTTATAGAGACCTTATCCCCTTTCCCCTTTTTATGTCTATATTTTCTGTTTGCCCGTGCTATCTTTTTATCATACCTCTTTTCAAGGTCTTCATCCAGAACATATAGTTGTGGAATGAGCACCTTTTGACCTTTGCTAAGATTAGATTCGGGTTTGAGATTTGTATTAAAGGCGGTGATTGCCTCAACAGAGGTCCCTTCCTTTCTGGCAAACTCCCTGAGGGTTATACTCTTCGTAATCATTACCTCCTTGAACTCGAGTCTTTTTTCCTCAGGTATCTGATTGAAATTTTTCTCAAATATCTCTTTTGTCCCCTTTGGGATTCTCAATGTATATTTCTCTACATCGGGTGGTGTAATACCGCGCCTCAGGGCGGGGTTGAGCAACCAGATTGTATAGTAGTCTGTGAGGGCTGCATTTGCGATGACTCTCAAATCTGTGGCAGGTGGAACATCTACTTCGTCATATTCGAACTCTGACTGGTACTCTATATCTGTAAATCCAAACTTATTTGGATTTGCGGTAATCAGTGCAGCAGCCATAAGTTTTGGCACATACTGCCTCGTCTCCCTCTTGATGAACCTCCTGTCCGCTATCTCCCAGAAGTCATCAGAACGGGCCTTAGAGATCGCCCTGATTATCTTCCCCTCCCCTGCGTTGTACCCGGCCCAGGCGAGCCACCATGAGCCAAAGTAATTATACAGGTTTTTCAAATAACTCACGGCTGCGTAGGTGGATTTTACGGGATCCCTCCTCTCATCTACCCAGTAGTCTATCCTCAGTCCATACCTCTTGCCAGTGGAGGGGATAAACTGCCATATACCTGCTGCGCCACTTCTACTCAGTGCAAATGGTGAAAACCCGCTCTCGATCATTGCAAGATATATTGTATCCTGCGGGAGTCTGTTCTCTTTGATTATCTTTGTTAGAGTGTCTCTATACCTTCTTGACCTCTCGAGCCATTTTACAAAAAACTTCCTCCCTTTACCTGTAAAGTATTTTATGAAACTGGCTACATCCTCGTTGTATATTACAGGAATATCGAATCCCTGAGAGGATCTATTCTCCTTCTCAATGTAGACAAAGGGGGGTGTATCTTTATATCCAATCCTCCCCCTGTCCATATAATAGGTAGAAAATATGTCTGCATTTTTATATTGTATTGGCAAACTCGCTTTGATTTGATTCTGTTCTATATAGTTGTAATTGTTTAAGTCTTTCTTTTCTATATATTTAGACTCGAAAAAGCTCTCAAACTCTCTCAAAAATGAGATATCAATTATCTCCTCTTCCTGAGCCAGTAGAGGGCCTGTCATAAGGATTAGTACGAGTAGTCCCGATGCGAGTAAAAGGAACTTCATAAATTTTAAAATATAAGACAACTGATTTTATGTCAAGATATTCGCCAGTATTGTTAAGAGATTAGATATACTTTTTTACCTCGTTTAGTATATCTAACCCGTCGAGGAAGTTGGAGAAGTAGTCCATCTTTTCAGTATTAAGATCGAGAACAGGTGACAGATTGTAAGATTCCCTCCATTTTGCATAGAGTCTGTTCAGGTAAGATATGTATTGCCTGTCGACCTTACTCTCGTAATCTCTACCGCGTCGGGCTATCCTCTGCAATATGCAGTGTGTAGAACAATGGCAGTATATTAACAGTCTTGGGGGCTTGATCTTCTTCATTGCCTCGCTGTATATGAGCCTGTATAATCTGAAATCCCTGCTCGAGATAAATCGCTTTCTATAAAGGGCGGTGGCAAATATCTCGGCGTCTTCGTAGATTGTCCTGTCGAGGAGAATTAAATCTTTGACCTCCTCCATAGTATTATAAAATTGTATCTTCTTTGCAAGGAAGAATAATTGGGAGTGAAATGCCCACTTCTTCATATCCGAATAAAAATCCTTGATATAGGGATTCTCATCCTGCGGCTCCAGTATTGACTTGATTCCCAATTTTCGGGTCAAGAAATTTGCAAGCGATGTCTTTCCGCTTCCCATATTACCTGCGATGGCAATATAATTAGAATAACTCATAGCAGCTTTTTGTATACAGCAAACTCTCGATTAAGGCAAATAATCTTTGAATGTACTTCTACCTTATTGAGATGGGATAGTCTACTTATGTTCCATTGTAACTTTGATATTTGCTTTGCTTTCATTAGTGAGTATATCGAGCATCTGATTATCTCCCTGAAGCGTATATCTGAAAAATGCAGTAAGCTGCGCCCCTGTATATTTTCTCATATTTGCTCTATCGGGACCGGCCTTGCAGGAGGTGCAGACCATTCCGCAATTGGGTGTACTGTCGTTGAGCATATCCATATGTCCATAGTCTACAGCAACAGAATGGTAAGCAGGGGATGAACTCGCATTATAGAATTGGATATGATTGTCTCCATCTGGTGCGCAGGCGGGGTTCAATCCCACACTCTCTGGCCCAAGTCCCGTACCTATGATAAGAGATGTCACATTCAGATTGAACGGTTTATCTGCTATCCGCGATTCACCTCCAAGCGGCCCACCTGTTCCATCGACCGGGTCGACTCCAGCCACTGCCTTTGACCAACCGCTGTCCTTCAAGAGGATTGTCCATACTACCTTGCCTCCACGGGAATGTCCCGCAAGCCCGAGCAGATCGATTCTGCAATTGACCTTCGTAATGTTGTTTATATTATTCTTGAGCCAGTTGTAAAATTCGATCGCCTTATCTGCCTCTTCCGGGGTTTTTGGTTTACCCAGGGGTATTCCATCAGCCTTATACATCTGAGGTGCAACCACGACGAATCCGTGAGATGCTATATGTTCGAGCATATCACTATAAAAGATATTGTTTACCAGAAAGCCGTGCTGGAAAACAACTACTGCAAATTCATTATACCCTTGCGGGACATATATCGTTGCATCTACAGGAGAGCCATCCTTAGTTGTGATTGACAGACTCTTGACAGATAATCCACCTTTGGAGTATGGGTCTGAATTGCTCTTGTAAATACCATGTAAGCCACCAGTATCCCTCTCCTCTACATCGGTTATTACATCGTTTGAGATGTCGGTAGTTATTGCATCTTTTTCTATAGTGTCTTCGCTACCTATATCCAGAATATCTGATTTCTCTTCTACATCGAAAATCTGCTCATCAGTTGTAAGAATGTCTTTTTGTAGATCTCCATCTTTGGATTCGTTTGTATCTATAATTATATCCTCAATCTCAATTGCATCATCGGTTATCTCGCCCTTGTCAGAGATGATATCAGACTGATATATATCAGTGATGCCGCCTGTATCTCCACCTATATTGGATATATCTTCGTTTGTGAGAGTGGACTCGCTACAACCAACTATGTGGATTGCGAAAGTCATAATAAAAAAAGCAATTCCTCTTTTCATTCAAGACACCTCCTTAAAATCTGAAACTTAGTATCAATATTTGAAACAGATGTAAAGTTTATTTTATGTGATTTTGAAAAAATTTTAACTGGTGATGACAAAAATGTCTTGCTCATTTTGAAAATATAACATTCGAATAGTAATGTCGAAACGGTTGTGTTAAAAAAATAGTTGACAGAAGGTCATAAGTTGTGTAGAGAGTTTGACCAATTTCGGTTGTGTTTATTTTGCCCGGTTTGTTGGGCAGAGATTTTTAACCTTAGAACAAGGAGGAAGAAGAGATGAAGAAGAAGTTGTTAGTAACCCTGTTGATTGCAGCATTTGCATTGCTCTTTGCAGGCTGCAATGCCGAGGAGGTCCAGAGTGATGTAGGTGTCAAGAAGGATGCGGGACCGAAGGACACAGGTACCTGTACACCGAATTGTGATGGCAAGGCCTGTGGTGACCCTGATGACTGTGGTGGGCAGTGCGTAGGTTCCTGTCCAGATGGCCAGACCTGTAATCCAAACACCTACACCTGCGAGAACACAAGTACCTGTACAGAGGGATCTAAGCAGTGCAGTGGTACGAAGGTTCAGACCTGCACAAATGGTGCGTGGGTAGATGGAGAGGATTGTGCAGCAAGTGGGAAGACCTGCCAGAATGGTACTTGTGTTTTTTGTACACCAAATTGCGACGGGAAGGCTTGTGGTGACAGTGATGGCTGTGGAGGGAAGTGCGTAGGTTCCTGTCCAAATGGCCAGACCTGCAATCCAAACACCTATACCTGCGAGAGCAAATGCACAGAAGGGGCGAAGCAGTGCAGTGGTACGAAGGTTCAGACCTGTACAAATGGTGCGTGGGTAGATGGAGAGGATTGTGCAGCAAGTGGCAAGACCTGCCAGAATGGTGCTTGTGTTTGTACACCAAATTGCACTGGTAAGTTCTGTGGTGATGATGATGGTTGCGGTGGCAAATGCAAAGCATGTCAGAATGCAAACGAGACCTGCAATACCACCACCTGGAAGTGCGAATCTAATACTTGTGTTCCTACAGAAGGTGCTCCTTGCAACATCGACACCAAACCTTGCTGTGAAGGGTTCTCCTGCGTCACAATCGCTCAGGATCAGAAGGATTCAAAGTGCTACAAGGATTGTACAAATGACCAGACAGTTTGTTCCAGCACACAGCAGTGCATTGGCTGGATGGCGGGTAGTGCTGCCTGCTTTGAGGTGACCACAATTGCAAATGGTACATTCTCAAACTGCCTATCTTATAGAGATGGTGAAGAGCCCGGCCAGAATGACAAACCTGGCTCAGCAAGTATAAAGTTTA
>Ga0272449_1003760_pt1 | contig 12810 bp, 10 predicted proteins | sample YNPCB0241_FD_198679 | JGI IMG/M metagenome (GOLD analysis project Ga0272449, IMG submission 198679) | Hot spring sediment microbial communities from Yellowstone National Park, WY, United States - YNP-CB-024-1 | ecosystem: Environmental > Aquatic > Thermal springs > Hot (42-90C) > Sediment...
GTCAGACCTGAGCCTCAACCCGCAGCCAAACCAGCCCAAGATATGGGCTTCGAGGAACTCCTATCTCTTTTAATCTCGAAGCAGAAGCTGAACCGAGCTAGAGAGATAGGTGACGATGAAGTTAAGACGCTAGAGGTTGACGATAGGATTCTTAGGGCTGAGATCAGAAAGTACCACGTTATCGTAGATCTGGGGAAGCGTGAAATCCTACACGACTGCGCAGACTGGGCTAGGTGCATACCAGAAAAATCCTTCTGCAAGCATCTCGGTAAGATCTTCCTACTAGTCCCAGGGATTAAGGCTGAAGACCTTTTGAGAAAGATCGTTGCCGAGCGGGACAGCTGGGAATTTAAGCCGTATCTGGAATCTTAGTGTTGGGAAGCCGTTTCTGAGGCTCCGTCCTCTACTCATCAACGAAAGCGTGGTGCGTAAAAAAAGTGAATGTGGGGGATTACTTGATCAGAACCAGCTCTCTTTCTATAGGTATTTCAGTGTAGCGCCCGTTATAGACCACTTTTATTTCAAATGGCCATTTTTCACCTTTTAGCCACTGACCAATCACGAATGGCATTGCGCAGAAATGATCAAGGTTTTTGTGTATGGGCACGTCCTTTGAGATTAAAGACACGACTGGGGAATTTGCAAAATCTTTAAAATTAACAGGTCCCATTATGGTTTCCATATTTGTTTCTGCTATTGCTTCCCTTATCTTATACTTATCTAATGTGCCTGCTCTTTTTAAGACATCTACTGCAACCTCGAATACCGCGTGTGGAGGACCTACTGCAGAACACCATTGACGACCTGTTTCGTTTTCAAATCTTTCTACATATTCCCTTGCCGTTTCCCCAGTTATGGACGACCTCCAAGGCCACGCTGGACTAAACCATAGCTCAGTTGTAAGACCAACTGGCAAATCTCCTCCAAGTGCTTCGACAGCTGCGGGGAAAAGGACAGCTCTCGCCATTGTGGCAACTGGTGGGCGAAAACCTTTGGCGTAACATTGTCTCCAGAGCGTATTGAAGTCTGCAGCTATCATATTACCGATAAACAAATCCACTCTTTCACTTATCCATTTGCTAATTACGTCGGAGTAGTCTTTTACGCCATAAGGCACCGCGGTTGTTGTTCCAATAGTAAATCCAGCTTCCCTCGCATACCTTATCATCGGATCCATAAATGCTAACCCACCTATATCATTGTTCCACATACCTCCAGCAATCTTATTCGGAAGCTTATTCACAACGTTTTTCCACGTTTGGCCAAATGCCCACGCTAGTTCGGACTCATCAAAGAAGAATACATAAGACCACTGGAAGGGCCCTGCCGAAGATGTGCCTTCTATTGGACTATCCGACACTATACACGGTATTCCATATTTTTCAGCTATAGTTATCACAGGTACAGTTAGCCAAGGATCATGTGTTGTCGTTAATATTGTAACGCCTTCTCTTGTTATTAATTCTTCAGCGCGAGCTGAAGCAATTGCTGGATCGCTTTGGCTGTCTCTAAATACTATCTGTACAGGCAGATTCTTATCATACTCCTTTAAATATACCCCTCCCTTTTCATTTATAGCTTTCTCCGTGTAACTTAACACCCACGCATCGTACTGACCAAATACTGCGTCAACCCCAGTAAAGGCACCTACATAGCCTATCTTTATCGTTTTAGGCGCTTCCTTAGCAGGAGGTGGTGTGGTTGTTGTAGTTGATGTTGCCGCTGTTACGGTTGTTGTTATAGTCTTTGTGACTCCCGCTGGCGCGGATAGGGTTGCAGCGTAATATGCTCCTACACCAGCAACAACACCAGCAACGATTGCTGAAACAGCGACTGTTAAGAAGCCTCTTCTAGTAACACCACGCCTGGAAGACGCATCCCTTGACATAAACGTTAATTGGAACTAGAGAGGTATTTAAACTTTAAAAGAAGAAAAAGGCTATGGCAAAAGGTTTGTCTCATGGTCTAATCTTCTTGTCCTGTTGGCTCAATAGCCTAAGATCTGCCTTGATGGGGTGCGGCGGGAGGTGGTTATTGGCTAGAAGAGGAATTAGGTGGCCTATGAGAGGTTCAGGAAGGATGAGGTGAAGCTCTTCTTGAGGAAGGCTGGCGATAAGAACAGCCCTACTAAAGCTACCTGGAAGCTATCTGAAGAGGTTAGATGATCCGCTCGTAGAGCCGTTCAAAAAGGGGTCTAGCAGCAGATTCAACAGGCTTCTCAACAAAGAGGTACGAAACCTGGTTCACCATAAAAAAGGAAGGGCAGGAGTAGAGCGTCATCAAGCTCCACATGATAATAGACCTAGAAACATTAGCCATACTCAACCTCAAGGTCACCGAGGGGACAAAACACGACTCACTCGTATTAGAGGATCTAATTAGGCGCATACCTAAGGGGTCAGGAGAATTCGTAGCAGACTCAGCATACCTATCAAGAAGAAACCTCCAACTAGTAGCGAAGAAGGGTAGAGTACCATACATCAAACCGAAGAAGAACACAAGGCTGAAAGCAAAAGAATCACAAACGTGGAGAACCATGATCAAACAGTACAGAGAGAGTAGAGAAGAGTTCGATAAACACTATCACAAAAGATCAAAAGCAGAATCAGTAATCTCTGTGCTGAAGAGGGTATTCGGCAACAACCTAAAGAAACTGCCTATAAGTTTCCGCAAACACATTTAAGTTGAGTGACTTTGACATCCAAGGTGAGGACGAATGAGGACCTCTGCGACGATTTGGTTTGAACCAGAAGGTCGTAAAATAGATACGGAATTTGGAGTAACGATACTTGAGGCGTCTAGAGAGGCAGGCGTCTACATTCGTTCTGAGTGTGGTGGAAAAGGGATTTGTGGAAAGTGTCGGGTTATTGTTAAAGAGCAAAAATATCTAAACGATTTGATGGACGCTGAAAAAAAACACCTTACTAACTATGAAATAGGGTTAGGTTACAGGCTCGCCTGCTGCGCAGTTGTTAAAGGCCATGTTGTAGTTGAGGTTCCTGTAGAAAGTCGTGTGGGAGATCAAAGAATCCAAATCTTAGGCTTTGAAGGGGCTGTGAGGCTATCTCCATGCGTGAAGAAAATTTTCGTAAGACTTTCAAAGCCTACTCTTGCGGACATTAAGCCTGATGTAGAAAGGCTTCTTGACTATCTTAACGAAATACATAACCTTAGCGGATTGGAGGTTGATTACCACGTCTTAAAGTCTTTGCCCGCTATCCTGAGGAAGGCTAACTGGGATATCACGGTTTCAATTTGGAACAACAAAGAAATAATCGCGGTGGAAGAAGGCGACACTTCGAATGTTTCCTATGGATTTGCTGTAGATATTGGGACCTCCAAAATCGCGGGGTACCTTGTAAATCTCACGACTGGTCAGGTCGTGAGTGCGGGGTTCGTTGAAAATCCGCAGTTGGTGCTTGGTGAGGACATCATCTCTCGGCTCAATTATGCGATGAAGAGAAAAAGCGGTTTGAACGAGTTACAGAAGTTGGCAGTCGAAGGTGTAAAGTCAGCTTTAATAGATGCTTGTAAAGAAGCTGGTGTTAACCCAAATAACGTCTATGAGATAACATTAGTCGGAAACACTGCGATGCATCACTTCTTCCTAGCAATACACCCAAACTACCTGGCTCTATCCCCCTTCGTTCCTGCTGTAAAACGCTCGCTCGACATTAAAGCAAGAATCTTCAACATGGGAATTAATCCACACGGTTACATCCATATTTTACCTATTATCGCAGGCTTCGTTGGTGCGGACGCTGTTGCTGACGTTTTGGCCACTGGAATACACGAAACAGATGATCTCTCCTTGCTTGTTGATATTGGGACGAATACAGAGATTTTTGTAGGGAACTCTGAGGATCTGCTTTCGTGTTCTTGCGCATCAGGACCTGCATTTGAAGGAATGCATATAAAACATGGTATGAAAGCTATAACAGGCGCTATAGAAAGAGTCAATATAACTTCAGATTTTGAAGTTGAATACGTAACAATAGGTGACACTAAGCCTTCTGGACTCTGCGGATCGGCTATGGTAGACGCTGTGGCTGCTATGTTCAAGCGGGGATTAATAGATAATAAAGGGAGGTTTAACTGGCAGGTAGAAACTATGAGGTTAAAAAAAGAGGAGAACGAAGCGGAGTTCGTTATAGCGTGGGGCCACGAGACTGCTACAGGCAAGGAGATAACGGTAACCCAAAAGGATATTCGTGAAATTCAGCTCGCAAAAGCGGCTATCTACGCGGGGTGCTCAGTAATTATGAGGAGAAAAAATGTTAGTTGGAAAGATCTTGATAGGATATTTGTTGCTGGCGCCTTTGGAAACTCCATCAACCTTGAAAATGCAATAGTCTTAGGTCTTATACCAGACGTGCCTCTGGAGAAAGTAAAGTTTGTCGGCAACACGGCTCTAGCTGGTGCTAAAATGGCTTTACTGTCCGAAGATGCAAGAAGAGAAGCTGACGTAATTTCAAAAAAAGTCCGTTATCTAGAACTTGCTGCAGATCCAACCTTCGACGATGAATTTTTCAAAGCCACATACATTCCGCACGCAGATCTAAACAGATTTCCTTCAGTCGGAAGCATTCTGAGGGATAGTACGGGTAAAGTATTTAAGCAGAGTTAATATGGCTGATAGGTGACGTTCGTATGCTGAGGTTCAGAACGCAACAGAAGGTTTTTGAAATAGGCGGCGTTAAAGTTGGTGGTCAGCCCGGTGAAAATCCAACAGTTCTTATCGGAAGCATCTTTTATTATGGTCATAAAGTTGTGGTAAATGAAAAAACTGGTGAATTGCATAAAGAGGAGGCTGAGAAGCTCATAAAACTTCAAGAGGAGTTTTCAGATAAGACTGGTACCCCCTCTATGCTGGACATCGTAGCCTCTACCAAGGAGGCTATGGAAAAGTTCATAGACTTCGTAGCCACTGTAACAGAAGGCCCTTTTTTAATAGACTCCCCAAGTGTTGAAGTTAAGGTTTTTGGAGTAAGATATGTGAAGGAGGTTGGCCTTGAAAAGAGAACCATTTATAACTCCCTCAAAGTCGAATCCAAGCCCGAAGAGTTTGAAGCTATAAAGGAGTGTCAAATAGAGAGCGCAGTGATTCTAGCATATGGAAGAGGCGTTATGACAAGCAACGGGAGGGTGAAGGCGTTGAAGGGACTTCTGCCAAGAATCGAAGAGGTTGGCATCACAAAACCTCTGCTAGATACATTTGTGATCGACGTTCCGAGCCTTTCGACCGCCTGTAGGGCAATGTTGGATCTAAAGAAAGAACTTGGTTTTCCTTGTGGTTGTGGTGCTCATAATGCCGTAGCAACTTGGGTCGGCTTAAAGGAACGTATGGGCCGACAAGCTGTAAAGTCTTGCACAGTTGCCACGAATATAGCACCCATCGTTTTGGGTGCAGACTTCATTCTCTATGGTCCTATAGAGGATTGCGAGTACGTTTTTCCCGCGGTAGCAGCAATCAATATTTCCTATAAGTACTTGTACAAGATAGGAGAATACATAGAGCTTTAGCGCCATTATCTTATCGATTTCAGTGAACAACCGTCGAGTGCAAGAGATTATATGCTATGATTTGAGTCTGTTAAAATTTATACCACGTTACCTGTTTGATGTTTACGGATATTTTCAAAAAGAGGTAGATTTGTCGTTTTCCACTTATCTCCTATGCTCTCCGTATTTGAACAATGTGTTTAGTAATGCCTTTAAGTTTTCAGCAGGTGTTGTGGGATCGATCTCTGCCACTCCTGTCGACAATATAAATCCAGGCTCAGGTCCTACTTCTCTTAGAAGATTCTTCACATACTCCTCAATCTTCTCTGGGGTGCCTCCTATCAATAGGGTGCTTGGGATACCGCCCATAACTACTGTGTGTCCTTTCAACTTCTCCCAAACGTCTTTGATAAAGTTCTTTGGTCTTTCAAAATGCGCGATTCCCCAGCCCTTTGGAAGTTCAAGGATCGTATTGACGTGTGGAGAATGGTCACCCTCACATAATAGGTAGGATCTTACACCTTTACTATACATTTCAACAATTATCTTCTTGAGAGTTGGCCAGTAGAATTCATTATACAACTTTGGAGGTAGCATATCATTAAGGTGTAAGGGTATGAATAGCAATCTGGGTAGTGGAGGCAGTGGTGACTGTGGAGGCGTCGTTGCTTCTGCATATTTTAAGGCTAATGGCAGAATAGCCTCTGTAGCCAACTTAACTTTATCAGGGCATCTATGAAGATCTACCAAAACGCTGGTTATATGTCTCAATAAATCGCCGATGCAGTCTAGAGGTGCCTTGCAATAACCAGGTGTAATCGTTGGAACACCTCTTGCACGGACTTCTGCAAGAGTCTTATCAAGAACTTCAGAGACTTTCTGCCTCTCAAGTATCAATCTCGTTATCGTTGCTACATATTTAGCTGAACCAAGATCGCTAAGGTTTTCAGTTCCTCTTGGAACAATTACTTTAAGTATAAACTCCGTCGGATTCTCTATTAGTTTATCGTATTCCTCCGCCTCCATGAACTTGCTTGCATAAAATTGCGGAGGCGCGTAAGGTCCAACCTCTCTGCCAGGCCACCTAGTGTACTTATCTCTGAGAATATCATGCATTGGACCCGTAATCCACGGACTATAATATGACACTAGCTCTGGATATTCGTTAACAATAGCTAACCCCATAGTAAGAGTTGTTGATTCAACACCAGGAGCAATCATAAAAGCATCTAATGGAAAATCCTCCACAAATTTAACAGCAGCCCTCTTAAATATCTCGTAATTGAAGACCACTTCGCTCATCTTATAATATCTGCTGAGAGCGTGCGAACACGAGTTGAAGAAAAATGGAACGCGGTCCGTGGTCTTCAACTCTATCGTCTTGGCTAGCCTCTCCAGTCTCTCCTTTAAGACAGCTTCGGGTTCTGTCCTCTGCCTCTCGACAAGTTCATCTATTGGTTGTCTACTCATATGTTCACTCCCCCTTGTTTTTCATCTATCCACCTGAGCATTATCCTCACCCCTTCTGCTGCGCTGAGTGTCCACGCATCAGCTCCAGTATATTCCTTGGCGTATTGGTCTACCCTACCCCCTCCTATTATTATCTTAACCTTATCCCTCAACCCCGCCTCCTCTATCGCATCCACAGTCTTCTTCATCGAATCTATAGCGAACGTTAGCAACCCGCTCATTCCGACAATATCTGGGTTATATTGTTTAATAGCTTCAACGAACTTCTGAGGGGGCACGTCAACTCCAAGGTCAATTACATCGAAGCCTGCCACACCGGCCATCATAACTACAATATTCTTACCAATATCATGAATATCACCCTCAACCGTACCTATAACGAACTTCCCAATAGTTTTTCGGACTTTGCCTAACTCATCAAGCTTGGGTTTGACAAGATCAGTTATCTCCTTCAAAATCTCTCCAGCCATAACAAGGTCTGCAACAAAGAACTCGCCCCTTTCATATTTTTCGCCAATCTTCTCAGCCACGTACTTCAAATCATTTAAGATCTCAACTGGGTCTTCCCCAGCTTCTAGCCTCTTCTTTGTAGCATCGATAGTTTTTCTCTCATCCAGCTCCAAGAGAGCGTTTACAAAATCTTCACGCAAAACCATACTAACATCGATCACCTTTTCGATCAGCTATGATATATGTGTTTCGCCCGAAATAGGAACGCTGACTCGATTTAATAGGGAAAATACCTGTTCGCCTAAAGAAGCCTTCTTCAATATGTAGCAGAATAAGAAGAGCCTTGCTGTACCAAGCATGTTCATCTGCTTTATCTCCTTTTGGGCTGCCTGATAAAATCTTTGGAGAGGGTTTATTGCTTTTTTGTGGCGTGGCCCGCTTTCACAGCTATTTAGAAATCAAGGATACTTTTGTGTGCTTTCAACTTCGTGGCTTTCATTTGCACGGAAATGTTCTTATAGAAGGTAAGTGAAAGCCAAAATGATGCAGTCTCTGCTCATCGCTAAAAATCTTTCGAAAAAATTCGGAGGGTTAACTGCTGTAAAGAATGTTTCAGTGGAAGTAGGTAAAGGGGAATTTATAGCAATTATAGGCCCCAATGGTGCTGGTAAGACAACACTCTTGAATTTGATCTCAGGTTTTCTTAAGCCAGATCAAGGCAAAGTCTTCTTAAAGAGTAGAGATATTACAAATCTTTCTCCAAATCAAAGAGCAGTTTTGGGTATAGGACGTACATTTCAGATACCTCAGCCTTTCAGAAACCTCACGGTTTTAGAGAATTGCATTGCTGCTGCTTTTTTTGGTGGCAAGATTAAAGATAATGAATCCGCTATAACTTACGCTCTCGACATACTTAAACTTGTGGGATTATATGACAAAAAAGACGAACTTGCAGGCAAACTTGAAGTAGTAGATGCTAAGAAACTAGAACTAGCACGATGTCTCTCTCAGCGTTCGGAATTGTTGTTACTGGATGAGAGTGGGGCGGGCTTAAGTTCTTTTGAAATCGACGAGTTAGTAGGCATCTTGGAAAGAATTTCAAAAGAAGGGGTAACTATAATAATGGTAGAACATATAATGTCCTTAATTGAAAAAGTAGCCCAAAGGGTTCTTTGTATGGTTAATGGAGAAATTATTAGTGAAGGGTCGTTACAAAAAGTTTTAAACGATGAAAAAGTTATCAGAAGCTATTTGGGATGACCTTGCTAAGCGTAAAAGATGTAGTAGCAAGTTATGGCGATATCACAGTATTGAAGGGTATATCGATTAATGTGAACCCAGGAGAAGTAGTCAGCGTTATTGGAGCAAACGGAGCGGGCAAAAGTACCCTACTTAAAGTAATTGCAGGACTAATTCCTGCAACAAAAGGATCGATAATCTTTAAGGGCGAAGACATCACTCAAACAAGCCCTTTTGAGCGTGTTTCTGCCGGCATCACACTTGTCCCCGAAGGAAGAAAAATATTTAATAGTCTAACCGTTTTAGAAAATCTAGAGATGGGAGCTTTTAACCCTCGAGCAAGACGTAAGAAAAATGTTTTGTTAAGTCAGGTATTTGAACTATTTCCCGAGCTGGAGAAAATGAAAAATCGAAACGCCTCTACTTTAAGTGGCGGAGAGGGTCAAATGTTGAACATCGCAAGGGGGCTCATGTCCGATCCAGAATTGATATTATTTGATGAGGTTTCTCTTGGTCTTGCCCCCGCTATTGTCAAAAGGATATATGAAGCGATAAAAGCGATAAATTCGAAAGGCATAAGCGTGATACTAGTAGAGCAAAATATTATGCAAAGTTTAAACATATGTAACAGATTCTATCTCCTGACATCAGGGGCAATCAGATTATGTGGAAGACCTTCTGAATATGGTTTTGAAGAAATTAAAAAGGCATACTTTGGAGGTGTAAGCGGTGCCTGATCCATTGGTTTTATTGAGTTCAATATTGATAGAAGGAATAATATTAGGTGGTTTTTACTCACTGGTAGGATTAGGGTTTTCACAAATTTTTGGTATAATGAGAGTGATGAACTTGGCTCATGGCGACTTTATTATCTTGGCAAGCTACCTATTTGCACTCTTTGCCCAGGTTCTAACGAACCCCTTCCTCGCTTTCATCGTTGTCGCGCCTTTGATGTTTATGATAGGATATCTGTATCAAAATGTGCTTAATAAAATGATATACAAAGATTCCTCAGCGATATTGCTGATCACAATATGTTTTGGCGTAGCCCTCGAAAACATACTTTTGCTGATTTTTACACCAAACCCTCGAAACCTTTGCCCTTCGTACCTTCTTGGAGGAATAGATCTGCTTGGAGTAAGCGTTAGAAAAAGCCTTCTTGTGGCCTTTTCTGGGTCGATAGCTACTTTTGTACTTTTGTTTCTTTTTTTTAAAAGAACGTACATAGGTAAGGCAATAATTGCGGCTTCCGATGATAGATTAACTGCTATGCTGATGGGAATAAATCCCCCTAAAATTTACAGATATGGTATGGGGATATGTATGGTTATAGCGGCGGTGACGGGTCTCATGGTGGCTATTAACTATTTATTCGATCCCAGCGCAGGCACTTCATATTTGATGATAGCGTTCGGAACCCTTGTAATAGGTGGCATAGGAAGCCTACTAGGTACGTTTCTTGGCGGATTTGTACTTGGTATATCCCAAACACTTACGGCTAACTTGATCGGAACATCCTATCAGTTAGTGGGCGGATATATAATAATATTGATCTTTATGCTTCTGAGACCACAAGGTCTTTTTGGGAGGAAAGAGTAGATATGGAAAAAAATATTTTAATAGCGATATTCATTTTGTTTGCTCTACTTTCGCTTCTTTCAGATCCTTTTTGGAGCGCCTTTTTTTCTTTAGTTTTCATATATATTGCGTGCTCAGAAATGTGGAGCTTTATGATATCGAAGGTAAACTTACTTTCATTAGGTCAACAGGCCTTTATAGGTCTCGGTGGATACACTCTTGCTGTTTCCTCTGTTTACTATGACCTACCTATTCCATTTGGAATCTTAATGAGTGCTTGTGTAGCAGGAATCTTCACTATACTAGAACTACCACCATTGCTTAGGCTGAGGGGCATATATTTTGCGGTTGGTAGCTGGTTGTTCAGCGAAATAATCCATCTCATTTTTATAAACTGGGAGTTTGTACACGCAGGACGTGGGATGGCTGTTCCGAAGGCCTATGGTATGTCGCCCACTATAACCTATTTTATGGCATTATGTGTTGCAATAATCTCTGTTTCAGTAATATATTTTCTAAGCAAGTCTAAAACGGGGTTGGCTCTTAGGAGTATCGGTGAAAATGAAATGACTGCTCTTAGCATAGGTATTAACAGTTTTAAGTATAGGGGCTTCTGCTTCTTTATCGCTAGCTTAATTACTGGTCTCGCAGGTGGGGTTTATTACACTATGCGTCCTTATGTTATTCCTTGGGAAGCTTTTGGCATCCAGTGGACTATTGGTTTTGCGTTCGCTTCTATAATTGGGGGGTCGGGAACATTGCTAGGACCTGTAATCGGTTCTATAATTCATGTCAGTTTGATCCATGCTCTGGCGGGCTTCACGATTATTGCGCCTCTTATCGATGTGATTGTTGTAATCATTGTACTATTTGTCTTCCCCAAAGGAATCTGGGGTACAATAGCGGAGAAAATGCGTTTTAAGTTGACGTAAGCGAACGGTCTTCCTCCCATCATTCAACCGACACGTCACTGCATACCCTTCAAGTCTACCAAGCTAGACAAAAGAGAAAGACACAAAGGTTCCTACGCATTAACAAATTTTTTCAAGAAAATCTTTGCACAATATGATATAAAACGTGCAGGAAAACCACGAGGAAGTATTGCCCTTATTTCGACAGAGCGAAAAATGATAAGCTACTTATGAACGTCTTCAGAGCATGTACTGAACAGCTCGACAAAGAAGCCTGAAAAGCATTTGGAATAGGATGTATTTTGCATGTTCCCCTCGGTAGCAATAGGAGTGGCGGTACTCAAAGTAGGATTAGGATACTTCAACCTGACCCGTTTCGTCACTTTTGCGTATAAGATAGAAGGGTCATCACTAGACACGGTTCTCCATACTTTTTAAGAACGTTACTCGTTAAGGATCTAACAAATTCTATTTTATGGGGGGTCTCCTCTCCATCTTTTGTCTGTTGAAGTTTAGGGTTGAGAGTATTGTTTCTGCTGCGTCTAGTATGAGGTCGCGGTACTTTTCTTTGTCTATGTTAATCTGAGTGTTTATTAGATCGTATGCTACTACTCTGCACAGTGGGTTGTGGTGGTCTGCGTCTGTGTAGATGAAGTTGACTCTTTCTCCTGGTTCGATGCTTCTGCCTCTGCTTGCGAGCTGTATTGCTGCTGAGACGTGTGGGAGTACGCTTCTGTACTGTGTTACGGTTTTCTTTAGGGTCTTCGACACCACTAGATCTTCTGGTGGCACCTTTCCTTTCATCAGGTCTTCTATCGCTTCTGTTACGAGTTGGAGGGCTTTGTTGTAGCCTTCTGTCTGTACCTGCTCCGCGTTTTCGCAGCTGAATAGGGTTTTGATCAGCTTGGTCTGGAATTCTTTTATGAATTTTGGTGTGTCGTGTCTTCTTAGCTCGACACCTCTAGCTACTATCTCGCCGTCGTATAGTATGCCGAAGTAGTGTTTTTGGGCCTCCATGATGGCTGATGGGTCTGCTTCTAGGGGTAGGAGGATGAGGAACTTGTAGTGGTGGTCTAGCGCCATCGGCAACCCTATCTGCTCGCTGATCTCCTTAGCTAGGTTCTCGTAGTCTTCTTTTTTTGCTCCCCTCTTCTTAACGAAGATGCTGTCGCAGTCAGCGTAAACTACTTCGAAACCCCTCTGCTGAGCGATATCCTTTGTTTTGAGCATGATTTCTCTCGACTTCTTGTTGATTTCTTCGAAGGCTAGTACGTTGCCGAATCTGTTCCAGCAGCATCCAGAGGTTCCGTAGAGGGTGACGAGAATAAGCTTTAGGGCGGCTTGGCGCTGTTCACACCAAACCCACTCGCAGCTGCCCTTTGGGTAGCTGCTTCTCAGCCTCTTGAAGTAGAGCCTCCTCTCCAGGTAGCGTTTTGTGATGTTTGGCAGTAGGGCGTCCTCCCTCATCTCAACGCCTTCTGGTGTTACCGTTTCGTAGCTGATGCACCACTTCACCAATATGTTTGGGTACTGTGATTCGTAGTCGAGCTCAGCAACGTTCTCATGCACCAAGCCTATCTTAGGTGGTATGATTATGCCACCCTTATCCCTCTCAACCACAACGCTCATCGGTCTGATGTACTCGAAGTATCCTCTGTTC
>Ga0272449_1003761_pt1 | contig 12798 bp, 11 predicted proteins | sample YNPCB0241_FD_198679 | JGI IMG/M metagenome (GOLD analysis project Ga0272449, IMG submission 198679) | Hot spring sediment microbial communities from Yellowstone National Park, WY, United States - YNP-CB-024-1 | ecosystem: Environmental > Aquatic > Thermal springs > Hot (42-90C) > Sediment...
GCGAGACCCTCGGGGCCGTCGACGCTGCCCTTCTCATCGCCCCCGAGTCCGGCGGCGTGCTGGCCGCCCTCACGGACGAGGTCGACCGCGCGGGCGTGTTGTCGCTCGGCGCAGACGCTGCAGCGGTCCGACTGGCGGCCGATAAACTACGCCTGATGCGCGTGCTGGCCGCAGCCGACGTGCCGGTTCCACGCACCGTGGCCGTACCCCTCCACGCTGTGCCGGCCGCCGTACGCCTGGTGGGACTCCCGGCGGTGGTGAAGCCGCGGACGGGTGCGGGCGGTGAAGGTGTGGGGGTACTCAGACGACCGACAGATCTGGGACCAGCCCTGGCACGGCTACGGCGCGCAGTGCCCGGTACCGGAGGCTGTCTCGTACAGGAATGGATCCCCGGCGTACCCGCCAGCGTCTCGCTCATCGCCAACGGCCCGGAGGCCAGACCGATCACGCTGAACCGGCAACTGGTGCATGGTCCCGTGGCCCTCACGTACCGGGGCGGCATCGTGCCCTACCGGCACCGACAGCGGCAGGCGGCGTTCGCGCGGGCGGCGGCAGCCTGCGCCGCCATTCCTGGACTCCGCGGACACGTCGGGGTCGACGTGGTCCTGGGGCCCCGGGGCCCAGTGGTGATCGAAGTGAATCCGCGGTGGACGACGTCGTGCGTGGGGCTGGAGCGGCTGCTGGGCGGGACCCTGGGAGCGTGGATCCTGGCAGCCGCGCACCGGGGGACGGTACCCGGGCGGGCGCGCGTTACCGGCACAGCGCATCTCCACCTCGCCGCACTCCAGCAGCAGTTCGCGCGCGCGTGCCGGGGTGGGAAGGATCCAAAGCGCGCCGGGAAGGGCACGTAGGTGCAACGCACTGTCGTCGGGTGGGACATCGGAGGGGCCCACGTCAAGGCGGCCAGGGTCACCTGCGGCGTCGATGCGCTGCGGCTGGACGCAGCGGCCGTCCGACCGTTCGAGCTGTGGAAAGCGCCCGAGCGCCTGGCCGACATCCTGCAGGACGTGGCAACGCAGGTCGGGACTGCCCCCGCGGTGGCGCTGACCATGACGGCGGAACTGTGCGACTGCTTTCCCACCAAACGTGCCGGCGTGGTCCACGTCCTGGAGGCGTGCGCGCGGGCCATGCCAGAGTGCGTCCTGTGGGTGCTGGACGTCCGGGGTGCCTGGCTCCGCCCGGCGCAGGCAGCCCGGGCCCCGCTGCGGGTCGCTGCAGCCAACTGGGCGGCCACGGCGCGCCTGGCGGCCTGGCGGTACCCCCATACGATCCTCGTCGACGTCGGGAGCACCACCACCGACCTCATCCCCATCGAGGGCGGGACGGTGCGGGCCCGCGGGACCACCGACCCGAGCCGCCTGGCCTGCGGCGAGCTGGTGTACACGGGCGGTGTCCGCACTGACGTCAGCGCCGTGGTGGACGTCGTGCCGCTGCGCGGCCGGTGGTGCCGGGTAGCCGCCGAGTCCTTCGCGGTCACCGGCGACGTGTACCTCGTCCTTGGTCGGCTGACACCGGCCGACTACACCTGCGAGCCACCCGACGGCGGTCCCCGGACGGTGGTGGGAGCCCGCCGCCGGCTGGCCCGGGTGGTGGCGGCCGACACCGAGATGCTCACGGTGCGCGACATCCACACCATGGCGCAGTTCATTCACCACCGGCAGGTGACGCATATCACCGACGCGCTGCTGCAGGTGCTGTCGCTGATGCGGGCGTGGCCACCGATGCTGACGGTCACCGGCACGGGCAAGTTTCTGGGGGAAGCAGCGGCAGCCCGGCTGGGTCTCCCCGTCGTCCACCTCGAGACGGAACTGGCCCTGCCCGAGGGTACGCCCACCTCGGCAGTGGCCGTGGCATGGTGGCTGGACCGGTCCCGGCACGTGGGGACCGTCTGAAGGCGTGGTCATCGACACGGTGGTCAAAGTCGGCGGAAGCCTCCTTCGCCTGGGCAGGGCGCCTCTGGCGAGGCTTCTGGCGCACTTGGCGGACGTGGCACGCATGGTACCGGTGCTGGTCGTGCCCGGCGGCGCGGTCTTCGACGACGCGGTGCGGGAGGCGACGCACCAGCACCGGATCGGCGACGACGCCGCGCACTGGATGGCGATCCTGGCCATGGACGCGTACGGGTGGCTGCTGGCCGACCTGGCGCCGGCCTGCGTCCCGTTGCACAACCTGGCGCAAGCACGTCGGGCGGCCCGCAGCGGCCGATTGCCGGTGCTGCTGCCCTTCGCCCTGATGCGTGCCCGCGACGAGCTTCCCCACACCTGGGCCGTCACGTCCGACTCCATTGCCGTCTGGGTGGCGGGGATGGTGGGCGCGCGTCGGGTGATCCTCCTCAAAGACGTGGCCGGCATCTACACCACCGCGCCCGGCCACTGCCCCAGCCCGGCCCTCCTGGCCCAGGTGGATGCCGACACTGCCGCGGCGTCCGGTGCCGTAGACCCCTACCTCCCCCAGGCCCTCGCGCGGTTCTTCCCCCTGGGCGAATGCTGGGTGACCGGCGGCACGCAACCGTCTGCCGTCGTGGCCCTCGTCCTCACGGGGACACCGGAGGGGACCCGGGTCGTGCAGGGCTCGCAGCAGCGGCCAGCGTCCGTTTGAGGTCGGCCACCCGCCCCCGCCGCACCCTCCCCGTGCGTCCCCCGTCGCAGGCGGCGCCGCGCACGCCGACCACGTCGGCCCCAAGCGCGGCGAGGCGCGGTAGGTCCGCTGCGCGCAGCGAGCCCGCCAGCCCCACTTCCAGCCCCGCGGTGCGAGCGCGCGCCACGAAACGGCGCACGGTATCCTCGGGCAGCACCTCCAGCAGCCCCGACGCGGCGCGCTTGTCCAGGGTGTCGAGCATGCAGCCAACCACCTCCGCTCGGACTGCAGCATCGACCAGCCCCGCGGCATCCAGCAGCCCATGGAGCGGGCCGTCGGCGAAACCGACAGCCACCACGCGCACGGCGTCCGTGCATCCACGGACCGCCCGTGCCACTGCCCGAAGCAGGGCTGTCGCCCCCTCCACGGTGTGGGACGCCGCCAGGCCGACTTTCACGTACTGCACGCCGAGCATGGCCGCCCCCAGTGCCGCCAGGGCGGCCGTCCCGGGAAACTCGGGGAGGTCGCCCAGGGCGACGCTGACCGGAATGTCGGCAGGAACCGCATCGCGCACGGCGCGCACGACGGCGGGAGGCTGCGCTCCCAGGGCGCCCTCGTGCGGGTTCTTGACGTCGATGATGTCGGCCCCGCCCGCGACCGCCTCGCGGGCTTCCTCCTCATCGACCACGCTCACCAGCAGGCGCACGGTTCTCCCCTCCCGTCTCAGGCGCCGGCGTCACGCAGCACCTCGAACCCGTGTTCCAGGATCGCCACGAACAGCGCGGCCGCGGTAAGGTCGGCCGTCGTCCCGGGGTTCAACCGGTTGCCGCGGCTGCGCAGCCACCGGTCCAGATCCTGCAGGCGGCGCCGTCCCTGGCGGGTGGTGACCCCGCCGGCCGCCAGCACGTCGGCGGCAGCCTTGGAGACGGCCGCGGCCGTGGCCGCGTCGGTCTTCCGGGCGATGAGCGTATCGGGAACCGCTGCCAGGATCGTCAGAAACGTCTGCACCACGGCCTCCCGCAGGGACAGCCGCTGCCGCCACCTCTCCAGTGCCGGCAGAGCCGTCCCAAACGTCACGGGAAACCCCGCGGCGTACTCCCGTGCAATGGTGTCGCGATCGGCGGCGCTGGCCATGGCGGTCCGCAGCGACACCGTCGGCTCGTCCCGGACGTCGTAACGTACCCCCGTGCCCAGCCCGCCCGGACGGACCATCCGAATGGCCCGGTAGGCGGCCCGCGCGTCGTCCACGGTCAGGGATGCCAGGACCCGGCGCACCTGTGCCCGCAGCTCGCCCGCTCCGTAGGCGCGCGCCAGGGGCGCGAACAAGAACACCGTGCCCAGGTTGGTGTTGGTGGCCACCACGCGCCGCGTGGCGCGCACGGCTCGCAGGATCGTAGCCCCCACCGGGTGGCGGTGTGCACGGGCCATGGCGGGCCCGATGGCCAGCGCGCTCAGCATGTACTCCTCGAACCGGGCATCGCGGAAGCCAGCGATCGGGGAGACGTTGCCGGGCTTGTGGACGCTGACCTCCACGAGGCAGGCGGCCTGCGCCGCGCGCCCCACCTCCTCCCGCGTCAGGTACCGCCTCATGACCGGTCGTCGGCCCGGACCACCAGGGCGTCCACCAGGGTCTGCGCGATGTCGACTGCTGTGGTCTGCTGCAGCCCCTTCCAGCCGGGGATGCTGTTGACCTCGGTGACGTACAGCCGACCGGCCGCGTCGCGCAGGAGGTCTACCCCCGCGTAAAAGGTGCCGACAGCCCGGGCAGCCCGCACGCTCCAGGTAATCACCTCCGGGTCAGGGGCACACGGCACCGGCGTGGCGCCCTGGGCGACGTTGGTCTTCCACCCGGTGCCGCGACGCACCATCGCTGCTGTCACCCGGCCGCCGACGACGAACGTCCTGATGTCCTCGGTGCCGTGCTCGACGTACTCCTGGAGGTAGTACACGTAGCGCCCCAGGTGCAAGGCACGGAAAACCCGGACGGCCACGTCCGGGTCGTCGACCCGCACCATCCCCACGCCCTGCCCCCCGAACAGGGGTTTGACCACCACTCGGCCCCACTGCCGGACACACTCCAGCGCCTCGTCGACGGACTCGGTGACCACGGTGGCGGGCGTGGGGACTCCGTGCACCTCCAGCAACTTGGACGTCAGATACTTGTCCACGGCCCGTTCGATGCTCCTGGGCGGATTCACCACGCGCACGCCCAGGGTTTCCAGCACATGCAGCACGTCCATGCGGAACACGATCTGCTCCAGCGATCCGGCGGGCATGCTCCGCACCAACACCAGGTCGGCATGGTCCAGCGCCACCTGCCCGGCGGTCACGGCGGGACGGCCGCCCACTCGGGCGCGGAGCCGCTGGGGGCTTACGGCGGAGACGCTCGCGCCGCGGCGGGCGAACGCCGCCCGCAGGCGTTCCCCATGCCAGCCGTCCCCGCTGCCGATCAGACAGACGTTCACGGGCCCCCCAGCAGGCTGGCACGCAGCACCGTCGGGTTCGGGGCACCGGCACGGTGAATCCGTCCACTGCGCCGGTTGGCCAGCACCACCGCCGCCACACCGAACGCCAGCGGGTCGATGCGGTAGAACTCCCCTGCCGCACGGAGCATCTCCGCAAAGGGCCGGCCCGCGTGCGGCGACGCGCTGGCCGGGAGCAGCGGCGTCACGCGCGCCACCACGTCGTCGGGCGCGTCCACCGTGAGCCAGACCGTGGCGCCGTACAGCAGGCAGTCGTTCACCCACCCCAACGCCTGGGCGTCGTCGGCTGCCACCGGTGCCACGGGGGCGACCCCGCACCCTGCCACGACCGCGTCCACCGGGAACTCCACCAGCACCATCTTGTGCAGCACCGCTTCCACCGAACGGGCCGCCACCTGCACTGCCCCCACGACGCTGGCGGTGGGGGCAACGGCCACCATGAGCCTGGCAGGTGCGACCCCGCAGGCCGCGGCGATGGCAGCGGTGGCAGCCTCGTCGGGCAGCTGGCGGCTTTCCAGCAGCAGGACCGCCACCTCGGCCTGTTCGGCCATGGGCCATCGCGCGAACAACTCCTCCACCCGTGCCAGCGCCCGGGCCGGCCCGGAGCCCATGGCGCTGAACTCGCCGATCCGGACGTGCCAGCCCGCGTACTGCGACCCCAAACAGGCGACCGGAGGGCGGCTCACGGCCGTGAACACGCCGGGGAGGGAGAGACCTGGCAACACCTCCACCGGCGTGAAGGTCACCTGGCCCAACCCGCCCAGCGCGGCTTCGGCGAAGAGGAGCCCCGCCGCCAGGCTGCCGGGCACCTCCACGCCGGCATCGATGACGGTCGCCCCATGGCCGTGGACGGCTACGCGCACGCCCAGGGCGTCTGCCGCCGCAGCCAGCCGCGTCAGGATCGCAGCGGCCGCCGTATTCAGACCCGGACTGCCTGCCACTGCAGGATCTCCCCTCGCCCTCCCTCGGCAGCGTCACCGGTGAAGTGCCGGTAGAGTCCCTCCAGGGCGCCGTGGGGCAGGCGAAGCCCGAGCGTGGCCAGCGCCCGCAGGTACGGGCGCAGGAACACAGGCCGGTAGGTGCAGTCGTAGGCGAACGTGGGCAGGAGGTCCACCGGCTGGAATGCCACCAGGGTCCCACGGCGCATCCACGCGCCGGCCCGTGCTCCCACGGGTCCCAGCAGCACGATGGTGCCCCCGCGCATCTGGAGGCCGGCGAAGTCGCCCACGCGCCCTGCCACCGCGATCATCCCGGCCCGCATGCGCATCCCCAGCTCGATCCCGGCATCGCCCTCCACCACGATGACGCCACCGCGCATGCCGACCTGGCTTCCGCGGTAGGCGCCGCCGATCTGCCCCCCGGCACTGCCCCGGACGCGGATGGACCCGCCGCGCATCTCGGCACCGAGCCAGTCGCCGGCATCCCCGTGGACCACGATCTCCCCGCCGCTCATGCGGGCCCCGAGATGCATGCCCACCGAGCCCTCCACCACCAGACGGCCGCGCGTCATCCCTGTCCCGATCCCCTTGACGCGCCGGAGGTCGCCACGGACGACCACCACCTCGCTCCCGTCGCCGGCCACGTCGAAGAACTCGCCCAAGCGCCGGCGCTGCCGTCCGTGCTGAACAGGGAGGTCGAGCATCGCCCCACGGTCGAGCGATGCCAGGACGTCCGGGACCAGCACCTCGGCTTCCAGCGGCACGGTGGGCGCGTGGACCAGGGTGAGCTCGGTAACGGTCATCGTCCTCTTCCGCCAGGCATCATGTAGCACCGGCGACGCGGCGCCATGGCTTTCTGCTCGCTCGCGGCCCGGTCCTGCAGGCCGGCGCGCGTTTGGCCGGCTCCTACGGTCCGCACCCGAAAAAATCGGTCAGAGAACCGATTGCGCCCCTCGGGTGGCGGCCCTAGGGTGAAAGTAGTCCCGTATCCAGACACGAGGTGCCCAGCGTGGGCATGTCCCCAGTCGGTCTGTGTCGTGGTTTCGGGCGGAACACGGTGGGGCGGCAGCCTGCACCGTTTTGCATTTTCCGGACCAGGGAGCGTCCCTAATGGCACCCCGCCGACGACAGCCACCGACACCGGGCGAAGGGGCAGAACGGGGACGCCGCCGGCAGGTACGGCGCCCACGGACTCCCCGGGAGGAGGTGAGACCGTCGCAGACGACCGCCGCACCGGGCGGCATGCAACCCCCAACCCGAAAGGAGGGTGAACGCGTGGCGAGTCAGCGTGTCTACGAGAACATGGTGTCGCAGGCCCTGGCAGCCGTGTGGGCCGACGTGCGCAACCTGAAGGCCAAGCGCGGTACGACGTTCCGGATCGAGGACGCCAAGCCCTACGTGGACGCGGTCAACGGCATGACCCCCACGGACGAGCAGAGCAAAGAGGTGTTCGACCTCCACGTCCAGTCCGTCAACGCCCACTACGAGATCCTCAAGGGCCTCACGGACACGGTCCGGCCCGAAGACGACCCGTTCGTGGAGCACTACCAGACGGGGCCCATCCTGGAGATCTTGCGCGAGGAGGACCCTGAGTTCGACAAGTCGGTGCGACGGTTCGTGGACGCCATCGGGCAAAACGAAGCCCTCATCGGCCGCGAGGCGGTCCGGATCTACGGCGGCTTCTACGGCCCCATCGCCGTGGTGGACTTCGCGTTCTCGCCAGGCTCCACGCCCAACATCGTCAACCGCATCCTGAAGCCGCTGGACATCCCCAAGGTCCACAAGGAAACCATCCTGGCCTCCAAGTCGTTCGGCATGAACACCTCCTATGCCCTGGGCGCCACCTTCCAGGCGGCACTGGAAGCGGGCAAGACGGTGGCCGACGCGGTGCGGGAAGAGGTCAGGATGTTCCAGTTCATCTACGACCAGCCCATCGCTGCCCAGAACCAGATCATGGCCACCCACAACCTGGGCGGGCACGGGCCGCACACCTCGTTCGACACCGACAAGTACCAGAAGCAGTACAAGGAGCGGATGCGCCCGGTGGTGAAGGCAGCGCTGGCCGCCGGCGTGCATCCGGCCAACATCGTCTGCGTGCCAGCCTACTGCGTCGGTGACGTGGCGCACCACAACTCGCAGACCAACTTCAACTTCGCCCAGGACCCCATCGTCATGGCCATGTGGGAGGCCCACACCCAGGCCCTGGAGAACACCCTGCGCCGGGGGCTGGAGAAGGGCTACAAGAGCGAGTACCAGGTGCTGTCCACCGCCATCGGCACGTCCGCGGCCTGCTTCGCGTACGAGCTGGTCAAGGACTACGTGCCGATCGTGAGCGTCATCGAACTGCTGGTCAACCGGTTCCACAACATGGTGCTGATGAACCCCACGCGGTCGCTGGCGGCCGAGCTGCACAATACTGACTTCATGATGTCGCTGTGGCGCGGGTGGAAGATCCTGCAACCCAAGCCATTGGGCGGCGGCGGCGAGATCGACGGGGTGCCCATCGACCTGAGCCCGCTGGACACCCACGACGTGCTGCGCAACATCCACCGGTACACGTACCCGCCGTGCGCCATCACCCAGCGGCTGGGGACCATGCTGAAGTTCTCCGACTTCCCCTGCCTGCTGACCAGCGAGCCGGTGACGGCCACCATGCTGACCCACGTCATCGCGCTCCACAAGGAGACGGCCATGGCGCCGCTGCGCTTCGACAAGGACTGGGGCGTCACCCAGTTCCGCTTCACCAACGTGCCGTGGGTCACCGGACTGGGCGCCACCAAGGTGGGTTACGAGCAGTACACCGAGGCGCTGTAGGTTCCGGATGGGCCGGAGCGGGCACAAGGCCCGCTCCGGCCGTGGCATGGCTCACGCAGTGACGCTCAAGCCACCGACGAACGGAGGGAGGGTTGCATGCGAGAGCCGACGTGGGTGCAGAAGTACGTGGCGGAGTTCATCGGCACCTGGGCGCTGGTGCTGGTGGGCCCGGGCGCCGCGGCGGTGACGTTACTGCTGGCCGAAGGCACGCAGAAGGCCACCCCGTTCAACATCGGCATCGGAGCCCTGGGGGGGCTGGGTGACTGGCTGGCAGTGGGGCTGGCGTTCGCCTTCGTCATTGCCGCCGTCATCTACTCCATCGGCCACGTCTCCGGCGCGCACATCAATCCGGCGGTGACCGTGGCCCTGGCCAGTACCGGCCGGTTCCCCTGGTCCCAGGTGGTGCAGTACGTGGTGGCGCAGCTGGCTGGGGCCGCACTGGGCAGTCTGACCCTACTGGCGTTGCTGGGCTCCAAAGGCGCCACCGTGGGCGGGCTGGGTGCCCCGGGGCCCTTCCCGGGCATCTCCCCCTTCCAGGCCTATCTGGCGGAGGCAGTCGGCACGTTCATCCTGATGTGGACCATCATGGGCGTGGCGGTGGACCAGCGGGCGCCCAAGGGCTGGGCCGGCTTGATCATCGGGCTGGTGGTGGCGGGTGTCATCATCACCATGGGCAATATCTCCGGACAGGGCATCAACCCCGCGCGCACCTTCGGACCGGTCCTGGTGGCGTCGCTGGCAGGCGGCCCCAACCTGTGGGCGCACTTCGTGGGATACGCCATCGCGCCCATCGTGGGCGCCGTGGTGGCCGCACTGCTCTACGACGCCGTGGCTGCACCCCGGGCTGCGGCGGAAGCCGCGTCTGCGGAGCGGCAGGCGGCCTGACGCGGACGGCGTCCCGGAGGGGAGGGCATGTGGCATGGGTGCCCTCCCCTTGCTGTCGGTGAACGTCCCGTACCGGACGACAAGCGACGGCGACCCAGGGGGTGAGCGAGCGTGAAGAAGATTCTCCTCCAGCTGGACACCGACCGGTGCCCCAGCGCCTTCGACAGCATCGCGGCCTACGACGCCGGGGCCGACGTCGTGCAACCCTACGCCAGCATCCGGCCCGAAGACGTGCGGGAGATCGTCTACGGCGCCATCTTCACCCGGGGCAAGGACGACCTGAAGCACACGGCCATCTGGATCGGCGGGACCGACCTGCCCCTGGCCGAGGAGATGGTGAAAGCGGCGCTGGGGACGTTCTTCGGGTATTTCCGCGTATCGGTGATGCTGGACGCCATGGGTGCCAACACCACGTCGGCCGCGCTGGTGGCCAAAGTGGTGGGCGCCACGGAGGTCCGCGGGCGCCGTGCCGTGCTGTTCGGGGGTGCGGGCCGGGTCGGCTCACGGGCGGCGACGCTGCTGGCCAGCGAAGGCGCCCACGTGGTGGTCGCCGACGTGCCGGCCGTCGCTCAGCGCGCCCAGGCCCTGTGTGAGGACCTCCGGACCCGGTACGGGGTCGAGGCCACCTTCGAGGCGGTGGCCACCGATGCCGACCGGGAGCGTATCCTGCCCGGTGCCACGGTACTGGTGAGCACGGGCCCGCCGGGCCTCCAGACCGTGCCGCGCAGGCTCTGGGCAGCCGTGGAGACGCTGCGGGTGCTGGCCGACACCAACGCGGTCCCACCGCTGGGGATCGAAGGGGTCGAGCTCGGCGACGACGGGGCCCACCGCGACGGGAAACTGGCGTTTGGCGCCATCGGCATCGGTAACTTCAAGATGAAGGTGCACTATGCGTGCGTCGCGCGGTTGTTCCAGCGCAACGACCTGGTGATCGATCACCTGAGAGCCTACGAGATCGCCCGGGACGTGGCCGCGGCGGGCGCCCCGGCCTAGGCCGGCACCAGGGAGGAATCGGCGATGGCCCTGCGGGTCGTGGCTCCCGCGCACCTGCACGCCGGCAATCCCGATCTGGCGGGCGACCTGGGCCGTCTGTATGGCACGGCGGGTTTCGTCATCGACCGACCCCACACGGTACTGGTGCTGACACGCGTGGGGAGGCGGCGGGTGACCGGACCCCGTGCGGAAGACGTGATCCGGTGGCTGGACCTGCTGGCCCCGGGGGATCCCCTGGAGGTCCACATCGAGGAGGTGGTCCCCCAAGGGGTCGGCCTGGGTTCCACCACGTCGCTGGTCTGCGGTCTCCTGGTGGGCTTATGGCGAGCCGGCGTGCTGGCCCGCCGGCCTGACACCGCCCACGGCGAACTGCTGGAGGCTGCCGCGCGGTGCGGGCGTGGTCGCTGGACCGGGTTCGGTGTCCACGGGGCCCTGTTCGGCGGCAGTTTCCTGATCGACGGCGGCTTCCGCATCGACCCCGTCACCCGTGCCCGCGTCGACGCCCGCATCCCGCCCCTGGTGTTCAGCGGCACGGTGCCCGCGTCGTGGCGCTTCGTCGTGGCTCTACCCCACGCGCCCCTGGCTCAGGTAGCGGCCATCAAGGCCCGCGAGGAAGACGTCCTGGCCCAGGTGCCGAAGATGGCGGAGGCCACTGCCGACCGCCTCTCCCGGCTGCTGCTGATGCAGGCGTGCCCCGCACTGGTGGAGGGCGACCTCACCACCTTCGGCGCGGCCCTGACCGCTTTCAACCGCCGCCTGGGTGGGTTCTGGCAGGACTTCCAAGAAGGTGACTACTGTCACGGCTCGGTGACGGAGGTGTTGCGCGTCATGAACCACGCCGGCGCCGCCGGCGTCGCGCAGAGCTGCTGGGGGCCCACCTGCTACGGGGTGTTCCCGTCGGAGGCACGGGCGCGCCAGGCGGTCGATGACGTCCGGCGCTGCCTCGACACGTGGGGAGGCGGCGATCTGTGGGTGGCGACACCCCACGCGGCTGGCGTCGTGGTGGAACCCGCAGACAGCCCCGAGAAGGCCCGCCCGGGCCGTGCCGGCGCGACCAGGGGGACCGTATGAAGTGCGTGGGCATCGACTCGGGCACCGCCACCATGGACATCGTCGGCCTGGACGACGAGACGGGGGCGGTGTGGGCTGCGCTCAGCGTGCCCCGCGCCGAGGTGACGCGCGACCCCGCGGTGATCGTGCGGACGGTGCAGGCGATGGCCGCCCAGCAGGGCGGCCTGGACGCCGTGGTGGCCCCATCCGGGTACGGCATGCCCCTGCGCCGCGCCACCGCGGCCACCGACCGCGACCTCCGGGAAGCGACGTTCGTGCACCGGGAGGACGCGGTGCGCCCCCTGGGGATCAACGGCCTGCGCCACTTGATGGCGCTGTTCCGCGATAGGCCCGAGCTGCCCGTGTGGTTCACGCCGGGGGTGATACATCTCCCCACGGTCCCCGCGTACCGGAAACTGGGACGGGTCGACATGGGCACGGCCGACAAGCTCCACTCGGTCGTCCGCGCCATGGTCGACCAGATGGACCGCCTGGCCATCTCGCCAGCGCAGACGGCGTTCATCGTGGTGGAGGCGGGGTACGCCTACACAGCCGCCATCGCCGTGCAGGACGGACAGGTGGTCGACGGTGTTGGCGGCACGTCCGGGGCACCGGGGTTCCTGGGTATGGGCGCCGTGGACGCGGAGCTGGCCTACGCCCTGGCAGCGACCATGCCCCGGTTCTCCCGCACACTGGTGTTCGACGGCGGCGCAGCACGGCTGGTCGGCCTGGACCTCAAGCGTCCCCCAGCAGAGCTGCTGCAGGCCGTCGTGACGCACGATCACCTCCTGGCGGTGCTGGCCTGGTATGCGGCCCGCGACGTGGCGGCACTGCTGCCCGCCTGCCCGCATCCCCGGGAGGTGGTGGTCTCAGGGCGCTTCAGCCGGCTGCCCGCCTTCGTGGAGCGGCTGCGCACCCTCCTGGCGCCCTGGCTCGCCGTGCCCCTGGTGACGCTGCCCCGGGAACCGGCCAACGTGAAGGAAGCGGCCATGGGGGCGGCGATGATGGCCAGCGGCATCGCCGGCGGCCGGTACCGCCCCGTGGTGGAGTCGCTGCAG
>Ga0272449_1003762_pt1 | contig 12793 bp, 21 predicted proteins | sample YNPCB0241_FD_198679 | JGI IMG/M metagenome (GOLD analysis project Ga0272449, IMG submission 198679) | Hot spring sediment microbial communities from Yellowstone National Park, WY, United States - YNP-CB-024-1 | ecosystem: Environmental > Aquatic > Thermal springs > Hot (42-90C) > Sediment...
ACCAAATAAAAATCCTAAATCCTAATTTCTAAATCCTAAATCCAATATCAATCAATATGGGGACGTCGTACGTCCCCATAAATGACGTCCGACGTCATTATATCCAATCTTTGGACCCTACCCTGCTAGCAGGCAGGGATCGTAAATTTTAGTAGAAATGAAATTTGTGCGACATCGTATGTCACACAATACTCAATCTGCGGATGTCGTACGTCTTCACATTGAAAATTTTTTCAACTCGTTAATTCTTTAACTAATTAATTTTTATGTTATAATAAAAATATGACTACAAAATTATATAAACAAAGATTAGTTTTAAAAAGAAATTGGGATGTTTGGGAAAAAGCTGCAGGTATATGGAAAAATAAAAAATCTACAGATCCTTTAAAATGGCAAAAACAAATTAGAAAAGAAAATTAAAGAGCTTAAAATAATTTCTCCTTAAAAATTTATTCATTTTAATTTCTCAACTTCTTAAGAAATTGAGAAAATGAAATTTTTAATTCAAAAGGTGAAAAATTTAAAAATTGAAGAGAGAGAAGTGAATGAACCAGCCTCGCCGAGTCTAGGCGAGGGTTTTTTGATTTATGTCGGGATTGAAAAAGGAGATGAGCATAAAAATTTAAAAGAAATTGTTAATTATTTAGAAAATTTACAGATTGTTGATAAAGAAGGAAAGTTTTCTCAAAAAATTAAAGATATAAAACCAAAGCTTATTTTTATTTCTAATATTACTTTGTTAGCAAATTTTGAAAAAACACGGATAAATTTTAATCAAGCCCTAGAACCAAACAAAGCTAAAGAAATTTTTAATAATTTTATTAAAATATGGCAAGATTTAGGCTATAAAGTTTTTTATAAAGAATTTGGCTCCTTTTTAGAAATTTCTTCAACAAACCTCGGCCCAATAAACTTTATTTTAGAGTTATAATTAAATTATGATTAATTTTCTTTTAGGTTTTTGGACAGCTGATCTTTTGTTTTCAATTATTTTATATTTTAAAAAAGAGATTGTTTTGAATTTAGATAAAAATGTTTATCTTTTTGCTATCATTGTCGACATTTTCCTTTTATCCCTTCTTTTATTTTTAAAGTATGGAAAGAAAATTAGAAAATCTTAGACATTCGTTGGCTCATTTATTAGCTTCAGCTGTTTTGAGGATTGATCCCAAAGCAAAATTAGGAATTGGGCCAACAACTGAGGATGGTTTTTATTATGATTTTTTATTTTCTATAAAAATTGATGAAACTATACTTTCTAAGCTTGAAGAAATTATGAAAGATTTAATTAAGAAAAATTTAAAATTTGTTGGTAAGAAAGTTTCTTTTCAGGAAGCTAAAAAAATTTTTAAAGGCCAGCCTTTTAAATTGGAGCTTTTAGATGATCTTAAAAAATATGGTACCACTGATTTTCAGGAAATTCAATTGATTAAAGCTAAAAAGAAAAAAGTAAAAAAAATCTCTAAAGTGACAATTTATCAAACTGGTGATTTTATTGATTTATGTAGGGGTGGTCATATAAAAAATACCAAAGAAATAAATCCAGAAGCTTTTAAATTAATAAAAATTGCTGGAGCCTATTGGAGAGGTGACGAGAAAAAGCCGATGCTGACAAGAATTTACGGTGTTGCTTTTGAGACCAAAAAAGAACTTGATGAATATTTACAAAGACAAGAGATGGCTGAAAAATACAATCATAGAGTTTTAGGTGAAAAATTAAAAATTTTCCTTATTAGTCCTTATGTTGGCAAAGGTCTGCCTTTACTTTTGCCCAAAGGAGAAATTATCAAAAATATTTTGACAAATTTTATGAGAGAGAAAGAAGAAAAATATGGTTATCTTTATGTGGCAACCCCCCATATTGCTTCTTATAAACTCTATGAAAAAAGTGGCCATCTTAAATATTATCAAAATGAAATGTATAAGGTTTTAGATCCTGAAGGAGAAGAATTTTATTTAAAGCCAATGAATTGTCCTCATCATCATATGATTTTTCAACATCTGGTTAAAAGTTATCGTGATTTGCCTTTACGTTTAGCTGAAGCTGGGCCTGTTTATCGAGTGGAAAAATCTGGAGAAACTTATGGTTTAATGAGGGTTCGTGGACCAATTACGCAGAACGATGCTCATATTTACGTTACTGAAGAAAACTTGGAAGAAGAATTTTTAAAAGTTTTAGATTTGTTTTATGAAGTTTATGATGATATAAAAGTTATTAAAGATTACTGGTTTAGACTTTCTTTGCCTGATTTTTCAGGGAAAAATAAAGAAAAATATGGTGGAGATTTAAAACTTTGGCAGTGGGCAAGCAAAGTTATTCTTTCTGCTTGTCAAAAAAGAAAAATTAATTTAGTTAAAGGATTGGGTGAGGCAGCTTTTTATGGACCAAAATTGGATGTACAAATTAAAAATATTTATGGCAAAGAAGAAACCCTAGCTACTATTCAAGTTGATATTTTAGTTCCAAAAAGAATGGGACTTGTTTATGTTGATAAAAATAATAAAGAGAAAAATCCCATAGTTATTCATAGAGCCATTCTGGGTTCATATGAAAGATTTATAGGTTTTTTACTTGAAGCTACTAAAGGAGATTTACCTTTTTGGCTTTCACCCATTCAAGTTTTAATTTTACCCATTTTGAAAAATCATCAAAATTATGCCGAAGAAATTTTAAAAAAATTAAAAGAAAATAATTTTCACGCAGAAATCTGGCAAGCAGAAGAAACATTATCAAAAAGAATCTTGCTAGCTGAAGAAGAAAAGATCCCCGTCATTTTAATTGTTGGTGATAAAGAAATGAAAAATAAAACTTGCTCCTTAAGATTAAGACCAAGACAAGATTTAGGAGAAAAAAAATTAGAAGAAATAATAAAATTTTTAAATGAAAAAAGAAATATCTTTGATTAAGTTTCTTTTTGCCCTTTTAGACTTTTTATTATTTTTTTTGGCTTTGAATTTGACTTTATTCTTTCGTTTTGGTTTTCATTTTCCTTTATATTTTCAAGAACACCTTTTACCGTTTTTCTTTTTATTCTTTTTCTATCTTTTGCTTTTATTTGCTTTCAATCTTTATGATTTTTATCTTTTGAATCTAAAGATTCTCTTTCAAAGAATCCTGAGTTTTACTTTTTCTGCTTTGATTTTAGGAATAACTTATTTTTATTTTACCCAAGCCATTTTCAAAATTTCTCCTAAAACAAATCTTTTCATTTTTATCTTCATTTTTCTTTTATTCTTATCTCTTTCAAGAATTTTAGCTTTGAAATTTTTCTCACAAAGAAAAATTGAAGTTTATTTTCTTGGCGAGGAAAAATTAAAAGAAAAACTTGAAAAAGATCTTCAAAATCATCAATTTTTTTCTTTTAGGGGGTATTTTAAATTAACGCAGGCTAACGCAGACTACACGCAGACTAACGCGAACAATAAAACACGAATTAATCACGAATTAAACGAATTAGACACCAATAAATTCGTAAAGCATTCGTGGAAATTCGAGAAAAATTCGTATGATAATAACCCGCATAAATCCGTGAATAAAATTTTAGTCATTGCTCCACATTACCATTTAAAACCCAAGGAATTTCAATTAATTTTAGATTCAGAGATAACCACTTTTGATTTTATTGATTTTTATGAGAGATTTTTAGGAAGAATTCCTCTGGAAGCTATTGATAGTGATTGGCTTTTAAGACAAACAGCAGTTTTTCAAAGCAAAATCTATTTTTACTTTAAAAGAAGCCTCGATCTTATTTTAGCCACTCTTATTTTTATTTTTTTATTTTTACCACTTTTTCTACCTATTTCTCTTTTAATTTATCTTTCTGATCCCGGCCCAATATTTTTTAAAAATTTAAGATTTGGTTATAAGAAAAAAATTTTTTCTTTATTAAAATTTCGAACCATGAAAGAAATAAAAAAAAGTAAAGAGTCTTGGGCAGTTGGCGAAGAAGAAAAAAGAATTTTTCCCTTTGGTAAATTTTTAAGAATGACCCATTTAGATGAATTGCCACAAATATTTAATATCTTTAAAGGAGAATTAACTTTAGTTGGTCCTAGGCCTGAGCAACCGGAAATTTTTTCTGAATTAGAAAAAGAAATACCCCTTTATGAATTAAGAGTTTTAGTTTTACCAGGAATTACCGGTTGGGCTCAAGTTAATTATAAATATCCCGAAAATCTAGAGGAAACAAAAATTAAATTAGAATATGATCTTTATTATTTAAAAAATTATGGCATTTTTTTAGATTTTTTAATTATTATTAAAACTATTCAAAAATTATTGACATTTTAGAAATTTTGAGGTAAAATTAAAGAAAAGGTCGTTTTTATTTTATATCAAATTTTTAAGATGGCAGCAAAATTTGAAAGAACAAAACCACATATTAATGTGGGTACCATTGGTCATGTTGACCACGGTAAAACAACCTTAACCTCAGCCATCACTCATATTTTAAAGTTAAAAGGTTTGGTCGAAAGAGCCTTGGCCTATGAAGAAATTGATAAAGCTCCCGAGGAAAAAGCTAGGGGAGTAACCATTAATATTCACCACTGCGAATATGAAACCGAAAAAAGACATTATGCCCACATTGATGCTCCTGGTCATGTTGACTATGTTAAAAATATGATTGTTGGTGCAGCACAAATGGATGGTGCTATTTTAGTTGTCGCTGCCAATGATGGTGTTATGGCTCAAACCAGAGAGCATATTTTACTTGCTCGTCAAGTTAATGTTCCTGCCATTGTTGTTTTTATAAATAAAATTGATATGGTTCCAGATAAAGAGCTTATTGATTTAGTTGAAGAAGATGTTAGAGCCGAGCTAAAAAAACATGGTTATCCCGGTGATGAGGTTCCGGTTATTCGCGGCTCAGCTTTAAAAGCCTTAGAAGCAAAAACACTTGATGATCCCTGGGCAAAATCAATTTTGGAACTTTTAGATGCTTTGGACAATTATATTCCTGAACCAGTGAGAAAAATTGATCAACCATTTTTGATGCCCATTGAGGACGTTTTCTCTATTGAAGGTCGAGGCACCGTAGTTACTGGTAGAATTGAAAGAGGAAAAATTAAAGTTAATGAAGAGGTTGAAGTTGTTGGTTTGGGTCATGAGACAATAAAGACAGTAGTGACCGGTATCCAAATGTTTCATAAAGATATGGATGAGGCTATTCATGGAGATAATGTTGGTTTACTTTTAAGAGGGGTCAAAAAAGAGGATGTCGAAAGAGGTATGGTGGTAGCTAAACCTGGTTCTATTACTCCTCATACTGAATTTGAAGCAGAAGTTTATGTTCTTAAAGCAGAAGAAGGTGGAAGACACACTCCTTTTCATACCGGTTATAAACCACAATTTTATATTCGAACCACTGATGTAACCGGTGAGGTAACATTACCTGAAGGAATTGAGGCTGTTATGCCAGGAGATAATGCCAAAATGATTGTTAAATTAATTTATCCAGTAGCTTTGGAAGAAGGTGCAAGATTTGCTATTCGTGAAGGAGGAAAAACAGTTGGTGCTGGCGTTGTCACTAAAATAATCAAGTAATGGTTAAGACCAAAGAAGAGAAACAAATTGTCAGATTAAGATTCAGATCTTATGATCATAATTTATTAGACAAATCTTTAAGACAAATTGTTGATTTACTTCAAAAAGAAGGTATTGAAGTTAGAGGACCAATACCATTGCCTACAGAAATAAGAAGATATACCGTAAATCGTTCACCTTTTATCTATAAAAAAAGCATGGAGCAATTCGAGATGAGAATTCATAAAAGAATTTTAGATATTTTAAACCCCTCCCCGAGAATTTTAGAACTTTTTAATTCTTTAGATTTACCAGCAGGAGTAGAAGTGGAAATAAAGATATGATGTCTAATGTCTAATGACTAATTTCTAATGTCTAATGTCTAAATACTAAGATGGAAAAGTTAAAACCGAAAATTTTGTTAGCGAGGAAAATTGGAATGACACAAATTTTTACTGATGAGAAAACTTTGCCAGTAACAGTTTTAGAAGCTTTACCAGCTGAAGTTGTTCGAGTGAAGAAAAAAGAAAAAGATGGCTACTCTTCGGCTCTTTTAAAATTTAATAAAAAATTAAAAGAATTTAGAGTTCCAGAAAATACATTTCAAGAAGGAGAGAAAATTGATGCTTCCATTTTTGAAAAAGGGGATAAAGTTAATATTAGAGCAAAAAGAAAAGCTAAAGGATTTGCTGGAGTTGTCAAAAGACATGGTTTTGCCGGTGGTCCAAGAACACACGGACAAGAAGATAGAGAAAGAGCTCCTGGTTCAATTGGTCAAAGATGGCCGCAAAGAGTAAGAAAGGGATTAAAAATGGCTGGAAGAATTGCTCCAAATTATGTCACAGTAAAAAATTTAGAAGTTATTGATATTATTCCAGAAAAAAATTTAATTTTAGTCAAAGGTTCTGTTCCAGGACCAAATAAAAATTTGGTGGAAATAAGAAGTTCAGTTTTAACCAACAAAGGTGAAATAATTAAAAGATGAAAACAGATTTATACAACTTTCAAGGAGAAAAAATAGGAGAGATTGAGCTTCCAGAAATTTTTGATACAGAATTTAATCCTGCTTTAGTTCATCAAGTTCTTCGCTGGCATCAACTCAATACATATTATCCTTATGCTCACACAAAAACAAGAGGAGAAGTAAGAGGTGGAGGAAGAAAACCTTGGCCACAAAAAGGAACCGGAAGAGCCAGACATGGATCAATAAGATCACCGATTTGGAAAGGTGGTGGAGTTACTTTTGGCCCAAGAAAAGAAGAAAAAAAACAAATTAAAATTAATAAAAAAATGAAAAAGAAAGCTATTTTAATGACAATTTCAGAAAAATTAAGACAAAATTTATTAAAAGTTATTGATAAAATTGAGCCAAAAGAATATAAAACAAAAGAGTTTGAGAAATTTTTCAGCAAATTTTTACAGCCAAGAAAAACAAAAAAGAAAAGAGAATCTGCCTTATTGGTTATTGAAAATGATAAACCAGAAATTTATCGAAGCATTCGCAATCTTCCTTATGCTGATACTATTTCTGCTAGAAATTTAAATTTAATTGAACTTTTAAATCATAAATATTTATTTTTAACAAAAGCTTCAATTGATGAGCTTATGAAAAGATTCCAAAAATGAAATTTAATTTTTTTAAAAAAATTTGGGGAAGAAAAGAAAAGCCAGAGGAAAAAAAAGAAGAAAAGAAAGAAACCGTTTTTGAGCCTTATCGTGGAGTAGATTTTAAAATTTTACCATTAATTACAGAAAAAACTCTTCGTTTAGCCAAAGAAAATAAATATACTTTTTTGGTTGAACGGGGTATTAATAAAGAACAAATCAAAAATGCTGTCGAAAAAATTTTCAATGTTAAAGTTATAAAAGTAAGAACAATTAATTATCAAAAAAGGCAAAGGGGTTTAACAAAAATTAAAAGTACCAGGCCAAAATTTAAAAAAGCTATTGTTCAACTTCAATCAGGCCAAACTATATCTATTTTTGAATAATTATGGTATAATTAAAAAAAATTAAAAGTGGGTGATGAGCGGTGCTCATCACTCATCACCCATCTCTATTTATTATGGTTACAAAAATTATAAAATCAAGAGGTCCAGGAAAAAGAGTGACTGTTTTGGTTGATAAGAAAAAGTTTATAACCAGCGAGGAGCCCTACAAACCACTTTTGATTTCTTTAAAAAAAAGAACAGGAAGAAATGTTTATGGAAGAATCACAACAAGATTTAGAGCTAATCCTTATCACCGAAGACTTTATCGTTTAATTGATTTTTATCGTTTAGATAAAAAAGATATTCCAGCCAAAGTGGAAACAATTGAATATGATCCTAATCGAACTGCTTTTATTATGCTTGTTTGTTACAAAGATGGTGAAAGGAGATATCATTTGGCTCCTGAAGGAATTAAAGTTGGTGATGAAATTATTTGTTCAGAAAATGCAGAAATTAAAATTGGCAATAGACTGCCTTTAAAGAATATTCCTTTTGGTACAGAAATTTTTGAAATTGAACTTGAGCCAAGAAGCGGAGGAAAATTAATAAGATCAGCAGGTTCTTTTGGAGTCATGATGGGAACTGAAGGAGATTATGCTTTAATTAAAATGCCTTCAGGAGAAATAAGAAAAATTCACAAAGAGGCTTATGCCACCATTGGTAGAGTTTCTAATTCAGCTCATAGACTACAAAGATTGGGAAAAGCAGGAAGAAATATTTGGAAAGGAAGAAAACCAAAGGTTCGTGGTTCAGCTATGACACCGAGAGACCATCCTTATGGTGGTGGTGAAGGTAAAGCTCCAAGAGGAACAAGAAAACCAAAAGATAAGTGGGGAAATGTTACTGGTGGTCGAAAAACAAGAAACCCAAGAAAACCAAGCTGGTCATTAATTGTTAAAAGAAGAAAATGACAAGAAGTACAAAAAAGGGTTATTATGTTAATGAGAAATTGTTAAAGAAAGTTATGAAATTAAGAGAACTTCCTTTGGAGGAAAGAAGTAAACATCCCATCAAAACTTGGTCAAGAGATTCAACAATTATTCCTGAAATGATAGGTATGGTTTTTGAGGTTCATAATGGAAAACAATTTGTGAAAGTTAAAGTTGTTGAAGATATGGTTGGACATAGATTAGGAGAATTTGCGCCAACAAGAAAATTCATTCGTCACGGTGGTCGAGCTGCAGAACTTTTAGCTAAAAAAGAAGCTCAAAAATGATTACTGCTAAATTAAATTATTTAATAATGGCACCAAGAAAAGTTAGAGTGGTGGCTAAAAGTTTGAAAGGACTTGATGTTGGTCAAGCAGAAAAACAACTTTTATTTTCTAATAAAAAAGCAAGTAAAATTATTTTAAAATTATTAAAATCAGCCATCAGCAATGCTAAAAACAAAGGCTACGATGAAAAAGAACTTTACATAAAAAATATTATTGTTAATGAAGGACCAAAACATTTAAAAAGATATTATCCAAAAGCAAGAGGTAGAGTTGGTCAAGTTATTAAAAAAATGTCGCACATTGAAATTATTTTAGATAAAAAATAATGGGGCAGAAAGTTCCACCATATGCTTTGAGATTGGGAATTAATACTTATTGGCGATCAAGATGGATGACAAAAAGATATTTTCCTTTGATCTTGGAAGCTGATTATTTGATTAGAAAAACTATTAAAGAAATGTTTCCTAAAGCAGGTATTGTTGAAATTATTATTGAAAGAAAAAGCTTAGATCATTGTAAAGTCAGTCTTTATTCAGCTAGACCAGGAATTTTAATTGGTAAAGAAGGACAAGCTCTTAAAAATTTAATAGAAAAATTAGAGAAAAAAGTTAATCCTTTGTTTTTGAAAAATAATTTAACGCCACCCAAAATAGACATTGATGTTATTGAAGTGAAAAAACCTCATCTTTCTGCTGCCTATTTAGCTGAATTAGCTGCTAATGAAATTGAAAAAGGAATGCCGACAAGGAGAGTTTTAAAAAGAATTGCTGAAAGAGCCAAACAACAAAAAGAAATTTTGGGTTTTATGGCTACAGCCAAAGGAAGAGTTGATGGAGCCACCATTAAAAGAACAGAAAAAATTTCTTGGGGGAGATTACCAAGATCAAAATTAATTGCTGATATTGATTATGCAGAAAGGCCGGTACTGACAAAATACGGTATTGTTGGTTTAAGGGTTTGGATTTATAAGGGCGATAAAGAAAAATATGATTTAGAAAATGTTCCAGCCTAGAAAATTAAAATATCGCAAAGCTCAGAAAGGAAGATCTCTGAAAAGAGAAATTACTTTGAAAGGAACAAAGTTAAGTCATGGAGAAGTGGGGTTAAAATCTTTGGAAACAAGAATGATCACCAGTAAACAAATTGAATCTGCTTTAAATGTTTTAAAGAAAAATTTAGGTAAAAAAGGAAGATATTGGCTAAAAATTTTTCCACATAAACCAAAAACAAAAAAGCCACCGGAAACAAGGATGGGAGGAGGTAAAGGTGATGTTGAGGATTATGTAGCTTTAGTTAGACCGGGAACAATTTTATTCGAGGTTGCCGGTATGGATAAAGAATCTTTAAAAGAAATATTAAGACAAGCAGCTTATAAATTGCCAATTAAAACAAAAATTATCGAAGAATGAAAGCCAAAGAATTGAGAATAAAATCAATTGAAGAATTGAGAAAATTAGCTGAAGATTTGAGAAAGAAAATTACAGAGATGATGATAGATAAAAGTATGAAAAAATTATCAAAACCTCATCTTTTAAAAATGACCAAAAAAGATTTAGCGAGGGTGTTAACAATTATTAGAGAAAAAGAAAATGCCTAGAAAACAAGTTGTTGGAAAAGTAATTTCAGATAGAATGCAGAAGACAAGGGTTGTAGTGAGTGAAAAATTGGTTCAACATCCCAAATATAAAAAATTTTATAAACATAGAACAAAATATTATGTTCATGATGAGAGAAATGAATCAAAAATTGGTGATGTTGTTTTGATCGAAGAAACAAGACCGCTTTCAAAATTAAAAAGATGGCGCTTGGTTAAAATTTTGTCTCAACAATGATTCAAAGAAGATCAATTTTAAATTGCGCTGATAATTCTGGAGCCTTAAAGCTTCAATGTATTGGTATTTTAAAAAAGGGAAATGCAAAATATGCTGAAATTGGTGATTTAATTACTTGCTCAGTAAAATCCGCTGAACCAAGAAAAGAAGTAAAAAAAGGAGATGTTGTTAGAGCTTTGGTTGTCAGACAAAAAAAGCCATTTAAAAGAAAAGATGGCACCTATATTCGTTTTGATGAAAATGCTTGTCTTTTGGTCAAAAAAGGTCATAAAGGGGCCATTGAAATGATTGGTAATAGAATTTTTGGTCCTATTCCAAGAGAAATTAAGGAGCTAGGCTATGAAAAAATTGCTAACTTAGCTCCTGAACTAGTATGAAAATTAAAAAAGGAGATCAGGTTCTAATTATTAAAGGTAAAGATAGAGGCAGAGTTGGTAAGGTTATTAAAGCTTTGCCTAAAGAAAACAGAGTTGTCATTGAGGGTTTGAATTTAGTTAAAAAACATATCAAGCCCAAAAGAGAAGGAGAAAAGGGAAAAATCATTGAAATTCCAAGACCGATTTCTGTGAGCAATGTTAAATTAATTTGCCCTCATTGTTCAAAAGCAACAAGAATTGGTTATAAATTTGAAGGTCAAGAAAAATATCGTTATTGTAAAAAATGTCAAAAATTGATTTAAAAAAACCAAGGCCAATTAAAGGTATTGTTCAGATAGGCATTGGCAAATTAGTTTCTAGTCATCCTGAAGCACAAGAGAAAATTATTGAAGATATAGGCTATGTTCTTTCTATGATCACAGGACAAAAGCCAAAAATTGTTCCTGCGAAAAAATCAATTTCTGGTTTTAAGGTAAGAAAAGGAATGCCGGTAGCGTTGCTGGTGACTTTAAGAAAAAAAAGATTGCATCACTTTATTCAAAGACTTTTAACTTATGCTTTGCCAAGAGCTAAAGATTTTTATGGTTTAAAAGCTGAAAATTTTGATAATAAGGGAAATATCAATTTAGGTTTTAGGGAAGTGAATATTTTTCCTGAGGCAATTTCTGATAAAATTAAATATAACTTTGGTTTGTCGATTAATTTAGTTGGCTCAGGGAAAACCAAAGAAGAAAATATTAAGATGTGGAAAGATATAGGTTTTCCTATAAAAATATAATGCCAAGCAAAGCACAAACACAGCGTTGGAAAAAAGAACCAAAATATAAAACAAGAAAAAGAAATGTTTGTTTTCGTTGTGGAAGAACCAGAGGATATTTTCGAGATTTTAATTTGTGTCGAATTTGTTTAAGGGAAATGGCTCATCGAGGAGAAATTCCTGGGCTCAAAAAAGCCAGTTGGTAAAATGACTGATCCTATTGCTGATTTACTTACAAGAATTAAGAATGGTTTAAGAGTTAAGAAAAAACAAGTTACCGCTCCTTATTCAAAAATTAAAGTTGGCATTTTAAAAATTTTGAAAGAGAAAAATTTGATTCAAGGATTTAAAGTTCAAGAAAATGGTGTTAAGAAAAATTTTATTATTTATCTTAAATATGATGAAGATGGTGAGCCTCTAATTGAAGATCTAAAAAGAGTTTCTAAACCTGGAAGAAGAGTTTATGCTGGCTATAAAGATTTAAAACCTTTAAGAGGAGGTTTTGCTTTTAGAATTATTTCCACCAGTCGTGGACTTATGACTGATGAAGAAGCCAGGAAAAGAAAATTGGGCGGAGAAATTATTTGTGAAGTTTATTAATGTCAAAAATTGGCAAAAAACCAATAAACATTTTAGAAGGAGTGACGATTCAAAGAATTGAAGAAAATAAATATGAAATTAAAGGGCCAAAAGGAACAATGCTTTTTGAATTGCCGGAAAATTTTAATTTAGAAATTGAAGATAAAATTTTAAAAATCTTTCCAAAAGAAATTAATAAAAGAACCAAGCCTTTATGGGGAACACTTAAAAGAATTTTGGAAAATAAAATTTTGGGTGTGAGTCAAGGTTTTGAAAAAGTTTTAATTTTAGAAGGTTTAGGTTATTCTGCTGAAGTTAAAGATAAAAAAATTTTTTTCAAAATTGGTCTTTCTCATCCAGTTGAAATTGAAATTCCCGAAGGAATCAATATTGAAGTCAAACAAGAAAAAGGAAAGGCTTTTATATATGTTAGAGGCATTGATAAAGAGAAAGTTGGTAATTTTGCTAGTCAAATTAAAAAAATAAAGCCTGCTGATCGTTATCATCTAAAAGGTTT
>Ga0272449_1003763_pt1 | contig 12793 bp, 13 predicted proteins | sample YNPCB0241_FD_198679 | JGI IMG/M metagenome (GOLD analysis project Ga0272449, IMG submission 198679) | Hot spring sediment microbial communities from Yellowstone National Park, WY, United States - YNP-CB-024-1 | ecosystem: Environmental > Aquatic > Thermal springs > Hot (42-90C) > Sediment...
TACTACGTATCAAGGGACCACTACAGGCGACAGTTCATAGAAAAATTGGGCTTCGACCCATACCCCGGAACATTAAACCTAAAACTTGTAACAGACTATGATGTTAAAACCCGCTCGGAGCTGGAGGCCTATCCAGCCATAGAAATTGAAGGCTTTAGGAACGAGAACCGCACCTTTGGACCCGTTAAATGTTACCCGGCAATCATAGAAAATAAGGCAAAAGGCGCCCTTGTATCCGCCTTAAGAAGCCATTACGACGCTTCTGTGATAGAGTTAATCGCCCCCATATGCCTAAGAAAACATTTGGCGCTGAAAGATGGCCACAAGGTGAAAGTGGAAGTCTTAACTCTTCTTTGAAGATAGCTTCTCACTCATCTTTTGTAATGTTCGATAATTTTCTGTCTGATTTTAGAGGAGCTATCCAACTCGTCCTCGCTGAACTTGCCGATGCGCATAACTTTTATCTTTAAGCCCTTATCGCGGATGTAGTCTTTCACGGCCTTTTCCATTCCATCTTGGTCGTGGCCCACGGCTATTACGTCGGGCTTGATCTTTTCAATAACCTTGCCGATGTCAAATTCCTCATAGCCCAAAACGGCTTCATCCACCACTTTTAAGGATTCCACAAGCGCCCGCCTCTGGTTTTCAGGGATTACTGGCCTGTAGCCTTTCCTTTTTTCAACAGTGCTGTCCCTCGCCACAATCACAATTAATTCAGCGTTTTCCCCACCTGCCTTTTTGGCTTCCTCCAGATACCGCACATGCCCCAGATGCAGCAAGTCAAATACTCCAGAAGCCAAAACTACTTTCCGCTTTTTCCCAGAGCTTTCTCCTTCCGCACAGGCCATTCGAATCTCACCGCTCCCAACATTTTTAAAGCATCCAGCAAGCCTTCACAGTAAGCCACCGAGGCAAGGCTTACCTCAAGCCTTTCGCCGTCCCTATAATATTTTGCGTCTTGCAAATAGGCTTTTGCCAAATCAACAACCCTTAAAATAGAATCCTTGCCCAGATGCAAATCTTCATCAGCCACTATTTCTAACTCGCCTAAAACATGCTCCGCCGAAGCGATATATCGTGAAACAAGCTGTTCCAGACTCATTCTACAAGCCTCCTAACACTTAAAGGAGCTTTGGCAAACGCTATAAGGGCTTCAGCCTCCATAAAATGAAGTTTCCCCGGAAAAACAAGGCTGTAAGGTGGACCGCCAAAATCGAAATTTAAAAGCTCTCCAAGATAGTCGGCTTTCACGGTGGGGTTTGGGCCTCCAGCCCTAGCCACTCCAACAACAAGAGTTCCGTCGGTTACTATGCCTCTCCGCTTTTCAGCTTCCACCTTCAAAAGCATTTTAAGGGCTTCCTGAACGCTGAGGTAACGGTTTCCTTCAACATCTAAGTCTAATAGGCAGAGGGTGTGAAGCCTCAACCTCATGTTTTGAGCCAAAACAGTATAAGGCGTTTCGGAAAAGTTTTCTGGAAAAGGAATGGTAACACTTTTCCCAAACTTGTAATTGTGCAAGCCGCATAAGCCCATAACGGCTGAAACGATGGATGCACCGTGAACCACGCGGGTTTTGATTCCACGCTTTTCCGCCTCCAGCCTAAGCGCCACATGCGTCGTCGCAATAAGCGGGTCTCCAGGAACCAACAAAACACTCTTTCCCTTTTTGGCAGCCTCTAAAATGGCTTTTCCGCCTTCATCTTCAAGCTGCCTCCGCGAAACAGGTTGAACCTCTTTGCCAACAAGCCTCTTAAAATTCTCAATGGAAAAGTTTGGCATCAAACTCGTGTAAGACTCCATGAAAACAGCATCCGCTGTTTCAGCCTCTTCCAAACCTTTTAGGCTTATGCCCTTCTCGTCATCCAGTCCCAAACCCACAAACACAAGCTCGCCCAAAACCATCCCCTCCCCCATAAAACATCAAAAAGCTTAAAACTGTTTCCAGAACAAGCCATAACCGCACAACTTATTAACACCATCTAAAATGCATATTCTAGAAAACCATAAAAGGGGCCCGTAGCTCAGTAAGGTAGAGCGGCGGACCAAACCGCTGCGCGGGGTGGGTTGAGGCTCTTAACCCGTAGGTCCCGGGTTCAATTCCCGGCGGGCCCGCCAAAAATAAAGCCTTTTAACATTTTCAAATAAAATACGTGGTTTACGGCTTAACAGAAACGCATCTTTTGTAGCAATATTCGTGATTACGGAATATTTGTTAAAGAAGCCGCCATTAAACATAAGCTTGATGACTATGACGGGGAAGAGGAGGCTACTGACAGCTTTCATACTTTCTATGCTAATTTTTATGTTTGCGCAAGCAGCTTTGGACTTGCGAGTTTGTGGCGAAGGAGGTAAAATTGATTTATTTACAAGCAAAGTGCCTTTTGATGGAAGAGGTTTAAACCAGCGGAGTGACGCCTTCCAACCCCAAGATCTTGTAAATTTATATGCCAATGTAACCTACAACGATGGGCCAATAGCGAATTGGCCTGTGGCCTTTCAGGTTTTAAATCCTTTAAATGAAACGGTGACGACCCATACCAATCTTACAGATGATGATGGAATAGCCACCTTCAGTTTTAGAATTCCATGGCCCTCAGAAGGCGCTGAGCAAGCAGTTTTTGGCAATTGGAAGGCTGTGGCAACGGTCAGCATAGCTGAGAAAGTGTTTATGGACACCTTAACCTTTAGGGTTGGGTGGATTGTTCAGATAACCGACATAAAAACATTAAATGTAACGCTTAACCCTCAAACAAGTTTCTTGAGGGGGGAGGCCATAGTTTTCAATTTGACCGTTAAAAACATTGCCTTAACGAATAAATCCGCAGTGATAATAGTCAACGCTTTTGATGCTGCCAATTACCCAATAATCCACGAAGTTTATACTAGAAAGCCGTTTGTTTTTCAGCCCGGTGAAACTGTTATCCAGGTTGTTTCAAAAGTGCCAGAAAACGCGACAGTCGGTAGGGCAACAGTTTCCGCCGTCGCATATACCGCCCTGCCGGAGTATGGCGGTATTCCCTATAGCCCATTGCGCTCATCATCTTTTAATGTACTTATACCTCCAAGAATCCGGTATTACTTAACTGTTAAGACGGGGCCTCTGGGCGTTGTTTCTATTCCGGGCGAGGGCTGGTATGAAGAGGGGGCCAATGTTTCTTTAACTGCACCAGAAATTGTTCCAGTTTCTTTGGGTGTGCGGTACAAGTTTAAATATTGGGATGTTGACGGCGTAGCGCTGGCTGGCAACCCGATAACATTTGTTATGGATAAGAATCATACAGCAACAGCCCATTACTCCCTCCAATATTTTTTGACTGTGGTTTCGCCTTATGGTGTTGTGGGGGGCGGCGGCTGGCATGATGCTAATGAGACGGCTTATGCCTATTTGGACGTGGGTGTTGTTGATCATGGTAATGGCACGAGACGGGTTTTTGCTTTTTGGAGCGGAGACGCGTCTGGAACGAATTATGCCAAAAGTGGGCCAATACTTATGGATGGGCCGAAAACTGCTGTAGCGAATTGGAAAACCCAGTATCTCTTGACCGTGTTTACAGATCCGGCAGATTTAAGACCTCAGCCTTCTAGGAATCCTCTCGGCGATGCGGGTCCAGCTGGCGGCTGGTGGTATGACGCTTACGCCAATGTTTCCTTGTCTGCTCCACCGGTGAAGGGGTATGATTTTAGCCATTGGGATGTTGACGGCGTCGCCGTGGAGGCTGGTGTTTACCAGTTAACTGTTTATATGGATGGCCCTCATAGGGCTACGGCTCATTATCGCGGGCGGGTGGCTGGCTGGTTTATTCCAGAATGGTTTTACTGGATTTTGCTTTTAATACTAGCTTTGATAATTGCGCTGCTTTGCATCTTAATTTACCGTAGAAGGAAGAAGGCGAAGGCTGGGGAATCCGCCTTTAGGAGAGGTTGGACCGCCTGGTATTATGGTTATGATTTGCGGGGTAAAACTCGCCGATTTTAAAAGGGGCTTGTCCTAAAATTTGCGTAATATGGGGATGATGGAAGCCTTCCCCTTTCCCCCTTTTCCGGCTGAAACAGTATTAGGGATGTTTTCTTATAAATGGCTTACTGTTGATGTTGGCATATATCCCCCTCTAAAATATGCTTGTTGGAAGGCTTATTCCATCGATGGAAACTTTGCTTTTAACCTTAAAGATATAAGTTTAAGGCGGAGAGGCTTCGGAATGTTTGAGGAGATGGCTTCAGACGCTGTTAAAATGTTGATACTTTTCTTCTGGACTACGTTGGGTTTTGCTGTAATTTGGGGCGCCCTTTGGCTTAAAGCGTCTAAAAAGGCTAAATGAAGAGAGTGCAGATCTGCGAAATGTATAAATCGGCTTTATCCCAATTTTAAGATTTAGCCAAACTGCGGGCGGTAGCTCAGCTTGGTAGAGCTTCCGGCTGTAGACGCCTGCCCATGGTGGGCGCCCCTCCAGCCTACCAAGCGGACAAGTGTGTGGAAACCGGAGTGTCGCAGGTTCAAATCCTGCCCGCCCGACTAAACCTTCTTTTGAAAATATGCTTTACAAGAAGGAGTTATAGCTTGCTTCTGGAGTTGTTGCGCGTTGAGCTTCCAATTTGTTTGGGAATACATTTGGGGAGGGCATCACAAAGTGTGGGGAAAGCTTAACCGCGCAAGTCTTTTGAAGCCATCTTTTGAAGCCATCGTCTTCAAACTGCGGCAATGGATGTACAAAATGGAATAACAAACTGCATAGTATATGCTGCATCCAATTGCCAACCACCAAAAAGCAAAATACATCATAATGGGGCCAGCAAATACGGCAGTTAATGTTATTAGAGCGACGAGATGAAAAGGCGCATACGCATAGTAAGGCAGATAAACCGTTGCAAGAAAAATCCCTGGAAGCGTGATATTAAAAGTACTGTCAGAACCGCTTTTGCTCTACACCCCACTTATTCCCACCGTTCAGCATTAAATTATGGAGGCTGTTTTCGAAAAAGCCTCTTTTAGGAGTGAGCCGCCCCCTATTGCTTGTTTGATTTTTTCTATATCTTTGCCTAGCACCTTGTCTTCTCTTAGTGGCGGGACGGCTTTTCTTATTGCATTGTAGGCTTTTCTGGTTCCTTTTCCGAGGTTTTCTGGGCCTCTGTATTCTATGGCTTGGGCTGCGCAGAGGAGTTCTATGGCGGTTATGTATTCCGTGTTTTCGAGGATTTTGGCGGCTTTTTGGGCTGCTGTTGTTCCCATGCTTACGAAGTCTTCGAAGTTTGCGGATGTGGGAATAGAGTCTACGCATGCTGGATGTGCTAGAACCTTGTTTTCTGAGGCTAGGGCTGCCGCCGTGTATTGGACAGTCATTAGCCCGCTGTTTAAGCCCTTTTTAGCTTGGGGCGGTATGAGGAAGGCTGGAAGCCCATTGTTTAATTTTTCATCTAGGAGGCGGGCTATGCGCCTTTCTGAAAGGTTGCCAACCATTGTTAAGGCTATTCCAAGCATGTCCATGGCGATGGCTATGGGCTGCCCGTGAAAGTTTCCCCCAGATAGGCATACGCCTTCCTCTAGAAAAACGAGAGGGTTGTCCGTGGCCGAGTTTATCTCCGTTTCCACCACTTTTCTGGCGTAGGTTATGGCGTCTCTGGCTGCGCCCAGAACTTGAGGTGCGCATCTTAGGCTGTAAGCGTCGTGAGGGCGCCCAGTTTTCACAATGGCTTCTTTTCCAGTTTGGATAAGTTTGCTTCCCTCAATTAGCGTCCTCATGTTTTTAGCGGTTATAGCTTGTCCAGCGTGGGGTCTGACTTTGTGGATTTTCTCGTCAAGAGCATCTGAAACCCCCAACAGTGCTTCCATCGAGAGGGCTGCGGCTATTTCCGCTGTTCTGATTAGGTTTTCCGCTTTATGGACTGTTAGGGCTGCTATTGCCGTCATTAACTGTGTGCCGTTGTTTAAGGCTATGCCCTCCTTGAAGTCCAGCTGGACTGGTTTTATTCCAGCTTTTTCCATGGCTTCTTTCCCGCTTAAAACTTCACCCTTATATTCGGCTTCACCTTCGCCCATAAGCACGAGAACCATGTGGGATAGAGGCGCCAAGTCTCCGCTGGCACCCACAGAGCCCTTCGCAGGAATTATTGGATGCACCCCTTTGTTTAGCATTTCCACAAGGGTTTCAAGGACTTCTATGCGCACGCCAGAATAACCCTTAGCCAAAGTGTTAGCCCTCAAAAGCATGGCTGCTCTAACAATTTCTATGCTAAGGGTTTCTCCAACGCCCACAGCGTGGCTTCTGATAAGGTTTGTTTGAAGCTGTTTAAGCTCTTCCCTCGATATTTGAGTGTTGCTTAAGGCTCCAAAACCCGTGTTCACGCCATAGATTGTTTCGCCCTTCTCCAGAAGCTCTTCAAGAAGTCGGCGGCTCTTTTTCACCTTTATTTTCACACTTTCAGGGATGGAGACTCTGGCTCTTCCATTGGCCACTTCAACAACATCTTCAATGGTTAAGGTTTCCCCGTCCACCTGCACCTCTTTATGCATAGGCTTCTCCGCATAAACCTTAACGTTTAGAGATTTTAATTCTTTGGAGGAAGCGCCATCTATGCTGTTTTTATCCTAAACCCAAATCTGTTTCTTCCCCCATCCCCTTTCGTCTCCAATGCCCTTACCATGTCAGCCACAACAAACAAACTTTTATATGCAAGGTTTATGTGGATTTAAGTTAGAAACTAAGCCTTTAAGGTGCTGTTATGGAGCCTAGCAAGAAGCCTTTAAACGTTTTGGTTAAACAGTTAAATGCGAACATTTCCGTGGTTTTAAAAAATGGCTGTGAGTATAAGGGTAAAATGGTTCGCTGCGACGGCCACATGAACATTCTCTTGGAGGGGGCTACTGAATGCCGCGAAGACCAGCCCGTAGCCAATTATGGGAACGTTTTGCTGCGGGGCAACAACATTCTCTACATAGTCTTGGATACGCTTAAAAAGTAGGTTGGCTTTTCAGCCTTGCCAGTTACATAAGCGAAGGCCTCAGCGGTTTTTGCTTCCAGCAAGTGTTTGCGTTTAAAGAATTTGAGGATGTTTTCCACGTCTCGTTTTAGGAGTTGTTGGGCGTTTGGGTGTTCTTTTGTTACGTATTGGGGCCAGTCTATTATGAGAATGCGCATGTCTGGTTTTAGGATTACGTTGTATTCGCTTAGGTCTGCGTGGACTACTCCAGCTTTTAGGTAGGCTTTTCGAATATTGCGGAGGATTTCGTCTAGCACTTTTTCTGGTTTTGGGATTTCCCGCCATTGGGCTAGCTCTGCGCCTTCTATGGCGCTCATGGCTATGGCGTGGCGGTTTTGGCTTATGGGTTTTGGAACCGCCAATTTTTGGGGGTATACAAGCTTTAGGGCTTCAAACTCTTTTTCGGCTGCTTTTCTTGAGCGTAGAAGCCAGTTTACATCTTCCGTTGTCCAGCCTCGTTTTCTCATTGTTTGGCGGAAGCTTATTCTGCCTAGGCGGTGGAATTTTATGGCTATGCGTTGGCCTTCTGGTGTTAGGGCGTCGTAGACGTCTGCTTCTTTTCCTACGCCTAGGGGCTTGCCAAAGGATTCTAGAATCCCAGCCTTTACGAAGGCGTTTATGGCTAGGCAGTCGTAGCCCGCATAGTTTAGCGTATACCCCAAATAGGGCTGTTTTGTTTGGCGGATCAGCCTAAACTTGTGGAGCCTTTCAAGTCTAAACGTGACTTCTTCCTCGTTGAACTTGGAATATTTCACTATGACTTCTTTTGGGACGAACTCGTGTTTTGCCATGGCGGCTTCGATGACCTGTAGTAGGCGGAAGTCTTGGCTTTCAAGGTTTCTGAAGGCTTGGAGGGCTTCGGCTGACATCCCTAATGCCTAAAATAGGCTTGTTAGCATATTAAACTATACAGTGTTTGGGAGGCTTGTCGGCGATGGAAGATGGCGAGGCAAAGGCGAAACTGAAGGTTCATGTGCGGGAAGCCCGCGACTCGGATAGGGAGGCGGTTTTCGAGTTTTGCCGCAGAACTTGGAGTTGGGGCGACTACATTCCCCATGTTTGGAACAAGTGGCTTAGAGAAGCTAACGGCAAGGTTTTTGTTGCCACGGTGGACGATGTGCCCGTTGGCATACAACACATAACTATAGACAAGCCTGGTGAAGCTTGGCTCAGTGGGGCTAGAACAGCGCCCAGTTATAGGCGCATGGGTGTAGCCACAGCCATAACCATGAAGTGCCTTGAGTATGCGAAAAGCTGTGGCGTTAAAGTGGCAAGGCTTGTTACAGAGTCGAATAACACCGCAGCCATCGCCGCCGTCCAGAAGATGGGCTTCCATCCAGTCGCAGAGTATCTCGAAATGGAGTTGGAGAACCCGCCAATGGCTGAAAGCAGTGGCTCCTGTTGGGCGAACATAAGCCAATTAAACACTGTTTGGAGTTATCTTCAAGTCTCAGAGGTTTATCGTCTGGCTGCAGGCTTATACACGGTGCTTTATCACTGGTATTCCTTGGATAGGCGTGATTTGGAACGCTTTATTGAAAATGGAAAAGCCATTGTTTATTGCGCTGGCGGCGAAGCAGTTAAAGGCTTAATGTTGGTGGATGACGCTGTTGCCAGCGAGTGGCATGAAAACTCCCTCCAAACATGCTACATAGACGGAGACTTTGAGGCAACTTTAAACATGGCAAAGTTTCTTTTGGCCCACTGCCACAAGCAATGCGTAGAGAAAATTTACGGGTTCACATGCAACCATCCACCCATAACAGAAGCCCTAGAAAAGCTCGGCTTCAAAAAGCCAGAGACAAAAGCCATAATCTTCGAAAAAAGCCTATAAAACGTAAATTTTGCTGTTATTGGCAAACTCCAGAAAATTGATATCCCTCTCTAGCCTCACCTCTAGAAATTTTCCCAACATTTTTGGCTTGTGGAAAAGCCAATAGATGCCTAGCCCCTCTAATTTTCAGAGGCTATCATTTTATTCTTAGTTGTTCTATTTCTTCCTTGTTTGGTCTTTCCACCATTACGCTTTTTTCAAGGTTTTGTCTTCCATATTTTACGTGCACCGTGCCAGTTTTCTGGTCTGAATAGTAGGCTGTTAGCCTTGCAGCCGTTTTTATGGCTTTTCTTGTTTTGGGGCCTTGCAGAAGCGTTATGGGGCTTCCGCAGCCTTGCGCCTCGAAAAGGTAGTCGTTTTTTGCTTTGAGTTCTAGCAGCCTCTGATTTTCTTCGCGGTTCCTTCCTACGATTATCTTGTTTTTGCCAAAGCGGAAGTGGCGTCCAACTTTCATCAACTCCAAATCGGTCGTGGAGACGCGTTTCCTATGCGTCAGCAAATCGCGGAGTTTAGCCGCAAACTCCTTGTAGGTTAGGAGGCATCCGCCAGCTGGAGACTGGTATTCAGTTATGCCATAAGCCTTTGCAAGAGCCAACTGTCTTTTACGTGATCGCCCTTTAATGTCTAAAAGTTTGTTTCTGTCTATGATTCCAGCTTTTTCAGGCTGTGTTGGCGGCAGGAGCTTGGCGGATAATGGTCGCAGCAGCTTTCCTTTTAGGCTGGATTCTTCCTCGACGATTTTTAGGGCTTTCATGTTCTGGGACATGGGCCGTTCGTCTAGAACCTCGCCGGTTATTATGAAGTCGGCGCCTATTCGCCTCGCGTGTTGTTTGGCTTTTTTGAGCATGTAGATGCGGCAGTCTATGCATGGGTTCATGTGCTTGCCATAGCCATACTTGGGTTTGCGGATAACCCGCAAATAGTCTATGCCTAAACGCAGAATTGTTAATGGTACACCCAACTGTTGGGCAGTCCTTTCAATGCTGAAACCACCCGACTTGGCTGAATAGAAGGGCGTAAGAAAAGTTATAGCTTCAACTTCAATGCCTTGCTCTTGAACCAGTTTTATGGCGAGGCTGCTGTCCAAACCGCCGGAAAAAAGCGCCAAAGCTTTAGCTTTTGGTTTGGCCTTTTCCATAATCCCCGCTTTTACTGGTTTAAAACCAGTTATTTAAGCACTCTTTCACCCTTTAAAAAGCTCCAGGCGCACAAGGGGGAAATCATCCTTTCGGCGGACCACTTTAAAGCCGTGTTTTAGGTAGAAAGCCAAAGGACCTGATGGGTTGTTCTCGGAATCCGCCCTAGCAAAGGTTTCCACAGCCACGAACCCCCTTTCGCAGAGCTCTTCTAAGATGTTTTTAAGCATGGATGTTCCGCAGCCTTTCCCTCGATGGTTTTTACTCGTTATGTAGAGGCATGCGATGAAAACGGCGTCTCCGCTTGGAGGTCCAGACGCGTAATCTGCTATTCGTGGAAAATATTTTGGCATGGCATACTGCATAAACCCTATTGGAACGTTGTCCACGCAAGCAATTTTGGCGCAGTTTCCGAAGGCTTTCTCCGTAGCGCGGAACCATTCTAGTTTGGCTTTTTCCAGTTCGCTTTTAGAGGCTTGAGGTTGGAGTTCGCCGCTTGTCTGCCAGTAGAGGCAGAGTCTGCAAGGCTCTGGAACTCTTGAAAAGTTTTCGGCATTAACCTTTTCAAATGTTGGCACTGTTTCGCCTTTTATGGTTTGTAGCCTCCGAAGCTTGTGGCTAGGAAGATGCCGTACATTACTAGCAGTATGGTGCCTTCCCTCCAGCTTATTCTTTCGCTGGATAGGAAATACCACAGCAAGAGGTTTGTTATGAGCGAGAACATGACGAGGTGGGAGAAAGCTGCCATGTTGACGGCTAAAGGTGAGCCTATTAGGGCTACGCCTAAAATACATGTAATGTTTATGAAGCAGCTTCCAACAATGTTGCCTAAAGCCAAATCCATATGCCCCTTTTGGGTGGCATCCACGCTGGTCGCCAACTCTGGAAGGCTTGTTCCAAAAGCAATTATGGTGGCGCCTACAACAACCGGCGGGACGCCTAGGCCTTCAGCAATGTAGGTGGCGGAATCCACAATGAAATATGAGCTGGCAACCACCAATGCTATGCCTAAAATTGCAAAAAACGCGTAGCGTGGAAGCTTTCGCTTCTCCTCCCCTAGGGAGCCTTCTTCCCTTATTTTCCTAACCTTTGAAAGTTGATAAACGTAGAAGACGAAAATTGCGAGAAGAATTACGCCAATAATTCTGCTTGCAAAACCTATGTAGAGAAGCGTCAACGGAACAACCGACGCCACAAAAAGACCAAAATAAAGGGTTCCAATCTCCTCCTTAGTCATGGCCGGCGCGAGTTTCACGGATTCTGAATTTTTCAAGGCTACAAGGAGAAAGCATACGCCGAGGATTAGGCATATATTCACAATATTAGAGCCTAAAACGTTTCCAACGGCCACTCCCATGCTTTCCCCGCCTATGGCGGCGAATATGGAAACACAAAGCTCTGGAAGCGACGTGGAAAACGCCACCAGGATAAAGCCGATGGTTGTTTTCCCAAAACCCGTTATGTCCGCAACTTTGACAGAATTCGTTATCGCCCAGTCACTTGCCCTATCTAGGATTGCCAACGAAGCCAAAAGAGCAAGGGCGTTGCCAAGCATTCCCCACTCCTCAAACAAAGACAGCACCTCGCTTGCCTAATCCAGAATTGGCTTTGTATTAAAATATTTCCTTAATGGATTTTGAATATGAAGGATAAAGCAAAAATGGCTTAGCCGACATAGGCTAAAGCATGGCGCAATTTGAAATAGTTTTCCTCGGAACAGGCGGGGGAAGATTCACAACCATCACCCAGAAAAGGCGAACAGCGGGAATTCGCATTCTCGGCGAAAACCTAAACCTCCATTTGGACCCCGGCCCCGGTGCTCTCGTCTATTCCATAAGCGAGGATTTAGACCCCCAGAAGCTTAACGCCGTTTTTGTTTCCCACAGCCACCCTGACCATTACACGGATGCAGAAGTTCTCATTGAGGCTATGACAAGGGGTATGGCGAAAAAACGTGGAGTGCTCGCCGCCTCAAAAAGCGTTTTAAAGGGCAACGATGTCTGCGAACCTTCCATTTCGAAGTATCATCAGCAAATGGTTGAGCAAATCTTCGAAGCTGTTCCGAACATGCGCTTTCAAGTGGCAGATGTGGCGGTTTCGGTGGCGGAGGCGCGGCATACAGACCCAGACGCGGTGGGTTTCCGTTTCGAGACAAAGGAGTATGGCGATTTCGCCTACACCAGCGACACAGAATATTTTGAGGGCGTAGGCAAAAACTACACTGGCGTGAGGCTGCTCATGCTATGCGTTATGCGGCCCGCTGGCAAACCATGGAAAGGCCACATGACAACAGAAGACGCCATAAAAATCGTCGAAGAAGCCCGTCCAGAACAAGCGGTTTTGACGCATCTTGGCATGCAAATGATATTTCAAGGACCAGCCCGGGAAGCAAAACTGATTGAGGAGAAGACTGGAACGCCAACAGTGGCAGCTACAGATGGCATGCACATATTTGTCGGCGAGCAAATTCAAATAGAAACAAGGCCCAAGCGTGTTCAGCGAGAATTAAACCAGTTTATCTAACTTAATAATTCTCAAAGTAGAAACTCGTAACCACGGCAAGCGAAGACATCTTTCAGCTGGTATTTCTTTTTGACCTCTTCTAAATTGGTTTCCGGCATCACGTGGGCATATATTTCAACTACATGCAGTCCATCTCTATCAAAAGCCCGTAAATTTTCCCGGTTGGTTATAAGGACATGGTGATACTCATAGAATTTTTTGAATCCATACTTTTCGTAGAAACTCCACGCTAAGGGTTCTATGCTCCAAGCCTCCAACCTTTTTATGCCAAGCTTTTTACCACGTTCTATACCTTCATTTAAAAGGCTTGTTGCTATACCTTTCC
>Ga0272449_1003764_pt1 | contig 12793 bp, 10 predicted proteins | sample YNPCB0241_FD_198679 | JGI IMG/M metagenome (GOLD analysis project Ga0272449, IMG submission 198679) | Hot spring sediment microbial communities from Yellowstone National Park, WY, United States - YNP-CB-024-1 | ecosystem: Environmental > Aquatic > Thermal springs > Hot (42-90C) > Sediment...
CAGGTCCGCCAAGTGGTCCCCAAGAAAATCCATCCTGTCCTGTAATCTCAGTTGTAACTCCCTGACGAATTTTACTTTCAGCTCTTGGATTGATTATTAAATCTGCATCCGTGTGTGAATGAATGTCAATAAAACCGGGAACAACTTTTAATCCTTTTGCATCAATTACTGTTTTTGCACTTACATCTGTAGCTTTACCAATCAGAACAATTCTTCCATCTTTAATTCCCACATCAGCAACGAATTCTTTCTTACCTGTTCCATCAATTACAGATCCATTTTTAATCAGAATGTCAAGTGATCGATCGTTCAACTGAATTTTTGGAAAAACAGAGTAGCCCATCAAGAGAAGTCCAGCAGTTGTAACTGAACCTGTCTGAATGAATTCCCTTCTAGAAATTTTTTTCATCTTTTCACCTCAAATTATTTTGTTTTATTTATCTAAAGAACTCAAAACATAGAAAGAAACTTTTGATATAAATTTATCAATAAATCAGTGCTTTTTGAAGAGAGGGAATCAAAATATAGAATAGAATATTAAATGAAAATCAAATTAATATTTTAAATCAATTAAATTTAAGAGATTGTAAAATGCAAGATTATTAAAATTGTTAATTAGGCCTCCATTTCTTTTTCGAAATCACTATCGGGAATGTCTATTTCACCCTTTTGTATTAATTTTGGTTCGGAATCTTCTCCCTCAATCTGAAATTTGGTCCCTACACCAAATTTTTTGAGTTTTTCTGAGACATTTTTAAATTCCTTAATACAAATTCCGTCATCTTTTGAAATACACGAATCTACTTTAATTAAATCGAGACTAAGATAAAAGGTTATAGTTCCAGAGGAAAAAGTATTCACTTTGAAAATTATAGGATCTTTAGGGTGTTCTTGGTTTTTAATTTCTATTTCCTCCCATCCCATATCTTTACAGACTTTTCTTAAGGCATCAAATACATATTGCCTTTGATTATCTTTTTCTTGAAGTACATAGATTTCGTGTTTGAGATTATTTGTGTATGTTTCAAGATCGTTGAGTTTTTTTTCGGAATCTAAAAAGTCTTCTTTATTCAAAAGTGATAAAATAACTTCATATCCTTTTTTTATATTTTCATATTCTTCATTTTTCCATTTAGTAAATAAAGATGTTAGACCCGAAATTTCTGATTTTAATATTTCAAATCTTTTAATCAACTCTTTTGCTCTTTTATCTTTTTTAACTTCAATAATTTCAACAAGCATTGATAATGCATTTTCAGTTTTTTCTTTTATCTTCTCATATTCGCTTATAATATTTTTTAATTGTGAACTAGTCATATTCTCATTAAAATCTATCAATTTATCTTTCATCAACCTTTGAACATATTCTATATCAGAAGAAAAACTTTTCTTTACACCTTCTGTAACTGTAGTTAACAACTTATTTATATTTTCTCTTATTGAGTTAATGTTTCCTTTTAGTTCGTTTAACTTACTAATGCAACTTTGTCTTTCTTTCACTTCTTTTTGAATTTCAAAAGTAGAATATTTAACTCCGCTCATTTCATCCCTCCTTTTTCTTTGTGAAAAACTTTTCTATTAGAGATTTAATGTCTTTTGAGTATTTGTAATCTGATTTTTCAAAATCCATAGGTTTAAATCCATGGTAAGTAATAAGAAATTCTTTAAGTCTTTCAAATAAATATTTGTCCTTTATAAAGTAATCAGGTATTCCATCCTTTGGAAATAAATAGGCTCTTATATATTTATATTTAATATTGGGTAGTTTTATACCTTGCTTCCATTTAAGCAATTTATTTATTTCTTTTTCGTTCCACTCTGCTTTCTCGATATATTCATCAATGACTTTCATTAAATCCAATTTTTTACTTAAAAAATCAATTAATTTTCCCTTTCTAAAAATCTCTTTTAATATAATGTCCTCAATACCTTTAAAGGTTTTTTCTTCGGAAATTATCTTGATAATTATATTATCAATATTACTTTTTGTTTTTGGTTCTTTTAAAAATTCAGTAAGTAAATCTTTGTTTTCACATAGAATATCGAGAACCCATTTTTTATACTTAAAATCTGTAAGGATTAAATATCTTATAAGTCTCTCTTTAATATTCTTATCAAAAAGATTGAGTTCATTATTAGTAATAATCTTCCCATTCCATAGTTTATCAATAAGATTTAGGAATACTGTTTGACTTTTAATTGCTTGTGGCAGTGAACCGACTTCTTTTGGGGTTACATAATATTTCATTATGACATCTTCAATATACTTGGAAATTTTTTCCAGAGATAATTTCGTGATTATAATATTTAATAATTCTTTTGTTGATAGTGTTTTTAGTAAGTATGTTGTAAAACCCTGACCAATTAAGCCTCTTAGTTTTATAAAGAATACTTCTTTAATTTTTTCTTCATTAGCAGATATAAAACAATCTCTATGTTCCAGTAATTCATTATATTCAAATGTTTTATTCTCAAGTAATAATGAAAGATTATATGCCTTTTGTATGCTCAAGAAATTATTTGCTTCTTTATAGCAATGAATTAGCCATTTTTCGAATGAATTCTCGGGCAACAAGAATGCTTTGTTCACATTCTCATTTAAAATAACTTCTTCATCCAAGTTAATTATTAATTTTTCACCACCGCCAACGGGAGGGTTTTCTTTGTAACCAACTATCTTTATGGGATAGAAATTAAAATTTCCACCATCAAAACAAGGGTCCCATCCTATGTTTACTCTTAATTCAATTGGTAAGAATGACATACATTTATTCATAAAAGTATTAATTTTTTCTGAATCGCCTTTAATAATTATTCTTGGAAAATCGTTTAATTTTCTTGCCATTTTGTTTAGAAGCATAATAATTTTCAATTCTAAATTTGATTGGATCTCAGAAAGGTTGTAATTGCATGCATCCACGATTTCTTTTTTAATCTCAATAGGTTTCATATTCCCTGAATTTCTTTCAATAAATTGAGAAGTCATAATTTCTGTTCTATTTGTGAATATATATTTTTCCACAACCTTAAAGATTAACAGTGGTTCAGGGAACTTAACCCATAACTCAGGTGGAAAAATAAAACCATGACATAAAAATATACCACCTCTTCCAAAAGTGTCTTTTTCTTCTGGTAGATTTTTTATGTACAATACAACAAGATAATATTTTCCATTAATATTGTAATAAAAAACTGTTTTTTTATTACTAAAATCATTTATAAGAGGGAAATGAATTCTGCTCTCGAGTTCGTAAAGATCGTTTTTACTCAATAAATCCTTTGGGTAAAAAACTGTGTGAAAATCTGTCTTTCCCCAAGGTGATTCTTCTTTTGGTAATTTTGTATATACAAAATGATTTACTTTTATGAATGCCATAATTCCCACCATCTATTTCTTATAAGCCTTTTCTTACTTATTTTTTCTAAAGCCCATAAAAAAGGATCAAGAATTCTTTTTGGATCTTCTGGTTTTAGTTTTGTTGAAAGTTTAATTCCAGATGGAGCGGCACCTGTCGAGGAAACCAATGTAAATTCAACACTTTTAAATTTATCATTAGCACGTCTAATAAATCCTCTACCTCCCATTTTTTCAAGCCAGATTTTTATTTCTTCTGATATATTTTTGAGTGATTTTAGATTACTGTCTGTTTTATTATTAATTTTATACCATTTATATGACCCTTCTTGTAAAAATATTTTTATATTATCAGGTAAGTTTAGGATCATATCTCCTTTTGTTAAAACAATTATTAGATGTTGATTTTCTCTTAAGTTTATTCTCAAATGATTATAAACTGCATTTACATAAATATCTAAGAGTCTTTCCATTTCAGTAATAAAATCAGTACCACAGTCATTGATGCTAATTATAAAAAATACAACATCTGAACCTGCAACAAATCTACCCATATTTGTTATTCTATTAATATCCTCATAAACAGCACCAGCTGTATCATAAAAGCTTATAAAATAATCACCAAATAAATAAATGTTCTTAAAGTAAATTAGCGAGGGGAGTGGAAAGTTTTGAGGGGTACTCTCTGGAAGCTCTGATTTTTTTTCAAGTATGTTTACCACATTGTATATTATACGATGAGTATTTTCATCTAAAGTTTGGAAATAAAAATCATTCCAAGTATTCAACCTTGTGAGTTGTCTCAATAAATAAAAAAGAATTGTTAAATAACTTGTTTTACCATGACCACTAAAACCTACTAATCCTATAAATCCCCTTTGTGTATTTATTTGTTCTACATAATCTCTGTGTATTTCAGCACTACAACTTTTATTTGAACAAACATAAACTGTCCTAAATTCCCTTTTTTCCAGTGATGGTTTTGTTTGGCTCAGACAGTAAGGACACTTCATTTTTTATTCCTATTTTTTAGTTCTTGCTTTAATTTTTCCCAAAACACTAAATCTATTATTCCAGTTGAAGTTATTATATCATCACCAATTAATATCTCGATTTCTTTTTTTCCCTCCTCATTAACTATTTCTTCAAAATACTTATATTTATTTGACAAAAAATAAACTTTTTGGTTACGACTGCCTCGCCATAACAAGGGAGCTTTTTCTTCTTCTATGAATTTACCATCTATTAAAATATCAACATACTTTAATAGTTCATAACCAAAAGGTTCAATTCCATTTATAATTTCACCAAATAGGTAACCAGTATAACATACAATCGTTAAGTTTATTGATTTAATTTTTCTTGCAAGGGGTATTATATTTTTAGCTTGATCGAGTGGCTCTCCCCCAGTAAAAGTAACTCCCTCAATTTTTTCATTTTTATGAGCATTTAATATTAGGCCAAAAATTTTCTCCACTTCCATAAATTCACCACCATTTACATCCCAGAATTTGGAATTGAAACAACCTTTACATTGAATAGTGCAACCCTGAAACCATATGACAAATCGTTTCCCTGGACCGTTTACATTCTGAGATATAAGATATTTGCCAATCTTAAGCATAGGCTACTTCTTTAAAATTCTTTTTTAACATATTTAAAACATCCTCTGAAATTCGTGGATTCCCTTTAATTATAACTGAAACTCCCTTAAGATAATTTTTATCTCTTGAAACATCATTATACAATGTTGTGTATACTGAATTAATGACAAAATCATAATTTTTTATACTCTTTGTATTTCTTATCTCAAGAATATTTATATCTGCATTTCTTGCAATTTCATTTTCTTTATCCCACAGGTTAATATAAAACTTATCACCTTCTAACTGATAAATTTCTATATTAGTACCAATTATACCAATTATATATTTAATATCTTTTAGAAAATTTGAAGAGTTACAATGTTCGCAATATCTAACGCCATTTTCATAATTTGACTTTAAAGGTTTACAAATATGAAAACAATTTTTACATAAAACATTCTGATGTATATAATTGATTATAATTGGTAATAATATTTTATAGAATGGTTTATGGATAAAACTACTAATTATATTAAGAATACCAAAAATAATCGGTATTATTATAATAAAAACAATGAGTAAGATACCTCCAAATACACATCCCACAGATAGTCCAGCAAATATTCCATAAATTAAGCTTTCAAAAAATTCATAATTTTTTCTATCATAAATAAAACGATCAAATACGATAATTGAGAAAATGCCACCAACAGAAATACAAAAAATTACAATCCCCGAGCTAAAACTAAAGTAATAAAAATCCATATATTCTATACTATCTTCAATAGCTTTTGATCCAAAAAAAGCAAAAATAACAAATACTGTAATAACACTATAGACTATTTTATACACAGAAACTTCTCCATGATTTAATATAATAAAGCCAAAAATAAAAAAGCTAATAACAAAAAGTATTCTACCATCATCTTCAATATCATAATCTTTGATAAAAAAAATCAGTTCTACTACAACTATAATTCCGACTAGTAATACAATAAAAAGTTCAAAGGACAATATTTTGAATTGAATTTTATCTACGAGTAAAATATGAAGAACTGTTCCTAACAAACAGTAAAAACCTATTAAAAATGGAATGTATACAACTATATTAAAAACTTTATCAATTGTTGGGCTTAACTTATGTACTTTTATTAGTGCGTCGTAAAAAGCTTGTAAAATTGTTGAAAGAAGAAGTCCTATCAAAAATATATTAATAATTGTCTTCATAAATTATATCTCCAAATTTACTTTTTAGAAAATTAAGTGTGTCATTAGAGAGAACTACTCCCTTTCTAATAACAACCTTTATCCTTTTTACATACTCTTTTGTTCTTGAGATATCATTATAAAGAGTTGTATAAATAGAAGCTAAAGCAAGTTCATAATTAATTGTCTTAGAACTTTCAGAAATTTCAATTGTATCAATGTCTGCATTTCTAGCTTTTTCATTAGACCAGAGATTTACATAAAATTTTTCTCCAACAATTTTATAATTATCAATATCTCCACCAATTAAACCAATAACTTCTTTTATGGACGGTAAAAGATGTACAGAACTTCTGCAACCTCGGCAGACTAAATAAGAAATTTCCATATTATCCTCTATATTTATAATGATTTTTTCACTTCTCAAAAAATGTTCTTTACATAATATATATGGATAATGAGAATTGAACTGCTCTAAATAAGGCTTAAAATGTATAATAGCCTCAGTTGCCGCTTGTCTAATTTCTCTTTTATGATCATTTATTAATTTTATTAATGGTTCGATAGCTCGAACATCACCAATTTCCTTTAATACTTCAATTGCTCCTAAACGAACTTCATCTCTTATATCATTTAATAATTTTATAAAATTTTCTACATTTTTCTTTGCAATTTCACCCTTTGCCCAATTAGGTTTAATTTTTTTTAACGCTTCTCGTGCTAATTTTCGAATGTCTCTATTTTCATCTATCAAAGTAAAAATAAGAGGTTCTACTACTCGATCATCTCCAATCTTGTAAAGTGTCCTAATTATTTCAAAACGAATTGCATTGTTTTTATCATAATTTAAAATTTTTACAAGTGGGTCTATTGCACGAGTATCATTAATTTCTCCAAGTGCTTTAATTACAGCTAAACGAACATTATTATCATTGTCATTAAGAGCTGAAATAAGAGGCATTACCGCACGGCTATCTTTTATTTTACCCAGTGTCTCAGCTGCGGATTTACGAATATCCCTATAATTATCACCTAATGCTTTTATTAGTAGTTCAACGGCTCTATTATCTTTAAATTTTTTTAACGCTTCTATTGACGCTAAGCGAACATCCTTATCTTTGTCGGTTAATGCTTTCAATAATGGGTTAATTATATAAGCACTTCCTATTTTGTTTAAGGTCTCAACTGCGGCTTTACGAACTTTCTTACTTCTATCACTTAGAGCTTTACAAATGTGATTAATCGCGTTTATATGCCCTATTTCTCCCAGTGCTTTTATTGTAACCATACGTACATACCAATCACCACTCTTTAAATAAGGTAGTAAATAATCAATTGCTTGCGAATCTTTAATTTCATAAATGGCTTCAGTCAAAGTAGAACGAAAATCTTTATCTTTTACTTCTATTAGACAATTCATAAAGTGTTCGATAATCTTGTAATCACCAATTTTACTAAGAGCTATAATCGCTGCTTTACGAACTTGTAAATTTTCATCGTATAAAATTTTAATAAGTGGCTCTAAAGCACGATAATCTTCTACTTTACTTAAGAATTCAACTGCGATTAAACGAACATTGCTTCTTTTATCTTTTAATAAATCTATAAATTCAGGAACTTTTTTAAGTGCTTCTTTACTTTTATTCCAATTAGGATACTTTTTTTCTAAAATTTCCATTACAGTTTTTTGAAAAGAATACTCTTCATACTTCAATGCCTCAATTAGTGGTTCAATTGCTTTATTGTCATTTATCCTTAGTAAAGACTTCTTTGCTTCTTCTTGAACAAACCAATCTTCATCTATTAAGGCTTCAATTAAAAATATTACTGAACGATAATCACCTATTTTCCCAAGAGCTTCAGCCGATGCTTTACGCACATATCTATCTCTATCTTTCAAAGATTTAATGAGGTGTTCTACTGCACGATTATCACCTAATTTACCAAGTATCTCTACCAATGCCTTTCGAACATTACTATTTTCATTATTTAATATATCGTTAGGAGATATCAAAGTAGGAATGTCTTTAAATTTTAAAATTGCGTTTTTTGCTACTTCTCTTACAATAAGATTGTTGTCTTTCAATGTTTCGATAAGAGGTTTTAATGATCGAGGATCTGCTATTTGACCAAGAAATTCTGCCGCTGCCATACGAACGATTATATTATCGTTTTTTAGAGCGTTTATAACCCCATCTATTCCTTTTTTATGATGAATTTTTCTAACTTCCTCTTCAGCCAGGCAATAAATCAAATTTAGTTGAAATTTGGAGAGTCTCTTTTTCATTTTAAGCTACCGAAATTTCTTTTAGTCTCAACTCTTTTTTAATTGCTTCTCTTAATTTAGGTAACTTCCCGTAATTTTTTATACTTTTAATACTACCTTCTAATTCTTTCAATACTATCGCTAACTATAATTCGTCAAGCTCACTAACCTTCAGCAAGTTCCTTTACTGCTTCTTTATATCTACTTTGACTTAAGCCTAATATTAATTTCCTTAACATTTTCCCTTTTGCTCTTTTTGCTCTAAGTAACCTTCTATATATCTCTAGATTCTCTAACTTATTGTTATTTTTATACTTTATCCTCAGCATATCTATCCTTACTTTCTCGTCATCTATCCAGATACTACCAGGATTTGTCCCCCATCGACTATATTGGGGATTTCGATCATACTCTTTCCCTACTTTCTCATTTACTTCATTCTCTATTAATAATTCTGCCATCATCTTTATAAATACAACTGTACTTTCTACTAACATCTTCTCTATATCTTCTTGGTTTTCCTTTATCCTATCTACTACTTTGTCTAAAATTTTTTTAGTTTCCATTTGATAGTCTCCTTTATTTTAGTTTTAATTTATCATACTATTTTTCTTTACAATTTGGAGACTCTCCTTTTTAATTTCAACTAAAAATTATTCTTCACCGATATCCATTCCGTAACCATCATCTTTTGATTTCTTTTAATATTCTAAATCCAACGCTTTTCCTAACATCTGTATCCCAATTTATACTTCTTATCTCTTCAGGAATCCATAAATTAGGCAATAACCCATAATTTGGTTTACCAATGAAATATTCACCATCATAAAGCATTTCAAGAACGCATTCATTAGTAAGTGGAATTGGAAGTTTTTCAATCCATAAAAAAACGGGACTTGCTACATCCTCGTGTTTTAATAAGCTTTTTATCTTGTTTAAATCATTAAGAGTCTCTCTAATATCTCTACTATTTTTATATAATTTTATCCACTCATCTCTTATAGGAAGTCTGAAATTATCACCGAGATATCTCAAGAATGGTTCTATTTCTCTTAATGTAAGTCCTGTTAAAAATAATTCATAATATTTTTCATCAATATTCCACCATTCTTTTCTCGGATTCAATTTTAATTTTTCTCTATACCATTCATCTGTGTACATATTTCTGTGTGGACTATTTTCAAACAAAAAACTTTCAAACTGGTACTTGCTTACTGGAAATATGGAAATAAAAAAGTCCCAGTCATTTTTTCGAATTAATGGAAAACCTGTCCTGTCAAATTCTATGAAGTAAGCCCCAAGTTTCATTATCAACCTCTTCATATAAATCAATTACTTTAACTTTCTCCCATTTTCCTTTTGTCCAATCATATAAAGTTCCATCAATTGTTATTATTCTTTCGTTATTTTTTAATGGGTAGGCGAACCAATCTGAAAGGGAAAGATATTTATTGTTTTTTATTAGTATAACTGTATTAAGAGGAAAATCTGTAAGTATAGTTCCACCCTCTGGACATATAAGAGTTTTGTAATTATGAATTTTATTACAATTTGGACATTTAAAGTCTTTTTTATCTATTCCTGAATTAATTATAGTTAATAAATTATCTGGAATATTTTTCCACTGAAGTTCACTAAACCAGGTGCTTTCTATTTGAAATAGAAATTCTTCTGGATCACCTTTTGTTCTTTGAATAATAAGTTTTGGTAATTCATCACTGCAAATAGTTTTCAAATGACCTTCGAGTTGCTCTGAATCCCCATTAATCTTTAATATAAACTTACCGTCATTGTAATCAATAATTGATTTAATGTTTTCTGGTTTGATTTCAAAAGCGAGAGGGACAAAATCACTGTTTTTTATATATACTGAGGCGATTGGATTTTCTATTCTTTTTAAATCAATAAATGATTCTTCTCCTATGTTAAAAAAAACTATCCATTTAGATATTTCTGAGTTTTCCCAATCTCTTAGATCTATTATTTCTTTCGAAGTAATTACAATAATTATTCTTTTTTTGTTATCAGTAGATAGATTCTCAAGAATTTTACCAATTAGAAGAGGCCTATTCAAATTCTCACGAATCCATTCAGCACTGTATATTTCAAAATCTTGAGGAATGAAAACTTTATATTCTTTTTTATTACCTAAAAAGTAAATCTTTTCAACCCTACCAGGTAAGCTTTTAGTTAGTTCTAAAGTAATATTAAATATTTTATTCCAATTTTCTTCAGAAGGTTCTAGAATAATAATAACAGGCAGAGATAAATTCACATTGAAATTAAAATCTAAGATTCTCTTTTGCATTTTATTTTATCATCATCAATGTAAATTTTGAAGGAGACATTTTTTAGCTGGTATTTTTCAGCATAAAGCATCTGATCTGCAAGAATGTACCCTATCTCATCATCTATTGCATTCACTAAGCCTCTACCACCAAATTTCTCAATAGAGTGACCATATTTAATTTTAAAATAATCAACAATTTCAGAAGAAAAATCTAGTCTATAATTTAGATGTGAGAATTTATCCCTATAGCTATTCTTAAAATCTTCCAGCTTATTTTTAATAATTTTTTCTTTTATACTTTCCTGACTAATGTAATTAAACGAAATAATTTGATTACCAATTCTATTTAAAAGCTCAGGACGTGAAATTTCATACATAAAAAACTCTTGAACAGATTTTACAAAATGTTCTCTGATTTTCATTTCTTTCTCATCTTTATTTTTGATTTTTAAAATATCTTCAAGAACGGCTCTTTCATTTATCTGTTGGCCTCTACTATCGTGTGTCCTGGTTCCAATGTTTGAAGTAAAAATGATCACACTTTCAGTAAAAAAGACAGTTTGTCCTCTGCTATCTGTTAATCTACCATCATCTAGTATTTGTAAGAAAATATCCATAATTTTAGGGTGTGCTTTTTCAACTTCATCAAAAAGAATTACAGAAAATGGTCGATTTTTTATAGCATTTGTAAGCTGCCCACCTTTCTCATAGCCAACATATCCTGGTGGTGAACCAATTAATTTTGAAACAGTATGTTCCTCTTTATATTCGCTCATATCAAGTCTTATGAATGCCTCTTCAGTGTCAAAAAGATATTCAGCAAGCTTTTTAGCGAGAAATGTTTTACCTACACCAGTAGGGCCAGCAAAGAAAAACACCGCTTTGGGTTTCGAAGCTTGACCTGATGCTAATCCCACCACTCCTGCTCTTGCTTTTTTTATAGCTTTTACAACTTCTTTAACAGCATAGTCCTGTCCAACCACTCTTTGCTTAAACCAGTTTTCTGCTGAATCAATAAGTCCTTTTGGGGGACCTTCGAGAGGTAACCTTAACCATGGATCATCTTCAGATCCGATACGATATCTATTTACTATTTTTCTGATTAGGGCATCTGTAAAATCAGAGGTTTTTGATTTCTCTTGAAGAACATCCCTTAAAATGTTATCTAAGTCTCTAACATATAACCCATCTGTAATGTTAGAGAGGAGATCTAATTGGTCGGATTTTAGGTGTTGTGAAAGATACTTTGAAAAGTAATTTTTCCTTTCTTCTTTATCTGGTAAAGGTATTTCCATTACAGCAACACGAGGTGAATTAGTATAATATTCTAATGGTATCATTGTATCTTGAAGAGCTACAAGAATTAAACGGTTATTGGGAGTAATGTTTTCGATTATTTTTTGAATAAGTGTAATAAGTAAAGCAATATCTTTAGGGTAAACACCTCGTTGACTATATGGAGTTATTTTATCAATATAATTTATAACGAATATTGTTTTTTGAGTTCTATCTTTAGTTTCTTTAGTTAACCACTTAGTGAGAATCATAATATCTCTGTCTTGTGCCTCTGATTTTCTAATTTCTATTTTTTTTTCTTTAAAGTGTTCAATTCTTTCAAGTGACCACATTGGAGGGGAACCATTATCTTCAGCATCATAAAAAGTACCCCAAAAGATCCCTTTATCAAAATTCAATTCTTTGCTAATTGACCTTATTAATTCCGTAAATCCATTTATTAGTTCACCATTTTTACCTATGTATGCAGTATCTCTTATATTTCCATGTATTACAATTACTTCTTTTTGAATAAAAAGGTTTTTAAGATTTTCCATCCACACTGCCATATATACCTCATTATTTTTTATTTTTTCATGTTAAATATAATCAATACAATAGATTAATTTTTTCATCTTCTTCATATTTATTAAATAGTTTTTAACGACTCAGCACATTACTTCCCAAATCCTCAACTTTCAAAAATTATTCAAAAGAATTAATTTTGTTTCAATTTTTTAGAGGAAATTTAATCGATGTTGAACTAATTAAGATTGAAGGGATATGTATAAACAATATTCAGATAAAATTAAATA
>Ga0272449_1003765_pt1 | contig 12790 bp, 9 predicted proteins | sample YNPCB0241_FD_198679 | JGI IMG/M metagenome (GOLD analysis project Ga0272449, IMG submission 198679) | Hot spring sediment microbial communities from Yellowstone National Park, WY, United States - YNP-CB-024-1 | ecosystem: Environmental > Aquatic > Thermal springs > Hot (42-90C) > Sediment...
CGCCGGTGCCTATCTCTTCTTCTTGGCCGGATGTTTTCCTGTTCTTGGCTCGTTGTTCTCCTGGAGACTTTGAATGATCCCAAACGTGCAAGGCCACGGCCGAATTAACGAATATTTCTTGCCGTAACTTGTATTTCCCCGTGGTTTCTCCATGGAACTTGTATTTCGCCGTGTAACTTGGCCACAAATTGTGGGTTGCGGAAAGCGATCACACCCCCGCGGGAATACTCAGAGGTTTCTCGGAAAAAATTCTTCTCGAATAGTGTTTAGGCGGGGGACCAGGACAACCAGCCCAAAATAGAAAGTATCCACATTGCGAGGGTGCTGGGACTCAGGAAGTTCGGCCGGTGGGGCCTCCCGAGATAAAAGAAACCTAGGGCCCCGCCACAACTAAACGGTTATCCACCTGCCAAATTCCCGGTTCTAGTTGGAGCATGCGGCCGGCAAGGGACTTGGCCTCCTCTGTCCGCACCGTTCCTTCCAGTATCGCTACCCCTTCCCGCACTGTAACTCGGACAGGGCTGACAATTTCGTTTGGTAAAGCCCGGACAATCCGCTGGGCCAGCACGTTCTCCCAAACTCTCCCGGAGATATGCCAGCTTCGGGCTGTCTCTTCAAGGAAGGACTGGATTGCATCTCGCCATTTCTCGGCAGGAATCAGACGGTTGGATCGGGATATCAATTCTTCCTGGGACATTTCCTTCCTTGGAGCCCGGGTGCTGTTGACCCAACGCGAGGGTGCGGGCAAAGAAGGCTCGGAGGACGGGGTAGCACCAGAAACCCCTTCCGCCAGGCCGGCCTCGCCAGTTTCCCACCCTGCTTCCAGGGAGACATCCGTAGGTTGGACTCCCTCGCCCGAGACAGCCTCCCCAGACGGGGGTGTGTCGCTCGGGAGAGATTCCATCGGGAGCTGATTTTCTGCGGTGTTGGCACCGGTTGACTCGGGTAGTGCAGGGACAAATTCCGGCACAGACCACCGGGTGGTGGGCTCCTGTCCTAAACCCCAGTTCCCCCGGGGCGTTAACCATTCTCGGGCTCGAAATTGGCGGGCTTCCCGGAAGGCCTCTGCACGTGGATAACTTACCGAGCCGGGGGGGCGGATTCCTTGGAAGGTGCCATCCGGACTTCGCTCGATTCCCTGGCTGAAGCGGGGCTGAGGGGGACGGATCGGCTGACCTAAAATCCGCTCCCCAAACATCCCGTAACTTCGGCCGAACCGCGTTTCCTGGCCGAGGACCACTCCCCAATCCCCCCCGAGCAGGCAAATCGACAGTGCTGCCCACGCCAAAGCCAGAAAACCGTGCCACCCCCGCGAGGGTTTGGACGAGAGGCCTCTCCCGACCGCATTTTTTCCGCCAGCCAGCCCGGCCATTGCGGTCGCTCCTTCTTTCTAAACGCCGAATCCAAGGCTCGGAAGACTTATGGCAACCTTCGAGGGAGACTCGGAAAAACCTGAATCCAGCTGGCCTAAAGTTCCTATCTTTCCCAATATACCCCTTCTTCCGGTTGCCCAGCCTCTCCAGAACCTCTCAAGGTAGAGCCAAAAGCCCCCGAATATTCTTCGGCTATACAAACAAAGGAGTGTTGCATTTCCCGTTGCACCACCCGCCCAGCCGGAGAAGTCAGCCCCACTTCGGAGCAATATCCTTGGGACTTCACCCAGCTAAATTTATGACCGGCAGACTGGCAACGCTGCCCTGAATTGGGAAGAGGTAATTTGCTGCCCGGGCTTGTCGTTCCCCAAAATATTGCCAGACAAGCCGGTTGGATTCGGTAGTTGTTCGGTCAGCAAAGTTAGTGCCACCAGGTTCTCCCTTCCTCGGCACAATAGCTACCATCCCAACAGGAAGGCAAGGCTTTGCCGGGAAGTCCTCGGCCTTTGCAGTTCGATTTGCCCTTTTGGTTTTCTCCCTGGACTAATCCGCCAGGGACCCACGGTTGATGGCATCTACTTTCCGAAGGATCGACCTGGGGCCCCCGAGCGAGTCGGGTGGAAACCAAACGGCTTTGAGGTTTTACGGCCGGCCTTTTGCTGCTACTTCTCTCAGGGTTGCAATCTTTCTGGCCGGTTTGGTACTCAACGGCCCAACCGCTCTCCGGAAGTCGGAAAGAGGCGGAAGGCTCCGAACAACCCTCATTCCCGGTAGGCCCCCCTTTCACCACGTTCGCAGAACCAACCCGGCTTATGTTCAGATTTTGCGGAATTCTCGGCGGTTGTTAGGGGCACAGGTTACTGTTAACCCAGGAAGGCCCTGTGGCGGCCTTGCCGGAACCTTGACAGCATTTTTGAGAGACACCGGGTCTCGAAACCCCGGCATCATCGGGGTTGGCTACCCTAAGATGTGCCGGATTGTCCGTGCCAGGCTCCCTGCAAGTACTCCTCGAGCACACCCCAGTTTCGATAAACGTCCAGGTAACCTGGAGTTAGTTTCCGAACTTTGTCGAGAATAATCTGTTTTTCCGACGGAGGGGCCTTTAGGAAACGCCGATAGAGCTGCTTGAGCTTTTCCTTACGATGCCGACGTCGCCGCAATTCTTTCCTTCTTTCAACTAATCCCACGGTTTACTCCCTCCAAAAATCCAGCGTCAAACTCAGAATCGTAAACTTGCGTTTTTCGGGGAACCCTAAATTGTGGTGAGCAAGGTTACCCCAACTGGTCTGCTCCCGCTCACAATTCGATGCCGAATCGGAGGCCGATTTCGAGGCCCCTCGGGCATTCTTCATTTTAACCGGAGAAATACCGCACAACTATACCCACCGATTGTTGGGCAAGCGGTGAGCCAGGCCGATTCCCCTTGTGGGGCCAACGGGGCCCAGCCGGCTCCGAATTGCTCCAAGAAGACTCCCTGAGGATTAGCGATTTGGCTTTGCTGGTGTGCTTTTCCAAAAAATGCTAGGCCCGGTGGGCCAGAGGAACCCCCTCCGGGGGCCGTCCCGACCGGGGGAGCGACCCGATTTCCCTAGGCGGTATGACCGGGCCGATCCTTACGGGAAGCTTGATACCCCACGGAGGCCCTTGTCGGCGGCAAAAAAAGGCACCGGATAGTAACACGTGCACCAGGAAAGAGATGTCCTCTCGCCCAATCGTGGAGGCTGGAGGAGTTACCTCTTGGGGCCTTTTTACCGTTGCTGGGGGGGCTCGGACGCCCTGGAGGCCGTCTCGGCAAGCCGACGAAGCTGCTCTTGACGGAATTCCTCCAACATGGCTCTGGTGCGGTTTAAGTCCTCGAAGTCAAGAAACAGGTATTCGTCTCCGTCAAAGACCTTCACGGCCATGGCGGCCACACGCCATCCTTTGGGTTCTTTGCGAACCATCCAGAGGGCCTCGTCCGACTGGTACTGCCCATTTTCGTTAAGATCTGTCCAAACAGCTACTACCCGCGCGCTTCGTTCGTCAAGATACTCCACTTTGCCCACCTCATACCGAGCCGTGTCGCTGCCTTTCGGGGCAAAATGCTCGCCCAAAGTGGCGGCCTCTGCCCGAGCTTTCTCGGTATAAAGCTGCAAAATCCGCTCGTCGTCTCCCTGCCGGATCGCTTCTAAGAAAGCTGCCACACACTTCTGCGGATCACTGGTAATTTCTTCCAGTGTTGGTTCCGCCTGTTTTTCCGATGCGGGGCCTGTCTGCGAAGGTGGTGTCGGGCTAGCAGCAACGGGATTTGTCCCGTCCGTAGTGGAAGATGATTTGCCGCATCCTCCTGCCACCAGAAGTCCGAGCCCAACCAACAGGGCAACAGACCAGCCGTGTGTTACGCACCACCGCATACCGCTCATTCCAAGTCTCCTTAAGGACTTTCCGCTATCCTGGTACTTCCATGACCAGAAGCAGCCCCGGCTTTCCCGAGAGGAATGATCCCGAAAGGAACACGTGCTCGACAGGTGGCCTTGGTTTCCTAGAACAGCCTGCACACTCGTTAGGCCATCCTTTGAAGCTCCCCGATTTCACCCGCTTCTTAGGCAGGTGTCTGATACCCTTCCGGTTCGCGACCACAACTTTCCCGAGTTAACGGGCCTTACCAAGGCTGGGATGCCCCAAGGATCTATAGCCTCTCTGGGCCTCCCCCCGGGTGAGTGCTATCCGGAGGTTTAACAGGGGGCATGATTTTGCCCTTCAAAAAATGTTCACGGCTAAACGGAACCCTATTCTGCCCATTTTCTCTTGATTCCCGATTTTGACACCGCGGGGAACCACATAGGGGGACTGCTACGGTCTACCTCAAGGCCATTTTTCTCCGCAAGTTTGGTGCAGGATTTCTACCCCCTGCTCGGCCCAAGACCGAGTTTTGGAGGGGGCCACTTTCCGGTCAAAAGGTTGTTCGTCTAGCCGAAAGTTTGACCCCCATCAGAGAACCCACACCGCGTAATGTGCCAATTTTGCGAGGATCAGGTCAAGATCGAAGAAATGAACCCGGCCTTTCCCAGGAAGAGATTCCGACAAGAACATTTCCTTAACCAAGAACTGGGAAAATTATGTCCACCTCCGGCCTTGATTCGAAATAGGAAGCCAAACAAATAAGAACTCCTCACCCGGATGAGAACTTAGGCAAACTGCGAATAATGTAACGCTTAATGACGGCGACCAATCCGGTGAGAATTTCCTGCCCCTTCTGGCCCCATTTTGTGGTTTTTGGGTAGTGCTAGCACACTGGCCAGAGTTTTTAGGGGTGTCGATCATGCATTGTTTGCATTTTTTCCCTCGGGCCGGCATTCCTCGATCTTTTCACTGGACTTGGTGAACAAGGATTGCATTCTGTGCAGCGGTTTGAAGTCCAGTTCCCCAAACCAGGACGACAATATCACCCCTTCCGAGGATCCCGGCCTTGCTCCCCCAATCGACGACGAATCCAAGCCAGCTATCGGGATCGGAGCTTCGAGGTCCTAAGACGGGGATCACTCCCCAATAAAGGCACATCCGGCGAAGGGTGACGGGATTGTCGGTAATTCCCACGATAGGGATTCCCACGCGGTATCGAGAAAGGAGGAAGGCGGTTCGGCCGGTTGATGTCCCTGCCGCGATGAGTTTTGCTTCCAACATGCGAGCCAACCTTGCGGCCGCAGAAATTGTCGCTTCGGAAATGGATCGGGGAGTCGGCAGGTTCTCGAAGGCTGCCTGCCGACCCTCGCTAGCGGCGAAGGCTTCGGTGGCAAGAGCGATTCGGTGCATCATTTCCACGGCTTCTACCGGATGCTGTCCGATAGCGGTTTCCCCGGAGAGCATGCAAGCGTCGGCCCCATCGAGGATGGCATTGGCTACATCTGCTACTTCTGCCCTGGTGGGGAGCACCTGCTGCTGCATGCTATCGAGCATTTGGGTGGCGACGATTACGGGCCGGCCAAGTCGCCTGCAGGTGGCAACAATCCGCTTTTGCACGACCCCAAGCTGTGCGATATCCGTTTCCACACCGAGGTCTCCGCGGGCCACCATGACGGCATCGGCCGCCTCGACAATAGCCTCCAGGTTTTCGAGAGCCTCCGCCTTTTCAATCTTGGCCACTACGTGGGCCAGGCTTCCCCGCGTCTGCAAAAGGGCCTTTAGTTCTCGGATCTCTTCGGCCGAGCGGACGAAGCTTAATCCCACAAAATCCACGGAATTCTGGGCCGCCCAATCCACGTAGCGTCGATCATCCTCAGTAAGAGCCCGCACCCGTAACCGTACTCCCGGCAAATTGATCCCCTGACGGCTCCGGACAGCACCTGGCTGAACCACCCGGCAAATCACCTGTGTCTTGTGAGATTCTTCCACCAGGAGGCTTACGGTCCCATCGGCAAGAAGCACGCGGTCGCCAGGTGACAATTCGTCCAGTAGATGAGGATATGTACTCACCAGCTCATCGGGACCTTGGGCAATTTCCCCGGGTACAAAGCGGACTCTTCCCCCCGGTGGGCAGTACACCTGATCATTAGGCAGTTGCCCCAAGCGAAGTTTTGGACCTGCCAGATCTAAAAGCACAGCCACGGGAAGGTTACAAGCCTCGGCAGCAGTCCGAATTTGCTCCAGTTTTTCGGAGCATTGCTCCGGTGTGGCATGGGCAGAGTTGAGCCGAAATACATCTACCCCGGCGGAAATCAATCGCTTCAAGGTCTCCGGGTCTGAAGAAGCAGGCCCGATTGTAGCCACAATCTTCGTGTGGCTTGGGCGAGAAAAGCTTGACCGCGGTAAAATCGCAGGTTGTACCAAGGTCCCCTCTCCTGGAAGCTGGAAAGTAAAAATTTTGCCCAAATACGGCCCGGTTAAGTCTTTCCTAAGAGCATTTTCAATTGGGGAATCCCCGCCAGGTCCGCCCAACTGGCGGGGCCGCTAGTAAATCTAGCAGCGGAAATGCCCCCCAGGAATGGCGGCCAATTCGCCTGCGGCATATTGTAACTTGAGTCATTTCCGATTACCCTCATTGTAAGGCCAAATCGCCTCGTTCCGTAAAAGCGAATCGACACATGCCCGCAGTAGGCGGCCGGCTGTGGCAACTTGGTAGATATCGCTTTATGGAGGTGGAACCATGGAGCAAGGTTAGGCGAATGGGCATTCGGCCGTGGTTGCCGCAACCTTAAGCAAGGAACTGTTAGGGGTCGGGAAAGCACAGAGGTACGGGTGGATGTTTTCCGAGGCGGATTGCAGAAAAAAACTTGCGTTTGGGAGCGGTGGTCCCTCGGTGGCTTAAAGGCAGTTCGCGGCACACAAACGCAGCGAGAAAAAACTTCCTCGGCGTTGGTTGATCTTTTAAGGTTTGGAGGTGTAGTTGACCTGAATTGAGTGTGGAGGACTGGTATGGCTTTGCGAAAAATTACCCGCCGTGGTGTATTGCAAGCAGCTGGAATTGTCGGAGCAAGTGCGGGGGTACCTTCTTTGTGGTTGAAGAAGGCATGGGGATCGCAATCCCCCAATGAAGGTCTGGGAATTTTGGCCATTGGGGTTGGTGGCCGCGGGAGCGAAATTGCTCGGCAAGCCGGCCATTTCGGAAAAATAGTAGCCTGTGCCGATCCGGATCAATCCAATGCTCAGCGGTTTGCCAAATCGATCGGCGGGGAATGTGCAATTTATAAGGATTATCGCGAGGCATTGGAGCGGAGCGATGTCGACGTCATTACTTGCGGAACGCCTGATCACTGGCATACTAAGATTTGCATCGATGCCTTGAAGGCGGGTAAGCACGTGTACTGTGAGAAGCCGTTGACGCTCACGATGGAAGAAAGCCAGCTGATCTGCCGGGCTGTGGAGCAGACGGGCAAAATTTTCCAGGTGGGAACCCAACAACGGAGTGAATATAACGCCATGTTTTTGAAGGCGGTGGTGATGGCCCGCAGTGGCCGGCTGGGCAAGCCGCTCCATGCTCTCTCCTCCGTGGGACAGGCCACTTCTGGCGGTCCCTTCCCAACGCAGGATCCTCCTCCCCACCTCGACTGGAATCTATGGCTTGGTCAAGCACCTTACGTGCCTTTCTGCCCCAACCGAATCGGCTGGAATTTCCGTTGGTGGTTTGAGTATTCCGGTGGTCAGGTGACCGACTGGGGTGTGCACCACACGGATATTGCCTTGTGGGCCCTCGGAGGGGAGGACACGGGCATTATTGAAGCTACTCCGATCGAGTGGGATTTCCCGATCGGTCAAGAGCTGATTCGGGATACCCTCCTCGGCCGGAAGCCGTTTGAAGAACTCCCCGTGGCCTACAATGTGGCTAAGACATTTAAGGTCGACCTCAAACTGCCTAATGGCAATGTGATTACGCTGTACAGCGGACCCAACGAGCTAATCATTACCGGAAGCGAGGGCCGAATCCGAGTAAACCGGGGTAGCTTGACTGGCAAGCCTATCGAGGAGCTTTCCGAAGCCGATCGAAAATGGTTGGATGAGGAGGTCATTAAGCTCTACAAAGGCAAGGAACCTGGAAGCCACATGCGGAATTTCTTTGAGTGCATCCGCGACAACACCCAGCCCATTTCCGATGTCTGGACTCACTGCAATTCCGTAAATGCTTGCCATATCGCCAATATTGCGATGTTGCTCGGCCGAACAGTTCGGTTCGATCCCAAAGAGTACCGCTTCATTGACGACGAAGAGGCCAACATCTTGATGCGGCGGAAGCAGCGGGAACCCTTCCAGATCGTCCTATAAAGAAGGTTGGGCAACCTACAGTGGGATAGAAGCTCGGCCGCGTTTTTCCGGGGGCATTCCTGTTAAAGGATATCACCAGCTGGGGCGACGGGATCCCAAGAGGGGTTAGCGTTTGTTTCCTCCCAGTGGCGTAACCCTTGGCAAAGGTTTTGTTGCAGAACATTTCTTTTCGGGCAAGGCCCCCCGGGTTGGACTGGGGTGAGGTTTGCCGCGGTCAGAATTTGCTGCCTTAGGCAAGCGAGAACGACGTCCTCCCAAAGAAGGTTTCCCGGGGAGCATACGCTGCACCACAGTGGGCGGAGGTAAAAGCATTCGCCGTTGGGTAGGGGGGAACACCGCGGCGTTGCCCCTTGAGCAAGGCATGGGTCCTCAGGCGGCTACTTTTTCCAGCCCTTTTGCCGAAGAGTAACCGGGATCTACTTTAAGAGCTGGGTTTGCATAGGCAGCCGCGTGATTGGCGGCAATGGTGGCTTCACCGAAGCTGACCACGATCATCGGGAGTTTTCCGGGATAAGTCACCGCATCTCCGCAGGCATAGACTCCCGGAATGTTTGTGGCCATAGTGGAGTCTACTTTGATCTTGTTTTGCTCTAGGTGGAGGCCCCACTGGGCCAACGGTCCCGGTTTGCTGATGTAGCCGGCAAAGATCAGGACAGCGTCTACTTCCAATTCCATCTCTTCTTGGGTTTGGTTATGGAAAATAACCGCCGTATGGACCCAGGAATTCCCTCGAATGCTCCGAAGTTCATATGGAGTTAGAACTTTGACCCGGCCTTCGTCTCTGGCAGCCCTCAGTTTCTGAACGCTCAGCTCGTGGGCACGAAATTCGGAGCGGCGATGGATGAGGGTAATCTCCCCGGCAGTATCCTCCAGGTTTAATGCCCAATCGACCGCACTGTCTCCTCCGCCCACAATTAGGACTCGCTTGTTCCGGAACTCCGCTTTGGAAGTTACGGCGAAGTACACGCCTTTCCGTTCGAATTCTTTTTCCCCGGGTATTCCCAACCGTCTTGGCTCAAAAGCCCCGAGGCCGGAGGCTATGATTACCGACCGTGCTGTAAATTTGTTGCCCCTCGAGGTCCCAATTTCGAAAAGGTCTCCTTCCTTTCTAAAGGTCTCTGCTCGCTCACCCAAGTGGAACCTGGGATCAAAAGGCCTTAGCTGCTCCAGGAGTTTGTTTACGAGATCTTTGGCGAGTATTTTGGGAAAACCAGGGACGTCAAAGACATATTTTTCCGGATAATAGGCCGCAAGACGTCCCCCGGGTTCGGGCAAATGATCTATGAATCGAAAAGACAGTCCCCTCAAGCCGATGTAAAACCCGGCAAAGAGACCAGCAGGGCCCGCTCCGATGATGATGACGTCGGAATGGTGCATTCCCGTGTCTCCAGAGCAAAGTTACAACGGGGGCTGAAAGCTTCCCCCATACGGCCTCCAGATTTTACGCATGAAGGGGAATTTGCCCAAAACCAGAGGATGCTAGAGCCTCCTTTGGTCCACAAAAGAACCCAGTGTGGCTTCACATTAGGGCATCCAAACCGGCCGCCTTCACAACGACGTAAGTCTTTTTCCTGAGAAAGATGGAACTTTGAAGTTCACCCGTTTTCGGCCGATCTCCTAGCCCGCCTCTGATTTTTAGTCGGCATAATAATCCCGAGCTTTAACTTTAAGGAAGTTGTGGATTCTCCCTGGATACGTTTGGGCTTGGTTCTTAGTCAAGATCGGCTTGGGTTATTGACTAAGTTTATCGCAAATCTCATGTTAGTCAAGTCCCAGTTGTTCCCCAAATTGTGTCGGCCTCAAAATCGTCGTCAAAGAAATACCTCTTTTGGTCAGAATAAGACACCACCCTAGAATGGATTGCCGAGAGAACTTCTGGCGGTACACTTCACAACTTTTTCAATCGGGCTTCCCTTCGGAGCCAAGTAATCAGGGGGAGACTGGGACCTTTGCCAAGGTGCGATGCGTGCAACCGCTAACCGAAAATGTTCAGCTGCTCCGACGAAGAGTTGGCTCAGTTTTTGTGAACACAATTAGAGCTTTTAATAGTTGCGGCAAATCCTGATCTCGAACGTTCAGCTAACCAGGAGTTGAATTCTCCAAGTTGTAGTTTACGCAGGATGGTCTGTCTTTCAAAAACACCAGACTGGATTTCGCTCATAGAGTGGCCCTCATACAGTTTCGTTTGAAAGACTGCCGGAATCGATCTTCGGGAGGGCGAGCTCGTTTGTCTGCTAGTGTGTGGGTTGGTCCACCCTAGGAAGAAGGACCTATCGTCAGCCGTTTCGCGGTCGGCAAGATTCGTATCCTGGAACGTGGGCGAGAGCCTCCTCTAAAGCGGGTCGATCTTTTCGGCAGACCGAACTAACACTTTGAGCACAAGCTCCCCCGGGGGAGGCAACTGGGTTCTGCAGACGCAAAGGGATGCCAAGGGGAAGAGACCGTTCTGGAGACGAGCAGCCATTTTTCGGGGTGGCGGGCCTATCCGTCCGATCGAGTTAATCCCTTTTCCAAGAAGAGTTTACACCCGTGATGGCAAAGCAGCGTCTAAGGGCGTTTGAATTTTCGAAGACTTGAACTATTTGCCTGTTTCAGAGTTTTTGCTGGGCTGAGGCACGGAAGCATCAACTGTCAAGAGACTTTAAGAGGAGGCACTTAAAACCTGATCAAGCTCTTGCAACTGGGATTGCCACTCCGGCCTTCCCGGCTGATGTCGAAGGAGTTCCTCCATCTTTTGCCGAGCAGCTTCGAGGATGCGTCGCGAAGAGGCAGAATCAAGCTGACCCCCTAACCATGGCAAGAGGTCCTGATGAAAAAGGGCACACAAGGAAGCAGCTTGCTCCGGTTTTAAACTGGGCTCGAGCAGCAGCGACACAAGCCAACTGATGGCTGAGTTGGGTACCTCGCTCGCACGGCTTAGCACAAAGGTTTCCAGGCCAAGTAAAGTGGCGAGTTTTTCCTGAGGCGAAAGATTGCTGGTCAAATGAACAGCAGCTCTCGCCCGATCATCCCCGGAAGCAAGATGGTAGATTAGTTCATTTTGCCGCAGGAAATCATCCTCGGGCACGGTCCGCAGATGATAGGCCACGAAGGTGTGGAGCCGTTCCGCTAGCTGCACCTCGCGGAGATATCGGTTGCGGACTGCTTCACGCAAAAGGCCATGAGAGAAGTCCCAGATAGCTTCGGGAGTTCGTTGTTTGAACCACCCTGGCAAACATTCGAAGAGCCGAGTCCAGGAGTCTGGTTCCCAAGCTCGCTTTCCCGTGGAAGGATCCAGCAACCGGGCTGCTTTTGGAACTAGAGCGGCTAGGTCACTTTCGCGAAGGCCCCGGCGACTTACTGCAATAAGTCCCAAGGAGGCATGCACCCAGCCTCGACCGAGAAGACCTTCGCATTCGGCGAGAATGTGCCAGCACAGAGGTTCGACGTCGGCCGGTAGTCGAGCCGCCTCTTCACACAATTGAGTTTCCTGGTGCGACGGCCATTCGGATGGGGCAGAGCCAGGGACTGTGCTTCCGGAGATTCGCGTTGCTTTCCGGGCGAGGTATTCGCCAGCCAAGGTTAACCACAGGGGTAATTGCCACGCCGGCTGAGAGAGCGAGGTTTGCTTCTCCGCCAAAATCTCCCACACACGATCAGGCAATTCTTGGAGGTATTTCCGCCAAATCCACCGCACATGGTCCCGAGCTGCGGAGGCCTCCCAGGGTGGTAACTCGATCACTTCCACTTCGACTCCCGAAAGGGAGATCAGTTCCTCAGCAACTGGACCAGGTGTACAGGTCACTACTATCCGAATAGGAGTAGCAACGAGGGTTCTTAACCATTCATAGCTTCGGAGTAGGGCTGTAGGCTCAAACTCTTCTAAACCATCCAAAAAGAGAAGGCGGAACTTTTCAGGGGGGTGACCCTGGAGAATCTCCGCAACTTTGAGCCATATCTTTTCAAGAGGCTCAGCCAGGGTTGGAGCCTCCTCTTGTGTTACTGAGGAGGGTTGTACCCGGGCAAGGAGCCATCGAGCAAAATTACGCAAAAAACTTCCGGCAGGAGGAGGTTCTGCTTCGAAAAAGAGAGGTACCGCTCCACGGGATTGAATGGAATGGCCAACCCGGCGGAGGAACTCGGTTTTACCCCATCCGGCCGGTCCCAAAAGACACACCAGCCGGCTGCGATGCTCTTCGTCCGGTTCCAAAAGAAAAGAGACGAGCCTTTGCAACAGCCCCTCGCGGGCCTCACCCAGCGGCGGAACCCCTTGGCCGGCAAGTTCCGCGGAGTCCTCACTTGCGGTGGAGGTCTCAGGCAAGGAGCCTCGGTTCGGGACGAAGGTGGAACCCGACCGTAGATCACTGCCTTCCCCGCGGGAAGCCACCGGCCGAATTTCCGCATCCTCTGAGGGCAGCATTCCAAGCTACTTTAAACCAGCCGCCAGAGCCTGTTTGCCGACATCCTTCCCTCGCAAGAAGCTCTAGCCCCCTTTGTCTTGAGATTTGTATTGAGACCGTTTTACGTCAACCATTCATTTTTCCGTTAACCGGAAAATCTTTCATTCTGTTGCCCCATCCCGTTTGTGTCTACACGGGGAATCAGAATTTTGGGAAACATCTTCTTAACTCACCGCCCCTCGGGTAAGCCCTTCCTTAACGCAGAAGAAAACGTGAGCCCAAATCCGCCGGTTTGATTCTTGG
>Ga0272449_1003769_pt1 | contig 12782 bp, 9 predicted proteins | sample YNPCB0241_FD_198679 | JGI IMG/M metagenome (GOLD analysis project Ga0272449, IMG submission 198679) | Hot spring sediment microbial communities from Yellowstone National Park, WY, United States - YNP-CB-024-1 | ecosystem: Environmental > Aquatic > Thermal springs > Hot (42-90C) > Sediment...
CAGGCACAGGCGCTGCTGCTGGCCCCCGGAGAGGGCCACTCCGGAGCGGTGCAAGTGCCCGCGCACCTCTTTCCACAGTCCCACCCGTTCCAGGGCCGCGCGCACGGCCTCCGCGAGGGCCGCGCCCCGGGCCAGTCCGTGGAGCCTGGGGCCCACGGCCACGTTGTCGAAAATGGACATGGTGGGAAAGGGGTTGGGCCGCTGGAACACCATGCCGATGCGGCGGCGCACCAGGATGGGGTCCACCAGGGGCCCGTAGATGTCCAGGTCGTCCAGGAAAACGCGGCCGGAGCGCCCGGCCCCGGGAAATTCCTCGTGCAGGCGGTTCAGGCAGCGCAGCAGGGTGGACTTGCCGCAGCCCGAGGGCCCGATGATGGCCGTCACGCTCCGGGCCGGTATGTCCAGGGTCACCTCCTGCAGGGCCCGGCAGGGTCCGTACCAGGCCGAAAGCTCCCTTATGCGCATTTTGACTTCGGCGTGCGGGGAGGACCCAGCGGCCTCCGTTCCGTCACGCGGTACCGGCAGGGTAACGGTCGGGCAAGCCTTCGTAGTCGCGGAAACCATCTCACCACGCTCCTTCAAAGGCGCGTGCGGCGCGTGGTGGCCCGGGCCGCCACGTTGAGGGCCAGGACCAGGGCCAGCAGCACGAAGGCCGCGCCCCAGGCCTGGCGGTGCAGCTCTTCGTAGGGCGTGGTGGCGTAGGTGAAGATGTAGACCGGCAGGGAGGCCACCCGCTGGTCCAGGCCGCTGAACCAGTAGCGGCTGCTCAGGGCCGTAAACAGCAGGGGCGCGGTCTCGCCCGCGGCCCGGGCCACGGCCAGCATGGTGCCCGTGAGGATGCCGGCGCGGGCGCTCCGCAGGACCACGCTCACCACCGTGCGGGCCCTGGTGGCGCCCAGGGCCAGGGAGGCCTCCCGCAGGCTGGCCGGCACCATGCGCACCATTTCTTCGGTCACGCGCGTCACCACCGGCAGCATGATGATGGCCAGGGCCACGCTGCCGGCCAGGGCCGAGAAGCGTCCCATGGGTATTACGAGCAGCCCGTAGACCGCGGCCCCCACGATGATGGACGGCACGCCCACCAGCACCTCGACCCAGAACCTCACCTGACGCGCCAGAACACCCCGGCCGAACTCCGCCAGGTAAACCCCCGCGAGCACGCCCACGGGCACGGCCAGCAGGGTGGCCAGACCCACCAGAATCAGGGAGCCCGTGATGGCGTTGGCGATGCCGCCGCCGGGTTCGCCCAGGGCCGCAGGCAGGCGGGTAAGGAACTCCGGGCTGAGGACCTGGAAACCGCGTACTGTGACCAAGGTCAGGATGCTGGCCAGGGGCACCAGGGCGCAAACCGTAAGCGCTACGCACAGAGCCATCATCGCAAGATTGGTCAGCTTGCGGCGCACTAGCATTCGTATCTCATCCCTTCGGGCCCCCGGGCCACCTTTCTGATGAGGAGGCGGGCGGCCACGTTCACGGTCAGGGTGGTGAGGAAGAGCACCAGGGCCGCGGCCATGAGGGCCGACATGTGCAGGGCCGTGTGGGCCTCGGCGAACTCGTTGGCCAGGGCGCTGGCGATGGTCTGGGCCGGTTCGAACAGGGAGGCCGTGATCTGGTGCCTGTTGCCGATGACCATGGTTACCGCCATGGTTTCCCCCAGGGCGCGGCCCAGGGCCAGTATCACTGCGCCGAACAGGCCGGCACGCGCGTAGGGCAGCAACACCAGCCGGATGGTCTCCCACCTCGTGGCGCCCAGGGCCAGGATGGCTTCCCGCTGGTGCAGGGGCACCGCGAGGAGTACCTCGCGGCCGATGGCCGCGATGGTGGGCGTGACCATGATGGCCAGCAGAATTCCGGCCGTGAGCAGGCCCAGACCCAGGGGCGGGCCCTGGAACAAAGGCAGCCAGCCCAGCCAGTGGCCGAGGAAGGGTTGCACGTGGGTGCGCACCCAGGGCACCAGCACAAACAGGCCCCACAGGCCGTAGACCACGCTGGGCACGGCCGCCAGGAGCTCCACCGCGAAGGACAAGGGGTTGCGGAGCCAGGCCGGGGCCAGTTCCGCCAGAAAGATGGCCGAGCCCAGTCCCAGGGGCAGGGCCAGGGCCAGGGCTACCAGGCTCGAGGCCAGAGTGCCGTAAACCAGGGGTAGGGCCCCGAATTCCCCGCGTACGGGATCCCAGGCCGCGCTGGTCACGAATCCCGGGCCGAAACGCGCCCACGCCGGATAAGACCGGTAGGCCAGTTCGCAGGCGAACAAGACCACCACCAGGAGGATAACCAGGGCCCCGGCCGCGGTGGCCAGGGCCAGGAGCCGGTCCGCCGCGGGCAGGTTAATCCTGCCGGCTGGCGCAAGAAAACGGGGGGAAGGGGCTGCGGGACCCTTCCCGCGGTCCCGCAGCCGGATCGAGGTAGCGGGGCGCAAGGAAAACACGCGGACTCTGTTTCTGGTACCTGACATGGCTACCTGATGAAGGGTTTGCCGTTGTGGTTGATTTCCTTGATTTTCGCCTCGGCCAGCTGCACCACGTTGGCCGGCAGGGGCGCGTACAGGAGTTCGGGGGCGTACTTTTGCCCCTCGTGGATGGCCCACCACAGGAATTCGGCCAGCGCCCTGCCCTTGGCCGGGTCCTGCTGGTCCTTGTAAACCAGAAGGTAGGTGAAACCGGCGATGGGATAGGCATTCTCGCCCGGCGCGTTGACGATGGAGACCCGCATATCGGCCGGCATTTGGGCCGCCGCCCCGGCCATGGCCGCCGTGGTGGTTTCGAGGCTGGGGGCCACGAACCTGCCGGCGGCGTTACGCAGTTCCGCGTAAGGGAGCCGGTTCTGGATGGCGTAGGCCAGCTCCACGTAGCCGATGCTGTACGGCGTCTGCCGCACCTGACCGGCCACGCCTTCGTTGCCCTTGGCGCCCACGCCGGTGGGCCACTGGACCGAGGTACCCTTGCCTACCTTTTCTTTCCACACGGGACTCACTTTGGATAGATAGTCGGTGAAAATATTGGTGGTACCGCTGCCGTCCGAACGGTGCACCACCACAATGTCCCGCTCGGGGAGCCGCACCCCCGGGTTGGCTTCGGCAAGGCGCGGGTCGTTCCACTTCTTGATGTCCCCGAGGAAGATTCCGGCCAGCACCTCCGGGGTCAGCTTCAGGGTGGCCCCGAGGTCGGGCAGGTTGTAGGTGACCGCCACGGCTCCGGCCACGGTGGGAATGTGGAGGATGGCGCCGGGCGCCCTGGAGAGCTGTTCGTCCGTCATGGGCGCGTCGCTGCCCGCGAAGTCCAAAGTGCGCTCGGTGATCCCCTTGATGCCGCCTCCGCTGCCTATGGACTGGTAGTCGATGGTTACCTGGGGCTTGACCTTTTTGTACTCGCTCAGCCACTTGGTGTAGAGGGGGTAGGGAAAGCTGGCCCCCGCCCCGTTGAGCTGCACCGGCTTGTCGTTTTGGCCGCAACCCGCGGCCAGCAGCGCCAGAGAAACCGCCAGCAGCCCCGCCACAAGTCTGATGTACCGCACGCTTGAACCTCCCTTTCCAGGCTTTACGTTGATCTTACGGGAGGATGGTTAAGGTTCTATTAAGACCCCGTTAAACAGCGGTAAAGTTCGGGTTAAATTTCCGTTAAAACCGGTGGCCCCCATGCCATTGGAGACCGCGAGTTATTAACGAGAATTAACCTCGGGGCAACGTTTTCTTAACGCGCCGTTGTTATTATTGGTCCAGCAGCCGGACGGGAGGTATGGGGCTCGTGCTTGAAGATTTCCGCTCGCGGGTCGGCGATCACGGCGAGGGCGTCTTGCCCGGTCCCGAGGCAAAGGACACAAAAGGACGGTCCGACGCCGCGCTTCGGAACCAGCCGCAGGCGGTCTCAAGGGCCGCGCTGGTGTCCGAATTCAGGGAAATCCTCAACGGGGCGCGGTTGGCGATCGTTTACCAGCCAGTAGTTTGCTTCTGCTCCGGAGAGGTCCTCGGTTGGGAGGCCCTGACCAGGGGCCCTAGGACTAGTCGTTTCGCCAGTCCGCAGTTCCTTTTCGGGTTCGCAGAAGAACTGGGGCTGCTGTACGCCCTGGAAAAGGTCTGTCGCCGGTTGGCCCTCGAGGGGCTGGGTGCCGTGGAACCGCATCAGAAGGTCTTTCTAAATATCCACCCCAGCACGGTGAGGGACCCCAACTTTGTCAGGGGCGAGACCATGGCCGTGGTCCGTCAGGTGGGTCTGCGGCCCGACAATGTCGTCTTCGAGGTTACGGAGCGGCACTGCATCGTAGATTTTGTCGGGTTCAACAGGGCCCTCGAGCATTACCGCAGCCAGGGCTACCTGGTGGCGGTGGACGACGTGGGCTCCGGGTTCTCCTCTCTGCAGTCCATTGCCGAAATCAGGCCCGACTTCATCAAGATCGATATGTCCCTGGTCAGAGGTATCAATGCCAACCCTGTGAAGAGGGCTCTGGTGGAGACCTTTACGAGCTTGGCCGAGAAGATCGGTTCCTTCGTTATCGTGGAAGGAATTGAAACGGAAGAGGAATTGGCTGCCGTGGTCGGCACCGGGGCGCGCTACGGTCAGGGCTACTTCTTGGCCCGGCCGGCATTCCCGAAATCCTATCCCCGGCGGGATGAACTGACCAGAGTGTTGGCGCCGGCCGCGTCCCGGGGATCGTGCCGGAAGGGATTCTGACGCCGGGTTGCTCGGGACCGGGCCGTAGGCGGGGGTACCGCGGTCGCCCTTAGCGTGTGGTACTGGTTAGGGTTGACACGAGCAAGTTTTCCGGGAATAATTGTTCTTGACCAACACGGGAGGGGGCGGGTTGTGTTCCGAAAGGTGTTCGAAAGGACCGACTTCCGCGAACAGTGGACCGTCCTGGCGGGAGAAGCCGCCTTTTCCTCTGCCTGCGGGGTGTTTGCATCGGCCCACGCGGAGCTTCTGGGGCTAAGGGCTCGGCTGAAGGTGGACGAAGTGGCACGTGCGGCGGCCAGCCTGGCGGCGGCCACACAGGAGCTGGCCGCGTCTGTTGAGGAGATTTCGGCCTCCGCGCAGCAGGTCGCAGCGGCCCATGCCGACCTTCAGCGCAGCGGGGCGGAGAGTTCGGCGGCCCTGGACGAAGTGGTGGGCTCCTTCGCCGGGGTCCGGGAGGGCATGGCACGGGCCTCGGACGCGGCTACGCGCATCGGGGAGCTGCTGGAGCGCATCAATCTCGTCGGTGCCCAGATTGAGGGGGTCGCAGATCAGACCAATCTGCTGGCCCTGAACGCGACCATAGAGGCGGCCAGGGCGGGCGAGCACGGCCGGGGCTTTGCGGTGGTTGCCGGCGAGGTGAGGAAGCTGGCCGTACAGACCAAGGAGGCCGTGGCGACCGTGCAGCAGCTGGCCGCCAGCATGGGCGGCCTGGCCGGCGACGTGCGGGCGGCCGCCGCAGCCGTGGCGCAGTCCCTGGCAAGCTTTTCGGACCGTCTCGACAGTACGGCCTTCCGCATCCGAGAAAGCGGGGAGCGGCTGCGTCAGGTGGGGGCCATGGTGGAGGAAATCACGTCCGCGGTAGAGCAGCAGGCATCGGCGACAGACTCCCTTGCCGCCACGACCCAGGGGCTAGCCCGCGCGGCGGACTTCGGCGTGCAGGTGCAGCAGGATGCCACCGAACTGGCTGACCTTGTCGCGGGGCTGGCGGAGGCGGCCCGGGCTCAAGACGGCAAGTCCCTTTTGGGAGTGCTGGCTGCGAGGCTTGTCGACCACGCCCTTTTCCTGCGGGACGTGGCGGCGCGCGCGGGGGAGGGGGGCGCGGTCGCGCGGCATACAGAGTGTGCCTTCGGCAAGTGGTATTACGGCCCGGCCAAAGAGGACCTGGGGGGCTGTCGGAGTTCCGCGCGCTGGAGAAGCCGCACCAGCAGGTGCACGAGGCTGCCGCGCTCCTCGTAGCGTCGGGAGGCCTTTCGAGCGCTGAGCGGCTGGTGCGGGCGTCCTTGGGGCTTTTGCGCGGGTTTCTTGCCCTCAAAATGGTGCTCGTCCAAGCCCGATATAGAGCACCAAGGATGTCGGCATCCCGGTAGAGGCCTGGGCGGGGCAGACCAAGGCCGGCGCGTGTCGCCAGCGAGCGACTTGCGAGAGCGCCGGTAACAGCCCCCGGGAAGCAGAACGTTAACCGACCTGCAGCGCAAAGGGCGCGCGTGACAACTCCCCGTGCGGCGTCAGTTAGGTCCGGCGTTTTCTCAGTTCGACAGCGGCAAAATCCCTGTCGCGGGGACCCGGGCCGGGGCCGCGGTGGTGCTTCCGGACGCGCCACGCGCGGCGGCCGAAGTTTGTGGTTGACGCAGCGGGGATTTCCACGTAAAATACTTCTGGACACAACTCCATAACTCCCGCGGGTGCCCCGAACGACGGGGTTAAAAGGGAACCGGGTGTAAATCCCGGACGGTCCCGCCACTGTGAGCGGAAGAGCCGGGCCCGCTAAATGGCCACTGGGTGAAGTCCTGGGAAGGCCGGGCCCCAGGCGATGACACGCGAGTCAGGAAACCTGCCCGCGGGAGAGGCACCGCGCCGCCTTCGCGGTAAAGGCGGGGGTGCGGCAGGACCGGTTCTTTAAGGTCCTGCTTTCGGGGTGAAGAAGGGGCCCCCGCCCTTGCAACGCTAGGCGCGGGGCCCTTGATTTTTGCCTCGTGAGGTGGCTTCCGTTGGGCGTCGCTTTGTGGGGCGGCCTGGTGGTAGGAACCCTTTTGCTGGCGGCCAAGGCCGGCGTGCTGCTGGGGACCGCGCCCTGGGGCAGGGCGCGCCTTTACTGGCTGGCTTTGGCCGCGGGCGCGTGCCTGGTGCTGCTGGTGGCCCTGCTGGGGACCCGTCAGGAGGTTCTGGTGGACTGGCTCAACCGCTACACCTTCCTGGGGGCCGTGGTGGCCGGCGCGCTGCTGGTGTGGCTGGGGTTGACGGACCCGGGTGCGACCCGGTGCTCCCGGGGTCTGACCGCCGTTTTGAGCGCGCTGCCCTGCCCCCTATGCCTGGTAGCCCTGGCCCTGGGCGTGGCCCTGCTGGCCGGTGCCCTGAACCTCAGGGCCCTGGCCCTGGCGCCGGTTGCGGCCGCGTTTCTTTCCGGCACCACGGCGGCCTTCGGCGCGGCGGCCGGGAGGGTGCCGGGGGTGGAGCGCGCCTTCGGCAACCTCTGCCTGCTGCTGGGGCTCTTCACCCTGTGCTGCGCCCTGGTGATACCCAACCTGGTGGCGGCTATGGGCCAGGAGGCCGCGGCCGTGGTGCTGCCGGATCCCCGGGAGCTGGCCGCGGTGGCGGCCGGCGCGGCCGCGCTCTGGCTCTTCGGCTACCTGCGGGCGGCCCGGGGGAGGTGGCCGCGGTGATCCTTCCCGGCGGCGAGTACCTGACCCGGGGCCTGCACGCCATCGCCCAGAGTTTCTTCCTGGTGGACCTGGCGGGGCTCTTTTTTATGCTGGCGGTGGTGCTGGTGGAGGCCGGCGCCTTTTGCGCGGAGTACCGGCGCCGGCGGACCGCCTCCCGCGGGGCCGGCGCGTGTGCGGCGCCCGGGCCGGACGGGCTTCGGGACGCCGGGCCGCTCCGGCAGGCGAAGCCCGTGGCGGCCCTGCCGCCCTTTGGGGCCGAATTCCCCGTGGAATGGCCGGCATCCGGCGACCGGGCCGCGCTGCAGGCCTATTTCAACCGGTATCAGGAGCGGCTGGAGCGGGTCCTGGAGAAGACCGACCTCATCGCGCGCCTGGGCCCCGCCTTCGGGCTCATGGGCACGCTGATTCCCCTCGGTCCCGGGCTGGCGGCTTTAGGCCGGGGCGATGTGGAGGCCCTGGCCGCGGCCGTGACCGTGGCCTTCGACACCACCGTGGTGGGCCTCATCTGCGGCTCCGGGGCCTACGTGATCTCCCGCGTGCGGCGGCGGTGGTACGAGGCGGACCTGAACGCCTTGGAGCTTTTTCTGGAGGAGGTGCTGCGCCAACGTGGGGACCTTTCGCCGTCCACGCCGGCTCCGCAGCGATGAAGAGGTCGATCCCGTGGGCGGGGCGGGGCCCAACCTGCTGGACCTGATGCTGGTGTTCGCCTGCGGCCTGTTGCTGGCCTTGGTGCTCTCCTGGAATTTACAGGACGTTTTCTTCCAGAAGCTGCCCCCGGCGGAACGGCAGCACCTGCTACAGGCGGTGCGGCGGGTGGTAACGGTGGAGCGGGGCAAAGAACTCGGTCAGGTGCCGCCCGTGGAGGAGGGCGGCGGCAGCGGCTACCGGGAAGTGGGCACGGTCTACGTGGACCCCCAGACCGGGCGCCTCATCATGGTGGAAAAGGGCCAGTAGGAGGTGGGGACGTGGGAGTGACCAAAAAGCGCGCGTGCCTCTGGCTGCCGGTGACGGCGGTCCTGCTCGTGGCCTGGCTGATCGCCCGCGGGGTAGGAGGGACCGGGGTGGCCGGCGAGGTCTACGGCGTGGCCGGAGAGGTCTACGGGGCCGCCGGGGACGCCGGCGAAGCGGTCCAGGAAGGGCCCGCCGGCGGGGTGGCGGAGGAGGTCTACGGCCCGAGTGCGTGGGCCGCTGCGGGGAAGACCGGGCCGACCGTGGCCGCCGCCGCGTACGACACGGTGGCGGTCCAGACCTACACCGTGTCGGAGGCGGTTTACCGGCACCGGATCATGATCGTAACCAGTCAGGGTTACACGGGTGTGCTTAGCGGCGCCTACCGCGGCCTGAAGGACGATTACGGGTTCGGCCTGAGGCTCTACACCCAGGACGACCTCAAGGTGCCGGACACCGTGGCGCGCATGGCCTACGAGCTCCAGGCCACCGACGTGGTCCTGTTCGAGATGGTGGGCGCGGCCAGCAAGGACGGGCTCAAGGCCCTGCACGACGCGGCCCTGGATACCTGCAGGTTGCTGGCCACCAGGAGCACCCAGTTCCCGGACCTGCCGAGGCTGGACTACTCCCTGGACGGAGTTTTGCGCGTTTACTTCGACTACGGCGGAAAGGAAAACATGCGGCGCCTGCTCCTCTACCTGGCAAGCAACTTCACGGGGGTGACCCTCAAGCCTGGCACCGACATATCGCCGCTGCCGCTACCGGGCCGCTTCATCTACCACCCCGACGCCGCCACCGTGGCGGAGGCCGCCTACGGCAGCGTGGAAAGCGTGGTCTACGGCGTGTACGCCGACGGCACCTTCGCGCGCCTGGCCGATTACAAAGCCTGGTACCGGGCCTCGCCCCACTACCACGAGGATGGCTTCTGGGTCGGCATCATCACCTACGACAGCTACTTCAAGAACGACAACTGCGCGGTGCCCGTGGCCCTGCTGCGGAAGCTGGAGGAAAGGGGCGCCAACGTCATCCTGGTGTTCTCGGACAGCAAGCGCGACCGGGCCGTGCGGGACTTCTTCATGGAGGGCGGCCGGGCCGCGATAGACGTGCTGGTGTCCATGGTGGGGTTCAACTTCGTCTACGGCAAGCCCGAGGAGGGCGTGAAGCTTTTCCGGGAGCTCAACGTCCCGGTCATCACCCCCACCTACAGCGGCAACCTGGACCGCTGGGAGGCGGACCCGGCCGGCATTGCCGGGGAGATCCACTGGCAGGTGGCCATGCCCGAGCTGGACGGCTCCATCGAGCCCCTCTTCACGGGCGGCTACCGCGTCTTAAGCGAGGACGAGCTCACCGGCGCCCGCCTTGAGAAGATCGTGCCCCTTGAGGACCGCATCGCGCGCCTGGCGGGCCGGGCCCTGGCCTGGGCCGGCTTGCGCCACAAGCCCCCGGCGGAGAAAAAGGTGGCCGTGATCTACTACAACCACGACGCCGGTCGCGACAACATCGGCGCCTCCTACCTGAACGTGATGGCCAGCGCCGCCGAAGTGCTGAACGCCCTATCCGGCGATGGCTACTGGGTGCCGGGCGGGTGGACCCAGGAAAAGGTGCAGGAACTGATCTTGAGGCAGGGCCGCAACGTGGGCGGCTGGGCCCCCGGGGAGCTGGCGGACCTGGTGGCGGCCGGGGCCCTGACCCTGCCGGTGGACCGGTACGTCTACTGGTATCAGGAGCTGCCGGAAAAGCTGCGCGCCGAGCTGGAGGAGGCCTGGGGCCCGCCGCCGGGAAAGATCATGGTCTTCGGGGACTCCTTCGTGTTCCCCGGGGCCCTGCTCGGCAACGTGTTCCTGGGCCCCCAGCCCATGCGCGGCTGGGCCGAGGACCCGGAGAAGATCAAACACGACCCGAGGCTGCCGCCCACCCACCAGTACCTGGCCTTCTACCTCTGGCTGCAAAAAGAGTTTAAGGCCGATGCCGTGGTGCACCTGGGCACCCACGGCACCCTGGAGTGGCTGCCCGGCCGTAGCGTGGGCCTGGGCAGTGACGACTGGCCGGACGTGCTGCTGGGGGACATGCCGGACGTGTACCCCTACATCGTGAACAACCCGGGCGAGGGTACCCAGGCCAAGCGCCGCGGCTACGCCGTGACCATCGACCACCTCACGCCGCCCATGATCAAGCCCCAACTCTATGGCGACCTGGCCGAACTCTTCCGCCTGGCCGGAGAGGCGCGCGACGTGCTGCAGAGGGAAGACCAGGCCCGGGCCGCGGCGCTGCGCGAGGAGATTCTGAAGAAGATCGACGCCCTGCACCTGGCGCCGGAACTCGACTTCGATCCCCGGGCCGCGGACCTGCGCACCCTGGCCGAGAACCTCGAGGAATACCTCGAGGGCCTGACCCGCGAGCTCATGCCCTACGGGCTGCACACCTTCGGGCAGCCGCCGCCGGGGGAACTGCTGGACCTGTTCGCGCAGGCCATCGTAGACTACGACCCCGGCACCCGCGAGGCCATTTACGAAGAGATCAGGCAGCGCCTTTTGCGCACCACCGACGAGATGACCAACCTGCTGCGGGCTTTAAGGGGCGAGTACGTGCCGCCGGGGCTGGGCCGGGATCCGGTGCGGGTGCCCGACGCCCTGCCCACGGGCCGCAATCTGGTGAGCTTCGATCCCCGCATGGTGCCGAACCGGGTGGCCTGGCGGGTGGGAGCGCAGGTGGCGGACAAGCTGGTGGAGGACTACTACAAAGCGCACGGCACCTACCCCGAGGCGGTGGGCGTGGTGCTCTGGGCCATCGAGACCATGCGCACGGGCGGCGAGACCGTGGCCCTGATCCTTAGGCTCATCGGTACCGAGCCGGTGTGGGACAGCGCGGGCCGGGTGAGCCAGGTCAAAGTGACGCCCCTGGCAGAGCTGGGACGGCCGCGCATCGACGTGGTGGTGACCATCTCGGGCCTCTTCCGCGACACCTTCTCCCACGTGGTGGGCGTGCTGGACCAGGCCTTCCGCCTGGTGGCCGGGCTGGACGAGACCGGCAACTTCGTGCGGCAGCACTACCTGTCCCTTCTCAACGAGTTGCAGCAGGCTGGCGTGCCGGCCGAGCAGGCCGCGGCCCTGGCCGGGGCCAGGATCTTCGGCGAGCCGCCGGGTACCTACGGCATGGGCGTGGCCGAACTGGTCAAGGCCACCACGGCCTGGGACGACACGCGCGACCTGGTGGAGACCTACATGAACCGCATGTCCTACGTTTACGGCCGGGATACCTTCGGCCAGCCGGCCTGGGAGGCCTTCGGGGCCCTGCTGCGCCGGGTGGAGGCCGTGGTGCAGGTGCGGGACAGCCTCTACGGCGTGCTGGACAACGACGACGTGTTCCAGTACCTGGGCGGGCTGAAGCTGGCGGCCGAGGCCGCAAGCGGCCGCACGGTGGACGCCTACATCGCCAACACCCGCGACGCTCATGCGCCGCAGGTGCAGACCCTGCAGCAGTTTCTGGGCGCCGAGCTGCGCACGCGCCTCTTCAACCCCCAGTGGATCGAGGGCATGCTCAAAGAGGGCTTCTCCGGAGCGCGCACCATCAGCGACCACGTGGCCAACCTCTTCGGCCTGGACGCCACCACCCGGGCCGTGGACGACTGGGTGTGGCGGCAGGTGGCCGAGAGCTTCGTGTTCAACGAGGCCATCCGCAGCCGGCTCAACCCCTGGGCGCTCCAGTCCATCATCGGCTGGAACCTGGAGGCGGCCCGGCGGGGCATGTGGCAGGCGGACGCGGCCACCCTGCAGCGGCTGGCGGACGCCTACGTCCAGACCGCCGCGCAGTACGGGGTGGTCTGCTGCCACCACACCTGCGCCAACCTGGTCTTCAACGAGTGGGTGGCCAGCTACAGCGCCCTGCCTTCCGAGACCCTGAATCGTTTCCGGGAGCGGCTGGCCGAGGCCACCGCAAAGACCATTACGCTGCCGGTGCGGGGCACCCCCGGCGGAGGGAGTGCCGCGCGGCCGGCCGTGCCGCCCCCGCCGGTCTCCCCGCCGCAAGAGCAGCCCCAGTCGGTGATAACCGCGCCGGAGCAGCCCCAGTCGGTGACACCCGCGCCGGAGCAGCCGCTGACCGCAGCGGTGGTGTCCGGACCCGGGGCACCGGCGCCGTCGCCGGCCGCACCGGCACCACCCGGGCAAGCTTTCGCCGGGCCGGCTGGCGCCCCGGGTGCCGGGCCGCAGCCGGCGGCTTCGGTGGCGGGAGCGGGGGAGGCCTCCCCCGCCCCGGCCCAAGCCGAGGGACCGAGGGCCTACGAAATTGAAATCCCCCGGCGGACGGACCAAAGCGGCGCCGCGCGCACCGCGGTCACGGCCCTGGCGGTGGCCGCCGCTTTGGGCCTGGTGGCCCTGTTCGCTCGGGGTCTGCTGCGCCGGTAGGCTTTAAACAGCAAGGCGCCCAAGGGGCCTCGCGCCCCCGGACGGGTCCGGCTCTTGCTCCACTCCCGGCCGGGCCCGCCCGCCTCCTTTTGCCACCGCGGCCG
>Ga0272449_1003771_pt1 | contig 12780 bp, 12 predicted proteins | sample YNPCB0241_FD_198679 | JGI IMG/M metagenome (GOLD analysis project Ga0272449, IMG submission 198679) | Hot spring sediment microbial communities from Yellowstone National Park, WY, United States - YNP-CB-024-1 | ecosystem: Environmental > Aquatic > Thermal springs > Hot (42-90C) > Sediment...
AATATTATCTCCAAGAATAACAACAATTTTATCATTATCACAGAAGTATTCAGCCAAAGATAAAGCAGCAGCAATTCCACCTTCTCCTTCCTGATAAACAAAACTTAAATGCGATAGTCCAAATTCTTTCCCATTTCCAAGAAGTTTCAAAAAATCTCCTGCAGAGTTTCCTCCTGTTACAATTAAAATATCTTTAATTCCTGCTTCCACAAGTGTTAAAATTGGATAATAAATCATTGGCTTATTATATACTGGAAGAAGATGTTTATTTGTTACCTTAGTTAATGGATATAAACGAGTCCCAAGCCCACCAGCAAGAACTACTCCTTTCAATAATCCCTCCTTTCTTTTAAAAATTCATCCAACAATAAAACACTAAAAATAAATTCTTTTTTATTTTTTCTACAAAATCCCGAGTTTTTTCTCCAGTTCTCTCCAAGACTTCTTTCTTTTATACAGTTCTTTAATGTCTTTAGCGGAAAGAATTTTCACTTTGTCTTTTATTTCATGAAATGTTCCATTTAATAACTGGGTAACTTTAGAAAGATATTCATTCGATTTTACAACTAAAAAAATATTGCTATTCCATAAGTCAAAGGCGTGTTTTAACTTGCTCAATGCATGAAAAATATCACCGCTAACCTGAATTTCAAACACATATGTAGGTGAACCTTTTTCTATTCTTCTCCAGACAACGTCTAACATTATATTATCTACCTTTTCTTCTTTTTGACTTAAAAATTTGTTCATATTTCCAATCTCAAATATTAACTCTTTTAAATAATTATGTAAGTCTTCTTTCTCTACATCTTCTTCAGGGTATATTATAGGGATTTCTTCAATTTGGATTGTATAATTAAATTTTCTTTTAAACTCTTCATATAAAAAATTTAATACCTCTGGATAACGAATAAAATTTATACCTCCACGAAGTAAATCAGCAAATGCTCCCTTCCCTAAATTTCTATTTATAAAATCTGTAATTTCAATACCATCTGATACCCAACAATTTTCTTGGAGTAAGTATTTGATATTAAATTCAAATCTAAGGGGATACTTTACCCGTTTTTCTTCTATTTCGTCAGGCCATAAAGGTTCTCTTTGAATAAATTTGTCTCCTATTTCTCCTATACCAATAACTTTTTTGATTTCCGATATATAAAAAAAGATATTATTCCCTTTTTCTAATGCTTTCCATTGGGAATACCATTTATCTTGGACACCCCAAATCTGTTTGTATTTCATTGATAATTTGAAATTTTCACAATTCGAAGATAAAAACCAATGAGGATTTGTATAAATATTATTTATTTTCATATACACTCTTTTTTTCATTTTTAATAATTTTTTCTTTCCCAGTTGTATGGTATTTCTTCTGTATTAAAAGGCAATCTCAATTCATCCGGGCTTTCGTAATTATAAACATTTGTGGGAATATTCAAAACAATACATTCTTCCTCACTTATACATTTAAACCCATGCCATACCAATCTTGGAATGTGAATTAAAACAGGATTATATTCACCAGCAAAAAATTCATTTATTTTTTTATATGTAGGACTTCCTTTTCTTAAATCACACAAAACAATTTTTGCCATCCCTTTTATACATGTTAAATTATCATCCTGAAATCTATGTGAATGCCATGCCTTTATAACTCCCGGGTATGCAGTTGTAATATAAACCTGGCCGAATTTTTCAAAAATTTCATCATCACTCCTTAAAATTTCCAATAGTTTTCCTCTTTCATCAGGTATATATTTAAGTATTTTTATTTTAACTCCCTCTATAAGTTCCATTTTCTCCCCTTTTTCCGAGGACGGTCCTCGTTAAGAAAAAGTTTAAAGAATTTTTAAAAATTATTTCTGCCAGTTCATTTATATCTATTTTTTTTAATTTTGAAATTTCCTCTACAATATATTTTACCATAAATGGTTCATTTCTTTTCCCTCTGTATGGAACTGGTGCAAGGAATGGAGCATCTGTTTCAACCATAATTCTTTCAACTGGATAATTTTTTGCAACTTCTTTTACATTTTTTGCATTTTTGAAAGTTAAAATTCCTGTAAATGAAATAAAAAATCCATTTTTATTACAATATTCAGAAAGTTGGTTATCTCCACTAAAACAATGGAAAACTACTTTTTCAGGCAATTTTATCTTTTCAATTATTTCTATCAATTCATTTTTGCTTTCCCTCTGATGAATAATTAAAGGAAGATTATATTTACCTGCAATTTCTACCTGTGCTATAAAAAAATCTTTTTGTTTTTCTTTATTCTCTTTTGAATAATAAAAATCAAGTCCTGTTTCTCCAATTGCCTTAACTTTTTCATTTTTTGCAAGTTTTTCAATTTCCTTTAAATTCTGGATATTATATTCAGATACATCAAGTGGATGAATTCCAACTGAAGAATAAATAAAATCATATTTTTCTGCAATTTCTATAACCTTTTTACTACTATCAATGTTTGTTCCCACATTTAAAATGTATTCAACATTATTTTCTTTTGCTCTTTTTATAACCTCATCTCTATCTTTGTCAAATTGCTCAAAATCAAGATGGCAATGAGTATCAAAATATTTCATTTGTTTTTCTCAAAATCTTCAATTAACTTTAAATCATAAATATCTATTTCTCTTTTTGTTTCAATTTTCATTTTCTTTATTAAATCAAGGGAAGCAACAGGCAATTTAAAATCTCCAAATTCAATATAGTTTATATTTTTTTGAAAATTCAAATTAAATGTTTCTTTCTTCTCAATAAAAAAATCAAACAATTCTCTTCCTTTTTCATCAGAAAAAGTAATCCACTGACCTACAATATATTCTGGATTTTCAATTTTTAATATATCTTCCTGTTCACTCTTAAAATTTTCTTCCTTTAAAATTTTGAATAATTTTTGAATTATTTCTCTATCTGCAGGGATAATAATATCAATATCTAAAGTTGTTCTTGGTATACCATATAAAACAAGAGCCATCCCTCCAACAATGTAAAATTCTATTTTTTCATTTTGAAGTTTTTTTAATATTTTTAGAATTCTTTTTTCAAGTATTTTTTCCATCTATTCCTGTATTTTTGGAATATCTTTTTTTTACTCTCTGGTAAATTCTCATAAATAAACCAGCCATAGGATAATGACCATAACATTCTTTCTTTAGGACTTAATTTCAAAAATTTTTTAATATTCATTTACTAACTTTTTAATCTTTAATGAGAAATCTACTGCTTTTGCTGAATGTGTAATGTATCCAACTGAAATTCTATCAATCTTTAAGTTTTCAAATTTTTTCAGTTTTTTAATATCTATATTTCCACTTACCTCAATTTCACAATTTTTTTTATTTTTCAACTCACAGAAGTTTTTTATATCATCTATTTTGGCATTATCAAACATTATTATATCAACTCCTTCATTTAAAGCGACCAGTGCCTCTTCATAATTTTCAACCTCTATTTCAATTTTATATTTTCTCTTTGCATATTTTTTAACTCTTTCAATTGCAAGTTTTATTGCTGAAATTTTATCAATTTTTTCTTTTACCATAATTCCTTTTATATGATTGTCCTTAATCAAAACCATATCATAAAGTCCAAATCTGTGATTTTCTCCACCACCTATTTTAACCGCATATTTTTCAAGAACTCTTAAATTTGGAGTTGTTTTTCTTGTATCATATATTTTTATTTTTGTTTTTGAAGTAATTTTTCTTGTTTCTGTTGCAATTCCTGATAAGTGCTGTAGAAAATTTAATGCAGTCCTTTCTCCAATTAATAATTCTTTTATAGGACCTTTAATTTTACCAACAATTGTATTTTTACTAATATAATCCCCATCTTTGAAATTAAAATAAAAAGAAAAATTGGAAGAGAGAATTAAAAAAACTCTTTTTAAAATATCTATACCACATAAAACTCCACCACTTTTACATATAAGAATTGCCTCAATAAAAAAATTGTTTTTGAAAATTCCTTCTGTTGTTATATCTCCTTTATCTATGTCCTCCTTTAATGCTTGTTTTATTATTCTGTCTATATTCATAAAATATCTTTTTTTGTAAAAATTGCATGGAGTTTATATCCTTTATTTTCAACTGCTTCTTTGGCACCTTCTTCTCTATCAACAATACATATAACTTTTTTAACATTTGCTCCATAATTTTCAACTGCCTCAATTGATTTTAATAAAGAAGAGCCAGTTGTTACAACATCATCAACAATAGCAACGTTCCATCCTTTCTGAATATTCCCTTCAATCAATTTCCCCATCCCATGGTCTTTTTGAGAACTTCTTACTATAAAAGCATAAATTGGTTTTTTTTCTATAAAACTTAATAAAGAGACACCACTAACTATTGGGTCTGCTCCTATTGTCAAACCTCCTATCGCATCTATATTTTCGTCTTTTATCATCTCAAAAATAATCTTACTTACAATATAAAGTCCTTCTGGAGAGAGTGTGATAAGTTTTCCATCAATATAATAATTACTTACTTTACCGCTTGAAAGTTTAACTTCCTTATGGATCACTGCTTTTTCCTTTAAAATTTTTAAAAGCCTTTCTTTTAAATCCTCTATTTTTTTTATCATTACTTCCTTTTATATACTCCCAAGAAATCTTAAAATATCAAAAAATATTAGAATAAATCCAATTCCACCTATAATGCTACTTATAATAATTATCAGAAATTTCAAATTAGGTTTATAAACTTTATAAGGGATTTTTGCTTTATCAAGAACTTGAACAATAGGAGTATCTCTTGTCTCTTCTATTTTTGCTTCTTCCATTTTTGAAGTTAAAAAACTATAAAGAGACTCCTGAACTTTCAATTCTCTTAAAATCCTTGTAAGTTCATCCTGTGAAGAGAGTAAATTTGAGAGTGATGTCTGTATTTCTTTTATTTCATTTTTTAATATTATTATTTTTGGGTCATTTTCATCCAATATTTGCCTTTCTTTTTCAAGTTCAAGTTGTTTATTTATCAATTGTTCCATAAGTTTACCACCTGCCTGAGAGATCTGTGAAAGATTTTGGTCAACCACCAGTTTATTTTTATTCTGTAGTTCTGTCAATCTTTTTTCCAGATTTTCAATAAGTTCAGTTGTTTCTTTTAATCTTTTTTCCAGAAATTTTCTATTTTGTTTTGCAGTTGTTATTGTTAATTCCTTTATTAAAAAATCAAGATTTTCTGTATAAAAATTTGCAATTTCTGCTGCAATTTTCGGATCTCTATCAATCACATCTATCTGTATTACTTTATCCTTTGTTAAAAAAATATTCACCATTTTTTTCAATATCTCTATTGCTTCATCATCATTGGAAACTTTATAATGCTTTTTTAAATTAAATTTTTCAATCAAGTCATCCTTCATTCTTCTACTATTGAGTATTGAGAAAAAAAGTTCTGTATTCGTTCTTATAAGGGAAATTGGTTCTTTTGAAAATTTTGATGATTGTTGAGAAGGAGTAATTTCTGTTTCTGGGGGCTGTAAAATTGTAGATGTGGCTTTATAATATTTAGGAGAAATTAAATAAAATAAAACTGTCAAATTTATCCCTGCTATTAAAGATAAAATCAATAAAATTATATGCCTCTTTAAAGGGTTCCCTTTTAAAATTCCATTTTTTATTTTTTCTTTATTCATTTTATCAATACTCCAACTCCAACTGCTATTTGATAAAATATCTGAATAATATCCTTAATAGACCTAATTTTCTCACCTTTTGGTTCAAATGGAATAACGATTGTGTCCCCGGGTTCAATTTTTTCTATATTTTTATCAGTGGAACCATCAATTCTTACTATAAATACATTTTTCCTATCTGCATCTTTTGTAAATCCTCCCACTTTCTGAATATAATCATTAAAACTCAAATTTTCTTCATAAAAAACATTTTTTGGATTGTTTACTTCTCCAATAATTGAAACATAGATTGGTTTTTTAGGCACATATATAATGTCTCCATTTTCAAGTTCAATATCATATATACTATTTTCAAAATTTTCAAGTTTATCTATCTTTATGATTATTCTTCCTTCTTGTTCAACATTTAAAAGTTTTTCAAGTGCAATAATCCCTTTTTCTATTATTTGCTTTTCTTCTGGTTCGTTTGTAGTTTTCAATGCAGATTTTAATACTTCCATTTTTTCTTTCACATAATTAATTATTTCTTTCTCTTTCTGTTTTTTAATACTTTCCCTTAAAAATACTATTCCCTTTGGATATGCATCATTTGTAAAACTACCAGCCCTTTTAATTACACTGCTTAATCTTTCACCACTTTCTATTATATACGCTCCAGGAAATCTTACTTCTCCATAAATAAATATACTCTTTTCAGGTCTTTCTTTTGAATAAATTACTATTTTATCAAAAGGCATTAAATATAAGTTTTCTTTCGTATCGCCTCTAAAAACTTTTTCTGGACAAAATTTAATTATTTTTCTAAAACCATTTTCTATTCTTATAATCTCACCTCTCTCTTTTTCTGCAAATGGTAATAAATCGTTTTCTTTCAATACATCACTTATTTTAATGTCCTTTTTCCATCCATAAACCCTTTGTTTTTTTACACACCCTAAAACTTCTATATGATAATACGACTGAGAAGGGATTTCAGGAACTTTAATAATATCATAATTTTTTAGTTTAAATTTATGAATTTCATTTTCCTTAAGGTCAATTAATATTTTCCCCTTTTCTTTATCAATCCTTTCAATTTGAAGATGTGAAAGATCTGCATTTGGCAAAAAACCACCAGAAAAATCAATTATTTCACTAATTTCCATTTTTTTTAATTCATAAATTGCCGATCTTCTCACTGCTCCTACTATTCCAACAAGATTTTCAGACCTATTAACAAAAATTGTATCTCCATTCTGTAATTGTAAAATTTTTGGTTTCCCTCCTTTCAAAAGAAGAGGATAGAGATCAATGGTTTCTTTTTCTCCTTTATTGTTAATTATATCAATTTTCCTTAAACTTCCATTTTTATTTACTCCACCGGCAATTGAAAGAATATCAAGTATTGTAAAAAATGGAGAGATTTCATAGACCCCTGGTTTTTTAACTTCACCAAGAATAAAAACATTAATAGTTTTGACTTTACCAATAGAAACAGACACCTGGATATTTTTATATTTTTTGTAAAATTTATCTTCAATTATCTTTTTAACATCAGTGAGTTTTTGGCCTCCAATATATATTTTCCCAATCCCCTGAATAAATATACTCCCATCAATTTCTATCTCTTTATTATATTCATTTTCAAAAAATCCCCACACATTTATAACTATGATATCACCAGGCCCAACAATATAATCGTCACTCACAGGAATTTGGTATGTTTTGGCTTCTAATTTGAAATTTTCAAAAAATTCTTCTCCAAATAATTTCAAATCAGGATAATCAGAAAAAATACTTGCATTAAGAATTGTTAAAAAGACAAAAAAGAAAAAACCTACAATTTTATTCATTTTATTCATAATTTATTTATACAACATTATACTACAATTTTCAAGAAAATTTTTTAAATCCCATATTTTGACGAGATTATTTTTGAGGAATGCCGTTCTATTGACAATGAGAAGATTTTTAATATATAATTTTTTATAAAGGGGATATAGCTCAATGGGAGAGCGTCCGCCTTGCACGCGGAAGGTTGCCGGTTCAAGTCCGGCTATCTCCACTTTTCTATAAAATAAAAAAATGGCAAAGCAAAAAAGTTCTTCTTTAATAAAAGTTATGGATGAAAAAGAAATAAAGGAGGAATTTTTACCTAAACTTGAAAATGTGACAAAAAATATTTTTAAAATTCTCTTCCATTTTGACTCAAAAAATACTTTACCTCCAAGAGAATTAAGTTTTTCTTTAATGAAAGAGGCAGATGAAGTTGAAGCGTTTCTTGATGAATCTGGTGCAAATAACAATAAAAAATTTTTCTTTTTTAGAGAATTGATTGCAACTATTAGATGGTTTAATTTTTTCCTTTTTCAAGGATTGCATCTTCATACAAGGGTAGGGAATTATAAACTTGAAATAACAATAGAAGAATATAAAAACTTTAGAAAGGAATTAAAAAAACAATTAATTTTTGGTCAGACAATTATAAAAAATACAACAAAAAAACTTATTAAGGAGTGTGAATTAATTGGGTTGAAAATTGGCAAAGTTGAGAGTTATTTAGAAGAAATTTTCCCTCAAATACAAAGAAAAATATTGCCTCATGATATTGATGAAGAAATAATAAAGGAAGAAGAGGAGAAGGTTTTTGAAATACTTATAAAATATCTTGATGTTTGTGAAGAATTTAATCTGTTTTTGAATTATGGAAAGGAAAAATTTTTAAAAGAAGAACCGGTAGAAAAATATAGGTCTCTTTTTCATCAACTTGAATCACTTTATGATACATATATAAAAAATACACATTTTGAAGGAGAAATTAGTGATTTTCCAAAAATTAGGGGACATATTGCTGTTTGTCTTCATCTTCTTGAAATGGCTAAAGCAGTGGTTCATTTTTATGAGAGACATATTGAGAAATTTTATAATTCAGAAGTATATTATAAAATTGTTGAGTGTATTGGAGACGAAAAAAAACTAGTATTTATAGTTGAGAAATTTATTTTCCCATATGTGGCAAAATTTTCTTCAAAAGGAGAAAGAATATGTGAGAGAATTTTTTCTAAAATAGGTAGAAAACCGGAAGAGTTTTTAATAGATACAAAAATTTTGATTATCCCTTCTCATCGTATTGAAGATTTTCATATAAGACCTATTATGCCGATAACTCAAATTGCAAATAAATATAAGATTGATTCTTATCTTTATTTTAATAGAAAAAAATATAGTTTAAAAAGTGCTATAGAGATGGCAATAGCAATCCCTGATATAAGAGAGGTACTTATGAGAGAAAATGTTGAAATATTAATTCGGGGCCCTTTATCTGCTGTTAATGAAATGGTAAAATTTTTTAAAGAAAAGGTAGGTGCAGTAGAGAAAGTTTTGAAAAGTCATTTAGAAATCTCTTGACAGGATAAAAATTTTGGGGTATAATTATTTTTGTAAAAAGTTGACAAAGAAAAAAAATTAGTGTAATAATTTAACAAAATTTATAAATTTTTGTTCTTTGAAAATTTGAATTTATGGTCAAGCTACTAAGGGCTTGCGGTGGATGCCTTGGCGAGTCCTGGCGATGAAGGGCGTGGCAAGCTGCGATAAGCCCCGGGGAGGTGCAAGCAACCTGTGATCCGGGGATTCCCGAATGGGGCAACCCATCCGCCAGTAATGGCGGATATCCGCCGTAAGGCGGAGGCGAACCGGGGGAAGTGAACCATCTCAGTACCCCGAGGAAAAGAAAGAAAAGTTCGATTCCCTGAGTAGCGGCGAGCGAAAGGGGAAGAGCCCAAACCGGATAAGGGTAAAAGCGTAGGCGCGTTCCTTATCCGGGGTTGCAGGGTCTGGCACGGGAAGGCCTACCTTCCCAGAAGGTTCAAAAATCTCTCAGAATAGTCGAATGACCTGGAAAGGTCAACCATAGAGGGTGAAAGTCCCGTAGACGAAATTCTGAGGGTACCTTCGCCAGATTCCTGAGTACAGCGGAGGAACCGAGGAACTCCGCTGGAATCCGGGAGGACCACCTCCCAAGGCTAAATACACGGACTCGACCGATAGTGCACAAGTACCGCGAGGGAAAGGTGAAAAGAACCCCGGAAGGGGAGTGAAATAGAACCTGAAACCGCAGGCCTACAAGCAGTCGGAGTCCGCTTTTGGCGGATGACGGCGTGCCTATTGAAGAATGAGCCAGCGAGTTACTGGCTGTGGCAAGGTTAACCCGCTTTAGCGGGGGAGCCGTAGCGAAAGCGAGTGGTCCTAATTGGGCCCATCAGTCGCAGTCAGTAGACCCGAAGCCGGGCGATCTAACCATGGCCAGGGTGAACCTGCCTTAACAGGCGGGGGAGGCCCGAACCGGTGGTCGTTGCAAAGACCTCGGATGAGCTGTGGTTAGGAGTGAAAGGCTAATCAAGCTCGGTGATAGCTGGTTCTCCCCGAAATGCCTTTAGGGGCAGCCTCACCTTATAGGATGATGGGGGTAGAGCACTGATAGGGCAAGTTCACCGATAGGTGAGCAAGTCCTTTCAAACTCCGAATACCATCATCCGTTCGGTGGGAGTGAGACGGTGGGGGATAAGCTCCATCGTCAAGAGGGATACAGCCCAGACCATCGGCTAAGGTCCCTAAATCCAGGCTAAGTGGTAAAGGAGGTGGAGTTGCATAGACAACCAGGAGGTTGGCTTAGAAGCAGCCATCCTTTAAAGAAAGCGTAACAGCTCACTGGTCGATGCAACTCTGCGCCGACAATGTAACGGGGCTTAAGCCTGGTACCGAAGCTATGGATTCTACCGGGGATACCGGTAGAGTGGTAGGGGAGCATTCCCTGGCAGTGAAGGTATTCCGTAAGGAATACTGGAGCCAAGGGAAGAGAGAATGCTGGCATAAGTAGCGAAAAAAGAGGTGAGAATCCTCTTGGCCGAAAGCCTAAGGTTTCCTGGGGAAGGTTCGTCCTCCCAGGGTGAGGCGGGAGCTAAGCCGAGGCCGAAAGGCGTAGGTGATGCACAGCCGGTTAATATTCCGGCCCCATCTGGTAAGCGTTATTACTGAAGGGGTGACGGAAAAGGATAGGTCAGCCGGTGAATGGTAGTACCGGTTCAACCCTGGAGGTCTGTCTGTGGCAAATCCATGGACAATAAAAGGCCAAAAGGGGAGTACGAGCCCGACCGCAAGGAAGGGCGAAGTGATCAAGTCCTTTTCCCGAGAAAAACCTCGTAGGGAGTTTGCCAGATGCCCGTACCGCAATCCGACACAGGTAGGCTGGGGGAGTACCCTAAGGCCCGCGAGAGAACCCTCGCTAAGGAACTCGGCAAGTTAGCCCCGTAACTTCGGGAGAAGGGGTGCCTGAGTAAGGTGAGGTTTAACCATAGCCAAGCCTGAAAAGGCCGCAGTGAAATGGCTCCCGCGACTGTTTACCAAAAACACAGGGCTCTGCAAACTCGTCAAGAGGATGTATAGAGCCTGACAAGTGCCCGGCGCCGGAAGGTTAAGGGGAGATGTGAATCTGCCGCAAGGCAGAGTAGCATCAAACCTAAGCCCCGGCAAGCGGCGGCCGTAACTATAACGGTCCTAAGGTAGCAGTTGCTGCCTGCTCCGGTGGTAACTCCGGAGGCAATACCCGGCCATATGCGGGGAAGTCCTTAGAGCCCTTTCTACCAGAATAAAACTGGTAAAAATGGAAGGGATTGGACAATCCGCAGGAAACCCTTATTGGGATTCCTCAGAGACTGTACGCCGGGTATCCTGTTTCTCTTTCAAAAGGAGAAAAAGATGGATTTAACTCCTGACTGGATAGTTGGTTTTGTTGATGGAGAGGGATGCTTCTATGTTGGATTTTATGAACATCCAGAAATGACAGCAGGTTATCAGGTCCTACCTGAATTCAGAGTTGTTCAGCATTATAAAGATATAAAAATTCTCTATTCTCTAAAAAGATTTTTCAGATTCGGAGTAGTAAGAAAAAATCATGATGACAGATATGAATACAGAGTTAGAAAAATTGAGCATTTAATTAAAATTGTTGAGTTTTTTGAAAAGCATCCTTTAAAAACATCAAAAAATGTAAATTTCAAAAAGTTTGCAAAAATCATCAGGTTGATGCAGAAAGGAGAACATTTAACAAAAGATGGATTGAAAAAAATAATAAAAATATCTCTGCAGATGAATAGGGAAAATAAAGAAAAAGCAAAGAAAATACTTGAAAAACTTGAAAGAGAAACAGGATAAAGATACAGTCCACCTTTCAGTAGAAATACTGAAAATAAGGTGAGCGAAATTCCTTGTCGGGTAAGCGGTCGGACTTGCCCGTAAGCCGGCTCATAACGGTGGAACTCTTTACCGCATGGGTATTTACAAGGAGTACCCTATCCATTTTAAGCGGATAAGGTAAAGACAACACCGTGGGAAGTCGTCCAGCTTCGCTGGATTGACCCCGTAACGACTCATTCGCTTTAGGCGAATGGACTCTCCCAAAAAGGGAGGGTAAGACGCCGGCCATCAATCCACAAAGGAGAAAAAAATGATTGACCCAAATTATATAACTGGATTTGTTGATGGAGAGGGTAGTTTCTCAATAAGTATTTCTCCAAGAAACTTTAAAGATGTTAAGTGGGAAGTAAGACCAAGTTTTTCAATATCACAGCATAAAAGAAATAGAGGAATTTTATTTAAAATTAAGAATTACTTTGGATGCGGAACAATAAGACCAAACAGAAAGGATAATACATATAAGTATGAAGTCAGGTCCCTTCAGGATTTGAAAAATATAATAATACCTCATTTCAAAAAATATCCTCTCCAGACAACAAAAAGAATTGATTTTGAAATTTTCACCGGTGTGATACAGATAATGGAAGAAGGAAGACATTTGACCAAAGAAGGTTTAAAAGAAATAATTGAGTTACTCCAGAAACTTCCTCCAGAAAGAAGAAGAAAATATAAACTTGAAAATTTCTGTGTGGATTGATGAAGGTATAGTCTATTATGGAGTTCCGACCCGCACGAATCTTGTAACGACGGGAGCGCTGTCTCGGCGAGGGGCTCGGCGAACTTGTGATACTCGTGAAGACGCGAGTTACCTGTGGCAAGACGAAAAGACCCCGGAACCTTTACTGTACCCTATCATTGGATTTTAAGGTAGTATGCGTAGGATAGGTGGGAGGCGA
>Ga0272449_1003772_pt1 | contig 12779 bp, 8 predicted proteins | sample YNPCB0241_FD_198679 | JGI IMG/M metagenome (GOLD analysis project Ga0272449, IMG submission 198679) | Hot spring sediment microbial communities from Yellowstone National Park, WY, United States - YNP-CB-024-1 | ecosystem: Environmental > Aquatic > Thermal springs > Hot (42-90C) > Sediment...
GGGGTACCTGGCGGCCTGATAGCCGAGTGGCTGCACCAGGAAGCGACCCGGCTGGGGTTCTGCCACCGTGGCTCCGAAACGGCGCATCACCGCCACGGTCATATCCACATAGGGCCGGGAGACCAACTCGCCCCGGACCAGGATTTCCACCTCCTGCTGGGCGCACGGGGCGGCCATGAGGAGGGCGCTTAGGAATTGGCTGGAAATCTGGCCGGCTACTTCGGCCCGTCCGCCTCGGAGGCCGTGGGCGTGGACCAGGACGGGCGGGCAACCGTTATTTTGTTCACTGCGTGCCTCCGCCCCCAATTGCCCCAGAGCGTCCAACAGATCCTGGATCGGACGCTCTCGCATCCGGGGGACCCCATCCAACCGATATACCCCTCGGCCCAGACAAACCAGGGCCGTCAAAAACCGCATCGTCGTTCCGCTATTGGCCGTGTAAAGCTCGGCCTGCCAAACCGGTATCCGGCCGCCCTGGCCTTGGACCACCAGACGTCGGCCTTCCTCTTCCACCTGGACCGGAATGCCCAGCCGACGCAGCGAATCGATCATCACCTCGGTGTCTTCGCTGGCCAAGGCGCCTTCCAGGACCGACTCCCCTTGGGCCAGTGCACTGCAGACCAGTGCCCGGTTGGTAATGCTTTTGGATCCGGGCGGGCGGATCGACCCTTCCACAGGACCGCTGGGCTGGATGGAGAGTTTGTCCGTCATGGGACCGGTTCCTTTTGGCTTCTGGCAGGTTCACCCGCTTTCGTAGCTATTTAGCCGAATGGAGGCGGCCAAGTGTCATTCCTGCGCAAGCAGGAATCCAGGTTTATTTTCGCACAACCGGAACCCAGGAAACATGGACTTTTACGTCCTTCTTTCTGGATTCCCACTTTCGTGGGAATGACACGCTGGGTTTCCTTGGCGGAAGAAAGGAGATTTGCTCATTCGGCTAAAATTTTACTGTTCCGACGTGGGGCCAGCCGCTGGCAGGGCGAACTTCCAAAGCCAACGGTCGCTTCGGAAGTAAATGGCCCCGTCTGCCAGGGCCGGGGTAGCCAGGATGCCTTCGTCCAATTGGCAGGTGTGGAGCACGCGGCCGGCCTTTTGCGGCGAATCGGTCGGTTCGGGAAGTTGGACCACCTGGACCAAGCCGCCGTGGCTTACCGCATAGAGGTGGTTTCCGGAGATCACCGGGGTGGCCCAAATGGGACCTTGGAGGCGGAGTTGCCAGAGCAATTGGCCGTCGGCCAACCGGCCGCATTGGAGGATGCCTGGGTCCCGGATAGTGTAAATTTTGCCATCTTTGCCATCTCCCTCGACCACCGCAGGACTTGGCGCGCCGCAGACCAGGCGTCCCTGGCGCCACAGCAGTACTGGCTGGCCCCGGTGGGCGTCCCAGCGCAGACACTGCATCCCGCCGCCGGGTAGCACAATCCGATCCCCCACCACCACCGAAGAAGCCATCGAATGGCAACCGAGCGCATACCGCCAGGCTTCCCGGCCCGTCTGCGGGTCCAGGGCGGTCAGAGCAGAGCGGGAGTGCATCAGAATCCAGGGCTGGGTTCCCCCCGGCGGCTCGTACCAGACCGGCGAAGCCCACATCGACGTCGGCGCCCGAGGTGATTGCCACAACGTCTTGCCGTCGGCCAGTCGGATGGCCGCCGCAAACGAATCGCCAAACGTCTCGCATTGCACCACCACCATCGGACCTACTAGCAGCGGCGAAGAGGCCATGCCGACATCGTTTCGAGTATGCGGATGTTCATATCCCAGACCCCGCAGCCACTGCAGATGGCCCTCCAGATCAAAACAGACCAGATCGTTCGAAGAATACATGGCCACCACATAGCGGCCATCGCTTGCCGGGCTGGGGGCTGCCACCGCAGCAAACGGATTGCATACCGTACTGCCGGTGGCCCAAAACTGCCGATGCCAACGGAGCTTGCCCGTTTGGGCGTCGAAGCAGAGCAGATGGAGCCGATCCTGCCGAGGACCACTGGAAGCCGTCACTAGTACCCAGTTGCCGACGACAATCGGGCTACTGGCTCCCCGTCCCGGTAGCGGCGCCCGCCACGCCAGAAGTTTGTCCGGTCCAAACTCCACCGGCGCCGGGCGGCCCCGGAAGACCGGATTACCGCCCGGCCCGCGAAAGCCCGGCCAAGGTCCCGCCCCTGCTCCCCTAGACCCCGCCGAGAAAGACGGGGCCTCTGGTACCGAAGGATGTGCTCCATCGGAAGCCTCGGCGGGTTGAGAAAAAGATGGGTGCTGGAAATCTCCCCCCGGCGTCTGGTGGGATTGCTTCGCAGGCGGCGCTGAGGGCCTCTGTTTTCCCTCCGGAGGCCGGTCCGGCAAAACGGCCGTCCCCAGGTGATCGCAAATCCGAAGCTGAAACTGCCAAAACCTGGCCCAATCCTGGGGGATATTGTTCTGACAGACCTTGACAAGGATAAAATTGTTCCCCGGCCGGAGACGAATCGGCACCACATACTGGTCAATCTGGGAACCGGAATGATACATCTCATGGGCAGCCAGCAGTTGCCCGTTGACCCACAATTTGATCGCATTCGGCGAACCGATCCGAATCTCCACCTGGCGCTCCGAACGGACAAAAAACTCCGTAGCGGCATACCCGACCACATCCTTTTCCTCCACCAGGGCCTTATTCAGATCGACCAGTCCGTAATCATCGGTGGTTTGGTAGTCGATCCATCGGACCGGTCCGTGTTTGCCCGGATAGCTGGCCTGGGGGTTCCACTCGGTTTCGGGCGGCAAGACGGCGGCAAAACCCCGCCCCTCGGTGTTGTCGAACGGCCCGATCAGCTTCCATTGCCGCAGGAAACCAAAATGCCCAGCGATATCCACGGACCGGCCCAGTTGCCGAAGCGCCTTGGCAATGGCCTCAACCTGATCCGGGTCTCTGGCCGCAGAAAAGGCCTGCTGGTAGTCGGCCAGGGCCTTTTCGCTCTGGCCGGCCTGCTGGGCACTTTGAGCACTCTGAAGGAGCAGTTCGACGGCTTCCCGGCGAATGTCCAGGCTGGGATCGTCCAGGGCACCGGCCAGCAAGACCGGCTTTTGATCGGGCCGGAGCTCTACCAGCCATTGATAGACTAAAAACCGTGCCCGGGGGGCGTACTGGCGGTTCTGATAGACCTGGAGCAACTCCGCCCATGAGATCGGCTTTTGTGGGGAAGGGGGATGAATATCTGGGTGACAGATTGCCTGTTTTTCCCAGATTGCCTGGGCGGCCAGCAGAAGCCAATTGCTCGCTAAGGGCTGGTCCGGCCGAACGCGGGCCAGGAGGAGGGGTAAATCCGCCGGATGGGCGTTTTGCACCAGTTGGCTCCACGCCTCTTGGGCTTCCCGATGGCCTTGGGCCTGTTTGCCTACCGATAAGAGGGCCTTGAGCCAATCTTCTGAGGGAGGATTTGGCTCAGCCGCCCATGCCGAGCTCGCTAGGGGCCTCCCCACAAAAATCTTCAAGGCTTCCGGGGCCCACAAATAGATCATTAAAATTATCATATAACTAATATTTATGGAATTCGAGAACTTCGCCATCGGAGACCCCTCCACTCCCAAAACCGTCTAGCTCCCAAGCTTTGTCCGCTAGAAAAATGGAAAAAGGTTTCTCTTTTGGGGACGGCTCAGACCGTATTTTATACTCCTGAAATCACTTAGAGTATTGGGATACCAAAGCTTGGGGCGCGAAATACCCCTTCATGGGGAGATGGTTGTACCCACAAGGTTTAAATACTTTCGTGGGGGATAATGCCTCTACGAAATTTTGCGGGGGCTATTTTTCCGAACTCTCCGGGGCTGTGGTAGTTAGGATTCCGGAATCGAGCAGGAAATTTTCGGTTCTCCTACGAAAGCCGGGAAAAATTTCGGGCCAGGTTGGCATTTTTTATTCTTCTAACTCTTTGATTTTTAATGGGTTAGGATCATTTTGTTGGAAAAGGCCTTGGCGAAAAACTTCGGGGGTGGCTGATTGCATCCGAAGAGATAGGGAATTACAATAAAACATGATTGGAGGGTTTTGCCTTGCCCGAAACAAGCATCCCCCTTGGGCGCCTGCCGACGGCAAAACCTACAGGCGGACGGACTGGTCCGAACATCTGGTTGCGGAAAGGCCCTAACAGGCTCAGCCCCGCTGTAAAAGGGGAGTTGGCCGGGAGGTCGGTTCTGTGAGCACGATCACCGAATTACGCCGTCGGACCGTAAAGGATTTAGCGGCCCTGGCGAAACGGCATGGAGTGCCCGGCTGGCACAGCATGCGAAAAGACGAGTTGGTACAAGCCCTGGCCAAGCTGGCTCGAAAAACCACCCCATCGAAAACGGCTTCCTCGGGGGCCAAGCGGACCCAAAAGAAGGTCTCTTCCAACGGGGCGGTGCGGAAAAAAGCTTCGGCTCCTGCCGTCTGCGGTGCTGCCCGGGCAGTCCGGAAAACCACCTCGGCTCAGAAGAAAAAACCCCGATCCCCCGAGGTGGTGGAACGGATCCGGGAAATCCAAACCCAGTTGACCATCAGCAAAGACTTAGCCCACTTGTCCGAAAGCGCCTCCTCCAACGGGGGATGCCGAGATCGCCTGGTGGCCATTGTCCGAGATCCATATTGGATTCAGGCCTATTGGGAGATCAGTCGGGCGGCGGTTCAACGGGCAGAAGCTGCTTTAGGCCAACACTGGCATGGGGCCCGGCCTGTCTTACGCCTTTTGGAAGTGCTTCGGGAGGGGGCTACCAGTGCGGTCCGAAACCATCTCCGGGACATTCCCATTCATGGGGAAGTCAATACCTGGTATGTGGATGTGCCTGGGCCGCCGAGAAGTTTTCAGTTGGAAATCGGCTACTTGGCCTCCTCGGGCAAATTCCTTTGCCTGGCCCGAAGCAATGTGGTAACCACCACCCGGAGCAGACTGCCCGAACCGGCCGATCTGCCCTGGTCCGAAAAGACCGAAGATTACCAGCGCCTGTATGCGTTAAGCGGCGGGTATGATCCGACCGTGGATACCCAGGAGGTCAAGGAAGTATTGGAGGAGCAGTTGGGCCATTCGTTACTTCCTTGGCCGCTCCGCTACGGTTTAGGGCTGGGGTGCCTGTCCGGCAAACGGCAGGAATTCCATCTGGAGATCGAAACCGTGGCGATCCTGTATGGCAAAACTTCTCCGGGCGCCCAGGTTACCGTCCGAGGGGAACCGGTTCGGGTGGAAGAAGACGGTACTTTCCGGGTGCAGTTGGACATGCCCGATCGTCGGCAGGTGTTGCCGATTGTAGCGCAAAGTCCAGACGGCACGGAACAGCGGACCATTGTGCTGGCCCTGGAACGCAATACCAAGGTGATGGAGCCGATTGTGCGGGATCCGGATGCCGCTCTGCGAGAATAGCCCTCCTCTGGAGTGGGTTCAGCCCCCCGCTAGCACAATCTTTTCTGCTCCCATGGCCTCCGTGGCCATTCTGGAGGCTTCCCGGTCGAAGATTGCCAGGCGGTGATGCCTTGTCTGCTTCTGCCCATAAACCAATAATAGAAACCTCGGCTTGCCGAACCGCCTAGAGGCTTCTGTGCTGAAATGGGCAGTCGGAGAAGCCAGCATTCCCCTTGGTGGAAGGAGAACCTGGATCTCTCGATATTTTGAGTGTTATCCACCGGTCCTAGCATCTACAATTTGTAGGGGTTTAACCTCGCTCGGCTCCAACAGATTGTGGTCATTGGGCCCAGTGGATCTAGTCCACATATAGGCAATCCTATGTTGCTACGTAGTTCAGAGACATTTCCGGATCAGCTGCGAGGCGGGGCGCTGAGCATTGGCAACTTCGACGGGGTGCATCGGGGCCATCTCCGCCTGGTGGAGCGGTTGGTGGCCCATGCCCGGCAGCTTGGCAAACCGGCCGTAGTGTTCACCTTTGATCCTTCACCGGCCTCGGTCCTGCGGCCAGAGACTGCGCCGTTACCCCTTTGTTGGACCGAGCGAAAGGCCGACTTGCTCCGCCGGGTGGGCGTGGATGTGGTCTGGGCCTATCCCACCACCCGAGAGTTCCTCCAGTTGGAGGCCCAAGAGTTCTTTTGGCGGTTTGTGGTGGGCCAGTTGCAAGCCCAGGTCCTGGTGGAAGGGCCAAATTTTGCCTTCGGCCGGAATCGCCAGGCTCAGATTGGCCAGTTGGAGGCCTGGTGTGCCCAGGCGGGCATCCGGTTGGAGGTGGTAGAGCCGCTCCTAGTGGCAGGCCAAACCGTCTCCAGTTCTTGGATTCGGCAATTGCTTCTGCAGGGAGAGGTGCAGCAGGCGGCCGATCTGTTAGGCCGTCCGTATCGCATTCGAGGTCGGGTGATCCGAGGTGCAGGTCGAGGCAGGCAACTGGGCTATCCGACGGCGAATCTGCAATTGGATCGGCTTCTGCTGCCTGCCGAAGGGATTTATGCCGGTCGGGCTTGGCTGGGCCAGGATGCCTGGCCGGCGGCTATCAGCCTGGGCGCCAATCCCACCTTCGGCGAAACCGAACGGAAAATCGAGGCCTTTTTGATCCATTTTCAGGGCGATCTCTACGAGCAGGTTTTGGAACTCGAATTTCTGGCCCGATTGCGTCCGGTCCGCCGATTCCCGGAAGTAAGGGCGTTGGTCGAGCAGATGGCTCAGGATGTGTCGGCCACCGAGCAAATCCTGGCCCAATTCCCCCTGCAGGAGACCGGTTCGTGAATGCCTCGAAGGAACCTTGGCAGAACAGCCCCACTCCGGCCGGCGGCCCTGGAACCCCAAGGGGCCCACACAGTCCTGGGGCTCTGGGGGATTGGGATGATAAATCCACTCTGGGCGGCGACCCTGGAGCAAGTTCCCCAGATCCCCTAGTCCCCCCTGGCCCGTGCCCAGCCGACCAGCAAACCCATTCCCCCGGCCCGCCCAATCCAAAACCGCTCGTTCCGGAACACGCCCCGCCCATTCCGGAACAGGCCGGCTTGTCGGAAAGTTCCGCTTCGGGCGTTCCGGCCAGCCGGTCCCGAAGCGATCCGACCCAAGGTTGCACGGGGTCTTCGACGGCCAGTCCGATGCACCCAGCCCCTGTTTCGGCCCAAAGTTCCGTTTCGGCTGAACCGATCGATTGGACGAGGTTGATCGGTCGGCTTCAGCAGGCCCGGCGAGTGGTGGTGGTAACGCATGTCCGGCCCGACTGCGATGCCTTGGGCAGCAGTCTGGCTTTGGGCAGTTTGCTGGAGCGGATGGGCAAGCAGGTCTTGTTGGTTGGGCCGTTCGATGTGCCGCCCGGCTTCCGATTTCTGGATCCGGATGGCCTATTCCGCCGCTTCGGGCGGGATGTTCAGCCGCCGGAACTCGAACAGGCCGATCTGGTGGTCATCGTGGATACATCGGCCTGGGCCCAATTGGGCGAAGCCGCCCAGTGGATCCGAACCACCCGGATGCCGAAAATCGTGCTGGACCATCATCTCAGCTCCGAAGACCTGGGCGCCGAGGAATTCAAGGACCCCACGGCAGAGGCCACCGGCCGATTGGTCTATGAGTTGGCCTGCCGATGGGGAATTCCGTTAGACCGGATGTCGGCCGTGCAACTGTTTGCGGCCGTAGCCACCGACACCGGCTGGTTTCGGTTCAGTTCGACGCGGGCGGACACGTACCGGTTGGCAGCCGCTTTGGCCGACGCCGGGGCTGTGCCCGACCGACTCTATCAACAGCTCTACGAAAACGATACGATCGGCCGATTGCGTCTGACCGGCCAAGTGCTCACCCGCGCAGAAACCGACCTGAACGGACGCCTGATCTACTCTTGGATCGAACGAAGCGATTTTGGAACGACCGGGGCACTGCCGTCGGATACGGAAGATTTGATCAATATGCTGATGACCGTGGCCGGCGTCGAAGTGGCACTGATGTTTATCGAACTGGTAAGCGGCGGCTTGAAGGTGAGCTTCCGAAGCCGAACCCATCTGGATTGCAGCCAACTGGCCGGTCTGTTTGGCGGCGGGGGCCACCGCCAAGCCGCCGGCGCCTACCTTGCCGATCCCCTCCCCATCGCCCGCCAAAAGGTCCTGGACGCAGTCCGGGCCGCTATGCAATAATAATGACCAAGTCCTATTGATCTTCGCAAAACCAAGGGACACCCACGTGGCCAAAAGGGAGGCAATCTCGTATCTCTACGATTGGCGAAGCTCACGAACTTGACTGTATCCACCCGGACCACTCCCCCAATCTATGGTATTCGAGCCCATTCTGAGCCCCTACCATTGGGAGGGGGTAAAAAATCGGCATAAATCCCACAGTAGTGGTAATTACTTCCGGTGGATACAGTCCACCGATTCGGTCAAAAGGTTCCCTATGTTTTTGATCATCCCCAGGCCGGACCGGCGCCGGGCAGCGGGCAATGCGTTCCGGCGAGGATGAGTGCTTTGGGTCATCTTCCTCCATGTGGATCCATTGGCCCACACAGATCGGCCAACCACTCCCTCCGGCGGATGCGGCCCTAGACCGCTTGGCCCGGCAGCTACGGCAGGATGTGGAGGTGCTGGCCGAGCAGATTGGCCCCCGCTCGCTGCTAGATCGGCCGGACCGCTTGGCCCAGGCCGCCCAGTATATCCAGCAGCGGCTCGAAAAGCTGGGCTACCAGGTAACACGGCAGGAATATTCCGCCTGGGGGCACCAGGTGGCCAATCTGGCGGCCCAGCGCCCCGGCCACAGCCGGCCCGATCAAATCCTCCTGCTCGGCGCTCATTATGATACGGTGGCCGGTTCTCCTGGGGCCGACGATAATGCCACTGGCGTAGCCGCTCTGCTGGCCTTGGCCGAGCGTTTCGCCCAGACCCGGCCCAGTCGAACCGTCCGCCTGGTCGCCTTCGCCAACGAAGAGCCGCCTTTCTTCCAAACCCAGGCCATGGGTTCTTTTGTGTATGCTCAGGAGTGCCGACGCCGGGGGGAACATATTGTAGCCATGTTTTCCCTGGAATCGCTCGGATATTACTGCCTGGAGCCCGGCAGCCAAGAATATCCGGTGCCCTTCGGCTGGATGGCGCCAAATGTAGGAAATTTCATTGCTTTTATCGGCAACCAGCGATCGGAACTCTTGGTGCGCCATGTAACGGCGCTATTTGAGCAACGGGAGCAGTTTCCTTCCGGCGGGGCTGCTTTGCCGGAACTGGTGCCCGGCGTGGCCTTCTCCGATCATTGGGCCTTTTGGGAGCAAGGGTACCCGGCCCTCATGGTTACGGACACCGCCATGTACCGGAACCCTTTTTACCATACCGCCGAAGACAAACCGGCCATCATCGATTGGGATCGATTGGCGCGGGTGGTCCGGGGCCTGTGTGCCGTGCTCGAAACACTGGCAGGCGAAGACTGAGCGGCGGTACCGAAAATCTGTTTTTAACCGGGGGGACCACCAAACTGGCAGCCCCCCGCCTGCCAAAACCCTAATAAAACGGGCATTTTGGTAAACCGGATAGGTGTGAAAACGGTTGGGCCGCCGGCCTGGCTGCCCATTTCGGGACAGTCACGGACCAGACGGCTTAGATGAGGTGAGCCTTTCGGATCCCACTTGGGTAAGCGAAATTACCGGCCACCAGCAGTCGCAGAAGCTTTCAGACAATGAAGCCCAGAGGAGTTTTCCAGAGAAATGGCTCGACAAAAGTTCATTTTTATTCACTATTTGCCTTTGGATAAGACGTCCGGCTAAAGCAGGGCACCTTCGTCGGAGGGGGAGGGGAGGGAGCCGCTTTCCGGGGTAGGCGGACGATGCAGCCACCATAACACCGCCGCCAGCAGGGCCGCCGCCGCTAAAACGGCCCCCAGCATCGGATACAGAATTTCCTCTTTTTGGATTTGCCCGGCAATGGCCGGTCCTAGACTTCCGATGCCAAATCCCAGGGTGAAGCTAACGCCATAGGCCAGGCCTCGGCGAGGGCCTGTGATATATTTGGCTACCGCACTGTTGTATAACGGTTGATGAGCGAAGAATAGCACGGCAAAACCTCCTGCTGCCACAAGCCGAGCCAACCCCTCTGCAAACCCCATCCAGACCACACACGGCGCAGCCAGCCCCAACGCCAAAACCATCCACACCTCCAACGTCCTGGGCCGACCGATCCGACCGGCCGTATATTGGCCCACCACTCCCAACACCAGGACCAATCCGGTCTGATAGTTTCGCATACTGGCCGGGCTGACGCCGCCCACGGCCAGGCCGGTCTCATTCAAATACCGAGGCAAAAACGTAGTTACCGCGGCATAGACCATACCGGATAGGCTCGTCATCACAGAAAGGATCCAGAAACTGGCCCAGGAGTCGGGCATTTCCGGCAAGCTCTCTGGCAGAGGATTGCCGACCCCGGTGGAAGCAAGCTGCATGGTCTCCGGAGCGTTGGAGGAGACGGTTGGGTTTATCGGGCCGGAAGTCCTGGAGTCGAAGGCAGCCCCTTTTCGCCTGGCCGGAGACGGGGCGGTCTCTTCCCTAGGCAGACTTATGGACAGCAGCCAGGCTAAAACTCCCCCCACCAGACCCAACACCAGATAATAGATGCGCCATCCGACGCCTAGCTGGAGCACTAAGGCGGCCAGGAACGGTCCGGTAGCAATGCCGGCCGATCCTAAAATCCCATGGTAGCCTAGGGCCAGGGGGCGATTGTCCGGCTGGGTATAGTGGGCGATCCAGCCCACACCGGCCGGGTGGTAGATACCGGCAAAGGTGCCCAGCAGAAACATAGCCACAAAGACTCCCGCCAGGCTGGGGGAAAGCCAGGCCAGCAGGCAGGAAAATGCACATCCGATTACATAAACCAGCAGCAGTCGCCGGGCGCCCCATCGGTCGGCCATCCATCCGGCCGCCAGCGCAAACAGCCCAAATGGAAGGCGCAAGCAGGAGCCGATCAGTCCGGTGGTCTCCTTGCCCACGCCAAATTCCTGTCCGACCAATTGTTCGACACTGGCGAACGAGTGCTCATAGATATGGACCAATCCATGACAACAGGAGACCAACAGCACCAGACGGAAGACGGTAGAAGACATAGGGAGGAGATTTAGTGGGATTCCAATTTTATCTATATTGTGTAGATGACGTATATTATCTTCAATAAATTATCTATCCTTCCCGTTTTGCCGGCCTGCTTTCCCAAGGTACCTCAGGAAAACGGCCCGCCAGAATACAGCAACCTCCGGTTCCTACCATGTTAGCCGACGGAAAGGTACAACCTCGGAGCACGGACATCGGGTGGGTCTTTCTGTAGGGGCCTTCGGCCCGCATTCCCACCGGCCCCCTCGCCCGGTTTGGCTGAGGCCAAACCGGTCTCTCGACGGCCAGGGGAAAGGCAAGGTATGCCGTCCTTCGGCTACGTCATTCGGCTAAAATGGGACCGGTTCCTAACATTTTTCAGACCTGTACGGCCCAGCGTGCGTCTGTTGGATCAGTTGTTCTAGGAGCCCTTGGGCTTTCCCGGAGTCGATGGCTTGGGCAGCCCGCTCCACGCCTTCCGGTAGGCTGGCCACCACACCGACACACCACAGGGCCGCCGCTACATTGGCTAAGACCACATCTCTAGCCCCGCTCGGCTGACCTGCCAGAATCTGCCGGATGATCTGGGCACTTTCTGCCGGATCGCCTGCCTGGAGTTGCTCAGGCCGGACTACCGGCAGCCCGAAATCCGAAGGCCTCCAACAGTACTCCGCCACCTGCTGGTGGCCGGTAATTTCGCTTACCCAAGTGGGGCCGGAAAGGCTCACCTCATCCAGGCCGTCTGCTCCATGTACCACCAGGGTTCGGGCAGTTCCCAGCAGGGCTACTGCCTCAGCCAGAAGCGGCCGGAGTTCGGCTCGGCCTACCCCGATCAGTTGATGGGAAGCCCCGGCTGGGTTGGCCAACGGCCCCAGGAGATTGAAAATGGTCGGATGGGGCAATTGCCGGCGTACCGGGGCCACATACTGCATGGCCCGATGGCAAAGCGGGGCAAAACAAAAACAAATCCCCACCTGCTCCAGGCACCTTTCCACACAAGCCAGGTCCGCCTCGATGTTCACGCCCAGGGCGGCCAACACATCGGCGGAGCCCGTTCGCCCGGTAGCCCGGCGATTACCATGCTTGGCTACCGGCACCCCCGCTGCCGCCGTTACCAAAGCGGCTGCTGTGCTGATGTTGAACGTCCCGGAACCATCTCCGCCGGTGCCCACGACATCCACCAAGACCGAATACCGATGCCGGATCGGTGTCATATACCGGCGCATGGCCAGGGCAGCCCCAGCCAATTCGGTACAGGTTTCCCCTTTGCGATACAGCGCGGTAAGCAAACGGGCCATGTCCGGCTCGGCCAGACGGCCTTCCATCATCTGAGCGATCAGGTCGGCCATCTGGTCCATCGAAAAAGGTTGGCCTGTTTCGGCCTGCTCGATAGCCCAGCGGATGTCTGCGGCTTTGGGTTGTTCCATCAGAAGACGGCCCAAGATTGACCAAGAGGGGATTTTCCGGGGCCTTTTGACCTCCGGCGTCTGCAACGACCCTCCGATTCTATCCCAACGGGCCGGGGAAGACCAGGTTGCAAAGCCTATCTGGTCTGCAAAACGTCGAAATCCCCACTAATTAGGGGTTTCTTATACGTCTAAAATGGTAAATCAATGCCGTCCAAACCCCGGAAGAAGTATGCTTGCAGGGTGCGGAGTAGTCAGCGGAGGCAAAACGGATTAGACTTAAAGAAAGGTAACAGTTTAGCCAGTGGGGCGTAACAGTTTAGCCAGTGAGGCGATATGTCATATTTGCGAAAGCAGGAATCCATGCTGTTTTGTGCCGCCCAATTCCCCCTTGTATGTTACTGGCACGAA
>Ga0272449_1003774_pt1 | contig 12777 bp, 13 predicted proteins | sample YNPCB0241_FD_198679 | JGI IMG/M metagenome (GOLD analysis project Ga0272449, IMG submission 198679) | Hot spring sediment microbial communities from Yellowstone National Park, WY, United States - YNP-CB-024-1 | ecosystem: Environmental > Aquatic > Thermal springs > Hot (42-90C) > Sediment...
CGGAGTAGAAAAGTAGTAAATAAAAAATTGATTTTTTAAATCAACTTATTTATTTGATTCTGGATTTTGTTCCGTTCCACATACAAGGCGGGCTGTTATTTGGTTCCCAGCAACAGAAGCTTCAATCGTATCTGGATATCCATCTCCATTTACATCTCCGGCATCTGCTTCAAGACGGCCAGTCTGTGTATTTACGGAAAAACCATCGACTCTTCCCTCATTTACTGGAAATTTCTTACCATGAAGAATTATCCCCTTAGTTTTAGAAGTTATTTGTATTGTGATTGGTGAATAGTCGCAAGCTGAGCCGCGATCTATTTCAACTCCATTAACAACGGTTGGTGAAGAACAAGCGGTTGTTAACATTAACAACCCTATTGCTAGCAAATTAGGTAATTGTTCTAATAATCTTCTCTCTTTCATATTTTTAAATTATATTTTTAATGACCATATTATATAAAATAATTATATAACATAACTTTTTAAAATGCAAATGAATTTTGGTTTTTTGATATCAACGTTTTAGGAAGATGATTTTTTTGAGATTTGTGATGATACTTAATATTATTTTGGAAATGATTATTCCAACAACTCCCCCTCCCAAAACATCCAAAAAATAATGACAGCCTAAGTATATTCGAGAATAGGCAATAAGAAAGGCAATGGTGGAGTAAAAAAAGCGGCGTTTTTTGTCGAAAAATGTCAAAACGGTTGCGGCCGAAAAAGCAGTTGCCGCATGACCGGAAGGAAAAGAGAAGTTGGTTGGACAATGATTGGTTGAAATTGGTCTTTGGCGGTTGAAGAAATTTTTCAATGGATACTCGACAAGAAAAGCAGTTAGCAAAAAAGAAAGAGTAAAGGCAATGATAAATTTTTTATCATTTTTACTTATTCCTGGATGTTTTTTTTCTTCCAAAAACAAAGCGATAATTATCACCAATATCCAAACAAAAATCGCATTGCCTTTTAAAGAAAAAAAGGAAAAAAACAGATCAAAAAAGAAGTTATGAGGAAGAAGATTTTTTAGAAAATTGGTGATAACAATGTCAAAGTAAATAAGTTTTTCTGGCATTTAAATATTATAATAAAAAAATGACCAAAAAAATAAAAGCAGTAATTTTTGATTTTGATGGGACAATTGCCAATACTTTGCCTTTTACTTTTGAAAAAATTGTTCAGCTTTCAAAAAAGTATCGGATTAAAAAAGAAAAAGATGAATTAATTGAAAAAGTTTCTCAACTTTCTCCTCAAAAATTGATGAAGGAGTTTAAAATCTCTTGGTTTAAAGTGCCTTTTATTTTATGGGAAATAAAACAATCACAAAAAGCTCTTTTTAAAGAGATTGATAAGATAAAGATTTTTCCAGGAATAAAAAAACTTTTAAAAGAATTAAAAAAGAAAGGAATAAAAATTTATATTTACTCTTCAAATTTAAAAAAAAATATTGTTAGGTTTTTAGAAAAAGAAAAAATTAATCAGTATTTTGAAAATGTTTATGTGGGTGGAAATCTTTTGGGAAAAGATAAGGATTTGATAAATATTTTAAAAAAAGAAGGATTAAAAACTGATGAAGTTTATTATGTGGCTGATGAAATCCGTGATGCTTTGGCTTGTCAAAAAGCCAAAATTAAAATGATTGGTGTTTCTTGGGGGCTGGCTGGGGAAAGAGGGTTGACAAAAATAAAAGTTTATTATTTAATAAAAAAACCAGATGAGATTTTAAAATTAGTTTAATATTTTTTTTATGGATACGAACCAAGAATTAAAATCAACTTATGGAGTTTTTCCAAAAAAGCAAGGTTATAGAGGAGAAATAAGTTTCGAAGCAGAAAAAATAATTCAGTTAAGTCTTAAATTTCATAAAGAATTTGATACAAGATGGAAAAAAGAAGAAAGACACTCTGCCTCTTATCACAATAAAAATCATATTCAAGCAACAATTGAGGCAGCAACTCAATTGATAAATAAAGCTTTTAATGAAAAAATGGATCCTTTAGGTTTAAGAGAAGACCTTCAAAGGTGGAATCAAGAAAATCCCAATGCCAAAATAACCGAAAGTGAATTTTTAGAAGCTGTTTGTCTTGCTTTTTCTATGCATGATTTGGGAAATATTGCTCGTGGTTTAAAAGTTGATGAAAAAGGAGTTTTACAACTAGATTATTTAGATGGTTATACAGCAAAAGGAGCGGAGGAAAGAAGTATTCAAATTGCAAGGGAAATTATTGAAAAAAGCGGGTTAGATGAGGAGAAAAAGAGACGATATTTACCTTTAATAGAATATTTAATTAATCAGACGGTTTTTAAACCAGAAAAACCATCCCAAGAAGATAAAAATAAGCCTTTTTATATTTTTATACAAGTGGTTGATCAGATTGGGGGGAATTTGTTTAATACTCAAAGTAGAGAAGAGAGTATTTTTGGTTTAGTTGAGGAAACCGTATTTGAAAAATATAAAAAGGGTGAAACATTTATTTTTAATCCATATCGTTCTTTTAATTTTGTCAATTTAAGACTGTCGGACTTAGTTGGTGATGAAAAAGCAGACATGATTTTTAACGCTTTTGAAAAAGAAAAGCCATCAATGATAGATGTAAAAAATGAGCAAATTACTATAAAACCTGAAGATTTTAAAGGGGTTAATTTATTTGAGTTATTTGGATTAAAAAATGAATAAAAATAAAATTATTTTTTTAAGTTTAATAGTTGTAATTTCGATTTTTTTTACTTCTTTTATTTTGAACTTAAAATCAAAAAAAGAAGAAAATTTTGTTCAACCAGAACCTTTAAAAGAAATCTCCCCAGAAAATAGTGACTGTATAAGAAGCGGTTGTAGTGGTGAGGTCTGTCAAGAGAAAGGAAAAGAACCAATTTATTCCACCTGTCTTTATCATCCAAGATATGAGTGTTATCAATTTGCCAAATGCGAAAGACAACCTGATGGTCGATGTGGTTTTACTTTTACCGAAGAATTTAAAAAATGCCTTGAAAAATATTTTGGTCCAAAAATGGATTTTAATAATAAGATAATTAATTAAAAAATTTTTAAGAATAATTAATAGAATAAACAAACACTTTATTCTTTCCTTCAAAAATTTTTTTGGCTTTCATTTTGGGGACAGGATAAAAATAAGAGACAAGAGTAAAATTTTTAATTTTTAATTTTAAATTTTTAATTATTTTTTCTAAATACCAAGGGGAAATATAGAGATAAAACGTGTAACTTGTAACTTTTAACTTGTAACTTGTAAAATCAATTTTAAAAATATCATCGCAAACAATTTTTATATTTTTTTTATTTGGGTGAAAAAGCCAGCGGAGCCACATTATCAAAATTAAAATTGGGTTGATTTCAATAGCAAAAAATTTGGTATTTAATTTTTTTTCAAAAGCTAATTTTGCCGCCTCAAAAATGACAATCCCGTCCCCTGCGCCTAAATCAAAAACCACCTGATTGTTTTTTAAATTTAAAGCTTTGATAATAAGAGGAAGATCTTTTTTATTTGATGGAAAGTAGGGGATGGGAGAAAGTTGGGGAGAGGAAAAAAGAAAAATGATTCCTAAAATTAAAAAAATGATAATAAAAAATGTTATTGACATAAGAGTTATTTTAATTGTACACTATGATAGTGAAGAAAAATATTACTTCACTAAAATTTTCCGATGCTTTATCACCGCTTGACGGTCGATATTTTTTAAAACTTCAAGATCTAGCCTCATATTTTTCAGAAAAAACTTTATTTTATTATCGACTTTTGATAGAGATAAAATATTTGTTTTTTTTATCAGAAAAAAAATTAATAAGAAAAATAGAGGAAAATGAAAAAATATTTTTTGAGGAAATTTTAAAGAACTTTAATAAAAAAGAATTTTTGAAAATTAAAAAGATAGAAGAAAAAATTAATCATGATGTTAAGGCGGTTGAGTATTATTTAAAAGAAAAATTAGAAAAAACTAGTGCTTCTGATCTGGTTGGTTTTATTCATTTTGGTTTAACTTCAGAAGATATTAACAATCTATCTTACAGTTTGATGTTAAAGAATTTTCAGGAAAAAAAACTGATTGAAAATTTAACAAAATTGATCGAGAAAATAAAAGAAATGGCTGATGAGTTTAAAGACATTGTTTTTATCGGTCGGACTCATGGTCAAAAAGCCGTCCCAACAACACTTGGAAAAGAGTTTTTAAATTATTACTATCGACTAGAAAAACAACGAAGAAAAATAGAAGTTTTTAAATTTGAAGGAAAGTTAAACGGGGCGGTTGGTAATTTTAATGCTTTAAAATTAGCTTTTCCAAAAGAAAACTGGCAGAAACTAAGTGCCGAATTTATTACTCAATTAAATCTTAAACCAAATCTTTATACCACCCAAATTCTTTTTTATGATAATTATTTGGATTTTTTTCAGATGATTTATTTAATTAACGGGATTTTAATTGATTTTTCAATAAACATCTGGCATTACATTATGCTTGAAATTCTGGTTCAAAGAAAAAAAGAAAAAGAAATTGGTTCATCAACCATGCCGCAAAAAGTAAACCCAATTAATTTTGAGCAAACAGAAGGAGCGCTTGGACTGGCAAACGCGATGTTTAATTTTTTTATACAAAAATTAACCCATTCAAGGTTGCAAAGAGATTTATCAGATTCAATTATTCGCCGTTTTTTTGGTGAGGCATTGGCTTTGACGATTTTGGGTTGGCAAAGTTTTTTTTCTGGTCTTGACAAAATTTATCCTAATGTTGATTTTTTAAAAAAAGAAATGGAGGAGAGTTATGAAGTTTTAACTGAGGCGATTCAGATTGTTTTGAGGCTTAAAAAAGACAGTAAAGGTTATGAAAAAGTAAAGAAATTAGTTCGCGGAAAAAAATTACAAAAAAAGGATTATTTAGAAATATTAAAAGTTTTGGGGCTTATTGATAATAAAAAATTAAAAAATTTAGCCCCAGAAAAATATCTTTAATTATGATCAATCTTGTTGTTGGTGCTCAATGGGGTGATGAGGGTAAGGGAAAAATTGTTGATCTTTTGGGAGAGGAGGCAGATTTTACTGTCCGTTTTCATGGCGGCAATAATGCCGGTCATACGGTTGTTATTGGTGATAAAAAATTTCCTTTTCATCTTATCCCATCAGGGATTCTTCGGCCAAAAACTGTTGGAGTGATTGCCAATGGAGTGATTGTTGATCCAAAAGTTTTGCTTGATGAGATAAATTTTTTGGAAAGTCAAGGTTTTTCTTTAAAAAATAAACTTTTGATTTCCCATCGTTGCCATCTGATTATGCCTTATCACAAAGCTCTAGATGAAGCTTATGAAAATGCCCGTGGAAAAAATAAACTGGGGACAACCAAGCGGGGGATCGGCCCAACTTATGCTGATAAAGTCTCCTACAATGGGATTCGTTTTTATGAGCTTGTTAACTGGAAGGTGTTTGAGGAAAAATTTGTTTTTCAGGCAAAGATAAAAAATAAAATCTTAAAACTTTTTAAAGTCGCACCAATTAATATCAAAAAAAGCTTGGAAACTTTTAAACAGTATCGAGAAAAACTTCTTCCTTATGTGACTGATACTTTTAAAGTTTTAAATCAAGCGGTAAAAGAGAAAAAAAATATTCTTTTGGAAGGAGCTCATGGAGTGATGCTTGATAATGATTTTTCACCGTACCCATTTTCAACTGGAAGTAATGTGGTCACTGGCGCTGTCAATACTGGAGCGGGAATTTTAGCCTCAAAAATCGACAACGTTTGGGGTGTTGTTAAAGCCTATACTTCAAGAGTGGGCGGTGGACCTTTGCCAACAGAGATTTTTGATAAAACAGCCGATTTAATAAGAGAAAAAGGTGGGGAATATGGGACAACTACTGGTAGGCCAAGGCGGATTGGTTGGCTTGATTTGGAGGCAGTGAAATTTAGTGTTGAGGTCTGCGGTATCAATAAAATTGCTTTAACAAAAATTGATGTTTTGTCGGGATTAAAAAAATTAAAAGTTTGTGTTGGTTATCAGATAAATGGAAAAAGGATTGATTATAGTCGTTGTGGCTATTTAGAGCTTTCTAAATTAAAACCAGTTTATAAAGAGTTTGATGGTTGGCAAGAGGATATTTCAAAAGTGAAAAAATTTGAGGATCTACCAAAAAATTGTCAAAAATACATCGGCTTTATTGAAGATTTTTTAAAGGTAAAAATTAAGATCATTTCTGTCAGTCCTGAGCGCTTTGGTAACATAATTAAAAGTTAAATTTTTATCCTATGTTAAATTTAAGAAAAAATATCGGGTTGACCTTTGATGATGTTTTGTTAGTACCAAAGTTAACGACAGTTGAGTCGCGAAGCCAGGTTGATTTGACAACTTTTTTAACTAAAAAAATAAAACTGGAAATTCCTTTGATTTCTGCCAATATGGATACGGTAACAGAAAGTCGAATGGCGATTGAGTTGGCTAAGTTAGGAGGAATTGGTATAATCCATCGGTTCTTGACCATTGAGGCACAAGTTGAAGAGGTAAAAAAAGTAAAAAAGGAAAAACTTTTAGTGGGAGCGGCGATTGGTATCCGCGGTGATTATTTAGAGCGTACTAAAGCTTTAATCAAAGCTGGTGTTGATGTTATTGTCATTGATATTGCTCACGGATATAGTACTTTTTTGCTTAAAGTTTTAAATGAGTTAACAAAAAAATTTCCAAAAACAGAGTTTATTGCTGGAAATGTTGCCACCGCTGAGGCAACCGAGGCGCTTATCAAAAATGGAGCTTCGGCTGTCAAGGTGGGCATTGGTCCGGGAGCTTTATGTACGACAAGGATTATCACTGGTGCTGGTGTGCCCCAATTGACAGCAATTGCTGAATGTGTTGAGGTGGCAAACAAATACAACATTCCAATTATTGCCGACGGTGGAATAAGACAATCTGGTGATATTGTTAAAGCTTTGGCGGCTGGTGCTTCAACTGTAATGATTGGGACTTTATTTGCCGGATGTGAGGAAAGCCCGGCCCTGACTTTTTTTCGAAATAATAAAAAATATAAATTAACTCGGGGGATGGCGTCTTTGATGGCCAATTTTGACAGACAGAAAAAAGATGAGTCAGTTAAGCGTGATTTAAAAAGATATGCGGCTGAGGGGGTGGAGGCGGTGGTGCCTTATCGGGGAAATGTTTCTGATTTGGTTCATCAGCTTTTGGGAGGCGTTCGCTCTGGTTTTTCTTATTGTGGGGCAAAAAATATTAAAGAGCTTTGGGAGAAAACCGAGTTTATCCAGATTACTCAGGCATCTTTAGTTGAATCGTATCCTCATGATGTTGAGGTGATGTAGGAGTTTGTGGGCGAGGAGAGAGTCGAACTCTCATGAGGTTGCCCTCATAGGTTTTTGAGACCTACGCGTCTGCCAATTCCGCCACTCGCCCAAAAAATAAATCAAATATCAAATATCAAATATCAAAATTATTTAAATATTATACAAAAAACTTTTCACTTCTAACAGCTATTAAAGATACGAATGATGCGAATATGTGATGCCAATCGACAAATGAAATGCGAATCTACAAATATGCGAATAAGAGTCGGATAAATCGGAAAGAATTCAGCTAACATCAGCTTAATCGGAATAATTCTTATAAATCAGATAAATAGGAAAAAGAAGTATAAAGTGTAACGTATAACGTGGCATATTAAACATTCAGCGTTCAATATTCAACATTAAACATTTAAAAGAGATTAATAGAGATAAATAGAGATTGATTGAGATTAAAAAGTCAAAAAAAACCTAATTTAATTTAAATTATCAAAACAATCTAAAATAATATCTTGTTCCCCAAAAAATGAGCCGATCGGACCAAAAAAAGAGGATAATTTTTTAGATTGAATTGTTATAAAAGTCTAAATTAAAAATAATAATATCAGAAAAATAAGAAACAATTATAAACACATTGATTTAAAGCCAAAATTTAAATTTTCCTTGACAAAGGATTTTTTTCTTTTATGATTTTATTTTAGGATGAAAATTAAAATTTTTAAAAAATTAGCTAAAAATTTTTAAAAATGAGCCCTTTCGGGCTCATTTTTTTATAAGTTTTTTAAAAAATATGGAAAAAAAGCAAAAATATATCAAAGTCTCTTCATACGAGGGAAGAAAAGGAGAAGTTAAAAAAGTAGTTCTTTTATACTCTGGAGGCTTGGATACATCGGTGATGTTAAAATGGATTCAAGATGAATACAAAGCTCAAGTTATCGCTTTAACTTTAGATATTGGGCAGCAAGCTGATAATTTAGAGGAAATAAGAAAAAAAGCTTTAAAACTTGGAGCAATCAAATCTTATGTAATTGATGCCAAAGATGAATTTGCTAATGAATATATTGCAAAAGGAATAAAGGCCAATGCTTCATATCAGGGCAATTATCATCTTTCAACGCCTTTAGGTCGGCCGCTTTTGGCCAAATGGGCAGTAAAAATCGCTGCTTTGGAAGGAGCTGATTGTATTGCTCATGGTTGTACGGGTAAAGGTAATGATCAAGTAAGGATTGAAGGCACTGCTTTAACTTTGAATCCCGATATTAAAATTATTGCTCCTGTTCGTGAGTGGTCGATGGGACGAGATGAGGAGTTGGAATATGCAAAAAAACATGGTATTCCCGTTCGTCAAACAAATGATAAACCCTATTCTTATGATGATAATATGTGGGGAGTGACTGGTGAGGGAGGAGAAATAGAAAATCCAGTTCTTATCCCACCTTTGGAAAAAATTCTTCAAGTTTGTACTCTGCCAGAAAAAGCACCTGATAAACCAGAATATCTAGAACTTGAATTTGTCAAAGGCATTCCAGTTTCTCTAAATAAAAAAAGAATGAAGCTTTCAGATTTAATCATTACTTTAAATAAAATTGGCGCCAAGCACGCCGTTGGCATTACCCATCATATTGAAGATAGAGTAGTTGGTTTGAAAGTGCGTGGCGTTTATGAGGCGCCAGCCGCTGAAATTATCATCAACGCTCATCGGAATTTAGAAAAATATGTCTGTACCAGGTTGGAAAATGAGTTTAAAAGTGAGGTTGATATTAAATGGGGTTATCTTTGTTATGCTGGGTTTTGGTATGAGCCTTTAATGGCTGATTTGAATGCTTTAATTGATAATATCAATAAAAAAGTCACTGGAAAAGTAATTGTCAAAGTTTACAAAGGCAGCGTTGAAGCAGTTGCGGTTGAGACTCCCAACACTATCTTTGATGAAAAATTAGCCACTTTTATGGCCTCAACCGCCTTTAATCAAAACGCCTCACCTGGATTTATTGAGCTTTATACACTTCAGATGCGATTAGCACAGCGAGCAGAAAAAACAGTTCTTTTGTCAATTGGTAAAAGAAATAATAAAGTTAAAATGTTGCCAGTTTTTCAAAAATTAGCTTCATTAAAATACAAAATTTATGCCACCTACAAAACTCATAAGTTTTTAAAAAAACAAGGAATTGAGGCAATTTTAGTTAATAAAATTTATAATCCTCACCTAAAACCCAATCTTTTGGATTTACTTGAAGAAAATCGTTTTGATTTAATTATCAATATTCCAACGGGAAAAAAAGTTTCCGAAAAAGAAAAGACTGATGGTCAAATCATTCGTGAGTATGCGTTAAAAAACAAAGCTTATCTGATTACTGATGTTGAGGTAGCGAAAAAATTTGTTGAAAAGTTGGAAAAAATTAGTCATTAAAAGTTCATTTTTTAAAATGAGAAAAATTAATTTTTTTAATTTAAAAGAGGAAATTTTAAAAAAAATAAGAAAAAAAGGAGGCTGGGTTAATGCTCATTGTCATTTAGATCGGGCTTTTACTTTAACTAAAAAAAACTTTTCTTATACTAATGCTTATCTTTCTCAAAAATGGGATTTGGTTGATGAAATAAAAAGAAGTTCTACTGTTTCTCAGATATATGATAGGATGGCCTATGCCATTGAGTGGATGATAAAAGAGGGAGTTTCGGCTATTGGGAGTTTTATTGATGTTGATGAGGTGATAAAAGATAAAGCCATAAAAGCTGCCCAAAGGATAAAAGATAAATATGCAAAAGTGATAAAAATTAAATTTATTAATCAGGTTTTAAAAGGAGTGATCGATGAAAAAGCTCGTTTTTGGTTTGATTATGGAGCCCAGTTTGTTGATATTATTGGTGGCTTGCCAGGAAAAGATAAAGGTCAGGAGGAAAAACATCTAGAGATTATTTTGCAAAAAGGAAAAGAGTTAAAAAAAATGGTTCATGTCCATGTTGATCAGTTAAACAGTAAAAATGAAAAAGAAACAGAACTTTTAGCCAAAAAAACAATTGAGGCAAAAATGAAGGGAAAGGTGGTGGCGGTTCATAGTATTTCTTTGGCAGCTCATGAAAAACAATATCGAGAAAAAGTTTATCAACTTTGTCAAAAAGCCAATTTGATGTTTGTTTCTTGTCCAACGGCCTGGATTGATGCAAGAAGGACAGAGGAGTTAACCGTCTCCCACAACGCTGTCACCCCAGTTGATGAATTAACTTTACACAAATTAATTGTTGCTTTGGGGACTGATAACATTGCCGATATTTATAAACCATTTACTTTACCTGAGATGTGGATGGAGTTGCGATTTTTGCTTGAAGCCAATCATTTTTATGAGATTGAAAAATTAGTTGATATTGCCACTATTAATGGATTAAAAGTTTTGGGACTAAAATAAATGTTTAGTAAAAACTTTCCTGTCTTTAATGCCTCAGGTGTTTGGTGTACGACAAAAAAGGAACTTGAAGATTTGGGAAAAAGTGAGGCCTCAGCGATTGTTTTTAAGACGATGACTTTAGAAAAAAGACAAGGCAATCCAGAGCCGCGATTTTTTTTGAAAGATAATTTTTCCATAAACAGTATGGGACTGCCAAATTTGGGCGTTGATTATTATTGTAGTATTTCAAAAGATCTTAAAAAATATAAAAAACCTCTGATTGCCTCGATTGCTTCTTTTTCGCAAAAAGAGTTTTTAGTTTTGTTTGATAAGGTTAATAATGCCTCTTTTGATATGGTAGAGGTTAATCTTTCTTGTCCTAATCTTGAGGGAAAAGGTCTTTTTGCTTATGATTTAAAAACTTCTTTTTCTATTTTGAAAAAGATTATGAAAAAAACAAGAAAGAAAGTCGGGGTAAAACTGCCACCATATTTTGAAAGAGAGACAATCAAAAAAGTTGCCGAAGAATTCTTGAAATTAAAAATTGATTTTATTACTTTAGTGAATTCTTATCCTTTGGGATGTTTCATCGATATTGACAAAGAAGAAATGGTGATTAAACCAAATTTGGGGATTGGTGGTTTGGGGGGGAAAGTTCTTCAACCAATTTCCTTAGCCCAAGTAGTTTTGTTTTATCAATATTCAAAAGGAAGACTACCAATTGTCGCCGTTGGGGGAATAGAGGAAGCCTCTGATATTTATCGTTATGCTTTGGCGGGAGCTTGCGCTTTTGCGGTTGGAACAAGACTTTGGAGTGAGGGGCCAACCATGTTTTCTCGTTTAAAAAAAGAGTTAAAAGAATTTTTAAAGCAAAAAAAAGTTAAAAGTTTAAAAGAAAAAATTGGCAAGGTCAAATTTTTATAACCTATGAAAAACAAAGAAAAACTAATGCTTTCTCTTTTTAAAATTGGAGCAATTAAATTTGGTTCTTTTAAATTAAAGTCGGGGATGATCTCACCTGTTTATATTGATCTTCGGGTTTTAGTCTCATACCCAAAAGTTTTAAAACAAGTGGCCAAAGCCTACATTACTGTTTTGGAAAAATTAAAATTTGATCGGATGGCCGCTGTCCCTTATACGGCGATTCCCATTGTTTCAGCCATTAGTTTTTATAACAACAAGCCTTGGCTTTATACTCGAAAAGAAGTCAAAGACTATGGCACAAAAAAATCGTTTGAGGGAGAGTATAAAATGGGGGAGAGGGTGGTTTTGATTGATGATATGATAACAACCGGCGCCTCAAAAATCGAGGCAATAAAACCGCTTACTGACGCTGGTCTTATTATAGAAGATATTGTTGTTTTGTTTGATAGGGAGCAAGGAGGAAGAGAGTTTTTGGAAAAAAGAGGTTTTCGACTTTTTCCAGTTTTAACTTTAAAAGAATGGCTTGATTTGTTGGTTTATAAAAAGAAAATAGATAAAGAAAAGTATGAGGAGGTGATTAATTTTATTGATAACACTAAAATAAAAATTAAAAAATAAAAATGAAAAATGACAAAGAAAAATTAAAAAATATTTTTATTAAAAAATTAGAAACTATCGTTAAAAAAAATCAATCACTTTTATGTGTGGGCTTAGATTCGGATTTTGAGAAAATTCCTCCAAAATTTACCGACCAATTTGAATTCAATAAAACAATAATTAATGCGACACACGATCTTGTTTGTTCATATAAATTAAACACTGCCTTTTATGAGGCTATAGGATATAAAGGGATTTTGGCGTTAAAAAAGACCTGTGATTATTTGCGAAAAAAATATCCAGAAATTCCAATAATTATCGATGCTAAAAGAGCTGATATTGGCAATACCAATTTAGGCTATGTGAAGCTTATTTTTGAATATTTAAATGCCGATGCAGTAACCGTTAATCCCTACTTGGGTGAAGAATCTTTGGCGCCTTTTTTAGCCAAAAAAGATAAGGGGATTATTGTTTTATGCAAAACTTCCAATTCTGGTGCTTTTGAGTTTCAGGATTTAGTGTTAAGCAGCAAGTATCAAGTAGCAAGTATTAAGGGAGGGATAAAGTTATATCAATATGTAGCATATCA
>Ga0272449_1003775_pt1 | contig 12772 bp, 12 predicted proteins | sample YNPCB0241_FD_198679 | JGI IMG/M metagenome (GOLD analysis project Ga0272449, IMG submission 198679) | Hot spring sediment microbial communities from Yellowstone National Park, WY, United States - YNP-CB-024-1 | ecosystem: Environmental > Aquatic > Thermal springs > Hot (42-90C) > Sediment...
TCTGGAGAAAAATAAAAATCTTTGAAAAAATACCTTCTACTTATCTTTTAACCCTTGGGATTTATTTTCCCAAGATAAAAAAGGAGCTAATAAAATTTTTTAAAGAGTATAGAAAAGTAAAACCTGAGCTTACAGGAGAGGAATTAATAAAACTTGGTGTTAAAGAGGGAAAAGAAATAGGAGTTTTGCTTGAATTGATTAGAAAAGAAAAAATAGAAGGAAAAATAAAAAATAAAGAAGATGAAAAAAATTTAGTAATTCAATTTCTCTTGAAGAAATCTAAAAATTAAATTAAAATTTACCAAACAATTTAAAAAGCCCTTTTTCAATGAACGACTGGATTCAAGAATTAGAAAAGCATCTTCATGAAAGTTTAAAAGAAGTCAAACCTGGATCTATTATTTCAGGAAAGATAATCAAAATTTCTGAGAATTTTGCTTTTGTTGATATAGGGTTAAAAAAGGAAGCCCTTTTACCTATAGAGGAAATAAAAGATAGAACAGGAGAAATTATTTTGGGTGAAGGTGATGAAATAGAAGCTTTAGTTATGGGGAAAGAACCTCAAGAAGGGTTTTATATTTTATCTTTTAAAAAACTAAGAGAGAAGAAATTATGGGAAGAATTAAAAGGGGCTTATAAAGAAAAAAGACCTGTTGAAGTGAAGGTTTTAGCTTTAAATAAAGGCGGTTATGAGGTAGAATTTGGCTTTCTTCTAAAAGGCTTTATGCCTTATTCTCAAGCCTTTTTTAAAGATAAACCCGAAAATTTAGACTCTCTGATTGGAAAAAAGATAGAGGTTGAAATTTTAGAGATAAAAAATGAAAGTTTCATTGCTTCAAGAAGAAAAATTTTAGAAAAAGAATATCAAATAAAAAGAGGCTCTCTAATTAATAAGATTAAAGCTGGAGAGCCAATAGAAGGAATAGTAAAAAAGAAAGTAGAGGGTGGATTTTTAATTGAAATAGAAGAAATTTTGACAGGTTTTTTACCTTATAAAGAATTAGATTGGAAAAGAATTGATAATCCCTCTGAGTATTTAAAAATAGGTGAAAAAATTAAAATTAAGGCTTTAAATTATGATCCTGTAAAAGAGAAGATAAAACTTAGCATTAAAGCCCTTCTTCCTGATCCTTGGGAAAGTATTTCCCAAAAATATAAAGAAGGAGATATTGTAAAGGGAAAAGTTACCCAAATTTTTGATTTTGGAGCCTTTATGGAACTTGAGCCAGGAATAGAAGGATTTATTCCTGTAAAAGAAATAACCTGGAATAAAAAGGTTAAAATTGATGAAATACTTGAAAAGGGAGACGAAGTTTCTGCTTTAATTTTAGAAATAAAGCCTTCTGAAAGAAAAATATTATTAAGTTTAATAAAGCTTCAACCTGACCCTTGGATTTCTGCAAGCAAGAACTATAAATTAGGAGAAATTGTAGAAGGGGTAATAGAAAAGTTTTTACCTAATGGATTATTAATAGAATTAACTTCAGAACTTACAGCATTTATGCCTTTAAAAGAGTTTTTAAAAGATCTAAAAGCATATAAATATAAGAAAGAGCTTACAGAATTTGAGGGCTTTAAAATAGGAGATAAAATAAAAGGAAAAATCATTAATATTGATGAAGAAAAGAGAAAAATTCAAATTTCCTATTTAAAATATTTAGAAGATTTGGAAAATAAAGAAATAGAAGATTATAAAATGAAGGCTAAAGAGACCACTTTTATAACTTTTGGAGAAATTTTTAAGAAAAAAATTAAATAAAAAAAGAGGAAAGAAATGAAAAGACCCTGGCTTGTTTATGGACTTTCCTTTATTGGAGGATTGGTTGTTTTTCTTGTTTTACTTAGCTTTCTTCTCTCTTTTTTAATGTTTTTTAAGGAAAGAGATTTTGGAAAACCTCAGATTGGAATTCTTCAGATAAAAGGAATTATTTTAGATGCAGAAGAATATCTTATGGCTATTAATGCAATGGCAAAAGACAGAAGCATTAAGGCAATAGTAGTAAGGATAGATTCTCCCGGAGGATCAGTTGGAGCTTCTCAGGAGATTTTTGAAGAACTAAAAAAAATAAGAGTAAAAAAACCTGTTATAGTTTCTATGGGTAGTGTAGCAGCTTCAGGGGGTCTTTATGTATCCCTTGGAGGAACTAAAATTTTTGCCTCTCCAGGAACGGTTACAGGAAGCATTGGTGTTGTTTTAGAAATACCCAATATAGAAAAACTTTTAAAAAAGATTGGAGTTGAGACAGAAACCATAAAAAGCGGTGCCTATAAGGATACTGGTTCAATTTATAGACCTTTAACTCCTGAAGAAAAAGAATATTTAAAAGAAAAAGTGAAACTTATTCATGATCAATTTATAAAAGCTATCTCAGAGGAAAGGAAAATTTCTATAGAAAAGGTTAAAGAATTTGCTGATGGAAGGATTTTTACTGGAGAAGAAGCTCAATCCTTAGGATTAGTGGATGAGCTTGGCAATTTTTGGGATGCAGTAAATGAAGCTAAAAGGATGGCTAAAATTACTGAAGCAAAACTTGTTTTTTTACCTAAGAAAAAAGGCTTTCTTTCTAAAATTTTAGAAGAAAAGAGTTCTTCAATTTTAGAGTCTTTCTTTCTTAAACCCTGGTATATAGTGGTAAATTAATTATGACCAAAAAGGAACTTGCTGAAAAATTAAGTTATAAATTTTCAGATATTGATAAAGAAGATCTTGAATATATTATAGAGCTTTTTTTTGAAATTATAAAAGAGGAGTTAAAGAAGGGGAATAGAATAGAACTCAGAGATTTTGGAGTTTTTACTTTAAAAAAGACCAAAGGTACAATTTTTCAAAATCCCAAAAATAAGCAAAGGTATTATGTTAAAGAAAAATGTAGAATTTTATTTAAAATTGGCAAAGAGTTTAAAAAAAGATTAAATACTCCTTTTTTAGCTTCTTTAGACCTTGGGACTCAAACCTTCAGGCTTTGTATAGGTAAAAAATTTAATGGAAATGCACTGTTTTTAATGAAAAAAAGAGAAAATGTTAGATTAGGAGAAGGTTTAGGTATAGAAGGTATAATTTCTCCTTCTGCCTTTGTTAGAGGTTTAGAATGTTTAAAAAAATTTAGAGAGGAGCTTTCTAAATATGAAATTGAGAATTATAAGGCAATAGGCACAGAAGTTTTTAGAAAAGCTAAAAATGCTAAAGAGTTTATAGAGAAAGCTAAAGAAGAAACCGGTTTTGAAATTAAGGTAATTTCTCCTGAGGAGGAGGTAGAATTATCATTGAAAGGAATTATTTGGGGATTAAAAACACTTGAGACAGAAATTAAAAATTTTGTTACTGTTGACGTTGGGGGAGGTTCTTCAGAAATTACCTGTATTAATGATGGAGAAAGAAAATGGTGCAAAAGTCTTGATCTTGGTGTTGTAATTTTAAAAGAAATTTTCTATTTAAGGTATCCTTTAAACGTAAAAGTTTTAAGATCGCTTAGGGATTATATAAAAGAAAAACTTTCTTCAGTCCCTACAGATCATCCTGAAGAAATAATTATTACAGGAGGGACAGCTTCTCTTCTTGGTGGGCTTGATCTTAAACTCAATCAATATATTCCCGAAAAACTACACGGACATAGGATTACCAAAGAAAATTTAGAAAAATTAATTAAAAAACTTTCTGATTTTGATTTGGAAAGACTAAGAAGAGTAAAAGGAATGGAAGAAGGAAGGGAAGATATAGTGCTTCCTGGGGCTTTAATTTATTTAGAAATATTAGAACATTTTAACAAAGAAAGTATGCTCCTTAATGAATATGGAATTTTAGAGGGAACTTTACTTTCTTTAATTGAGGATTATAATTTAGCAAAATTATAAAAAATGAAAAATTTTAATTAAAGGTTTTATTTATGCTTGAAATTCTTTATACTGCTTATACTTTTGATGATGTATTATTAGTTCCTGCTTATTCTGAGGTTTTACCAAAAGATGTTGATGTCTCAACCTATATTACCCCTAAAATCAAGCTTAATATTCCGTTACTTTCTGCTGCTATGGATACTGTTACAGAAAGTAGAATGGCAATAAGTATTGCAAGAGAAGGAGGATTAGGGGTTATTCATAGAAATATGAGTATAGAAGAGCAAGTAAGAGAAGTGGAAAAGGTTAAAAAGTCTGAAAGTGGGATGATATATGATCCTATTGTAGTAAATCCAGACACTCTTATAAAAGAAGTTTTGAAATTGATGGAAGAATTTAGAATCTCTGGGATACCTGTTGTTGAGGGATCTGAAAGAAAACTTGTAGGAATTGTTACTAACAGAGATTTAAGATTTGAAACCAATTTTGAAAGACCGGTTAAAGAGGTAATGACTAAAGAAAATCTTATTACTGCAAAACCTGGTATTACTTTGGATGAAGCAGTTAAGATATTGCACCAATACAAAATTGAAAAACTCTTAATTGTGGATGACAACTTTTGTTTAAAAGGTCTTATTACTATAAAGGATATAGAAAAGATCAAAAAATACCCTAATGCTTGTAAAGATGAGCTTGGTAGACTAAGGGTTGGTGCAGCTATAGGGGTTGGGAAAAATAGATTGGAGCATGCAGAGGCACTTTTAAAAGCAGGTTGTGATGTGCTTTTTATTGACTCTGCGCACGGATATACTAAAAATGTTATAGAAACTGTTATTGAGATAAAATATCATTTTCCTAATTGTCAGTTAGTGGCAGGAAATGTAGCAACTGCTGAAGGAGCAGAAGCACTTATTAAAGCAGGAGCAGATGGTATAAAAGTAGGTGTTGGTCCTGGTTCTATTTGTACTACAAGAGTTGTTGCAGGTGCAGGGGTTCCACAAATTACAGCTATCCATAATTGCGCTGTAGTTGCGGATAAATACGGAGTTCCTGTAATAGCTGATGGGGGAATAAGATTTTCAGGAGATATTACTAAAGCTATTGCTGCAGGTGCTCATGCAGTGATGATAGGAAATCTCTTTGCAGGAACTGAAGAAGCTCCTGGAGAAACTATACTCTATGAAGGAAGGACTTATAAATTTTATAGAGGAATGGGTTCTCTTTCTGCTATGTTTAAATCTGGTGGAAGGGAAAGATATGGACAGGAAGTTGAAGATATATCTAAATTTGTTCCAGAGGGAGTAGAAGGAAGAGTTCCCTATAGAGGTCCAGTTTCTAATATGATTTATCAGCTGGTAGGTGGGCTTAAGTCAGGAATGGGATATTGTGGATGCAAAAATATTGAAGAATTGAGAAAGAAAGCAAAATTTATAAAGATAACACAAGCAGGATATAGAGAAAGTCATGTACATGATGTTAATATTTTAAAAGAAGCACCAAACTACTGGGTGGGGAAATAAAATGCCTTTATTTGAATGGCAAGGAAAATCAGTTACAGGAGAAATAAGAAGTGGTGTTTTAGATGCGCCTAATCAACAACTTGTTGAAGTTTATCTAAGACGCTTAAACATAATCCCTATCAAAATTAAAATTAAAAAAGAAACTGCTTTCACACTCTTTAAAAGAAAATCTGTCTCAGGAAAGGATCTTACTACTTTTACACGTCAATTTGCAGTAGTATTAGAGGCAGGGCTTCCAATTGTAAAAAGCCTTGAAGTTCTTGCAGAACAACAGAAAAATCCATATTTTAAAAATGTCCTCAAAGAGATTAAATTAAAAGTAGAAACAGGGAGTACCTTAAGTGATGCTATGGCAGAATATCCCAAAGTATTTGATAATCTTTATGTTAATATGGTAAGATCTGGGGAATCAAGCGGAAATCTTGATGTGATATTAAAAAGATTAGCAGGCTATTTAGAGAGAATATTAAGTTTAAAATCAAAAGTAAAACATGCTATGGTTTATCCCTCAGTGATAGTAATAGTTACCATAGCTGTAATCTCAATTATCATGCTATTTGTTATTCCTAAGTTTGCAGAAATTTATGGAAGTGCAGGACATGCCCTTCCTTTACCAACCCAAATTTTAATCAATATTAGCAATAATTTTGGGAAAATTCTTATAGTTTTTATTATTTTATTAGCAGGACTAATCATAGGAATTAGATATTACCGAAATACAGAAATAGGAAGATATAATACAGATAAAATAATTTTTAGTCTTCCCCTTTTAGGAGAACTTTTTAAAAAAGCTGCTGTTGCAAGAGTGGCTCGTACTCTTGCAAATCTTATAGGGGGAGGAGTTCCTTTACTGCCAGCCTTAACCATAGCAGGTGAAACCTCAGGAAATAAAGTTTTAGAGAAGGCTATGGAAGAAGTAAGAATAAATGTATCTGCAGGTCAATCCCTTGCAGATCCTATGTTTTATACAGGGGTTTTCCCTTATCTTTTGGTGGAAATGGTTAGAGTTGGAGAACTTACTGGTAAATTGGAAGATATGTTAAATAGAGTAGCTGACTTTTTTGAAGAAGAAGTGGATAGAATGGTTAATACCTTGTCAACCCTTATAGAACCTATACTTATAGTATTTCTTGGAATTGTAATAGGTGGTATTTTAGTTTCTCTATATTTACCTATTTTCAAACTTGGAGAAGTAATAGGAGGAATGAAATAATTCGTTAGATAGGAAATGAGTGAATGTTTAGAATCTACAAATCTGAAAATGGTTTGCTTGTTCCTGCAGATAAACCCTTACCTTATACATGGGTTTGTCTTTTTAATCCCTCAGAAGAGGAAATTTCTTATATAGAACAAAAATTTCAAATTCTTCCAGAATTTTTAAAATACCCCTTGGATGAAGAAGAAAGACCTCGCATAGAAAAGGAAGAACAACAGATTTTAATCATATTGAGAATTCCTGATGTAGTTTCAAAGGGTCTTTTTATAAGATACGAAACTATTCCCCTTGGAATCATTTTAACCGAAGAAAATATAATCACAGTTTGTTTAAAGGATCATCCTATATTTGAAGAATTTATAGCTATTGCTAATAAAAGCAAAACCTTTGATTTAGCAAAACCAGTTTATTTTATTTTAAATTTCATCTTAGCTGTGACCTCTCTTTATATTAAACTTTTGCGTCAAATTGATAGAACTCTTGAAGAATATGAAGAGGAAGTTTTTAGGGCTATTGAAAATGAGGAAATTATAAAAATGTTAAGTATTGAAAAAACACTTACCTATTTTAATACCTCCCTTCAAGGAAATGACACAGTTCTTATTAAGATTCAAAGTGGAAGATATATTCGTTTAACAGAGGAAGAAATTGAGCTTTTAGAAGATGTTCAGATTGAGAATAGACAAGCTATAGAAATGACAAAGGTTTTTCTAAATATCGTTGCAGGAACTATGGATGCCTATACCTCAATAATTAATAACAATCTTAACTTAATTATGAAATTTTTAGCAAGTATTGCTATAATCCTTTCCATCCCTACTATAATTTACAGTATGTATGGAATGAATATTCCCTTACCTTTTCAGGAACTACCACCTTTTAAAGGTTCTCCTCATGCCTTCTTTTTTGTTAATATTTTGACCTTTCTTTTATGTTTCTTTGTTTTCTTTGTCCTTCGCAAAAAAAGATATCTTTAAACAGGGTTTATTTAAATGGACCTTTTTGAGGCATTTTTTCTTGGTCTAATTCAAGGATTAACAGAATTTCTTCCTATTTCAAGCACAGGGCACCTTATTTTGATACAAAAAATTTTTAATGCCTTTTCTTCTCTTTCCTTTGATGCTTTTATTCATCTCGGTTCATTTTTTGCAATAGTTTGTTATTTTTGGAAAGACCTAAGAGAAATTTGGAATTATAAAGGGTTTATTTTGGTCTCAGCTTTTCCTAGTGCAGTTGCAGGTTTAACTTTAGAACACATAGTAGAAAACTATTTAAGAACACCTTTTATAGTAGGGTTAGGATTAATAATTATGAGTATTCCCATGATCTTAGGGGAGATTATTGGGAAAAAGAGCTCTGAAATTAAAGAGCTTAATTTTTTAAAAGCTTTTATTATAGGGGTTTTTCAAGCTTTAGCTCTTATTCCAGGAACATCAAGAAGTGGAATAACTATTTCAGCTGGGCTTTTGTTAGGGCTTAAAAGAGAAGTTTCTGCCCAATACTCCTTTTTAGCAGGGGCACCTCTTATTCTTGGAGCAGGACTTTACGAAGGTATAAAGCTCTTTAAATCTTCCTTTATCCCTTTAGACCTTGCTTTAGTAGGTTTTTTTTCTTCAGGGGTTTTTAGCTTTTTAGCTATAGCTTTTTTAATCCCCTTTTTAAAGCGCTATTCCCTTTATCCCTTTGTAATTTACAGAATTCTGTTAGGCTTGCTTATAATATTTTACTTTGGGAGTTAATAAATAATGGCTGAGATTAAAAACCTTACCTTAGAAACAGAAGAAATTTCTATAAGAGGAGAAACTCTAAAAATTTTTCTTCCTGCAAAATTGGAAGAAATCTTTCAGGGAGACCCCTTTTTAGAAGTAGAAAAATTTCCCTTTTGGGCAAAAATTTGGGAAGCAAGTCTTGTTCTTGCTGATTATGTAGCAATCCTTGAGCCTCCCAAAAAAATTTTAGAACTTGGAGCAGGACTCGGAGTTCCAAGCCTTGTAGCTGCAAAGTTTGGACATGATGTTCTTGCCACAGATTATGAAGAACTTCCCCTTGAATTCATAAAACTTTCAGCTAAAGAAAATAATCTAAAGGTTAAAACAAAAATCTTAGATTGGAGAAATCCCGATCTTTCTCAAAAATTTGATTTAATAATAGGCTCAGAAATAGTATTTAGAAAAAGCCTTTTTGAACCATTAATTGAACTTTTTAAAAACTATCTTGAAGATGAAGGAGAAGTAATTTTATCCCATCCCTCAGAAAGAAAAAGGGTCTTAATTCCCTTTTTATATGAAGCGCAAAAATATTTTAAAGTTTTAACAAGCATAAGAAGATTTAAAAGTAATGGAGAAGCTGTGGAAATAATTTTAAATAAACTTTTAAAAATTAAATGAAGGTTTTATCTGCTCTTAAATATGCAAAGGAAGTCCTTTCAGAAATAGAAAATGAGGAATATGCAAAATGGGAAGCCCTTCTTATTCTTTCCCATCTCTTAAATGTTCCTCCACTTAATGTTTATTTATATCTTGATAAAGAAATTCCTCAAAAAAGTTTTTTAAAGATTCTTGAAGAAAGAAAAAAGAAAAAGCCCTTGCCCTGCATTTTAAAAACCACCTATTTTTGGGGAAGAAAGTTTTATATAGAGGAAGGGGTTTTAATTCCCAGACAGGATACAGAAATTTTAATTTCAGCTTTTTTAGAATTACCCTTAGAAAAAGGAAAAGTTCTTGAACTTGGAGTTGGGGCAGGCACAATTTCCATAACTCTTCTTCTTGAAAGAAAAGAATTAAAAGTTTTTGCTGTAGATATAGAGCCTAAGGCTTTAAAAATAACTAAGAAAAATGCTAAAACCTATAAAGTGGAAAAGAGGCTATTTTTAATTAAAGGAGATTGGTTTAGCCCGTTTTTAGAAAAACCTCTTTTTAATGCTATAGTTTCAAATCCACCTTATATCTCTTTTGAAGAATGGGAAACCCTTGATGAAGAAGTGAAACTTTATGAACCAAAAGAAGCCCTTGTTTCAGGAAAAGAGGGGACAGAATTTCAAGAAAAACTCTTAAAATTTGCTGATAAATATCTTTTAAAAGGTGGTTTTTTAATTTTTGAAATAGGATATAATCAGGGAAAAAGAATAAGAGAGCTTTTAGATCTTTATAAATGGAATTACAAAATTTATAGAGATTTAAAAAATTACGAGAGGGTAGTTGTGGCATGGAAAGAAAATACATTATTAAAGGTAGAAAGCCTCTAAAGGGTGAGATAGAGGTAAGCGGAGCAAAAAATGCTTCTCTTCCTGCAATTTGTGCAACTCTTTTAGCTCCCGGAGTTTATAAATTTAAAAATGTTCCTAAGGTTAGAGATGTTTTTAATATGCTAAAGATTATGGAGTCTCTTGGAGCCACTTATGAGTTTAAAAAAGATTATGTGGAAATAAATACCGAAAAGGTTGAAAGTGTTTTTATTCCCTATGAGCTTGCAAGTCAGATGAGAGCCTCTATTTTATTTCTTGGTGCTTTAGTTGGAGGTTTTAAATCTGCTATAGTTCCTATGCCTGGAGGATGTGCCATAGGAAAAAGACCTGTTGATTTTCATATAAAAGGGATTTCCCAACTTGGAGGAAATATACAACTTGAAAAGGGTAATTTAGTTGTTTCTGCAAAAAAACTTAAAGGCACTCAAATAGTTTTAGATTTTCCTTCAGTTACAGCTACAGAAAATTTAATGATGGCAGCATGCCTTGCAGAAGGAGAAACCATTATTAAAAATTCAGCCAAAGAGCCAGAGGTTATCTTTCTTGGAGAAATGTTAAAGAAAATGGGAGCAGAAATAAAGGGGCTTGGAGAAGATACTATTTATATTAAAGGAAAAAAGAAGCTTAAGCCTGTTAATATAGAAATTATTCCTGATAGAATTGAAGCTGGAACCTATCTTGTTTTAGGTGCCCTTATGGAAGAAAATGAGGTTGTAGTAAAAAATATAAAAAAGGAACATTTAAAAACTCCAATTCTTAAATTTGAAGAAATTGGAATAACCTTAGAAGATGTGGGTAAAGATGCTCTTAGAGTAAAGAGAGGAAGGGTTTTAAATCCTGTAAAAATAATTACTGCTCCTTATCCTGGCTTTCCTACAGATTTACAGCCCTTTTTTACTATACTTTTAATCCAAGCTGAAGGAATATCCTTTATAACTGAAAATATTTTTGAAAATAGATTTCTTTATGTATATGAATTAAAAAGGATGGGTGCAGAAATAGAAGTAGAAAATAGAACAGCTATTATAAAAGGTCCTACTCCTTTAATGGGTTCTCCTGTTAAGGCAACAGATTTGAGAGCAGGAGCAGCTCTTGTTTTAGCAGGGCTTATGGCTGAAAACACAACTACTGTCTATAATGTAGAATTCATAGAAAGGGGATACGAAAATTTTGTAGAAAAACTTCTTTCCCTTGGAGCTGATATAAAAGTGGAGGAAGATGAAAGTTAAAAATTTAAGAGAAATTTTAAAGCAAGAACCTGCAGTTAATCTTTTAAAACTTTCTCTTCAAAAAAATAGACTTTCCCATGCCTATCTTTTTACAGGTCCAAAAGGAGTTGGGAAAGAAACTACAGCTTGGGCTTTTTTGTTTCATCTTTTTTGCGAAAAAGATAAAGAAAATCCCTGTGGAGAATGCAAAGCCTGTAAAAAAATAGAAAAAGAAATTCATCCTGATATACGTATTCTTTATCCTGAAAAAAAAGAAATTACCATTGGGCAGATTAGAGAAACTATATATTTTTTAAGATATAGACCCTTGGAGGCTGAATATAAGATTATTTTCATAAAAGAGGCAGATAAAATAAATTTAGAGGCAGGAAATGCTTTGCTTAAGTCTTTAGAGGAGCCCCCACCTTATGCAATTTTTATTTTAATTTCTGAAAACTTTAGCAAGCTTTTACCCACAATAGTTTCTCGTTCCCAGATTGTTAGATTTAGAAGCCTTCCTACTGAAGTTATAAAAGAATTTTTAAAAAAGAAATTTCTTTTTGAGGAAAAGGTGGCAGAAACCCTTGCTGAAATATCCTTCGGAAGCATTGGAAAAGCTGTTACTATTGCTGAAAAGGGTATTTTAGAAGAATTAAATAGTTTTGTTAAAGCAGGTTTTTCAAATAGTCCTTTAAAAAGGTTTAAGGTAGCAGAAAGATTTTCAGGTTTTTTACCAGAGGTTTTGGATGAATTTTTTTATGTTCTTAGCATTTGGGTTTGGAGATCCTATCTTAAAGAAAAAATAGATTATCCCTATCCTCAAGCCTTTCCTGAAGAAACCTTTAAAGGAGATCCTTATTTAGCAATAAGAACTATTTATGAGGTAAAGAATGCCTTAGATTTTTATGTAAACCAAGAGCTTGCCTTCTACCACCTTTTAAATACCCTTTTTACCACTTCGGAAGTGGTAAAAAATTACCACATCCGAAGTGGTAATTTTAGGGTTGCATAATTTTAGGGTTGGGATATTTTTAAATTTTAAGAAAAAAGAAGGAGAGAGCTTATGAAAAAGAAAGCCTTTACCCTTACAGAGCTTATGATTGCACTTGCTGTTATGGCTATAATGGCAGCAATTGTTGTTTCAGTTTATAGAGGGTATGTAAGAAAGGCAGCTCGTTCAGCTCTACAAACAGACACAAGAAACTGCATAACCTGTGTTTCAGCAGAATTAGCAAGAATTGCCTTAACAGGTGGGAGTCCTAATTTTACCAATTGCACAAGTAGAATTTCCCGTTATACACAAAGTTGTAGTGTAAATCAACTAAGTGAAGAGATATATCAGTGCACCTGTTCTGGGAAAGGCATAATATCTGGAAGCACTTGTATTCTTACTACCGAAAGCACAAGTTTTGAAGCAGGAAGTGTAAATTGTGAGTAGATTTTACATAGGTGTGATGCAGAAAATACTATCTGTCTCTTTTTCATAAGTACAGGTAGCATTAAAGGTAATATCACTTCCTTTAGGGGTTCCTGTTGCAGTAGCACTTATTTCACTCTCGCAGGAGCCACTTATACTAATTTGGATATTTTCAATATGAGAGGTTTCTCCTCTATAAGTGCAAGAGGGAAGATTTGAAAAATCATTAAAATTTGAATTTTCCATACAATGAGTTATAGCTTCATTAAGACAAGCTCTTGAAAGAGTTATTAATTCCTTTGCTTTAGCCTTTCTCAAATAATAAGTATAAGG
>Ga0272449_1003777_pt1 | contig 12768 bp, 10 predicted proteins | sample YNPCB0241_FD_198679 | JGI IMG/M metagenome (GOLD analysis project Ga0272449, IMG submission 198679) | Hot spring sediment microbial communities from Yellowstone National Park, WY, United States - YNP-CB-024-1 | ecosystem: Environmental > Aquatic > Thermal springs > Hot (42-90C) > Sediment...
TGCTAATCCATTTTCTGGCTTTTCTTTAACCTTGATTTCAAACCTATCCTCTGCCTTTTTTATTATTTCTTCTTCTTTTTCATCCGGCAAAACTTTTACTTTGAGAAACATACAAATACCTTGGGTTCCTATATTTTGAAACTTCTTATAATACTGAATAAGTTTTATATTTGTAGTCGGAGCTTAAGCTCCGACTAGCTTTTGTTTTGTTATAAATATGCGGAGGGGGAGGGATTCGAACCCCCGGTGGCCTGTTAAGACCACACTGGTTTTCAAGACCAGCCCCATAAACCACTCGGGCACCCCTCCGGATAAGTGTGGATGTGTTAATGTGTAAATGTGTGGATGTGTAAATGTGTTTATGTGTTATTATATCAAAAATTATAAATTAAATTCAACAATTGTTGAAAAAGAACAAAATTTTTAGTAAAAACAAATTTCATTTATGAAAATATCAGTTTCTACAGGTTTCGCTGAAAGGTTTAATTTAGATGTTTATTCTGCAATAGAATTAGTTTCAAAAACGTCCATAAGAACAATTGAACTATGGAGTTTACATTATGGTAAGAAAAAACATTTTGACTGGTCTGACAAAAAAGTTGTTGAAGATATAAAAAATTTTTTAAAAAAATATGAGATTGAAGTATATTCAATACACGCACCGTTTTCTGCAGAATATGAATTCCCAGCTGAAGACAAAAATATTGTTTCACAACTTGTGAAAGATACAAAAGATATTATTGAAACAGCGGTAGTGTTAGGTGCAAAATGTGTAGTTGTCCATCCAGCATCAAAACCTGATACAAGCAAAAATCATGTTCCTCAACAAATTTATCAAAAAAGGTTTGATAATACTAAGGTAGTGTTAGAAGAAATTGCTGAGTTTGTAGTTAAAAACAATTTGTCAATAAAAATTGCGTTAGAAAACCAGCTGCCTCATATAATGTTTGGCTATTTCGACGAACTTGTTGAACTTATAGAGAAGATAAATTACAAAGAACTTTTTGGTATTTGTGTTGATACAAGCCATGCTGAAATGTCGTATAAAACTGACTTGCCACAAAAATTGTTAAGTATTACAAAATATATTATTTCTACTCATCTTTCAGATACTGATGGTGTTACAGATGCACATCTATTACCGTTGGAAGGAAAAATTTTGTGGAATAAAATTGTGCCAGTGTTAGAGCAGATACCAAAAGATGTTCCATTGACACTTGAAGTTCTTACATCGTTAAAAAATAAAACTATTGAGGAAACAATTAAAGAAGGTTATAGAAGATTAAATTTGTTGTTTAAACATTGGTAAAAAAACAAATTTTTATGAAATTTAGAAAAGTTCGTGGTGTAAAAGATATACTGCCTGAAGAAGTAGAAAAAATAAATTTTGTAGTTAACACCTGCCGTCAAATAGTTGAATCTTACGGATTTAAAGAAGTTATACTTCCCGTGTTGGAAAAAATGGAGTTGTACCAACATAGTATTGGTGAAGCAACAGATATTGTTGAGAAACAAATGTTTAAAATTGTAAGTAGAAATCCTGCTGAAGAACAAACTGAAACAATAGTTCTTCGTCCTGAAGGAACTGCTGGCGTTGTACGAATGTTTGTAGAAAATAATTTTAAAGATAAATACCCACTTAAACGGTTTTATTATTTTGGTCCAATGTTTAGGTATGAACGTCCTCAAAAAGGTAGATATAGAGAGTTTTACCAGTTTGGTATAGAGATTTTTGGTGAACCTGCACCATCAAGCGATTTTTTGTTAATAAAAATTGTAAATAGTGTTTTTGAAAAACTTAAAATAAAAGTTGACCTTGAGATAAATTCTATCGGATGTAAAAATTGTAGGAGAAATTATGTTGTAGTACTTAAGGGAGAACTTGAGAAAATTAAAGAATCTTTATGTGATGTGTGTAAAAACAGAGTTGAGAGAAATCCGTTACGTGTGTTTGATTGTAAAATAGATATTGATAAAGTTAAGAAGTTAGCAGAAAAAGTTAATATAAAAAACTATCTTTGTGAATCTTGTAAAAAAAGTTTTCTTAGTTTAGTAAAACTTTTAGACGAAAACAAAATTAGTTATGAAATAGTACCAACACTTGTCCGCGGGTTGGATTATTATAACGGTACTGTGTTTGAATACAAAACACAAATTTTAGATGCAGCACAGAATACTATATGTGCTGGTGGTAGGTATGATGAGTTTATTTCACAAGTTGAACCTCAGGTGAACTATGCATGTGGGTTAGCATTTGGTATTGACCGTATTGTAGAAGCCCTTAAAGATTATAAAGAAAAAAATGGTAAAATAAAAGTTGGTATCGCAATAGTAGATGATAAATTCTTATTTGTAGGTTTCAAAGTATTAGATAAACTTTTGGAAAGTAAAGAGAATGTCAAAATTGTTGGCCCTTTCACTGAAAAAAGTTTGAAATCGCAATTAAGATTGTTTAACAACGAAAATTGTAAATATGTGGTCATTGTTGGTGAAGAAACAGAACAAAATAAAGTTGTATTAAAAAATTTTTATAACAACTCACAACAAATTGTAGAACTACAAGATTTAGATAAATTTATCGTATGAAAAAAATTTTGGTACTACTATTATTTTTATCAACAAAAATTTTTTGTTCATATTTTGACATAGGTGTTACTTATTTTATAGACAAAAAATATGATCTTGCAGAATACTGGTTGAAAAAAAGTTATTTGTTTGAAGAGAAAGATAATAAAGATGTTTTACTTTTGTTAGGTAATGTGTATTATTTAGACAAAAAATATGACCTTGCAGAAAAAACATATAGAACACTTTTCAAAAATTGTTTGTTAGATACGCAGACAGAAAATTTTGTTAAGTTTATGCTTGCAGAATGTAATATATATTTAGGTAAATATGACGAAACTATAAAATTTTGTGACCAAATTGATATCCAAAATTTTGATAAAACTTTGCTACCATATTTGTATTATACAAAAATTTTTGCGTTATACAAAACTGGAGAATATAATTCTGTGTTAACAAACACCTCGTTATTAAAAACATATCTAAAGACCGAAAATTTAGTTTTAGAAAAAAATATAGTTGAACAGATAGATTATATTTTAGCAGAGAGTTGGTATGCTAAAGGAGATTATAAAAACGCAGTTGAAAATTTTAAAAAAGTAGTGTCAGAAAAAGATGCACCAGAACTGTCTATTTATGCGAACTTACGTCTTGCTGCTATATATGAAGAACAAAAAAAGTTTCAACAAGCAGAGACAAGTTTGAAAAATATTGATCTTGAACATATCCCTTCTGAGGAAATAAAATTTTTAGTAAAATATAACACAGCAAAATTGTTTGTTAAACAAAATAAATTTCAAGACGCAATAAAAATATATAACCAACTTGTTAAAGAAACAAAAAATAATGAACTTGTTAAAAATATTAATCTTGAACTTGCGTATTGTTATTTCCAACTTAAAAATTATGATAAAACAATATCTGTACTTTCACAATTAAAGTCTAATGAAAAAGAAGAATCAAATTTTAACACTGCATACTTATTAGGTTTGGCTTATTATAATAACAAAAACTATACTGAAGCAATAAAAATTTTCTCACGATTGATTAAAGAACAGTCAGAAGAAAACAAATGGTATGATGACGCTTGGTATCTGTTAGGTTTGTCTTATTTTAATTTGAAAGAATATAAGAAAGCAATAAAAGTTCTGTCAGAATTGAGTAAGAAAAAAAGCTCTGTGTATTATATTTCTTCGCATATATATATCTCAAGGATATATAAAGAACTTAAAGAATATGAACTTGCAAAAAATATGTTGTCAAAACTTCTAGAAAACAAAAGTTTAGATAACGAAATTAAATCTATGGTTTTGTACGAACTTGCTGAATGTTATAAGTTATCTGCAGAATATCAAGTTGCATTACAGTATTATGGACAAATACTTTCATTAAAACCTTCCGCTAAAATACAACATCTTGCTAAATTTTCTATTGCTGAGATAAATTCTTACCTGGGTAAATATTCTGAAAGTGAGCAAATTTTATCTGAGTTGTTGAATGTGAAAGGGGTAGATGATGAAATAATAACAAAAAGTAAATTGTTCTATGTAAAATTAAAATATATCTCTGCTGATTATACAACAGTAGAAAAAATTGTTTCTGAACTGTTGGATACAATTTCTGGCAATGAGGAAAAAAAATATTTGTTATCTTTGTTAGTAAATATGTATATAAAAACTAAGGATTTGGATAAAACATTACAGTATTCTGAAAAACTTTTAACACTTGTTAAGGATAATAACGAAAAATTTTTGTTACAACTAAAAATTTTGAGGTTGTTTTTAGCAAACAATATGTATCAACAGATGTTTGACAAAGTTTTAAGTTTACAAAAAGAATTTGTGGCACAAGAACAAAAATGTATATTATCATATTTTTTAATAAAATGTTACCAAAATTTTCAACAAGAAAAAAATGTGGCAAGTGTTGTATCTAAACTAAAAACTTTTTTACCTCAAGATTTTAGTTTGTATACTAAAAACGAAATATCAGATTTGTTAAACCTATGTTCTTTGTATAACACAGATGTATTTGTTTATCTTACAGAATATGTTATTGCGTCATCAAAAGTTTTTACTGAAAATGATAAAGTTGAATTACTTAAAAAATCTGTTGAATATTTAATAAACAACAAAAATTTTTCTTCTGCAACACGTATCGCTGCATTGATGAAAAAAATTACTTCTGATCTTGACACAATCGTTTATTCAGAATTTGTGATAGGAAAAATTTATGAATTGATGAACAAAAAAACACTTGCTGAAAATATTTATAGAAGCATAGTTGAAAAATATCCTAATTCACAGTATATACCTAAAGTTTGTGTTTCTTTATTAAACTATTATTCTGAGAAAGGAGACAAAGAACGAGTAAGTTTTTATAAAGAATTTTTGTTATCAAAATATCCTGATTCTGACGAAACTTATGAATATTTGTATAACGAATCGTTAAACTTGTTTAAAGAAAATAAGTTTGAAGAAGCAATTAAAAGTCTTTCAATGATAGTTAATTCAAAAAACAAAGATATAGCTGTGAAATCACAAAAACTTATTGCTGACTGTTATTATAATATGGGGAAATATAAAGAAGCAGCAGTAGAATATCTACAAGTTATATATCTTTATCCGGATAAATCTGAGTTTTGTGCAGAAGCACAGTATATGGTAGGAGTTTGCGCTGAGAAACTTAATTTATATGACGAAGCAAAAAAAGCTTATAAAAAACTTAAAGAAAATTATCCTAACACTTTATGGGCACAAGAATCTGAGTTAAGGTTAAAAAAAATCAAATAATACTTTTCTTTAATACAAGTGAAACATTGTTTTGTTACCAGAATAATATTTCTGTTGTATTTAACTGTTCAATTTTTGTATGCTGAAAATATTTCTGTTAGCAGTGAACCTGTGACATCACAAGATGAGATACAAACACCTATGTTCTTCAAGTTTTATTATCTTCCCGACTATTTTAATCCTTCGTTATCAATTGATTACGATGATATTATCTCGTCTTATAAATACAATATATCACCACAAGTAAAAAAAATTGGGTTATCAGAAACTATTTTTTCTACCCAACAGCAAGAAAAAAACAAGTTTAACTTATATTTAGGAGAAAACATCACTGTTTTTTTAACAACAAAAAATGTTTTTGAAAACAAAAATATGAGTTTCGACTTACAGTTTGACAAATTTAGAGTTTTATATTTTGATGAACCTAAAAAACAGGTTGTTTTTTGTACAAGTTTTATGTATACCCAAATAGTGGATTCTTTTGTTTTTATAAATAAGATTAAAACATACTCAGATTATCTAACAAATGTTTACAATCAATATTCAATAGACATAGATGTTAACAAAATTTTGTTTAACAATTTAGGATTATCGTTTGTGCCCCAAATAATGTGGTATAACAACGAAGTTTGTGATAAATTATTTTTAATAAACAAAGTTGGAATAGATTTTTTGGTTAACAAGAAAAATGTTGGTTTCAGTATTGAAGGAAGATATTTAGAGCTTGATTGTACAGAAAATTTTATAGCTACAGTAAAAACTTTAATTAGAGATGTTATTGTTGATGGTAACACAACTACTGTTTCGTGTTCGTTAGATAAAAATGATAATTTGTATTACGAATTGAAATTTGGGCAAAAAACAAAAAAGTTAGAAATCACTTTTGCAGGTAAGAAAGAGTTTTACTATGAATATATAAACAATTATTTTATATCTTTTCCAAAAATAGAGGTAGACAATACAACAAATCTTTATTTTCCTACAATTGAAGGGTATAGTATTGAAAGTAATTATAGAAGTAAAAATTTTGGTTTTTCATTATTTTTTGATAAATATTTGTATCCAAAATATCCAAGTTTTGTTTTTGAAAATAACAATGTTGTACCTATATTATTAGACAACCAGGAAGTTTGTTCTTTAAGATTGAAGTCTAAAATTTCTTTTATTGATTTTGAAGTTAAATATTTGTTATCTGGCGAGATATATTTTTGTCCTAAATTGGTATCACAAATTTGTGTTAACAAAGAATTTTTTGGAAATATATACTTTTTGATAAAATTGTTATATAATACTAAAACAAAAGTAGCAAAAGATAGATATATTGACCAAAACTTTGTCTCTGAATGTAAAGTTGGGTATAAATTAAAAGAAAGATTTGATATAGAACTTTTTGTTTCACAACCTATTATGAATAAATATGTGGTTCAACCTGAAATAATTCTTAACCCATATGTTCAAATAGGGATAAGTTTACAGTTTTAAAAGGAGGTATAGGATGTTGGAATATTTTGTTAAAGGTGGAATTTTAATGTATCCAATTTTAGTTTGTTCTATAATTTCGTTAACAATAATTATTGAACGGCTTATTTTTTATTCAAATATAAGAATAAATCCTACAATAATACGAAAAATTTTTGAACTTATAAATAATAGAGAACTGGAAAAATCTAAGAAACTTGCTGAGACATTACCAGAGATTATAAGAGTTGTTTTTATTAAAGGTATTGATGAACTTTATTCACCAAGTTTTGAAGAAACTGTTGAAGATATAGCTGAACAACAAATATATAAACTTAACAGATTTTTACCTCTACTTGGTGCTATAGCATCAATTTCAACATTATTAGGTTTTACAGGTACGGTAACCGGTATGATAAAAGCATTTGAATCAATAGCTCAAGCAGGTTATGCTTCACCACAGGTTGTGGCAAAAGGTATTGCTGAAGCGTTAATAACTACAGCAGCAGGTCTTATCGTAGCTATACCAACAATAGCGTTTTACCATTATTTTAACTATCGTGTAGATAGGTTTACAACACAACTTGAACATATTGTGAACGAATTTGTTAATTTAAACAAGAAGTTTTAATGTTTTTTAAATAAGCGTCATCTATATGAAACTTATTGCAGATTTACATATTCATTCAAAGTATTCACGTGCTACTTCTAAGGATATGAATGTACTGGAGTTAGCTCATTGGGCGAAACTTAAAGGAGTTGGACTTTTAGGTACAGGAGATTTTACGCATCCAGGCTGGCTTCAAGAACTTAAAAATTATCTTAAACAAATATCTGATTATACTTATGAATATAATGGCGTTAAATTTATACTTACAACTGAAGTAAGCAACATTTTTTATCGCAATGGTAAAAATTATCGTGTGCATAATATTATATTTATGCCTGATTTTGAAACTGTAGAAAAATTTAATAATATGATATCTAACTTTGGTGATCTTGTTTCTGATGGCAGGCCAATTGTTAATTTAGATTGTATTGATCTTGTAGAACTTGTTTATAATATAACAGATAAAGCGCTTATTGTACCAGCACATGCGTGGACACCACATTTTTCTGTTTTTGGTTCATTAAGCGGGTTTGATTCTATTGAAGATTGTTTTGGAAAATACTATAAATATATATATAGTATTGAAACAGGGTTATCTTCAGACCCTAAAATGAACTGGCGTTTATCAAAACTTGATAGGATAACTTTAATTTCTAACTCTGATGCTCATTCACCACAAAATATTGCTCGTGAAGCAAATGTTTTTGAGATTGAGGATAATTGCAAGGATATTTATACTGAGATAGTGTCAATTATAAAAAATAAAGATAGAAGAAAATTTTTGTATACAATAGAATTTTTTCCTGAAGAAGGAAAGTATCATTATGATGGTCATAGAAATTGTAAGGTTTGTTGTTCACCAAAAGAAACAAAAAAATATAAGTATATATGTCCAGTATGCGGAAAAAAACTTACAATTGGTGTGTTGAATAGAGTTGAACAATTAGCGGATCGTGAAGAAGGATTTATACCTGAGGATGCTATTTCTTATAAAAATGTTATCCCTCTTATGGAAGTAATAGCAGATGCGTTAGGTTCTGGTAAAGGTACACAAAAAACTTTAAACGAATATTTGTATATAGTCACACAGGTTAGTTCTGAATTTGATGTTTTACTTTATTTAACTGAAGATGAATTGAAGAAAAAAATAAATCCAAAAATTGTTGAAGGTATATTAAAAGTACGTAATGGCGAAGTTGATATATTCCCTGGCTATGATGGTGAATATGGTAAGATTAGTATCAGATGGACTAATAAAGGTGAACCAAAAGATGATTTGTCGCAGCAACAACTTACATTGTTTTAGTTATTGTTAGAAACCAAAATTGTTTTTTTGCATCAAATAGTTTTAGGAGAAGATAGTTCAAATTTATTTAACCATAAGGAGGGAGATAGCCTATGGCAAAAATTATAGGTATAGATTTAGGTACTTCAAACTCAGCAGCAGCTGTTTTAGAAGGAGGTAAACCTACAATTATACCAGCAGCTGAAGGAACAACAGTTGGTGGAAAAGCGTTCCCGTCATATGTTGCATTTACTAAAGATGGCCAACTTCTTGTTGGAGAACCTGCAAGAAGACAAGCGGTTTCCAACCCTGAAGGTACTGTTTATGCTTTTAAACGTAAAATGGGGACGGATTATAAATATAAAATATATGGGAAAGAATATACTCCTCAACAATTGGCAGCTTTCTTATTACAAAAAATTAAACGTGATGCCGAAGCATTTTTGGGAGATAAAGTTGAAAAAGCAGTAATAACAGTACCTGCTTATTTTAATGATAACCAAAGACAAGCAACTAAAGATGCTGGAACTATCGCAGGATTAGAAGTTGTAAGAATCATAAACGAGCCTACTGCCGCATGTTTAGCTTATGGTATTGATAAAGCTGGCCATGAGGAAAAGATTTTGGTGTTTGACTTAGGAGGAGGTACTTTAGATGTTACAATAATGAGATTCTGGGAGGCAGGGGGAGCAAAAAGTTTTGATGTGATAGCGACTGCTGGTGATACACAACTTGGTGGTACTGATATGGATAACGCTTTAATTGAATATATTGTTGAACAGTTCAAAAGAGAAACAGGGATTGATCTAAGAAATGATAAGATGGCAATGCAAAGAATTCGTGAAGCAGCAGAAAAAGCAAAAATTGAACTTTCAAGTGTTTTAGAAACAGAAATAAATTTACCTTTTATCTCAGCTGATGCATCTGGTCCAAAACATCTTACTATGAGAATTACACGTGCTACTCTTGAACAACTTGTCCGTCCTATTGTAGAACGTTGTGCAAAAGTTATTGACCAAGCTATAGAAGATGCAAGATCAAAACCTAACAGCGGTATAACTTCGTTAAAAGATATAACAAGGATAATCCCTGTAGGTGGGCCAACCAGAATGCCAATTGTTATAAAGTTTTTAGAAGATTATGTTGGAAGAAAAGTAGAAAGAGGTATTGATCCGATGGAATGTGTAGCAATGGGAGCAGCAATTGAAGCTGGTATTATAGCTGGAGAAATCAAAGATATAGTTCATTTAGATGTTATCCCTCTTTCCTTAGGTGTTGAAACCTTAGGAGGAGTGTTTACAAAACTTATAGAAAGAAATACTACTATTCCTACAAGAAGATCTGAAATATTCACTACTGCAGTAGATAACCAAACATCTGTAGAAATTCATATTTTACAAGGTGAACGACCAATGGCTGCTGATAATGTCTCCTTGGGTAGATTTTATCTTGATGGGATACCACCAGCACCACGTGGTGTACCACGGATTGAAGTAACATTTGATATTGACGAGAATGGTATATTACATGTTTCAGCAAAAGATTTAGGTACTGGTAAAGAACAATCTATACGTATTACTGCACCACAAAAGTTGTCAAAAGAAGAGATTGACCGTATGATTAAAGAAGCAGAACAGTTTGCTGAACAGGATAGAAAACGTAGAGAGTTAGTTGAAGAGAGAAACAACTTAGATGGGTTAATTTATTCTACAGAAAAATCGTTGAGAGAATATGGTGATAAACTTACACAAGAAGAACGTTTGGAAATAGAACGTGTATTAAATGAAGCAAGAGAAAAACTTAAATCTGATGATATAAATGAAATAAGAAGAGCTAAAGATAATTTACTTAGAGCTTCGTATAAGTTAGGCGAAGCAGTATACAAAACTACAGGACAAACACAGACTGCAACAGGACCTACTGCTGGACAGCAAACAGAAGAAACTAAAAAAGAAGGTAAAGAAGTAATTGATGCTGAATATAAAGAAGAGAAATAAAATTTAATGAGGTAATACAAAATGGCTAAAAAAATTATAGAAGTACCATTAGCGATTTATACTGATAAATTTTTAATCACAGGGTTTGTAAAAATAAGACCAAAACTAAAATATTTGTTTAAAAAATATTTGCTACAGCGTATTTCTGAGATTATAGATGTTGCTGGTGAACGTATGGAAAAAGTTGGAGAAAAAAGTTTTTTAGAAGTAACAAATGCTGATATCCAAGATTTAACTACTGGTGAGTTAATTAGGACTCAAGTAAAACGTTTGGTAATAAATAAAAATGCAATACAGATCATAGTTCCTATAGAAGTGAAACCTATAGAAAGAGAAAAATAAGATAGGGGACAAATATGGTGAATGTTTCAATTAATGGTGCGTTAGGTAGGATGGGAAAAACAATAATAGAAGTTTGTTTACAAGATAAAGAAATTTCTATTGTTGGCCTTGCTGATCTTAAAGGGCCAACAAAAGTTTATGATAACTTGCCTGTTGTAGAACTTACATTAGAGAAATATATTTCTTCTACGGATGTTGTTATTGATTTTTCCTCTCCAGAAGGAACACAAGAGGTGTTACGCCTTTGTTTACAATATAAAAAGCCAATAGTTATAGGTACAACTGGTCATTCTGAAGAACAATTGAATAATATAAAAAAATCTTCTGAGAAAATTCCTATAGTTTTATCTCCGAACATGAGTTTGGGAGTAAATTTAATTTTTAAACTTGTTGAATTTTTGACGAATGTTCTTAAAGACAAAAATTATGATATAGAAATAATAGAAGCACATCATAACAAAAAGAAAGATGCGCCATCTGGTACTGCAAAAAAAATTATGGAGGTTATAAAAAATATAAAGCCTGAGACAGAGTTTGTATATGGTCGTAATGGTATAATAGGTGAACGTAAGAACAATGAAGTTGGTATAAATGTGATACGATGTGGAGATATAGTAGGAGAACATACAGTAATATATTCTACTTATGGTGAGCGAATAGAACTAAAACATATTGCTACTTCAAGGGAAACTTTTGCAAAAGGAGCTATTTTTGCTGCGAAATGGGTTAAAGACAAACCAGCAGGGTTGTATAACATGTTTGATGTTTTACAGATTTAGTTTTTTGTGGAGCAAATTTTTAAATGAACAATTTTGCATATGCACGTGTTTTGTATGATAACGAAGAAAGTTATGTTGTTATAGATTTTAATTCTGGTACCTTTCAAAAGGTACTACCAAATTATTTTGAAAAAGATTTTGTTGTTGATAATAAAAAATTTGTTCTTACCAAAGAAATAAAATTTCTTCCACCGACAAAACCTACCAAAATTGTTTGTTTAGGATTAAATTATATTGATCACGCAAAAGAACTTAATATGCCTATCCCTGAAGAACCTATCATATTTTTGAAACCACCATCAGCTGTAATAGGTGATAAAGATAATATTGTATATCCTTTGTGTGTTGAACAACTTGATTATGAAGGAGAACTTGCTGTTGTGATTAAGAAAACTGCAAAAGATGTTCCTGTAGAAAATGCTAAAGATTATATTTTAGGTTATACCTGTTTTAACGATGTTACTGCAAGAGATTTACAAAGAAAAGATGGTCAATGGACACGTGCTAAATCGTTTGATACTTTTGCACCAATAGGGCCCTGGATTGTACCTAATGTAGATACAAAAAATTTAAATATACAAACATTGCTTAATGATAAAATTGTACAAAATTCTAATACAAAAAATATGATATTTGATGTCGAAATAGTAATAAGTTTTGTATCAAAAATTATGACTTTATATCCAGGCGATGTTATAAGTTTAGGTACACCACCTAATGTAGGACCAATGAAAAGAGGAGATAAAGTTGTTGTAAAAATCCAAAATATAGGAGAGTTAACAAATTTTGTTGTATGAAAAAAATAATTTTATTATCTTTTTTGGTCATTACAACTATATTGTTTTCAGCTTTTAAACAAAGTTATTATTACTATACACAAGGACTTATAGATATACAAAACAAAAATTATAAATCTGCTATAGATAAATTTGAAAAAGTT
>Ga0272449_1003778_pt1 | contig 12766 bp, 11 predicted proteins | sample YNPCB0241_FD_198679 | JGI IMG/M metagenome (GOLD analysis project Ga0272449, IMG submission 198679) | Hot spring sediment microbial communities from Yellowstone National Park, WY, United States - YNP-CB-024-1 | ecosystem: Environmental > Aquatic > Thermal springs > Hot (42-90C) > Sediment...
AAAAGGGTTTTGGTTCAAAAACTTTATAAACTTTCTCATAATCATGACCTATTTTAACCCCAATAATTTGGAGTTTAACAAAGTTTCGAATACAGTTCGGATGAACTGTTCCGGTTAAAAAGATTGCATCCGATTTAAAAAATCTGGAGCACAACCTTTTAATCCTGTATCGTACAGTAAAAAGCATGAAGGGATTTGAAGCTCGGAATCTGAGGTTCTGTAGTGTTAGAGATGTTAGTGTTTTGGAGGAGAATGTGATTTCAATACTGAGAGTCAGGCATGTAGTCTACCTGCTGTTCGCTGCTTTTATTGTTTTAGCGGGTTCGGGGAAGTCTCAGGTGATAGCATTCTTCATCGCACTGCTGGCTGTTATCGCAGCTTTTTACCCTGCAAGGGCTGTGAGTTTTGAAGCGTACTTGTATGGTTTGATATTCAATTCATTCCCTGTTCGGAAGAGGGTGCCTGTAAAACTTGAAAAAGTTGATGAGTGCAGGCTAGGGGTTGTGAATGCGGGTGCTGAAGGGTTTGCAGTTGAGAAAGGTGACGAACAGGAGGCTGTAGAAGGCATTTCCAGAACAAGAACTGTTACGGAAGTGCTGAAAAAGGAGACAAGAAAAATCAGCTGATTTCTAAACTTGCGGTGTTGTGGAGAACTGTCTGAATTCTTTTTGGGTGAGGGATACTCTGATACCTATTTTAATGTTTGAGGCTTTCAAGATTCCTTCACCGGGTTTTGCGGTGACGAGCATATTAGCTTCTCCTGGTGAGAGTTTGTAAATATCTTTTATCAGCTCTACGCCCTCCTTCTCTTGTCTCAGGAGGATTACTGTGGCAGCCTGTTCGAGGAGTGTGCGGCCCTCTGCTGTTGAGGCTACATCTTCAACGCGCTGGGTTATGAAGAGGAACAGGAGTCCGCATTTTCTCCCCCTCCTCGCCACGTTTTCGAAAACGCCCATCAGTTTTGGCATTTTTATGAAAAGCCAGCCTTCATCGACGAAAAGTACTGCTGGCTTATTCAGAGTTTGGGCGAGGTATGTTGAGATTAGAGTTGCTGTTAGGATTTTAACGTGGGTGCTTCTCACATCCCTCATTCCGAAGATTACAGGCTTGTCAGCTTCTGGTGGTTTTCCGGTGTAAATGTTCGAATCCGGCGGGACTGTTGCTGGCTCTAGGTATCTTCTCAGTTCGGGAGAGCAGTTTTCTGCAAATGTGAGAATGTCTCCGCTGAAATTCATGAGTTCTTTCCTCAGTCTGGGCTGGAGTTCTCTCGGAACCCCGTAAACTTCGCCGAGCACGTCTGCTACGGTAATCTTGTCAATACCAAGGAGGAGTGGATCCAGGCCGAGTTTGAAGTCTTCTGAAATCTCTACCTTCTGTGCTCCAAAACAGTCGGCTATTTTTGAATACTCGCTCTCCGGGTCTATTCCAAAAATTCTGCTTTTTCTCCTAGTGTAGAGTCTTGAGAGGAATGCTTTTGCAGTCATGCTCTTCCCGCTCCCGGTCTCGCCTAGGATCAGCATCAGGTAATTCTGTCTCCTGTAGGGGTCGAAAACGACAGGGTCTCCTGTGCTGGAGAAACCCAGGAACACTCCTCCTTCTTCAGCGAGAGTTTCCTTGATGAAGGGGTAAAAGACTCTTGCAGAGGTTGATGTTGTTACTGTGTTCTTCAGCGCGAAGAGGGGGCCCAGATTTGTCCTGAACTCAAAAAGCTCGTGCTGGAAGAAGGGAGGTGATTCTACTTCAATCCCGTACAGTTTTAGAGTGCTCTGCAGGCCTTTGCTGATTTCTTTTAACTCCTGTTCCGAATCAGCGTAGACTACGAAGAATAGGTGGAAGGAGATCACATCACTTCCTGCTCTCACTTGGCGTATGATCTCTGCCAGGTCTTCTGCGGTGGCAGTGTCGGAGACGCTCCTTCCGCTCTTCCTGCTGATAATCTGCTCTGCCTTGTGGGCGAATTTTCCGGGATCCAGATGCTTCCACCTGAAGCAGACTTCTCTGGCGAGTCCGAAAACCGAATAGAGAAAGCCCTCTGGTAGTGCTGATGGAAACCTGTAGGCTACAAAAACTTTTGCCAGACCATCGCTTGTTTTAAGGTATCTTGGCCTTTTTTCGATGACTTGCGGTCTGGACTCTAGGGGGTTTTCTGAGGGTGTGGATTCAAAGTACAATCCTACTGTAGAAAAGTATCGGGTGTCCACAGTTCTGAAAATCTCGTTCTCGAATTCCACAAGCACGTCCGAACTTCTCGCATAAATCATTCCTGAATTGGATGATATTAGGGCTTGGAATCTTGATAACTGGTCATCTCTGGTATCCTCCACAGCAAAGCTTTCTCCGCTGATTTCAAACCATGTCTGCTTCTGATCCCTCTTTTTATCCTTCTTTTTCTCCTTTTTTTCTCCCACCAGTTCTTCAACTCTCTTCATCCAATATGCTCTAATAGTTTAAAAATGTGCACCGGTGTTTGTATTGGATGTTAAATATCTTTTGTATATTATTTTGTGGAGAGCCCAGGATTCGGCCAGATTTTTAAACAGTATATGCTGGACTGATGATGGCGGGGAGACTGGTTCAGGAGAAAGGGTGTATAGTGAGGTCTACAAAGAACAACAACGTGTACATACTCTACGGTTTTGACAAGTGTTCTCCAGCAGATCCGAGAGCAGAGGCTATCCCTCAGGGATACCTGATCGAGCTGAGCTACCCAGTATTCCGCAGGGTTGATGGTGTGTGGATAGTCCTGCAGGATGATTATATAGCAGAGATTGTGGCAGAATGCCAGCTCCTCTGTGAGAGGGGAGTGATACCCTCCTTCGAGGACCTTCTGCTCGAATTCGACAGAAGGGATGTGGATGGGCTCTACAGCATTGGAGTGCTGGGTAGAAGATTCACACCGTCGAGCGGGCTTTCAGGGAGATTGGGGAAAAACAGGTTCGTCTATGGTGGGCTTATGCTGCACGAACTGTATGCGGACACAGTGCTTAGACATCTTAGAACGTACTGGTGTGGTTCAGTTTTCAAAATCAGGGGGAGATCAAAATTTGTCGAGAGAATCACCGGCAAAAAAGAAGGGTTGGTTGGTGAAATTAGCAGAAGAATGAACGACAGGGAACTGGCAAAATTTGCTAAAATGATCACAGAGGGGGTGATAGAATTGCATTTTTCAGGGGACGCTATTCCCTCAAAATTGCAAAAACACGGTGAAGAACAGGACAAGAAATCGTAAAAAAGGTCATGGAGTTTGTTGAAATGTCAGGTTTTGCATTCTTCCTCCTGAGGGTATTTGATACCCGGTGATGGGGGGTAGCCTTTCACAAAATGCATTTTTTCTGGTATTCTTATGTATTTTTGTGCATCGGCTATCGATGGTTTTCTAATTTCAACAAGTTCTGCGGCAAAATACCTGCCACAGGGGCTGTTGTATAGGGTTTTTCCGAACTTTTCCGCCTCAAGCTGGATGAAGGATACTGTACACTCCACTGCTCTGCTCCAGTTCTGGTTGAGCGTGCAGAGTGTTCTGGTCGTTTCTACTCTGGTAGTGTTCTCGAACAGGAGTGTTAGAGTGTAGATCACGCTTTTGCTCGCTTTTTGCTTGATTATCGCTTCTAGGGGAGTGTAATTGAGTGAGTCATTTCTTTCAATGTTGAGGGGTATCTGGATGAGGTAGAAGTACTGGAGGAGTTTTCTAGCATCCTCTCTGCTCAGGCTGTCGAAGAGATTGTCCCACTGGTTATCCTTGGAGGCGTTTTCGAGGACTCTCTGGATTCTACCTTCAACCCTGTTTTTAACCGCCTCTGCCAGGGCCCTGAGCGTGAACTCCTCGGCAGCATTTCTTGACTCTTTTGGACAGGTGTAGGGTTTTTTAGCATGGTCTGGGGCGGGAATCCAGCTTGAGGTGAAATACTCTGCCGGCTCCAGTATACAGGAACCGCTTGGCTCGCAGTAGGGAGGCCTGTAATAATAGTAGAAGGACCCGAGAGGGCATGTTCGTGTTATGTTGAAGAAGGGAGTATTCACAGAGTCCGTGAGGTAGAGACTGCAGGATGCAGTTACAAAAGCGTCACCGCGGTAGTATAGTGGAAAGATTACGCTGGTACTCCATGCTGATTCGTTCGACTTCTGCAACTGTACTATCCCCCTCCCCCCGAGATTGTAGCAGTTTTCATCGTCCTCCATATACGGGTAGCACGTGTAGTACGTGGGGCAGTCTATGAGCAGTTTTGTGGCATTACCGTGGTAGCCCGTGATTGTGATGGTTCCGCGTTTGGGGATCCCCCGTATATCGTATTCGGGAGGCCAGCGGGATTCCCAGTCCTCGTTTTCAAAAACCATTTCAACTTTTTTGACATAGTAGCCTCCGCTGGAATCCCTGCAGTGGATTACTCTCACGTGCGAGTTTGTCTGGCTTGTGCAACCATCGTGGTGTGCGAAGAAGAATGTTACATTTTCTCCCTCGTCCGCGAGTGTAAGACCACTGCTGAACTTGACTTTGAAGACTTTTTTGACGACGACTATCATCCCATCTTCACAGCCCCATTCATTGCAGTTCTTCTCTGGCTCGTGTCTGACTACTTGGGGTTCGTAGTGTCCGCTCACGTGCAGTTCCTCTCCAGAGGGGGCGAAGTCTGTGCGTATGAAGGCGTCTGCAGAAGGGGGATAGGCGAGGTCGTATTCGGGAGGGTCTGTCAGAGTTATGTTAAGCTTGAAACCCTGGTAGGGGCTCAGGATTGAGTAGTTTGTAGAACCCAGCAGTGTCCCGTTTGACAGGTCAAGAAAACCCACCAGATCGGAAGCGTTGCAGAACTGTTCTACTGTTATATCTTTTGGACAGTAGGATAACACTTCTGTGAGCGCGTTTTTGAATTCCTTATCACCGGGGATCAGGATTATTGGACTCTCATTCACACTTGCAGGGGAGAATCTCATGCTTTCTCCAGCATTGAGAACATCTTGTGGGGTTATGTTAACATAGTCTACATAGTACTTGTACTTGTAAGGGGATGGGTTGGGGATATTTGGAGTATTGTAACCTCCAGTATTACTCAGGGGGACGAGCTGTTCCAGGATTAAGGATGCTAAGAATACTACTACAGCGAAGTAGATGGCCATTCTTACGAGATTCAGAGTCTGTCACCACCCTCTTTAGGAGTATCAGACGTAGCTTTGTGCATGGATTCTAACCTACTTCTCCCCTTTTCTAAGAAGGCCCTTCCCTCGAGTTCGGAGTTTTCTGTGTTCTCTTGTAGTGTCATCTTGTCTGGTTCTCCTTCTCGTTGTGGGTCAGGTTGTGTAACAGTGCTGGAACTGTCTGCATTTGTACTCTGCATCTGTTTTAAATGCCTGTCCATAATTTTCCAGTATACTTCACCTCTTTTAGTGCGTAGCTCTTCAATTGGATCCCCTTTAACCCGTTTTCGAGCTGGCTTGTTAGTGTGGATAGACCAGGCTACAGCTCCTGCTTCCATACCATCACGGAAATGCCCTAAGAAGGTTTTAACCTCCTGTGGAATAGCCCTGTCAACTTTACTCATCAAGCTGATTTTTTTGAGTTCTATTCTCTCTCTAAAATTATAGAACCCGAGCTGGAATCTCTCTTTTAGTGTGAGCTTTGGTTTTGGTATTCCTGCAATGCTTGTTGCTTTCGGGCTGGTTTCAGAAGTGGGACTGACTGGTACTCTGGTATCGATTCCGCTAGCCTGTGTTTTGGGGGTAGTAGGTTCCGCGGATGGTATTGGAGTACTGCTTGTCTTAGGAGTAGTAGTTTCCGCGGATAATGCTGGAGTATTGCTTGTTTTCCCTGCCCATGATGGTGTGATCAGGACTTTACTTCCGACGGTTCCACCGTTAGTATCAGTTCTACTGTTAGTCTCCATCCCGGATCCGGGACTGTTTAGAGAGCCTCCTGGAGGACTGCCACGACCTAAACTTCTCGCGACTCCTGCTGCACTACCGACCCCGAATCTTGCTATACCCTGCCCTACTGTAGAGGCTACTCCTCCTCCAGACATTGTGAGGAGGTAGGGGAACAGGACGTATGCGAATACTGGGGCTATAAGCCCTGCAAGAAGGCCAGTCTGTGAGGCTAAACCCGCAAGAACAAACGCTGCTACAGGACCTGCAATAGCGAGTCCGATGCCCACTGAGAGGACAAACTGCGCGGGGCCACGGGTCACGTGGAAGAGGTAGAGGATTGCTAGGAAGGGGAATATGAGTATGATTGCTTTTATCATAAAAATCCTAACAAGGGCTGAGAGGTTTGAGATTATCAGTCCCGTTGCCAGAAAACCGCCCAGAAATCCGAAAAAGCTTGAGAAAGTGCCCAGAGCAAGGGATACGGAAATGAGTGTTGCCGCTCCTGCGAAGAGAGAGGTTATGTCTATATTCTTCAGGGGTATTTCTGAAATCCTGTTGCAGAGGACTGCAAAAACCTGGTAAAGGTAGGGAGCCAGCAGTATTGCAGCCAGGACTATCATTGTCTCTTTTAGAGTTTCAGGGACACTCTCCTCAGGGTGTCGGCCCAGAAAGCCTGTGATCATGCGAAGGGATATCATGAGGGCGAGAGCGCCTATGGCTACTGATGTTGTAATACTGTACGTTTTCCAGTCATAACTGCCCTCTTTCAGGTCGAATTCCGGGACAATATAGTAGTACGTGAGGGGTATTGTCCCGAGACCCAGGATCACGCCAGGCATTTCAGTTTTTGGAGCCAGCCAGGGTGTTGGCGGTTCGACTGAGACTGCCGAGACAACAGAACACTCCTGAACGCCATTTGATGCTGTTACTGTTATCGGGTAACTTCCCGCTTCACCATACGTGTGGGTGAAATGGTGCACTCCACCCTGTGAGAGGGTTGCTGACTCTACTGCTCCGTCCCCGTAGTTTATGTCAACATTGAAAGTGCCGGAACCGTAAGCCATTCTCACGTCACCTGAAAACTGGAGTCCGCTGGTGGACATGTCCTCAAGGAGGACAATGCATGAGCCCGTGAATTCCGTGCCCGGTCCCGTGAATACAGCTTGGAGGACAGGGATCATGGCGAAAAATCCTGCCGCTAGCACGGCTGCCAGAATCGTTTTACTGCCGCGCTCGGGGTTGCCGAATGCAAAATAGAAGGCACTCATCACCAGAAGTACGGCGACAATCACGACCGAGACAAAACCGTACGGTTCTTCGAAGGATAATCCCTCTGTAACTGCTGTGAAGATCTGGTTCAGGGTTACTCCTAGTGCTACAGCCACCAGACCAGAGAGGAGGAGTTTCACACTACTTCTTCCGAAAGCCATGAGGACTAGCGAGACTACTACCAGGCCGACTCCTAGAGCTATCGCAACCCAGAGAAACCAGTCCAGCAGTTTTGCAATTGCTTCAGGAGGGATTAGATCAGGCATTCACCACACCTCCCTTATACAGAGTATATAGTTTAAAAATGTGCCCTACACTAGGGGTAGAAAATTATAAGTATTACGAGATTCCAATAGTTGTGAGGAAAAAAGAGGGGAAACCGGGGTATAGAGTGTTGGTTGGAGTTCTATTCTAAATTTTCCAAATTCCCAGCATGACTAAAAAAACACACCAGCAAAAAAACAGCAGGGTTTTCTGGACGCTCTAATAAAAATGTTAGGGAGCCGGTTCAGGGTAACAATCCAGAAAGACTATGTTCCCCCTCTCCACCGCGTAGGCTAGATCTACAGCCAGAGCATACCTTCCAGCACTCAGAGCCCCCAGCCCATCCGGGACATCCCTGGAGTACGTGTTGAGCACTGTGAGCAGTGTGAGGTCGCTGTTGTTCACCTCAACCATCCTGTAAGCGTGTGCTGTGAGCATGTGGAATGCACGGGCAGTCTGGTCTGTCTCGTAAAGGGCCATGCTCCCAGCGTACATGCTGTGGTAGGGTAACTCCCTCTGATCCAGCTCTTTCTGCGGCTGCTGTATTTCATAGCCAAGCTCGCTCGGTTTGAACGGGCCGAACAGGCCAACAACCACGGCCGAGCCGAGCATGTAATCCGCCACCTGGCGACAGAACTGGGTCAGCTCTTCAAGAACCTGCTTGTCCGATTTTTCCTCTTCTGAAAGCTCGTTCTGCAGGGCGTGCAGAAGCGTTTTCCAAAAGTGATCCCTGGCCAGGTCAAACCGGTAGGGCAGGCCACCCATCTCCACATTGAGGCTCATCTCCAAGAATATGTCCCGGGCGAGCGGGTCTGCATACCTGATCCATACTCCATCACACCTTCTGAAATGCTCGTCGACAGGGTAAAAGTTGGGGTACATCAGAAAATGCCCTGGAATTCTATCACAGAATTTTGAACACTCTTCCAGGATTCGAGAACTCCTCTCAAGATCCTCTTCCGACACTTTCTTCTCTTTAGGGTTTACCATCGGCTCCTTCACAACATACTCCCCACCCCTGTACTCGTAGTACAGGGGAAAGTCTCCAAACTCCCTCCTCAAAACCAAAGGCCTGTCAAAACTCACAAACTTCCCCTTCACTATCATAACATACTACTGTCGAGAGAAGTATATAAAGCGAACATTTTCTGACCTCCCCCCGCCCTGAAGGGTGAGGCTAATAGCCAATTGCTGAGACAAAAAGAGGGAGGATAAAAAAGAGGGGACTAAGCAGGATACTGTAGAATTTGCTGAACTTCCTCAGGAGTGGGGACAATTTCACTAAGGTCGATTCCAGTCTGTACCTGAACTTCAATGATGCGTCTTAGAAACCTATCAAAGTCTTTTGTGCGGAGTATCGCGATGCGCTGGATTAACTCGTGGAGCAGTGTTCTCGCCTTCTCGTCATCAGTTCTGTTGAATTTGTGAATCAGAAATGAAGTAGCATATGCTTTGTAGCTGCTGAGATTGTAGAATCTCACTTTAATCACCTCTAACCCCTCTTGAAGCTTCTTCGACCTTTACCATTCCTGCAGTCGCTAGTCCATCCCTCATCCCAAGGATCGTTTGCATCAGTTGCTCTAGTGATATTGTTGCTGGGACTGTGAACATGCCAAGCAACGCTTTCCCTCCGCACTTTGCATCGGTGAAGTACACCCTTACGACACAATCACCATGCTGCCAGCTAAAAGCGATTACCACTCTCTCAAGAAATTCTCTGCCGTTGCTGCCGTTGTTCTCCATCTTTTCACCCCCCCAATTATGCAATCCCCTGGGCCGCGAGCTCGTAAACCGCCTGCGGCTCAAGTATTCTTGCGTGGACAAAGTAGAACTTCAGCTGTCGCAGCTCTTCCTCGCTCAGAACCCGCCCTTCCGAGAGGCGAGTCTTGAGAACAAAGCATACTGCTTCGTCACCTGGCTCGAGATACACCTGCACCCGATTAAAAGGCACAGGAGTCTCGAGTAGTTGGGCCAGCAGTTTAGCAGTCGCCTCGTGACCTACCGCAGAGATGAATCCTCTGCCAAGTATTTGCTTAGCCTCCTGAATACTGACTAGTCTCTGGGTTACTACTGTTCTTCTCTCCTTTTCCAAATCCACGGGTATATATCCGGTGGATAACAAATACAACTTACCAGCCATTTTTCTCACCTCCAAATTATAAAAAATGTGTGCCCAGAAAACCCGGAGCTTTAGCTCTGATGAATGGGCAAAGCTTGAATAGTGGTTTTCCAAGGATTTAATTGCTCCACGGCTGAAGTCGGGATAAACTTCCAGCATCCAGATGTTCTGGCTCTGTTGGAAGCTCATGGTTTCAACCATGAGAGCAGCTCACCCAACCACACTATGCTCAGCCGTGTTAAATTGTAAATTACGATAAACGTGCTGAGAGAACATGAACCGTGAACAGTTAACCTTCCAAAGACCAACCTGCGCCAGAAAAAAATGACTCAAGACTCTTTTTAAGACACAGACAGCTCGAAGCGGGGGGCTACATCCCGGAGGTGATAAAGTATGAGCGGGAGAGCCAACACATCCTCCACGCCCTCTTCAGCCCCCACATATTAGTATGCCGGAGAGTATTTAAAACTTCATCAAAAAACTAGAACAGTAAAGTAGTTCACTTCTCTGCTGACTCTTCTATCCAAGTAGAATTCTTTGGCTGAAGACTGGCCTTTTCAGGCTGGGAGGCCACATCCTGGTGATGCCACATGACAGGAGAGAATGCCAACACATTCTTCCCACTCCTACTTCGGCCTCCCGTAATATTATTGGCTTAAAGAGTATTTAAAACTTTCACAGACAGGGGTCATCTCCTCTCAGAGCGGGGGGAGAAAATCATGATCATCGAAAAGCTAATATATTTTGTATTGTTATATTACAATTGGTGATGCCACATGACAGGAGAGAATGAAGGGGTAGTTGGAAGATGGAGTGAGACCTACGAGAAAGTGATTGAAAGAGAGAAAGAGCTGAGAGAAGAGCTAAAAAGAGTCGAAAAACTCCTTGAGGAGACAAAGAAAGCAGCATACATCGTAGATACCACAAAATTGCAACAAAAGAAGAAAAGCTTTGAAGAAGCCCTGAAAACAACACGAGAAAAGAGACTTAAGTTGGAATGGATGGCTATAAACCACATTAAAAATGGGGACTGGGATCCAAGGGCTCTCGCAGAGTACGAGTTCGTCAGGGATTTGCTCCTCTTGAACAAGATCCGAGAGGAGCAAATTAGAGAAGTTTGCCAGAACTGTAACGAGTGTTCTATTATCAGAGTAAAAACAACTTCCAAGGATCTCCCCTTAGAAGCCGTCGTAGGAACGACTAGGGGGCTCCCGTATCTCCCTCTCTACTCGTTGATTGAGATACGGGAGAACAGGCTAAAAGAGATGGAAGTAAAGGAGAGATTCTTGGGAGCACTCACTGATGTAGAAAAAAAGGAAATCGAGAAGAGGATCAGGGACAAACTAGCGCTCAGTAGGGACGTTCTTAACTGCATTATGGTGGAGAAAAAAGTACCACTAGACGAGAAAATCGTTCTAAGGCATCGAAAGTACGGATGTCACAGAAAACTTCCAAAGTGGCTTCCAATTACAACGAACACAGAGATTGATAGTGATCCCAAAGTACCGGATCACTTCGTTGAGGACGCAATTGCAGACATCGACGATGATGGAAGGTTCCTCAACATCCGCCTAGCTCCAAAGCACGGTTCAGAGGAGGCCTAAGGTTGGGGCCTAAGGTTGGTAGGGGTTTAGGTTGGTGGAGTTTGGTTGGGTAAAAATCCCGGGTTTTTTCCCCTCTTTTTTCCCTTTTTTATTACCTGCAAAGTTCTGAAACAACTTCCAATGCCTACTGACTTCCTACCCGCCCTGAATGGTGAGGGTTCCCTTAGGGCGGATCACGGGTCACATTTTTAAACTATACACTTTCAGTGAGGTGAGCTGTTTGGAGGAGAAACTGCCGGCAGGGCTGATCCTGGAAGAGGGTGAAACAGTACTCTGGCACGGGCGGATGACCTGGAAGGCGAACTGGCTAATGATTGCCATCGGGATTCCAACAATACCAATCCTCATCGGCATCATACTGCTCCTGCTGGTCTACCTGCGCGTTTTGAGCACAGAATATCTGATAACAACAAACCGCGTCTATGTTAAGTACGGGTTAATCTCCAGAAAAGTGCGGGATGTTAGAATAGAGTGGATCACGAGCGCCACAGTCGCCCAGGGGCTCATGGGCAGAATCCTGAATTTCGGAGACTTGCTCTTCGTCACACCAGGCGAGTACCTTGGCAGCGTTGAAATGATTGGCATTCATGATCCTCTAAGAGTGAAAGCCATCGCAGAGGATGCAGTGAGAAAGAAGAAAAAGCCACAATCCTGACTTCACTTTTCCTATTTTTGATTCAGGTTTTTTGATCAAGCTGAACAGTTGAACTTTCAACTTAATCTCGCGGGAGAGAGGTCGGGTTAAATTGTAAAGTTGAAGTGTTAAGTGTGAAGTGCTAAATGTGAAGTGTGAACATCACCTCTTAACGGGGGTCGCCTGGGACAGCAACTCCAAGTACCCGTGAACCTGATCGGCAGGGTCGGAAACTCCTGCAAAGTTTACCACCAGTGAGCCAAAAGCGTGGCCGTATTTGTATGCGAGCTCGGCTGCCAGCTGGTAAGAGGCTCCGAAAGTCCTTCTAAGCACGAAAAGAGCCTTCCTCAGCATTGAGAGTTTCAGGGGTTTCTTCAGGAACTCGTCAATGAACTTCAGGGTTTTTCTGAATATTTCGAGGAGGATTCTCACCGACCTGACAACTTCCTCCGAGAACCGTTTTTCGAGTTCTTCAATTAGTTGCTCTATTATATGTATATAATAGAGCATTGAACTGTACAGACTCTGGACTCCACGTTTCTGTAGCTCGCAACTCAGGAGTGCTCTGTACTTCCGGTAAACATCATGATTTTTACCACTCTTCCTCCATCCTGGCATTAGAGCGTTAATGAGCCCGTCAAGCCTGTTCTTGATGAAGTCGGCAAAGTAAACCCACGGAAGCAGATGCCTCATTTTTCCGAGTACTGGGACGAAGAAGAATTTTCTCTTCCTGTCTCCTACAGCTTTGAGGAGTTTTTCTTTGCACTTGTACTTTTTCGCGATGATGTATATCGTCCTGGAGTACAGGTTCTCGTGTCCGGGGTGGTATTTGAAGAAGTCCCATTCTGAGAGTGTTGTTGCTATATCCTGTAGTCTGGTCTCGTCGAGGTAGTCTGTGAAGACGAAGCCCAGTTCAGCGTAGTGTGTGTAATTGCCTTCGATCCCGCAAATGTAGCGGTAAACGTGTACTGTGAAGTTTTTCTCCTCGCTGTAGTATTCTTCAATGCAGGGCTTGATTCC
>Ga0272449_1003779_pt1 | contig 12766 bp, 12 predicted proteins | sample YNPCB0241_FD_198679 | JGI IMG/M metagenome (GOLD analysis project Ga0272449, IMG submission 198679) | Hot spring sediment microbial communities from Yellowstone National Park, WY, United States - YNP-CB-024-1 | ecosystem: Environmental > Aquatic > Thermal springs > Hot (42-90C) > Sediment...
CCGGGTGCGCTGAATTGAGATTCCCCAACGCAACCGCTGAGTAAAACCGTCGCGCTCAACACCAATAGGATAATAAGAGTGCGCCTTTTCATTGCCAAGCCTCACCGATTTGAGGATTTACACCCTGAGCCGATGCAGTGACGGATGGAGATGTTGCGCGTTGAGCAAGCAGTTCGGCAAATGAAAGCGGGAGAGCCTCATCAGAAAGAGCCGATGCGGTTGGGGGGACGGGTGGGACAGCGCTGATTAGTGTTACCTGATGATCGGTGGCTGCGATCAGGAATTGCTGTTCTCCCACCTGGACGAGGTGAAGCGCTCGGCGTGGACCTAACGAAAGCGTTTCCCGAAGCACGATTTGGCGCGTGGTGGAACGGGGCATCCACCCTTTCCAGCGCTTCAAGGCTTGCAGGCTAAGATAGAGCATCCCTAATGTGAGGGTCAATGCCATTAAGGTGCGGCCAAACAAGTAGGCTGTGCTGTCTTGGGTCGAGAAGTGGTCGTTGCCCAGTACGAGGCCCACGATGAAGATCAACCCTGCTCCCAGCCATGGCCAGGACGACCGCTTTTGAAGTAGAGCCAGCCAGCGGTTGCCGGTTAGAGACCCTCTATTCATGTTTAACCCTCTTTGTCCCGCTTCTGTGAAATCAATTCGCTGATGCGCACGCCGAATTTATCATCCACGACCACAACTTCGCCGCGGGCGAACAGACGATCGTTGACATAGATATCCACCAGATCCCCTGCCAAGCGATCCAATTCAACCACGGAACCGTTTTGCAGGTCTAGAACTTGGCGGAGGGACATTTGTGTGCGACCAAGTTCGACAGTCACCCGTAACAAAATATCATAGAGCATGTCCAAACTGGCTTTGCTCTCAGATGTTCCTATACTTTTAGGCGGAACAGGTGGGGCCGGGGATGTAGGACGCTCGAAGGATGGGGTTGCCTCTTGAGGGCGTTCTTCAGATTTGCGTTCGGGTGTCGGATTGGAAAGGTTTGCTTCCATTTTGGGGTTCCTCTGGCGTAAAAAATTATGGACTTATGCCGGATCATTGATCTTTCCGGTGATTTGCACGGCGAGGTATTTGCCAACTTTACCGATTCGCCCGTAGAACTTATCTTTGTGGGCAATTTGAACCGTCAGGTCTTGGTGGATGCTGGTGTCCAGGACAATCACATCTCCGACTTGGAGATTAAGCACATCGTGCAGGCGCATCTGGCAACTTCCTAACCAAACATTAACGGGCAGGAAAACTTTGTGCAGGTTCTCCAAGGCAATTTGACGGGCGACCGGGTCAATCTGTTTCTCTTTGCGGCCCGAAATCCAGACGTGAGGGTTAAGATCGTTGGCGATCGGTTTGAGGGTGCTGAAGGGTATGTAAATGCTCATGGTGCCGGTGGTATTTTGAATCGTCATCTCGAACGTTAGACACATGACGCGTTCATTGCCCATGAACATTTGCACCCAATGCTGGTTAATGGTGCTATCTTCCAGCGTGGGCTCAATCGAGACCACTTTACTCCAAGCCGCTTTAATGTCATTGAGCATGTTTTCGACCAGGTCACGCAAGAGAGACTGATCAATATCGGTCAGAGGACGATCTTTACGATTTAGATTAGAGAGTTTGCCGCCCAGCAGTTGTTCCAACATGATGCGATCAATGTTAGGGCTAAAGGTAAGCACAATTCGCCCGGGCAAGGGGGCCAGGATGATCATGTGATATAGACTGTTGGGGGGCATGTCTTTGAGGAAATCATGGAATCGCCCCTGTTCGGTGTGCACCATGCGCGGTTTGAGGTTTGTGCGAAGAATGGTCGGTAGTGAGGTCGCTAAGCGCTCGGCCAGATCCTCGTGTACCAGTTCCACCGCCCGCATTTGCTCTTTGGAGAAGCGGTCGGGCGACCAGAAGTTATAGGTGCTGATATTGCGCCCTTTTTCGGTCTTCTCACCACGGGGAGCCGTTGGCGCCTGACCCATTAATTCGGCCAGGTTAATGCTCCCGCCATCACCGGATTTTTCCAGTTCTATGGCTCCGCTGAGCAAGGCGTCAATTTCAGCCTGGGTGAGCATGGTTCAACCCTCACTCAACGACAAATTCGGAAAAATAAACCGCGATGACCTGATGTTCAGGGATGCGGGCATTAATTCCATTCATGATGTCCTGCCGCAGTTGTTCTTTCCCCTCGGCGGTGTAAAGCATGTCAAAGGTCTTGGTTGAGATTAATGTGATGATGACATCGTTGATGAGAGGAAGTTTCTGGTTGATGTCATCTTTCAAACTCTGATTGGGATCAGTGGCCTGGCTTTCCCCTTTGGCCTTGGTGCTTTGGGCTTCAGGAGCCACTTCGGGTCGGAATTCCAGTACAACGTTGATGCGGATGTAGCGTCGGCCAGACGGATCGGCCAGGTTGATAATCTTGGCACCGGTGTCAATCATAACCCCTTGGCCAGGCAGAATCTGGGGGGTTGGTGTGGGTAAGGGGATAGTAGGGGCTTCGCTCGCGATGGGATCTCCGTTGCTGTGGGTTTGACCTGGATAGGTGTAACTTAGATAAAAGGGCTTAGGCAGGTCATCCGGCGCGAAGACAATGTAGGCGACAGCCAGGCTGAGCAGATTTCCTGTCAATAAGGTCAAAATCACGGCAACTTTCAAGACAATGCTCAAAATATTGGTCACCTTGGTCATAGCGACTCCTTAATTACCCAACGATGGACTTATTCCCGATTCGGATCCCAGAAGCGGCGTGATAATGTTTGACTCCACCTTATAGATAATGACGATTTCGGCTCGGCTATTAAGGGCACGATGTTCTGGGGTGTCGTTGGGAAAGATAGGCTGGTATTCGCCGCGTCCGGCAACCGTGATGCGCCGAGGGTCAATTCCAGCGTTGATGAGATAGTTGGCAATCACCATTGCCCGCGCGACCGAGAGTTCCCAGTTGGTCGCATAACGGGGGTCTGTGGGGGGACTGTTATCCGTGTGGCCCACAACGCGAATATTATTGTCAATAGGCTTGAGCATTTGAGAAATAACGTCTAAGACCGGATAGGCGGTCGGTTGAAGTTCTGCGGTGCCGGGGGTAAAGAGCAGTTGCTGGCTGAGTGAGATCAGCACCCCCTCGATATTGTTTTGGACGCTTACCTCGCGTCCCATGTTGTATTGGGCGAGGAGTTGGGTCAATTGTCCGGCTACTTCTTGTGATTCGGGTGGTTTCTTGGGGATGCCGGGAATAATGATAGGATTAGGTGAGCCATCTGTATTAGTACCCCCACCCTGATTGATAGTGGGATCAATAACCCGCACGGCTCCGCCCAGCGAGAACGCAGCGCGTAGACTCTCGGCCAGTTGTTTGTATTTTTCGACGTCAATCTGGCCCATGGAGTACAGGACGACAAACAGCACCATCAGCAGGGTGATAAAATCGGCGTAACTGACCAGCCAGCGTTCGCTGCCGCCATCACCCTCGCCACCGCCATGACTCATGCTTCAGCCCTCGCTTTCTTGGATTCTGAAGATGCCCCAGCGCTCTGGGGCTGTTTTTCTGCGCTTACCGCAAACTTGGGTGGGAGGAAGGCCATGAGTTTTTCACGCACAATGCGCGGGTTTTCGCCGGCTTGAATGGCCAAGATACCCTCCATGATCATATAGCGGTATTGCACTTCTTCTTCGCTGCGTGATTTAAGTTTTGACGCGATTGGCAAATAGATCAGGTTGGCCATCAACAACCCCCATAGGGTGGCCAAGAAGGCCGAGGCAATCGAACGGGCTAACTGATTAGGGTCGTCGAGTTGTTTAAGCACACTGATCAAGCCCATCACCGTACCGATAATGCCGAAGGTGGGGGAGAAGCCACCGGCAGCGGCGAAAAGCCCTGCCCCCCGCCGGTGACGATTTTCCATGTGATGGATACTGCTCTCTAGAATCTCGCGCACCTGATGGGGATCAACACCATCCACTACCATCATGATGCCTTTTTGAAGAAATGGCTCTTTGATCTTCTTGGCTTCATCTTCCAGTGCCAATAATCCCTCGCGCCGTGCCTTATCAGCCATGCGGGTGATCAGTTCAATAACCTCAAGCGGTTCAAAATGGTTTTGGGTAATGGCAAGCATGATGAGTTTAGGCAGTTTGAGTACCTCTTTGAGGGGCGAGGAAATGGTTGTTGCCGCCAATGAGCCCCCGACGATAAGCAGGATCGGAGCAGGGTGGGCAATAAGTTCCACCGGCGAACCGCCATCCAGGATTAGCACTGTGATCAGAATGACCACACCAGCGATAAAGCCTACAATCGTTGCCAGATCCATAAACTATGCTCCTGCGGAAGATGGTTCGTAACGCCCGGTCAGAACGGCGTGCCGATACTCGATCACGCGGCGGGCGACCTCTGCGGGTGATTCACGCACGACAATCTTGGATTCATCCACCAACGTAATCACCGTATCCGGGGTGGCTTCTACACTTTTTATCAATTCTGCATTGAGGTAAAACGAATTGCCTTTGAAATGTGTTAGACAAATCACAGTTAACCTCATTGGGGCTGCCGCTCATATATACCAATGCTCTTTCCCGCGCGCTTTCTTTTTAGCACACCTTGGGTTGAAGAACCGTAAATTGGCCGTGAAGGCGGGGTTAACCTTCCCTAAAAAACGGCTTAAGGTACCGGCATAAGGTGTAAGTTGAATTTTGTAAGGATAGTGTTAATTCCAGAGACACTTAGACGACTTATAATCTGCATCAGGTTAGTGAAAACCCCCCTATGTTGAGAAGCCTGTGGAGGCAATGTGGTGCAAAATTACCGCCTGATTGTGCTTGATGATGATCCTGCCCAGGGGGAGATGGTTAAAGCCTATCTCGAACTGGTCAGCCACTATCAGGTGGATGTTACGACTGACGTTGAGACCTTTTGGGATCATCTCGGTCGCTCGGCTTATGATTTAGTGTTACTCGACTATAAGTTAGAGGAAACCAACGGCTTAGAGGTGCTTTCCCAAATGAAGCGGCGTGGGGTTCGTCTCCCGGTGATTATGATTACCGGTGAGGGGGATGAACGTGTTGCCGTCCGTGCCATTCAAGAGGGCGCCAGTGATTATTTGGTCAAGGGGAGTGATTATTTATCAAGTCTGCCGGGGCTGATTCAGCGTGCGATACGCATGTTTGAATTGCAGACCCTGGCTGAACGCTCAATGGAAGAGGCACGTTATCAGGCGCTCTTACTGGATAATATACGTGATGCGGTCGTGGTGTGGGACTTAGAGGGAAAGATCACCTACTGGAATTTTGCGGCGGAAAAATTATTCGGTTGGAAAGCGGTCGAGCGATTGGGGCAGCCCGCATCCGAGTGTTATTTCAACCTCTTTGATCCCCCGATTCGCATGCCCAGTATCGAGGATACGGCGGGCTTGGAAGTGGAGCGAGCCTGTGTAAATCGTCACGGGCAGCATTTATGGATCAGTTCGCGCATCATGCCATTGCGCCAATATTCACCGGAAGCGCGACTGCTGGGTTTTATGGATGTCTCACGGGATGTAACCCGCCGCCACCAGGAACGCGAGATGTTGCGCCACAGCCAGCATTTTATCGCGCGTATCCTGGATACATCACCTAGCATGCTCTATCTTTATGATTTGAACGAGAATCGCCTTGTCTATGTTAATCATCGCTTGACGGATGTGTTAGGGGTGCCGGCCGGTGCCTGGTTGGGCAAAGAAGGGGATCTCTTTGCAGGTTTGATACACCCGGAGGATGCTGCTCTGTTGCACCAGTTCCGAGAGACCCTCATGCAGGCACGTGATGGTGAGGTGTTAGAAGCAGAGTTCCGGGTGCGGGATAGTCGTAAAAATTGGCGGTGGGTTTACACGCGTGAGACCATTTTTCAGCGTGATGCAGTGGGGAAACCGGTTCAGATTCTTGGTGCTGCGCAGGATATTTCTGCCCGCCGGCAGGTGGAGGAAGACCTTAAGCGACGTATCAAAAGTGAGCGTTTGCTGGCGGATATTTCATCGCGCCTGGTTCATATCAACCAGATTGATCTGAAAAGCGAGATTGGTGAAAGTTTACGCTTATTAGGCGAAACAATCTGTGCAGATCGTGTGTTTATTTACGTCCTTCTGGCCGGAGAAGAACACCTTACGCTATATGCTTTTTGGGAAGGCCAAGCGGTCCTGCGGTGGGCTTCTTATCGCTTAAACCCTCAGGTCGCATTAGGGGATATCTCAGCCCTGTGGAAGGTGTTAAGAACAGGGCGAAATTTGAGTTGGACGGCACTGGATGATGAGAACAAAGTACTACGGCAGGACTATCTGAACCTGCAGCCCGGCGGGGCTAAAGTTGTCCTACTCCTGCCGCTTATGCACAATCAGCGAATGTATGGGGTGTTGGGGTGTGAAAGACTTTCGGATGTAACCGTATCCTTCGATGATTATTTGCCCGTAATGCGAGAGGTAGGACGCACACTCACCAACGCCATGGTGCAAGCCGACTTTAATCGTGCTTTGAGCGAAAGTGAAGCCCGCTATCGTGCTATTGTGGAGGATCACCAAACCGAGTTGATTTGCCGTTTCAATCCTCAGGGAATGTTGACCTTTGTCAACGAAACGTTTTGTCGTTATCTTGGCCGTGAACGGGATGAATTATCGGGCGAGTCTATTTTCAATCTGGTGCATCCTACTGATCAAGGCGTTTTAGAAGCAGGCATTGCCAAATTATCCTCGACAAATCCAGTGAGCACCTACGAAACCCGCTTGCTGGAGACACACGGGCGCGAAATATGGATTGAATGGACTAGTCGAGCCATTTTTGATCCCGAGCAGAGGCTCGTCCTTGAGATCCAATCCATTGGGCGCGACATCACAGAGCGGAAACGATTGGAAGCGCAGATAGAATCGGCGCGGGTGCAATTAGCCGAAGCCAATCGTCTGGCTTCTATTGGGTTGTTGGCCGCCAGCGTGGCACATCTGATCAATAATCCTCTAACCGCCATTATTGCAGAAGCCCAACTGCTGATGCACCGATTTGGCAACCAGCCACCGATTCGGGAATCGGCGGAGGCTATTGAAAAGGCCGGTTGGCGGGCACAGCAGGTTGTGCAAAAGTTACTCGGTTTTTCCACTCGGGCTTCTGAACCCCATACCCTGGTGGACATCAATCAGACGATTTATCAGGCGTTGGACCTGCTGAGCGATCCCTTAAGTGAGATGGCACTACGTCCTGCGCTACTACTACAACAAGAACCACCCCCCAAGGTGTGGGGTAATGCTGGCCAATTGGTTGATCTGTGGCTTAATTTGCTTCTGCTAGCGCTGGATGGTATTGCTTTGGGTAAACCCAAACATCCATATCTTGCTTTGATGACGCGGTATGAGGATGGTCAGGTCATTGTCGAGGTGACGGACAATGGTCAGGTTATTCCAGAAGATGAGTTAGCCACAATATTTGAGCCGCGGGTTGTTTCTTCCAGCGAGGGACGTGGAACAGGGATCGAGTTAACCCTATGTCGTGAACTGGTGCGTCAAAATCAGGGGGTGATCGAGGTGAACAGTCATTTCGATCAAACCTGCTTTCGAGTGAGTTTTCCCGGTGTGAGTCCAAATTAATTTTGTGAGGTGAGAGGGGTATGGAACCAGCCAACATTTTAGTAATTGAAGATGATGCCATTGTAGCCCGTACAATTGAACGTTGCTTGCGCGGTGAGGAATTCCGTGTGACCGTGGCAAACAGCGGTATAGAAGGGCTGAAAGCGGCGCGGCGGCATGTGCCCGACCTGGTTATCTTGGATGTGATTATGCCGGGCATGGACGGCTATGCTGTTTGTAAAGAGATGCGTAACGATCCCCTATTGGCCGATGTGCCGATCCTTTTTCTTACCGCTAAGGTAAAGGATGAGGATCGCATTGCCGGTTTTCGCGCCGGAGCAGATGATTATTTGGGTAAACCCTTTAACCTGGATGAACTGATCTTGCGCGTGCGGGCAATCCTTAAGCGCACCCGCTTTCGTGCTAAAAGTGGTGATGAGGCCCCTGGACGTTCGTTTCCCTTAGGCCAACTGATACCGGGCATTTTCCAAAGCAAGCGCAGTGAAGAGAAAACAACCGAGTCATCGCGACTGATTTCGCTGCGCGGGTATACGTTAGATACCCAAACCTTTGAGGTAGTTACACCTCATGCCGGTCGCATTCGACTAACGCCAGTGCAGTATGACCTGCTCTATCATTTGATGACCCATCCGGGTGAGATCTTCTCGCCCCAGCGTTTGCTAGATGAGGTGTGGGACTATCCTTCAGATGCGGGGAGTCCTGATTTAGTGCGCGTGCACATCAAGAACCTGCGCGAGCGGATCGAGCGAGATCCCAAGAATCCAACTTTTATTGAGACCGTTCCGGGTTACGGTTATACCATTCGCAAAGAAGAGACTATCTAAGCCTATGGATGCCCGATATTCTCTGTCCCCATCCCGGCTATTAATTGGGCTTGATATGGCCGAGCAACTTAACGATTTGCTTTGGATGCATGCGAACCTGGCCGAAGCATTGCGGGGGGCGCTTGAATTTTTGTGTTCTGCGATGGGCTTTAAAGGGGGAGAAATTTTTGTCCAAAATCGCCATGAAGACCGCTGTTATCTTCATTTGGCTCTGGATTCCCCGCATTCTTGGTCTCAACCCTCGTTGCGCGAGCAATTAAATGCTCTTGTGCGGCAAATCCTTGATGAGGAACGTATCATTACCGGGCGAATGGATTTAGAGATAGGAGTTGCTTTGCCGTTGATGTCACCTATGGGTGTTCAGGGGGCGCTGGTGTTGGCGGGAAAACCGTCAACAGAAATTGGAGATGGTGTTCTACCCTGGCTGGGGCGAAACCTTGGGCGGCGCATTGCCGTTGAGCGCACATGGACCGGCCTGTCCGGGGGGCGGCGAGGATTGCAAAAAGCGTTGACCGCGATCAATGCGGCCCATTCGGCGTTTCACGATTTGGAAACCGTAGAAACTCTGCTCGCTCAAGCCGTGAGTGAATTATTAGGTGCGCAACAGGTGATCCTTTATGTGTTCGAGGATACAAGTAGCGATTTGGTTTTGCGTAAAACGATGGGGCGTTTGGGGGAATGGCGCTCGGTGACGTCCTTGCGTCTTGAACGAGGTTTGGCGGCTGAAAGTGCACGGCTCAAAATTCCCTTTTTTGTACCGCGCGTCTCCGAAGATACACGTTATGATCCCCAGTGTGATGGGGGGCTAAACGGTGGGGACATGGCTATGATTGTTTTTCCGGCCATCGCCGATCAACGTGTTCAAGGTCTTATTGCCGTTACCCATTCGCCAGGGCGGATGATTTCAGATGAAGAGAAGCGGTGGTTAAGCGTGTTGGCCGGGGCGTGGGCATATGCGATTCATAATACCCGTTTGATCAATTCTCTACGGGTGATCAATGCTAACTTGGAAGTTAGCCGTTGGCAGTTGATCAATTCCCGCAATACATTACGTGCTTTGTTCGACAGCCTGCCCAACAGTATCTACATTGTAGATCGCCAATATACTCTGATGGCCGTAAACAAGAGCCGCGTTTCACGTCTTGGTGTGCACCCCAGCCAGGTGGTGGGTAAAGCCTGTTTTGTAGCGCTTTTTGGACGGTCGCAGCCCTGTGCGGGGTGTAAAGTGATGGATACATTTTTGAGCGCTCAGTCCCAGATTCGTTCATTGAGTGAGCAGACCGATAATGGTTCATTACGCGAATGGGAGATCACCACATACCCCATTCAAGGGGAGGATGGGCAAACGTTGCAGGTCATTGTGTACGAGAACGATGTGACTGAGCGCCGCCGCATGGAATCACGGGTTATTCAGTCCGAAAAGCTGGCTGCGGTTGGACAGTTGGCAGCCGGGGTGGCACACGAAATTAATAATCCTCTAGCGGCCATTCTGGCCAATGCCCAACTATTGCGGCGCGATTTACACAGTGAGGATGAGGGTATTGAGGAATCCTTAAGATTGATCGAGATTGCTTCAACACGTGCGGTGAGGGTGGTGCAGAACCTGTTGTCATTTGCACGCAAAGATAACGGTGAACTGGCGTGGATTTCAATCAACCAGTCCTTGGAAAAGGCGCTGGCGTTACTTAATCACGAGATTGTCTCGCGCGGCGTACAGGTCGAAACAAACCTGGCGGAAGACTTGCCCGAGATTTTCGGCAGTCCGGAGAACCTGGAAAGCGTATGGGTCAATCTTCTTCTTAACGCCATGGATGCTATGCCTCAGGGAGAGGGACGATTGATGATTCGTTCCTGGCTAGGTGACGAAACCCTCTACGTGGGCATCCGCGATAACGGACATGGTATAAGCCCCGAGCATCTGCCTCATATTTTCGAGCCTTTCTTTACAACTAAAGGCCCGGGCAAAGGTACTGGGTTGGGGTTATCGCTGTGTTATCAAATTGTGCGTCAGCATGGGGGGAACATTCAGGTTGAAAGTCAACCAGGGGAGGGGACCGAGTTTATCGTCAGCCTGCCGCTAAAACTTGCGGGTTGATTTAAGGCGAAAGCGCCAGTCGAAAGCCCAGGGCCGGGGAAGTGTAAGTGGCAATAACCCCTTCACGCACGGTGCACCGAGCCAATTTCCGGCTGTAATACCAAGAGCCACCGCGGACTACATATTTTTCATTATCATTTGGAATCTCGCGCCCATCGGTGGCCGAGTAAGGATAAGGCCGGAAGAGACTGCTGGTCCATTCCCAAACATTCCCCACCATATCGGCGACTCCATAAGGGCTATCACCGGAAGGCGAATAACTTCCGACCGGGGTGGTAGAAAATTTGCCCCCTTCCTTAGTGTTGCACCGCCAGAGGCCGAACTCATCGCCCCACGGATAGATACGAGCGTCCAAATCACCACGCGCGGCTTTCTCCCATTCGGCTTCGGTTGGCAGGCGATACTTCATCCCGGTCTGCTGGTTCAACCATTCAATATATGCCAGCACATCATGGCGCGAAACACCCGTAACCGGATGATCATCTGTACCGTCAGGGTAATAGAAGCCATTCCAGGTGCGGGGCATACGATACCCGGTTTGCCAGACAAAGGCAAAATAGTCGGCGTTGGTGACCGGATATTGCGCAATGTAAAACTCCGGCACATAAACGATGTGTTGGGGTTGTTCCACCATAAATAGATCGTTGTCGTACCACTCTTGCCATTCCTCGGCCCAGTCTTCACTGCGTAAGAGGAATAGGACCTGCTCATCGCTCAACCCCATGGTAAAGGGACCTTCCGGGATCCGAATCATGCGAAAGTTACGGATCTGATAACTTTTGCTTCGCGTCAAAAAGGACGTGCGGGCATTTTTGGGCATCGCTAAACCTGTGGATGGAGATTAGAATAGCGGATTTGCGCATAGATTTTCAAAATCGAGCCGATATTTTCCTGAACGCTCTGACCCAAAGCAAACAAGTAGGGTTCCTGCTCGGCGCGTTCTTTATAAAGATCCAAGTGATCAATTATCTCTATTAGGGCTTCTTCCCAGGCAAAGGGGTCATTGCGCACCAGGATTCCAAAGTCTTTAAGATCCTCATAGGGGGCGCCTTGGCTGGCAACCCAGGGAATTTTCATAATCATATACTCTAGTCCTTTGATCCATGAACGGCGCTGATCATAAGCCCCGTGTAGGGGAGCAATCCCGATGTCGAAGGTGGCTAAGTATTGCGGCCAATTTTCCGGTGCTGTCCAAGGTTGAAAAAGTTTTTGCGAATCGGGAACATTGATGGCACGGAATACACGTTCGTCTCCACAGATGAGAACCTGTACCTGTGGGCGGCGAATGCAAACCCGCCGTAAAGCCTTGATCACTCCGCTTTCGGTGAAGGATTGAAGATGCGACAGACTACCTCCCCAACCGATGATGATCCGTTCGTGTGGAAGAGGTTTGATGTTTAAGTAGCGGGGTAGGTCGAGGTAATTAGGCAAGTAATGTACTGTAGCATGGGCGTGCCAATCCGCGGCTAATAAACGGGAAGGGGTTGTTGCGGCATGGGCAAGTTGTAAGCCCCATTGAAATTGCGTCAAGGGCGGAGGCTGAATCACAGTTGACGTTAGTTTGCCATCTGGTCCTTTTTGAACAAGACGGCCTTCTATCCAGAAGGTGTAATTCTTAGCCTGGAGTGGCATGAGGTGGTACGCATCGTCAAAATCGAGGATTATGGTTTTATCCCGGGCTTTCCAGTATTGCATAGCCTGTAAGACCGGCCCGAAGGCATTCCGTTGGATGACGATAATGTCGGCCTCAGAGCAAGCCGTCACGGCCTCTGGGGCGTGATAGGCAAAATGGTCAATGCGAATAAGCGTGGCTTGGTGCTGTCCGGTGGCTTGAATGGCGCGGGCGGGGATAGCACAGCGCCACTCTGCGGAATTCCATTCCTCAATGGAGTCGGACACGACATAAACAATGTTCATGCTTGCCTTGGAGAAATAAGATTGACCGGGGAGGGTATAGCGGCTTCAGCAGAGATGGGAGCGGAATGTAACTTCTTCAACAGTGCCTTCCACAAAGTAGCGAGGTGACGGCTCTCGCGCAAAGCGGCTTGGGCGTTTCCAGCCCGACCTAATTGTCGGCGCACGTCGGCATCCACGATTAACTGCCGCAAGTAAGTGTGCCACTCTTCCGGAGTGGACGCGATAAATCCACCCGCACCCCATTCTCGGAATGCAGGTAAAGGTGAGGCTACCCATGGAATGCCTTTGACGCCGGCGAGTATCAATAAGCGCTCTGAAAGGGATTGGTTAAAGGGGA
>Ga0272449_1003781_pt1 | contig 12762 bp, 6 predicted proteins | sample YNPCB0241_FD_198679 | JGI IMG/M metagenome (GOLD analysis project Ga0272449, IMG submission 198679) | Hot spring sediment microbial communities from Yellowstone National Park, WY, United States - YNP-CB-024-1 | ecosystem: Environmental > Aquatic > Thermal springs > Hot (42-90C) > Sediment...
TCACTTCCCTACCCAGCATCTGAGTCAAGCGCCCTTCCAGTTGGCTCAAAAACTTAGGGTCGCAAGGCAGGAAGGGATTGCCCAGCGCCCGGCACATGTTCCACCAATTTGGACCATCAACAATTAGAACATCCAGGACATCACTCATGTAAATCCCTCCTTTGGGATTGTCTTAAGCAGCTGTCGACGGCGGGAGCGGTTATGGCGGAGCGACGGGGATTCGAACCCCGGAGAAACCCCTTCGGGCTCTAACCGGTTTCAAGCCGGGTCTCTTCGTCCACTCGGGCGTCGCTCCACTCGCGTGGCGATGATTGCCCCTTCTGGCAGCGGGGCGGAGAAACCTTTGTTTTTTCATCAACGATCAAGGCATCAGATATGCAGATCCCCCTTCTGGATCGCCTTGAGTAACTTAGGGATTCTTTGAGGGGATTGTTCCAGGCGTCGCTGAATCCACTCTTCCCAAGACAGGTGTGTCCGACCCTGCTGCCGAAGTGACTGCCATTTTTGATACAACCGTTGTGTCTGTCTTGCTTCCCTCATTTCTTTCCTCTCGAGTTCCTCCTCCACAGGTCGGCGGACATTGCTTCTCAAAGGTCCCATGTCATTACCGATGACCCGTTTTGTGGGGGACGCATTTGAGGTTGCTCTTTCGTTTTCGGGTGCTTTATTGTTGGCGGGTGCTATAAACCTGCATCCACATTCGGGGCAGTGCCAGACAATGTAGAGGCTGTTGAACGCGAAGAAAGTCTTGCTGACCTCCAGTTGCCGCTGGCACTTCTCACAAATTGCTTCTACCTCACCATTTGTATTTGTAGAGGCTGATGCTTTTATAAGGGCCGTTGTCATATAGCAATCCCTCCTTCACCGAATGGAAGGATAGTTACAAATCCCCCATGCATAGAACCAACCCTATTACGCTAAAATCAGGGCTGGGGAATTACTGAAGGGAAACCTTTTGCCTTCCCGATTCAGTATGTAAGGACTCTTACGAATCTACTCGCACGTGTCTGCTCTTAAGGGGTTCTCGTTACTGATGGGGTTACTAACGCCCGTTATTGGCGGAGGAATGTATCGCCATTTTGTCGGAATTCGAGAGGGTAACTTGATCTGAATGCTCCTCTTCCTTAATGAAACCTGGCACTGCTGAGGCAGGGACAAACTCGTTGCTATCAATAATTAAATTGGCACTCGTGCAACCCTCGACACCAATGACTATGACCCACTTACCTGAATAGTTCAGTCGTCTGACAAGTGGAGCGAAATCCCCGTCACCGCTTACAAGGATAATCACATCAAGGTAAGGAGCTTCCCTGCTGAGATCGTAGGCGATAACAGTATCCAAGTTGCCATGGTTCTTTCCAGCATACGATTTGACAAGTGGCTCGCGGACAACTTGGTATCCTGAGCGTCTCATCGCTAAGAAAAATGAATTTTCCTTATTTTGTTCGGGATCGTATGAGGCATATATCCTGGCCACTCTGACTTGCCCTTGGCTTTGGGCAAACTTCAAGAGCGCTTCGTAGTCCGTTTGGAATTGCTCGCCCAATGACTGCCGTACCGAAAGGAAGATGTTTGACAAGTCCACGAATAATCCTACTCTCCGCCTGCGTCCTCGCTTTCGGGGAGGAAAAGAGAGACTTGCCAATGGACTTACATGCATCAAGTTGCCGTCCATTACTTAATGCACCTCCTTAGTTTTTTGTGGGGGGACACCTACCTCATAAGAATCAGTAAGGACAATTACACAAAAGGATGTCAGGGGAGTCAGTCAGAATAGGCATCTAATACTAAGGTGGAGCATAATGAGGAATTAAAAAGCAGAGGCTTTGCCTGTGTAACCAGATCCCTTGCTGACACTAACTACCATTTGAGAGGAGGTTAATCCTCCTGCTTGAAAAAGTAGGAAAAGCGAAAACATTTGTCAAAGAAACTAAGTTTGATGTAGCGATGCTGGCATATGGTGGAAACTAAGTTTCGGTAGGTTTTTAGAGTTTTTTGGTATTCTTTGGGTTTTGGGGATTTCTTGGTCTGCTTTTTCCACCAATACCATGCGAATGCTATCTCCGTCCAAGATTTATCTTTTACTTTCTTCCTTAAACTCTGCTCCGCCTCCTCCCAATTGCCTGCCTCAAAGAATTTACGGATTTTTTTTATCAGCAGTTCTGTGAAGGATTTAAGGGTATCCTCCCAGAGTTTTTTATAGCCCTTTGGATCCGCAAGGGTAGGATAATAATCAGGGATGACAATTTCAAAACACCACTTCTCCCCATTCCATTGCCGATTAACAATGACATCTGGTTGGATTGGTTCGTCCGAGACCCAAGGCTCGTGGGCATAGTTAAAGCGATACTCTGCCAACAACTTAAGTAAGTGTTCTCTAAACGCTTTATCAGCAACTGTCCAGGCTATTTCCAAAGCCTGTTGGGTATCTGAACAATTAAGGATTTTCTTGATAAGTTCCCGCTTCTCTGAAGGAGCTGTTGTGGTCAGATCAAGACGACGCCGTAGGAACTCCCTTATGGCAAGCGCTTCACTATCCTCACACCAAGGGCTCCATTCTTCGTCCCATTGGTCAATGGGATATTCACTATCCTCGTTCTCTCCTTCTGGTGAAATGTCCGGCTCAGTGGGATGACTCTCTTCCTCGTCTGTTTCTATTTCCTTCCCCGAATCCAAGAACCATATTATCCCCTCGCGTAGTAATCTATCCAGCGTTACAGCTTTGTGCTGACGCACTTCCTCAGTTATAGTTACTTGTTCCCTACTGCGCTCTTCTCTTCCTATACCTTTCCGCATGACTTATCACCTCCGGCGCTTTAAGTTCGTGAAAGCGGTATAATGCAACTAAGAGGCGTCCGATCGGGTCCCTCAGCATGTCGGATTCATTGCTAAGGCTAGCAGAGCGTAATGCCTGACGGGGCTGGCCAAAAGCCAATCTTGATAGCCAGCCCCGAGCCTGTATGGCGTGACTTAGAGCGTTCCCTGTTTCTTCAAGTGCCTTTTCGTCATCACCTTCAGGCTCACCTGATGGCGCTGTCCTTTGAACTTTTTGTGCTTCTTTTAGCGCACGCAGCACAACTTCAAAATGTTTCGCATTCACCTCGGGCATCAATTCACATAGGCGTTGAAGCAACTTAACAATGTTTTTGTCAGCCTCTGATGACGCTGTCGCTTTTTCTTTTTGTGCCTTCTCAATGCATGGTCGTTCAAGGATCGCTAAGAACTCTTCGACAGGACTCCCACGCCCCCTGTGGACTGTGGCAAGAGAAAGTTGCGTGAGCCTTTCACCAATGGATTGGCTGGCAATAAGTCCAACGGGCTCACCAATCTCTACAGGTTCACGCTTTGAAAGATCCCACCCATAGCAATGTTGGCACACCCCTTGCTCCGCTCGGCAATAGAGGGGCGAGCGCACCTCAATAAATTGCCAATCCTTCTCAAGAAGTTCCTCAATTCGCTGTTCCGTGAGCAATTCCTCCTTACCATCTATTTTGCACCATCGTCCGATGAGGTCCTTCCCTCGCCTCTGTTTAACAAATTCCTTAGGCAGGATTAGGTATTGAACTTTTCCGTCTTTTGAGCAATCATCACAAACTGTGTAAAGATGTTGGGTCGCAAAGATCAACTTCCGCATTGTCCAGCCTGCCTTTGGCGTGATCAACTGCTTGTCCACTTGCGTCTTCCGAGATTCGTATGCTAAGTAGTAGTATTCACCTAAACTCAGTCCATTCATGAGGTTGCTTTTGAAATTTTTCTTCTTCCTACCCCGTATGCGTTCAATTTCTTTAATTTCTCCCACCATCATTTTCATCTGCCTCTTGTTACCTCGCGCCCCTGAGTGGAAAATCCATGCTGCTGAATTATCCTTAAATTCGTCGGGCAAGTCACTTTTATCTGACAAATGGAGAATTTTTGGAGATAGATCGAAGAGGGAGTAAGTGCACCCATGCTGAGTAAGTTTTTCAAATGCCACTTTCTTTAGATTATTGAGAAATTGGGCAAGTTGGCCAGATCCTGTTTTTTTCACAACCAGGTTGCAAAGGTCACTCAATCTTATAGGTTTTTGAACTCCGTCACCAAACAATTCCCTCAATTTTTTCTGATCCTCACCTGAGTTTGATAGAGACAGCAGATAGATACCGAGAGCAATATCTTGATGAAGGCTCACAATAGGGTCACCATTGGCTGGGGAGAAAATATGATGAGAGGGCTTCATCCTTTGCATTTCCTTTTGGGAAGATTCTGTCATTGGCACAAAAACTGCCATCTGGTCACCATCAAAGTCAGCGCCAAAAGGCACCGTTACCAAAGGGTTAATGCAAATGACATTCTCATAGCCAGGCAATCGGTGCAAAGATGGCTTGAACGCCATGATTCCCATTCGGTGTAGTGTTGGATTCCGGTTCAACAATACTAGATGTTGGCTTAATTTGTTTTGTAGAAAATCTTCTAATTTTTGTTTCAATTTGTCATCGTAAGAGCAGGTGTAAAGACGATATAGTGTATCTATATCAATACCACACCTGTCACGCCTGACACTCTCGACTACACACCTTCGGAAGACAGGGTCAAATAAGACCTCTGCCATGTGTTGTGGTAATGAACACTCGTCCAAACCAAGTTCAGGATCAACAACGATGACTGCCCGAGCAGAGTAATCGCACCGCTTGCCAAGCATCACATGCCGGGCTAATCCCATCTTGCCTTCCCAGAGTTCTAACAACCCTTTTTGACGCATCACATAACCCCAACGCCTCTTATAAACACCGTTAAAGAGCCGATCCACTGCTCGGACAAGGTATTTCCAACGGCTTGTTTTATTGGCGTTTTCAAATATCTCCTGATATGCTTCGGAGAGATAAGCCTCTATCACCTTCCCATCCCTTGTCTTGTAGCGGGGTCTATACTGAGGCGGGAGCACAGGAAGGTAATGGATAAGAAGAGGCTTTAAAGTTTCCGTTTGGTAAGCTTTTTGGAACTTCTTGACCTGTTGAGCTAACCATGCCCAATGTGAATTACTTTCAAGTTGCTTAATAAGTTCACTAAGTTGAATATTATTAACAAAATCTTGCATTTTGTCTGGATTATCAAATATCTCTTTAACAGTTTTTTGATCAAATCTGTAATCTTCTCTAAAAATTTGTTCCATTATCTTTTGGGATTGTTTCGTCAAGAAGCGGACGATGCTTCTTATAAAGGGTTTAAACAAGGGGTTGAGCACTGGAGTGTTGTTAAGGTTAATATAGCGCATGTTAACTCCAGAAGATGTTTTGAAGGCATCCTCTCGGGACAGTTGCTCTGCTTTCTCAATCCCTTTCCCCCACTCTTGAATTTCACTTTGGGTGGCAATTCTTAACACAACTTGATCAAACTTCTTAAGATTGCCTGCCAGCAAGTCTTTAGTGACATCCTGCTTATTCTTCAGAAAACGCACATCAAGACCCAGAGCCCTTATGAAAAACGTGAAAAGGCGAAATGATTGGGGCATAGAAATTAATCGCCAAAATGAATCTCCCAATTCTGTCAAGGGCTCGTCTTGGATTCGTGTTCGTCCACTTTGATCGTCCGAGTGGGGACCGAGTAGCTCTGCAATCACACTATAGGCATTGTGAGCAAGAAGCGCCCACACTTCCATCTCGCCCAATCGCTGCCCTCCTCGCAACCTACGCCCCCGCAAGGGCTGGGCTGTAATCCGTGAATAGCCGCCAGTCCCACGCACATTCAATTTATCCTCCGCATTGTGGTCTAATTTCATCAAGTAAACATAACCGACTGTGATAGGGGTTTTAATCTCCACTGGTTCATCTTCTCCTTCTTGCACATAATACAAAATTTGCTTACCAAGGCATTTAAGATCATTTTGTGCAACTTCTTGCAATTTTTTGCTCAAATATTTTATATCTACTTGATGAGATAGAGGAAAAACTTCTCCCTTTGCATTTCCATGCTTGCGGATGACCCAACCTAAACATGCTTCATATAATTGTCCCAAGTTTTGCCGTGAGGGAATACTTAGTGGATTGATAAGAACATCAACATGGGTATGATTCTCTTTAATCGGGCATTTCTCACTATTGCACTGTCCCTTTTCATCATAAAAGAAGGGCATTAAATGTGAAGGCAAGATGCGGGTAACTACACCCTTGTTACCGTGACGTCCCGAAAGTTTGTCACCCACCTGCAAAGGTTTCTCGGAACGTACAGTAATGCGAAAGACCATGCGCACACCGTCAGGTAATTCTTCGCTTTTATCATATACATTAGTTTCTATGACCTCACCATAGATTCCTAAGGGAAGACGGGCATCTAACTTAGGAATGCGATATTCTGGTGGAAGCCCAAAGCGATTAGTTTTTTTATTTCTTTTAACTCTATAAACAACCCAAATAAGTGGATATTCACTTCTAATCTTATCACCTTTAGATACTACAAGTTCATACTCTAATCGGCGTTTATCATATTCGCGTTTAATTGTCACATTTAACCAATTAGTTTTAATGTCTATACTTTTAGCATCATTTAACTCACGGTTCAAAGAGTTTTTAAGGGTTCTTTTTTGTTCATCTAAAAGTTTATCTAACGAGTCTACATATGAATCTATCCAAGACAAAAGTCGCTCTCTCAACCAATCGGGACTCACGCCTCGTTTACATCCAATTTTAATACTCTTACGCAAATTTTGTCTTAAAGTTTCGTAAATTTTATTTTCAGATATTTCCTCTTTAAAGATTATTTTAAGCTTAGTTAATAAATCAGTGGAAGTGATATTAATAGACTGATTACGCTTTTTGGGGACTTTCTTGACAAGATTCTTGATTGTTTTTAATTGTTCTCTTAAGACATTAATGGCTTCCAAGGAAAGCAAACTACGAAGAGAACGCATCATATCTTCAAGTATTACTTGAATTCTATCAAGCGATTCTATGTCATTTAGAGAAAAATCATCGGGATATTGAGAAAGGATTGCTTTTAGTTCATTTAGAAGATTAGACTTTATTAGTTCTTGTGCAGCCTTACTAATATAGTCTTGTATATCTTTTAGACACTGCATTTTAACTGCCATGGATATATGTTCACGAACAATATTATGCAATTTTTTAAGATCTGCTCTGAATTCGGCTTCTGAAAGGATGTAAGCATACTCATACATGTGAACGGAAGTCATTGCTTGTGCAAATTGGTCCGAAACGACGATGCCGTCCTCAAAGTTCCAACCAAACCAAGGCATAAAGGCAACCAAAGCGTTCTTTCCGAGAGCGAGGCAGTCGTTTTTTATCATTGAGGGTTGCATAGACACCCAATCTCGTGTTAACTCGGAGCAAACAATCTTTTCCCATCCTGTCTTGACGAGAGGTTCCTCAAGTTGCTTAAGAGGCAGGGCTTGACGCATTGCACTGCATGCCATCATCGCACGATTGGGTTCAGTATAACGAATAAAGGGAATGAGATTCGCAGACAGACTAAAAACCTGTTCAGGGTAAAGGTCAATATAACTTACTTCGGTTGCTTCCACTTCTACCAATTCCTCAGGTCCTTTCCGTGCCAATACCTTTTCACTCCTTAATCTTCCATTGCTATCTACTTGATCACCATAAGCAATGTAGAAAGGTTCTTCTTCAGAGGCAGTTAAAAATACAACAGGTGAGTCCAATACTTTTCCATTCTTTACCTCCCGATAAGGAGCACAAATTCGCCCCAGGCGGTCCACCCATGCATAGGTAGCGAGTGAGAGCAGTAAGCCAATGTTTTTGTTGGTCGGAGTATCAACTGGGCAGAGCCTTCCATAGTAAGACCAATGCATATCCCGGTAATGGGGATTGTAAAAATCATCGCTATCTTTCCGCACCCCTCCAGGTGCCCTTTTCGTGATTCGCCTTCTCTCCACCACAGCCTCAAGGATGTTATTCGGCTTAAGGTAGCGCCTAGCGGGGTGTCTTGTAAATAGAGGCATTAAGTTGAAAACGAGGTTTTTGTTGATTTTAGAGGCAATATCTTCAAATGACAAGTCACGGCTTTCCCCAAAACTTTTAGAGAGTCTCTCAAAAATGGCATTAATTTGTTCCTCTAACAAAAGGTAAAGTAAATCTCCGACTCGCACTACGACATGATTGTCTATATGGTCTAAATCGTCCAGAGGCAATTTGGCTTTGTTGAGGACTTGTAAGTAATATTTCAAAATTCCTTTCATATCTTCAAGAGTGAGTTTAGTTTCTAAATCTTTTTTTAAGTAGTCTTCTTCATTATATGAAATATTCGGAATCTCATTCGTAGAATAGCCAAAATTCTCAAGGCGCTTTAACCTCCGATTCACTTGCCACCTCCCGATACGCCCTATGATCGTGCGGGTAAATAACTCCGTGCAAATTTTATTTACTTTTCCGTCTTCTGACAATGCTTCTGGTAATTCCCTGTTATTTTCGCCCAGTAGAAACTTGTAGACCTTGTTAATAGCCTGTCTTCTTTGCTGTTTCCGTTGCTCATCTTCCTGCCCTGAGTTTTGGGTGGAAGGGACCCCTTGGAGATCTAGCCCAAGAGCATCCAGAAACTCTTGAAGTGACAGGCTTAGGATTTTCCGTGTCCCTGATCGGCGAATCTCAACTCTTACCCTTTCTTCAATTTTGCATCCTTTCTTCGGACGGTGGTGGAAATAAAAAGCATATCCTGATTGAACCCGCACATAGCAAACAGTGGAATTTCCTTCTTTGACGACAAAGAAACCCGGTGAAGGAAGGAGTTGCATAGTGATATAAACATCTTTGCCATTGATGATAAAGGATTCGTTTGAAGTCATTCGGGGCAGCCCACCAACGAAAATGCCATTAAGTTGCTGTTCGTAACTTTTCTCGTCCTGGACAATTCTGTATCTTAAGTTCACCTCGTCGCAATAAGTAAGCATCCTTTGGCGGCAAAAGTTTTCATCATAAGTCTGTTGAGTCTCGTCACAGTGACGTTCTTGCCGAGTTTTCACAAACTCTACACATACGAACTTTGTCCTAAAGTTAGAGGGAAGCACTTTAGATATACACTCAAAAAAAGACTTAAAGAGGTATGGCATACCTTCATTCTTAAACCAGTCAAAAGATTCTTGATGAGGCTTTTGTATTTGAATGTTTGATTGCCTATCCATCTCCCCTCACTCCTCTTCGGGTGTTTCTGTCAGAAATTTGCGGGCTTCTTCGGTTAACTCCAAGACATGCCCTTGAGAAGCACGCACACATTCTCGGATTATGTTCTCCAATTTGCGGACATTGCTGTTCTTCCAAATAGGACGCTTGAAAAGATCTCTGTCCGCAGGCAACACTACCATTACATGCCTTCCAAACTGTTGGTTAGCCTGGGTTATAAAGTGATCGATAAGAAGGTCTATGTCCTCAGGGCATTCTTTAAGCCTTTCATTAAGAGATGGCACACGAATGATGATTGATTCAAGCCGATTTAGTAAGTCTAAACGGAACCTACCTTCTTTAAGAATTTCGTCACGAGATTTATTGGTTGCGCAAATTAACCGAATATCTGCTGGGTATGGGTTACCTGCTAAATCTATCGCATACCTCTCCTCAACTACTCGAAGCAACATCGCCTGAACCCATAAAGGCATGTCAGCAAACTCATCCATAAAGAGCGTCCCCGGCTCACCCCAATTACGGATTCTTGATCTGCCCCGCCGATCAGGTGGTTCATAATCCAAATTGCTTGCTTCTTGAAAAATTCCCACAATGGCAGGGTCACCCATATTAGGGCAGTTCCAGGGAGAACCAAACAACTGTGCCTGAACAAGTCCACGGTCCTCGCCAATGACAGCCATGTTGTGCATCACGAGAGGACATTGCCGTCTTCTAGAATTTTCATGATAATGAATAGCTCGAGCGATGAGTTCTTTTCCTGTTCCGCTTTCCCCATAGATAACCACAGGTTCATCGTTTGAAGCTGCCTCTTCAATTAGATCGTAAATAACTTGCATAGAGGGCGACTTACCAACAATAACGATTTGACTCTCCATCGGGCGTGGTTCAAAAAGGCGAATCCTCCGTGCCTCTTCTAACCGTGGATTAGGTAATCGTTTTACATTCACAATTAATCTATCACGGATTCCCCACCGCTCACGGCGCTCACATTCTCTTTTCGTCCACTCTAAGGCATCCATAATGGCACTTCGCACAGTTTCTGTTCTCTGTGGATCATCCAAGTCAGACAAGTCAGACTTGCGCAAGAAAAACAGGCATCCACCTGATATACTCATTGCTTCTTGAATAAAATAAGATTCACCATAAATTGTAAGGATAACGATTGCTGGAATAAATTCCCCTTCTCTCCTCATTTCACTTAATTCATTTAATACCCTAAAACCAGACCAATTTTGCCAATCCCTCTGTTCATCAAATTTAGCGAAATGTAAGTCAAGAAGAACAACTTTTATATCATTCTGCTGAATATGATTTCTTATAACTCTAACATCAGGTTCGTTCACTCCTATCCATCTTATGCCTTCACCAAAGATTCCTTCAAGACTCGGTATAAGTTTATCGCATTCGTCATCAACCACCAATACCTGAGGTGCGGCATACTCCCTCACTTGTTGTCGCCTACCCATATGTATCACCTCTGTGTCGTGTCAATTTCATAATCTTATCAAACGCATTTTTAGCCTTTTCAATGGCTTTCAGTATGTGTTTCACCTCTGCTTCTACTTTGCGGCTCGCCTTTGGTTTGCGACCAGTGCCACCAGTAAGGCATGCTTCTAACCTCTTTCCGACAGTCACCAGTTCGCTCAGACTGGACTCCAAAGAGTTTATCTCACTGCAGTAACCAGCGTAACGCAACAGATCTCCAAGCCTACAAGCCGTTTTTTCAAGCCGTTGCCAAGCAGCAATATGTTGCGTAAGCTGTTTATGGAGATCGTCCAAGCCCTTCCTGCGGTTCAAAAAGTCTTGGTAAATTGACTTTCCTTCCGTAACCGCTTTTATGTCCCCATGGTGTTTGACTGAAAACGCTTCAAAAATCAAATCAGGAACAATATAATAATTTTGTAACAATCGGCGATATTCTAGATCTTGCAAGCATTGCATTTCGTTAAGAATATCTTTTAAGTTCGTTAAGAAGTTTTGATCCAACAACCAAACTACCCTACACCCAGGCAAAAAACACAACCTGTCAGGTTGATTATTGGACTGATCTGGCTTATCCAGTGAGAGTAAGACGACGGGTAAGTGTGAAGCCTTTGAATTCACCGCTCCTCGAAGATATTTGAGATACTCTACCCCTTTTCTTCCATCCTGTAAATTCTCACCCAGGCGGATATTTATGACAATAATAGGGTTTTGGTTAGAGAGGTTTAGTCGTTCTTCTGTCTCTTGAACTAACTTTTCGATGTCTAAAGGGTATGAAGGGATCAAAAATTCTACCTCAAACTCAGGATTAGCAGCCCTGAGCGCCCTGCACAGCGCTTGGGCCAACGGTTCATTGTCGTCAATCACCAGCACCGTTCGCCTCATCGTTCGCACCTCTTTAGTCAATTATAACGACTCCTGCCAGCCGATAACCTCCCGGCACCGTCATAAGGACGCTTTCGGCTTTAAGCCTTTTCCCGTGTCTTCGTAAGGCTTCTTTTATATCTTCACGGGCATCATCCACAAGGCTCTTCAATGCCCCCTCAGGATCTTTAGGTTTCTTTGATTCATATATTGTCTCAATTAATTCATCTTTGAAAACAGGTTCGCCTTTCGCTTCCGCTAGAGTCCAAATGAGACGCGCACGATTTTTTGAAAATTGCACAATTACTTCCTCTGCACCCAGACAAATGATCATTTGTCTGGGTTGGCTGCGGTTTAAGCGAATAACGCCTTGGAAAGGCGGGACTGATTCCATATCTGCAGGGAGAAGAGAAGCAGTTTCTATCTCTCTTTTTATCCGATGAACGGAGTGGATTAACTTACTTTCCCAATTCGGTTCACCTTTTTGGAGGAAATCGCAGGTGCGAACCCCAGCATTCAACACTGCCTTCCGGAGTCCACCGTGCTCTGCATATGCCGTGATGACGACCGCCCCGACATCTGGGATGAACTCGCTGACTTCCTTCAACACCTTCAACCCACCGTCCAACGATTTTCTTTCTCCGCCTGATTTTTCTGGCAACTCAAGGTCCAAGCAGAGAATGGAAGGGTGTATGGCTCGTGCCATTTGGATAGCCTCTTCGACACTGTCGGCTTCAAAGACATTGTAACCGTATTCCTCAAGGATTTGTCGAATGGTCTTGCGCCATAATGGATCATCCTCTACCAACAGGACCGAAAACTCGGTTGCATTAGTAGATTCAGAACCAAGCCATATCACTGCCCGTGCGTGGAGTTGGCAGCCGGTTTCCCAGGAAGGCAAAGTGACGATGCGAACCAATTCTTTTGCCCTTTGAGGTACAACCCCTAAATTTATCGCTATCTGCTTCTGTATCCGGTCTATACATCTCCCAACATCGTCCTGTTGGCATTTCACAAATGAGGCTATTTGAGCGACCGATAGAGCCCGTGATTTTGAACGGGCAAGCAAGGTGAAGATGTCAAAATCTAAGGATAGAAGGGCTATAGGCTTACCGTTAATGAACACTCTCCTTCTATCAGTATCAATTTCTACCTCCCATTCCAATTCCAATGTTTGGTCTGCTTCTCGGTCTATAACCTTCACTTCGTTCGAAATTTGGTAAAAACCTTTGTTTTGTCTAATAAGGTGATGCGTCTCAATATACCGCTCAGAGCTTTGAAGTGCTTTGTG
>Ga0272449_1003782_pt1 | contig 12759 bp, 9 predicted proteins | sample YNPCB0241_FD_198679 | JGI IMG/M metagenome (GOLD analysis project Ga0272449, IMG submission 198679) | Hot spring sediment microbial communities from Yellowstone National Park, WY, United States - YNP-CB-024-1 | ecosystem: Environmental > Aquatic > Thermal springs > Hot (42-90C) > Sediment...
TCGTGTGAAGGGTGGTTTGATGCCGCGTCGTTATTATGAGGATGTGGCTTCGCTGCGTGCGGCGGTGGTTGCAGGCTTGAAGCAGTTGGGCGGGAAGGAATTGAAAATATAATGCAAAGGCACTTACTAATCGCTGAGCCAGAGTTCACAAAAGTACGGATAAACGAGAACCCCCTCCTTAAGGTTCCCCCTGCGAGCAGGGGGAACCGAACCCGTGCGCGGTTCCCCTCGCGAAGCGGGGGGAACCTGCAGGAGGGGGGCAATTCACGAACTTTGGACACGCGATTGGCATAATACGGAGAGGGGATTACTTGTGTTGCCCACCCCCAGCCTCTTGGGGTATACTCTCCTCTAAGGGTGATGATACGGATGCACAAACTTCGGATTGTGATTGCCGACGATGAGCCGATCATTCTGTTAGACCTGCGGCAAATGCTGGAGGAGCTGGGCATGTCGGTGGTCGGCGAGGCAAGCGACGGGGCGCAAGCCGTCGAGAAAGTGCGCGCGCTCAAGCCCGACCTTGCGATTCTGGATGTCAAGATGCCCGAAATGGACGGCATCGAGGCGGCGCGCATTTTGCACGAGGAGCGGCTCGCGCCCGTGATCCTGCTGACCGCTTACAGCGACAGTGAGCTGATACAACGCGCGAAGCAGGCGGGCGTGTACGGCTACATTGTCAAGCCGTTCAAGCAGGCGGATCTGACCCCCGCCATCGAGGTCGCCCTCGCACGCTACCAAGAGGCGCGCGAACTCGAACAGCAGGTGGATGACCTTAAAGAGACGCTGGAGACGCGCAAAATCATCGAACGCGCCAAGGGCATCTTGATGGACACCTACGGACTGCGCGAGCAGGAAGCCTACCGACGCATTCAGGTGCAGAGCATGAACACGCGCAAGAGCATGCGCGAAATCGCTGAGGCGATTATCATCGCGCACACCCTCCAGAACCCCTCCCAATGAAACTCTCCGTGATCACCGACGAAATCGCCGACGACCTGCAGACCGCCCTGCAGGTCGCGCGCGAGTTCGGGATCGAGCGCGTGGAGCTGCGCACGCTGTGGGGCGTCAACATTGCGCAGGCGGACGAGGCGACCCTGCGCCGCGCAAAGTCGCTGCTGCAGGAGTATGGGATGGGCGTCTGTGCGCTGGCGACGCCTGTTTTTAAGACCGACCTGTTCGGCGCGTCCGAACGCGGGCCGATGCACGCCGCGCAGGAGGCAGACCTCGCGGCGCAACTGCCGCTGCTGCAGCACTGCTTGGAGGTCGCCGCGTTGTTCGACGCGCCGTTGATTCGTATCTTCGCGTTTTGGCGCGTGGGCGAGCTAACACCCGAACGCGAGGCGCAGATACTGGGCTGGCTGGAACGCGCGATTCCCTACGCCGAGCGCGCGGGCATCGTGCTGGGGCTGGAGAACGAACATAGCTGTCAGGTCGGCACGGGCGCAGAGCTGGCGCAGGTGTTGGGCAAACTGAACTCACCGTACTTGGTGGGCGTGTGGGATCCCGGCAATGCTTTTGTGCTGGGCGAATCGGCGCAGGCGGGCTTCGACGCCGCGCAGCCCTATGTGCGCCACATCCACATCAAAGACGCCATCCGCCAACCCGACGGGAGCCTACGCTGGGTCGTCGTTGGGCAAGGGGACATCGGCTACCGCGACCACTTCCAACAGATTGCCGCAAGCGGCTACAGGGGCTACCTCTCGCTGGAGACACACGCCCGAATTGAGGGGTTATCGCAGGCGGAGGTCTCGCGCCAGTGCCTGCAGGCGATGCAACACCTTATCGAGCAAACAACAGGAGGCAATTAGATGGCTGGCATTACGGTACGCACTTTTCGCGAGCTACTCAAGCGCAAGTTAGTGAAGGGCATCGGGCTGATTGCGCTGCTGGGCGTCGCCGCGAGCATGGTGATTTTCTTCGCGATTCCGCCCGGCGCGCCGATGCAGCGCGGCGGTGGGGAGGGCTTGAACCAGCCCGTGCTGAAGGTCGGCAATGAGGTCATCACGGAGGCGGATCTGACACGCTTTATCAACCTGCAGACGCAGGGGAACCCTCCCAGCGAGTACGGCGCGCAGATTCAGATGCGCTACCAGACGGCGCAGAACCTCGCCAACCAGCTGGCGATGACGCTGGAGCTGGAGAAGCAGGGCTACGCTGCCTCCCGCGCCGAAATCGAAGCCGCGAAGGAAGAGTATATCAAGTCGCAGCTGGATATGCTGCGTCAGCGACTGCTACCAGAGGGCAAGGGCGATGACCGCGCGCTCGACAAGGCGCTCAAAGAGCGCGGCGCATCGCTCAATCGCGTGCGCGAGCAAATCGCCGCCGAAGTGCCTGATCTGCTGTTCCGCATGCGCGTCGTGCAGGACAAGTTCCTCAAAAGCCTGCGCGAGAAGTATAACCCGACTGACGAGCAGGTGCGCCTGATGTTCGAGCAGGTCTACCCCGCGCGCGTGTTCGTTTCCGTCGAGAAGCACAAGGACAAGGCGCAGGCGCGTATCAACGAGGCGTACGCCGCGCTCAAAGCGGGCAAGCCCTTCGCCGAAGTCGTGCAACAATACTCCGATGATCCCGATCCCATCAAAAAACAGGGTGGACGCCTCACAGGCAGCGGCTATTACGAAATCCAAGAGCAACTGAGCAACCTGTTCGGCGCGGAGGTCGCTAACCAAGTCATGGCATTCAAGCCGAACAAAGACTTTACCGAGCCGCTGCAAGATAAGGAGAAAAAGGGCTATTACATCTACGCCATCGCCGAGCGCAAGATGGAACCGCCCCCCGACTTCGACAAAAACAAAGAGCAGTACCGACAGGCGTTCATCAACATGCGCATCAGCAACGAGCAGCAGCGCGTCATGAACGCCGCGCAGCAGAACTTCAAGCCCGAGTTCTTAGACCCCATCCTTGCGCAGTACGATGCGCTTACCAAGACGATGGGCATGCCGACCCCTGAGCGGCTCAAGACCTTCAAGGCGATCAACGAGGCGCTTGCGCCCATCGTCAATTCGGCAAACCCCAATGTGCGCCTCGCACAGTGGATGCAAATTCTGGTGCTGAACCAGCTGGTGCAAATCTCCAAAGAGGTCAAGGACAAGGAGGGCGAGAAGACCTACCGCGAGCAGCTAACCGCCGCGATGAACCGCTTCTTCAACGAGGGCGGGGAAGACCTGAACATCCGCCTGCTGCGCGCGGAGATGCTTATCGAGGCAGGACAGAAGCAAAAGGCGCTGGACGACCTCGAAATCGCGGCGGGGATGGTCGTGCGCCCAGACGAGTTCCCGTTCCTGTTCGGCATAGCCGAGCTGTACGAGAAGGCGGGACGCAAAGACCTCGCGCAGCAGACCCGCAAACGCGCCACAGACCTGCAGAAAGAGATGGCGCGCCGCCAGCAAGAGCAAGAGGAGATGATCCGTCGCCAACTGGAGGAACTGCGCAAGCAACAGGAAGCGGAGCGGAAGAAGCAGCAAGAGACGCAACAGCAACCGCAGAGCAACCAGCAACCTGCCGCGAACGCGCCCCAGGGGGACAACCCGCAGGGGCAGGCTGCGCCTCAGCAAGGGAAGTAGTATGCGCGTCGCGGTCGTCGGGCTGGGCGCAGTCGGCGGCGCGGCGCTGCGCTTCCTCGCCCAGCAGGGGCACGAGGCGGTCGGCTACGAGCAGTTCATCCGCGGGCACACCCGCGGCAGCTCGCACGGCGAGAGCCGTATCTACCGCCTCACCTACGCCGACCCGCACTACACACGCCTGATGCGCGATGCGTTCCCCCTCTGGCAGGCGTTGCAAGTGGAGGCAGGCGAGGAACTCATCGTGCCCTGCGGGGTGCTGTGGCTTGGCGACGCCGACGACCCCGAACTGAACGCGATTGCGCACGCCCTGCAGTCCGAGAGCGTCCCCTACGAGTGGCTGGATAGCGCGTCGCTGACTGCACGGTTCCCCGCCCTGCGCATCGAGGCGCACGAGCGCGCCCTGTTCCAGCGCGAGGGCGGCTTCTTGCGGGCGAGCGCGTGCGTGCTGGCGAACCTGCGCCTTGCGGAAACGCACGGCGCGGCTATTCATGAGCAGACGCGCATTATGCGCATAGACCCCCAGCCCAGCGGCGTATGGCTGGAGACCGATTCGGGCGCACGCGAGCGGTTCGACCGCGTGCTGCTGACGGCAGGCGCGTGGCTGCCGAAGCTGCTACCGTCGCTGAACCTGCCGCTGACCGTCACGCGCCAGACCTACGCCTACTTCGCCGTGCGCCCCGACGCCGAGCCGCGCTTTACGCCCGCGCAGATGCCCGTGTGGATTGAGGCGACGCGTCACTTCTACGGCTTCCCCAGCGACGGCAGGCAGGCGGGCGTCAAGGTCGCATGGCATCGGCTGGGCGAGGTGCAAGACCCCGACGCGCCCACGCGCCCTGTGGACGAGGCAGACCTTGCGCCGCTGCGCGCGTGCCTCGCGCGTCGCCTGCCCGACGCGCTACCCGAAACCCTCGCGAGCGCGACCTGCCTCTACACCAACACCCCCGACGAGCGGTTCATCCTCCAGCCTCTGCCCGACGAGCCGCGCGTGTGGCTGGTGAGCGCGTGTTCGGGGCACGGGTTCAAGTTCTCCATCCTGAACGCTTGGCGGGCGGTGCAGCACCTGACCGCCTAACGCAACCACACAGGCGGGCTGGATAGGCGCGTTGGGCTGGGGCGCTGCCCTTCGGGAAGCGCGCCTTCGGTAATCGGCAACAGGTCGCCCTGTTGCCGATTCGCACTCAGTCGCCCGCCGTCGTCTGTGAGGTTCTCGCCCACCGAGTAGAGCTGAAAGCCGCGCTTGGGGTGGGTGCGGTACACAAACGGCTTGCCCGTGAATGGGTCGATAATCATCTCGCCGAGTTCGGGGCGCAACGCCTCCAGCGACGGGGGACACGCTCCGCGCTGCTGCTGATACCGCTTGACAGCGGCATAGCAGCCTAACAGACGGATTGTAGCAACTTCGCGTAACTCCGCGTTAGCTGATAAATCGACATGGAGCATCCACCACACCTGACCGAGTATCTCGTTTGTCCTTTGCTTAAAGTTAGGGGCAGGAACCTTGCGCTCCCAAAGTGGCTTTTCCAACTCGGTAAAGACGCGCTTGTAGTATTCCTGAAGCTCCGCCAACGAGCGTCCCCATGTAAGGCGCAGCCCAAAGCCGCTTTCGTAGAGCCATCGTTCGAAATTGTTACTAAAATTTATTTCAGACATAAGCGACTCAATGTCGTGCATCTCAATCCTTCGCAACGCTATATCGCGGTATGTCCCTAACCCACAGTAGTACTCGTTCTGGATGGCGTCTTTCAGAGGGGCGCGCGACTGATCATATTTCTGTGCTAATTCGACAAGCGCACTAAACACTTTAGGCGACTGAAACTGCGTCAGCCGCTGGCGTATCGGTTGTAGCCCAGTCTCTATCATACGGCTACCTACAAGGTAGTGTGTTAGCGTGCCGTCCGTGCGTATCTGTTCACTGAAGCGCATGAGGTCGTGGAAGCGTTGTATTGCCTCTGCTTCGCGCCCTGCCGCGAGAGCATCGCCAATCAGCAGCGCTTCTATTCGAGCGATTGTGCGAAACCCCGCCAGCTCAGGCATAAGCCAAAGGATGTTGTACTCAAAGACCGCCTTGCAAGGTTGGTCAAGGTACTGGCGATAGGCTTCCAGAAAGGGGCGTCGACGCTGGAGGTAGTACTGCTTATCGACTTCAGGGACAGTCAGGTGAATGCTATGCTTGCTAAACAGTTGTGATTCTATCCTACGCAGGCGATCGTCCTGCTCCCACTGGTCGTGCATTCCTTGCGCAATCTGCTTGTAGGCGTCGTAGGCGTTGTTGGGCGGGTACTGGCGCGGCGGGACGACGATACTTGGTGGTCGCTGCGCCGCCCACCACCACAGCGCGCCGCCAAGCAACAGCAACGCCAGCGCGCCCAGCACCCACACCGTTTTCCGCTGTCGCATTTGGCGCAATTGTACCTCGCGCATGCTATACTTATGGGCGTGTATCAAGGAGGTTCAAACCGTTGGCACTCGAGATCATCCCGCTGGGCGGCACTGGCGAAATCGGCAAGAATCTGAACTTAGTCCGCTGCAACGGCGAAGCGCTGATTATTGACTGTGGCATCTCGTTTCCGGGCGAAGACTTGCCCGGCGTAGACTTGGTCATCCCTGACCCAGAGTATCTGCTAAGCGTCCGCGACGAGCTGCAAGCGATTTTGCTGACGCACGGGCACGAAGACCATGTGGGCGCGTTGCCGTATCTGTTGCCCCGCTTGGGCAAGTTGCCGATTTACGGCACGCCGCTGACGCTCGCCTTGATTGAGCAGAAACTCCGCGAGCGGCGGCTGGACGCACCGTTGAACCCCGTCAAGCTCGGAACGCCGTTTCAGGTGGGGAGCATCACCGTAGAGCCAATTCGCGTGACGCACAGCATCCCCGACTGCGTGGCGTATGCGCTGCGCACAGCGGAGGGGATTGTGGTCTTCACGGGCGACTTCAAGTTCGACCACACGCCTGTGGACGGCGAGCGCACCGACTTCAACCATTTGGCGCGGCTGGGGGACGAGGGCGTGCTGCTGTTGCTCAGCGACTGCACGAACGCCGAGCGCACAGGTTGGACGCCTTCCGAAAGCACGGTCAGCGACGCCTACTACACGCTGTTTGCCAACGCGCAGGGGCGCATCCTCGTCACCACCTTTGCGTCCAACATCCACCGCCTGCAACAAGCCATCGATATGGCGCAGCTGTACGGGCGCAAGGTCGCCGTGCTGGGCAGGCGCATGGAGCAGAATGTGGACATCGCCGTGCAGCGGGGCTACTTGCGGGTGGATTCAGGCGTGCTCATCAGCGCGCGGCAGATCGACGACTACCCCCCAGAGCGGATTCTGGTGCTGACCACGGGCAGTCAGGGCGAGCCGCTTTCCGCGCTGAGCCAAATTGCCGCCGACGAGTATCCCCGCCTGAAAATCGCCCCAGGCGACACGGTGATTCTGTCAGCAACGCCGATTCCTGGCAACGAGAGCCTCGTGTGGCGCACGGTGAACCGTTTGGTGCGTCTCGGCGCGAAGGTCTACCACGACGGGATTGCCCCCGTGCACGTGTCGGGGCACGCGAGCCAAGAGGAGCTGAAGCTGATGATTAGTTTGCTGAAGCCGCGCTACCTTGCGCCTGTGCATGGCGAGCCGCGCCACCAAGCGGCGTATTTTGAGCTGGCGCGTCAAATGGGCTACCGCGACGAGCAGATGTTCCTGCTGGAGAACGGCTCCGTGCTGCGCATCGAAAACGGCATCGCCACACTGGGCGAGAAGGTTCCCGCAGGCAGGCTGCTGATTGAGGAGGGCGTGGAGGGCGGCGTGCCCGAATCGCTGATTCGCGACCGACGCCATATCGCGCAGGAGGGCATCCTCGTCGCGCTGATTACCGTGCGCGCCCAGACGGGCGAGCTGGTGGACGACCCGCAGTTTATTCTGCGCGGCTTCGAGTGGCAAAATGAGGCGCAGCCCGAGCTGGCGCGCGAGGCGATTCTGCAGACGCTGGGCAAGATGTCGCCCCCTGAAATCAGCGACTGGGACAACATCCGTGAGGAGCTGACGCAGGTGCTGCGCCGATTCTGTCGCAAGCATCTGAGCCGTCGCCCGATGGTGGTCGCGGTCGTGACGGAGGTGTGAAAGTCGCCTAAAAATAATCAATCGGCGTAAGCGCGGGGCGGCGTTCGGGGAAGAGCATCTCGAGCGTCTGCAGCACGGCGTCGGGCGCGTGCAGCATGCGACGCGCGTGCAATTCAGGGACGCTGAATGTGCCGAACGCCAGCAGCGCGAGCGTCTGGGGCGTGAGGGTCAGCGTGAACAGGTCGGGTTCGGCGTCGCCAACGACAAGCGCGCCCCCCTGCGCCGTAAGGCTGAGCGTCTCGCCGTCGCCTGAGTTGCCGTTGCGCACAGCGAGCGTGAACGGCTGGAACCCGTCGGGCGCGGGCGTCTCGGCAAGCAGCGTCTCCAGCAGCGCGCGACACGACACAGGGCGCGCCATCAACTGCGGCAGCACCTGAATGGTGTAGACAGGCGTGTGCGGGTCGCTAGGGGGCGATTGCCAACCACTGATGCCCAGCTGCTGCCACGCCTCCAACGGCAGGTTGAACTCGATTGCCTTAACCGACTCCTCGTTCACGGCAAGCCAGCCTATCAGTGCGCGGCGCGCCTGCTCAGTGCGCCACACTATCTCGCGCACGCGCAGCGTCCAGCCCGAATCCACAAAATCATAGAATAGGTAGCCCTCGATCCCGTCCTGCCCATCCGCCAGCCACAGGTTCGGCAGGTTCCAGAATAGGTACTCCCAGCGGCGTTCGTCGCGCACGAGGCTACCTGTGTAGCGTGCGCCGCAGGCGTCGTACAGGCGCATCACCGCTTCGTGGTCGTCGGGGTAGGCGCGTCGGAGCGGGGGCGCATCATAGCGGGGCAACTGCGCAGGCGCAAGGCGCACCTGGGGCAGGTAGCCGACGGTCTCCCAGCCGTGCTTGCGGTAGAACTTGTGGTCGAACGCCTGCAGAATCGCCAGCGGTGCGCCCTCTGCCTGAAGCGCGTCCACCACTGCCCGTAGCAACGCCGACGCCAGCCCACGCCTGCGATACTCAGGCAGCGTCGTCACCCCAGAAATCCCGTAGCACGGCACAGTGCGCGACCCGATGCGAATCGTCAGCGGCACGGCGGTCAGCACGGAGACCAGCTTCCACTCTGACCAGTGGCGCAGCCACAGCCCCCACCGCTGGTTCACCTCGAAGTAGGGGTCGTCGTAGAAGAAGCGTCGCGCCGTGCGTCTATCGAGATTGAAGCCCGCACAGATGACCTGCAGGAACTCCTCCGACTCGTCCAAGCGCGCCTGTCGCGTCTCTGTTGCGTCCCGCCGCCGAAACATAGGGCTGCCGTAAGGCGCAATCACATAAGGGGCGTTCCATCTATTGACTGCGCCTGCACTGGAAATAGTACCTGAATAGACGCGCGTCAGGTACAATTCCCCCGCTATGAACCAGGCGTTGATCCGCAACTTCTGCATCATCGCTCATGTTGACCATGGGAAGTCCACGCTTGCGGATCGCCTGCTGGAGTATACGGGGGCGATTCAGCGGGGCACACCCGTTGAGCAGGTACTGGACACGATGGACTTGGAGCGCGAGCGGGGCATCACGATTAAGATGACCGCCGTGCGCCTGTCGTACACCGCCAAAGACGGTAAGACCTACCAACTGAACCTCATCGACACGCCGGGGCATGTGGACTTCACCTACGAGGTTTCGCGCAGCCTCGCCGCGTGCGAGGGCGCGATATTGGTGGTGGACGCCGCGCAAGGCGTGGAGGCGCAGACCATAGCCAACACGAACCTTGCCTACAATCAGGGGCTGGCAATCGTGCCCGTCATCAACAAGATTGACCTGCCCGCTGCCGAGCCTGAGCGCGTCAAAGAAGAGATGGAACACGCGCTGCTGATTGAAGCCGACGAGGTCATCCTCGCCAGCGCGAAGGAGGGTATTGGCATCGAGGAGATTCTGGACGCTATCGTCGAGCGCGTGCCGCCCCCCAGCGGCGACCCGAATGCCCCGCTGCGCGCGCTGGTGTACGACTCGCACTATGACGCCTATGTCGGTGTGGTCGCCTATGTGCGCGTGGTGGACGGCAGCGTCAAACCCGGCGACAAGATTATGTTCATGTCCAACGGCAAGACCTTCGAGGTCGCCCAAGTTGGCTACTTCACGCCGAAACTCTGCCCCGCCGAGCGGCTAAACACGGGCGAGGTGGGCTACATCACGGCGTCCATCAAGTCAGTCAAGGACGCCCAAGTTGGCGACACGATTACCAATGCTGACCGCCCTGCCAAAGAGCCGCTACCAGGCTTTCGCAAGGTCAAGCCGATGGTCTTCTGCGGGCTGTACCCCGTGGAGGGCGACAAGTACGCCGACCTGCGCGACGCTTTGGAGAAACTCAGCCTCAACGACGCGGCGATTACCTTCGAGCCTGAAAACAGCGCGGCGTTGGGGTTCGGCTTCCGCTGCGGCTTTCTGGGGCTGCTGCACATGGAAATCGTGCAAGAGCGGCTGGAACGCGAGTTCGGACTGGAACTTATCGCCACCGCGCCCAGCGTCGCCTACCGCGTCTACACCGAAGACGGCAAGGTGCAGGAAATCGATAACCCCACCCACTGGCCCAACCCCGGCAAAATCGAGAAGGTTGAAGAGCCGATTGTGAACGCGACGGTGATGGTGCCCAACGACTATGTGGGCGCGGTGATGGACTTGTGCATGAATCGGCGGGGCGAGTTCGTGCGGATGGAGTACCCCACGCCGCAGCGCGTGATTCTGTATTACCGCCTGCCGCTGAGCGAGATTCTGCTGGACTTCTATGACCAACTGAAGACGCGCACGCGCGGCTACGCCTCGTTCGACTACGAGCCTGCGGGCTATCGCGAGGCGGATATGGTGAAGATCGACATCCTGATTAACGGCGACCCTGTGGACGCGCTGAGCTTCATCGCGCCGCGCGAGCGGGCGTACCCTCGCGCACGCACGCTGGTCGAGAAGCTCAAGGATGTCGTGCCGCGTCAGCAGTTCGAAGTGCGCATCCAAGCGGCAATAGGCGCGCGGGTGATTGCCTCTGAGACCATCAAGCCATTCCGCAAGAATGTGATTGCCAAGTGCTACGGGGGCGACATCACGCGCAAGCGCAAGTTGCTGGAGCGCCAGAAAGAGGGCAAAAAGCGCATGAAGCAGGTCGGCGCGGTCGAGGTGCCCCAAGAGGCGTTTTTGAGCGTGTTGAAGGTGAGCGACTAAACGCCATGCTAACGCGCCTGCTGGTTCGAAGGTTCAAACTGTTTGAGGAACTCGACATCGAACTTGGGCAGCGGGTGCTGTTCGTGGGTCCGAATAACTCGGGCAAGACTTCTGCGTTGCAGGCACTGGCGCTGTGGGATCTGGGGGTAAAGCGTTGGGTGGAGCGGCGCGGCTTACAAGCCCCCGAAAAGCGCCCCGGCGTCACTTTGAACCGCAAAGACCTCACGAGCGTGCCCGTTGCGGTCGCCAACTACCTTTGGCGCGACTTGCGCACGCGCGCTGCCAAGCACAACGGTACCCAGAACCTACTCATCGAGGTGCTTGTGGAGGGCGAAGACGCGCACGGCAGATGGGCGTGTGGCATGGAGTTCGACTACGCGAACGAGGAGTCGTTCTACTGTCGCCCGATGCGCGATTCGGAGGGCAGTCGGATGCCGATACCTGAGCAGGCGCGTCGGGCGCGCGTCGCCTACTTGCCGCCGATGTCGGGCTTAGCGCCCAGCGAATTGCGCCTCGAACCAGGCGCGGTTCAGGTGCGTATCGGCGAGGGTAGAACCGCCGAAGTGCTGCGCAACCTCTGCTACCAAGTGTACGAGGAGCGCCCAGAACGGTGGCAAACGATTAGCGATACCATGCGCCGTCTGTTCCTCATCGAGCTGGAACCGCCGTTGTACCTGCCTGAGCGCGGCGAGCTGGAACTCTACTACCGCACGCCCCAGAAGACTCGCCTCGAAATCAGCTTAGGCGGGCGCGGACAGCAGCAGGTGCTACTCCTGCTGGCGTATATGGAAGCCAACCCAGGCGCAGTCATCCTGATTGACGAGCCTGACGCCCATCTGGAGATTCTGCGCCAGCGCGAGATTTACAACCTGCTCGCCGATTTTTCCGAAAAGACCCACAGCCAGATTATCTGCGCCAGCCACTCGGAGGTGCTGCTCAACGAGGCGGCGGATCGCGACTTGGTGATTGCGTTTCTGGGACGCCCGCATCGAATCGACGATCGCGGGCAGCAGCTGCTCAAATCGCTGCGGGACATCCCGTTCGTGGACTATTACCAAGCGGAGCAGACGGGCTGGGTGCTGTATCTGGAGGGCGCGACCGACTTGGCGATTCTGCGCGCGTTCGCAACGCGGTTGGCGCATCCCGCGGCGCAGCGTCTGGAGCGCGTCTTCGTCAAGTATGTTGGCAACCAGCCTGTAGAGGCGCAGAAACACTTTCACGGGCTGCGCGAGGCAATCCCCCATCTGAGGGGCTTCGCGCTGTTCGATCGCCTGGAACGCGAGCTGCCGCAGAACACGCGCCTGCAGATGCGCCAGTGGCGTCGACGCGAGATCGAAAACTACCTCTGCACGCCCGAAACGCTGCTCGCCTTTGCCGAAGCCGAAGCGCGGCGGGAAACGGGCGCAGACGCAGGGACGACCGACCCCTTCACGCAGCAGCGCATCGAGGAGCTGCGCAACTTGATGCAGGAGTGCATTACGGAGGTCAGCGCTGCGCTTGCCACGCTGGGCAAGCCTGACCCGTTCAGCCCCGACCTCAAAGTGAGCGACGAGTTCCTGACGCCCCTGTTCACGATGTTCTACAATCGGCTGGGCAAGAGCAACCGCCTGCAGAAGTCCGACTTCCACCAGCTGGCGGCGCATGCGCCCGAATCGGCGATTGACCCCGAAGTGCGCGAGGTACTCGACGCGATAGAGGCTGTGGCGTTCTCTGCGGAGCGATTGTAAACCAATCGCTGCAGCGCAACCTGCTCGCCCGCGAGCCTGTGATTAGCCTGCAGCCCCTGCGTCAGCAGCGGCGCTCGATGGAGCCAAACGAACATAATAAGTGCCTTTGCATTATATTTTCAATTCCTTCCCGCCCAACTGCTTCAAGCCTGCAACCACCGCCGCACGCAGCGAAGCCACATCCTCATAATAACGACGCGGCATCAAACCACCCTTCACA
>Ga0272449_1003783_pt1 | contig 12752 bp, 9 predicted proteins | sample YNPCB0241_FD_198679 | JGI IMG/M metagenome (GOLD analysis project Ga0272449, IMG submission 198679) | Hot spring sediment microbial communities from Yellowstone National Park, WY, United States - YNP-CB-024-1 | ecosystem: Environmental > Aquatic > Thermal springs > Hot (42-90C) > Sediment...
CTATAGGGGTCGTAATAGGCGAATTTGTAAGCCTTCACGATATTGTCGACGACTTCTTCCCCACCGATATTATCCTTTTTGTACACCACTGTAGCTCTAACTCTCCTTTCTGTGGCCAAGTTCGATATTATCCTCAGGAGCGCCCTCCCGCGCGCTATCCTCTCGACATCAGGGGCTATCCCCTCTAGAATTGTATTCACGGTATTTGCTCCCATGGCATCCCTGCAGTCCACAAAGAACTCGACGACTAACATGCTGTCCTCCGCAGGTCCAACAATTCTCACCCCAAAGTCCTTGACCCCACCCCCTATTTTGGGCAGCACGTCTGCGAATTGATTTGCTTTTTTGATCAACTCTTCTTTAGAGTTCAAGAGCCTAATCCTCGCCTCCTCCGGATCTTTCACATCTAAAATTTGTATCTGCCCCCTCATCACTGGCGGGGTGCTTTTCGCAGTAAACCCCTGCGGAAGTGCCAGCTTTGCCGCGTGGCTCGCCGCTGCAACTACCGACGGCTCCTCTGTTGCCATTGGTATCAGGTAGTCCTTTCCGTTGATCCTGAAGTTTGTAGCGATCCCTAGCGGAATCTGGATCGTTCCCACAACATTTTCAATCATTTTGTCTGCGAGTGAAATATCAAGCCCGCAGTCCAATACTTTCAATTCGTCCTCAGATAATCCTGTCCTCTCAATTAATGTCCTCCTTCTCTCCTGTATGGACATTTTGTAAAATCCCGGTATTCTGGAATCTGTCACCATTTAGTCAAGCCTCCAAGGCTGGTTAGCACCTCTATCACCCCTTTCCCATTATCTTTGTCGCATATAATGTCCGCCATCTTCTTAAGTTCTGGCACCGCGTTTCCCACGGCCACCCTAACATCCGCGATCTCGAACAATGAGAGATCATTAACCTCGTCCCCAATTGCCATTAACCTTCCTCCCCCCAGGCTCATCGCAGCTACCTTTGCACCTCTTCCTTTGTTCCAGCCGGCCGGCATGATCATATACCCGTCTTTATTTAAGTCAATAAAAACGTCATTCAGGAGACCATGCTTCCCGAGTCTCTCTTTCAAAATAGGTAGGTCTTTTATGTCTCCAAATATGATGACCTCCCCGCATTTAAAATGTATGCGCCCCTCTTGGAGCACCTCTACTAAATTTTTCTTCAAATCTGTCCACTCCCCGCCTATCAAAACTTCCTTTCTTTTCCCACATTCTGTTACGAGAATCGTTCCATTTTCAACAACCATCGCATCAAAGATCCTCACAACATCCCTGTCGGGTATGTCCTCATGCAACCTCCCAGTAGCGAGTATCTTCTTTTGAGGGATCTTAAGTAAAACCTCCTTAACATCCTCAGAGATTTTGAATCCCAAATCCTCACTCGCAACAGTTCTGTCGTAGTCCATCACGATCAAATCGGCATTTATCTTCATTTTCCCCACCAGTATGGACTCGCCTAAACGGCCTCGCCGAGCAGCCTCTTATATAGCGCTATGTGGTCTCTTGCCCCCCTCTCTGCAGAGAAGAGCTCATCATAAATCTTCTTACTCTCATTGCCCATCATTCTAGCACACCTCTCATTAAGGAGTATGTACTCTAGAGCCTCTGCCAAACTATTCGGGTCCTCCGGTGGCACCAGAAATCCGTTTACGCCAGGCCATATCTGTGCAGGAACCCCGCCCACGCTTGTTCCTATAACCGGCTTTCCAAATGCCATTCCCTCTGTGATCGCCAGCCCGAAACCCTCCTGGATCGAGGGCAGAACAACAACGTCACTTGCCTTATAGGCTGCCATCAAAAGTTCCCTTTTTATAGCACCCGTAAATATCACCTTGCCGTTCAAATTTTTAGAGGAAACCATTCTTTGCAGCTCTTTGTAATATTCTTCCTTATCCTTTACCTTCAAAACCTCTTTACTCAATGATCCGTTCCCAACAAATACAAGCCTGAATTTCATTTTAAGCTTGGACGCTGCCTCCATCAAGATATTCTGCCCCTTCAACCGGTCTATCCTTGCAACGCAGAGTATTATCTTTTCATCTTCCGCAATATTGTAAGTCTTTCTAAAGTCTATATCCGTGTCTTCGACTTCTATAAATGGCGGGATGCAAGTTACTTTACTCCAAGATAAACCAGACTTTAGAGCACAATTTACGTAGGGCTTCGTTGAAAAAATTGAATTTGTATACTCCTTCAAGTAACCAACAACGAAACTTCTCCATCCCGCCTCCACGTCTTCCGTGAAGGGTATGTGCCATGTGAAGGGCATAGGCACTTTCAAGCCTCTCAACAACCATCCCAAAGGCATAAGCTGAAAGTCGTGTATGTGGACGATGTCTGGCCTCTCTTTCTCATATACCTCCCTTACTCTCTCTTGAAAGTACAGGTTCACGCCCATGTAGCCGTTGAAACCATAAACATGTTTATTGTAGAGCCGGTCGATCGGAATGTCTTTGCCATGAAATACCTTGAGGATGAGCTCCTTAAATTCTGTGTATTCTCTCACCATATCTTCGGGAAAACTCTTTGCCCTGGGTACTCTGTAAACTTTAAACCCTTCAATTTGCTCTTCCGGAGGGGTCTTTGATGTTCGAAGGTTTACGAAAACCGCCTCATGTCCCTTCTCTCTCAACTTACGTGACAACCAAATGAGATAATAAGACACGCCTCCTGTGCTCGGGAAGAAGGACTGGCTAACGTAAAGGATCTTCAATTGTATCGCCACCTATCTTTAATCCACAAATTTTTGGTACCTCCACATCAGGCGCATCTCTTCAACAAGATGGCCTCCTGCATCCCGCCAATGGCTCCTACCTCTTTCAGAATGCTAATGCCTTCAAGAATCCTGTTCCTATTTCTCTTACTCAGTACGTCAAAAACCTCCTTTGCCTCGAATAATATGACCGACAAAACATCCCAGCTTCCAAAAACCTCCTCAACAACCTCCTTGCTAAGACCAACGCCTTTAAAGTCTTCTACTTTCTTGAACCTATCCATGACGATTGGTGGCTCGATCAATGTGATCCTCTCATTTTTGTAAGTGATATAATATGGGACGTAAAGAAGTTCAACATCCTCATTCAGTTCCACCCCTTTCCAAATGTAGCTCCTGATTTTGCCTAACTCTTCCTCAAGAAGTTTGATAGCACTCTCTGTGAGATCTTTGAATTTTTTGTACTCGAACTTCAGCTTACTTTCCCTGGTGCGCAAATTCCAGAGAGCTCTATCGCGTTCGGCGCATATGGCATCTAATTCCTTAACCATCTCCCTTCTCTTCATGACAAACTCTTCTCTGGCTCTTCTCAACTCCAGGTCCTCCTTCGATGGAAGGACCTTCTCTTCCTCTACCAGCCTTGCTATCCTCTCCTGCACCTCTTCGACTCTCTTGAAAGTTCGATCCTTTTGCTCCTCAAGTTCTGAGAGGTCCTCCAAGGACTTCTCTTCATTTCTCTTGTTCACTTCAATCAATTTCTCGCACTCTTCTAGTTCCTTAATGATGCTCCTGATATTGTCGAATTTTTCAATGTTCTCTTCGATCCTCTTCTTTTCAAGCGTGAGTTTCTCTTTTTTAGCCTTAACCCTCGCAATTTCTTCACGTAATTGATTAATGCCCTTCTTTATTTTTTCAATTCTCTCATCAATTGATCTGAGCTCACCCATCAGGTTTTTGATCAGTTTTTCAAGGCTCTTTCGCTCATTCCTCAGCAATTCCTTGCGTCTCTGGAATTCCTCCTTGATTTTCCTTATTACCTCGTTCTCACTGCCACTCAGCAGTCCCTCGATCTGAATATTTTTCTCGGCAATTTTCCTCCCGCACTCCTCATCAATTCTCCTGCACTCATCACGTATTTTTTCGAGATCTTCTCTCAATCTCGTCTCACTGCTCTCTAAAGATGAGGCTAATTTCTCTAAGTAATCTTTTAGACCCACATAAATTCTAACAAACTCCTTTGCCGCAAAAATTGCCTCTTCCCTTGTCAAGACGTGTGGTATTGCATATCCGTCCCCTATCTCCCCTTCAACCGTGCTATTTAACCAGCGCAACAGCTTTTCGTTCCCAATTAAAGGTAAATCGTATGTTTTAGATGAATGGATTACATATTCATGATGAAATTCAGTGAATTCCTTCACTCTCAACTTATGGAGCCCCATACCATCAATGGGGATGACATATTTGCCCTCGCGAACAAGATAAATGGGGTAGTAGATCTTAGACAAAAAATTGACCTTTTCTAACCTATCCTCGCTTATAAACCCCGAGAAACTTCTCCATTTTTTGCCCAAAATTCCCATAGCTTCAAGTAAAGCAAGCACGTCCCCAGCGGGATTAGGAAGTGCCCTCAAACTTCCATCCCTTTCTACACTGAATCCAAAGTTCATAAGCCTCATTGGTTTTCCTTCCCTACACCATAACCTTAATTTTCTGGGATTATTAATCTTGCCACTTAATTTTATGGTCGCCCCCAACCATTCTTTTTTATTTGTAATTATAAATAATTATAATTATTAACAACTTTTATATATTACTTATGGGACAAAATTTTGCTTATGCCTTTATTCGATTGTCAAATGTCGAATAAAATGTTTACCTATAGATATATTGAATTTTCCAATCGCCAAACCGGAGGGGTTTAGTTGGAGCAGCTTCTCAAAGTCCTTCCGACATCAAAAAATATTCATCCTGACATAAATGTCCTCAGGTCCATTTACAGGCAGAGCTTGGAGGATCCAGAATCATTTTGGAGGAGGATGGCTGAGGAGCTCTTCTGGTACGAAAAGAATGGGCCTGCATATGAGCCGATTCCCGAGCCGCCCTACGCCGCTTGGTTCTCCCAATGGAAGACGAACATCTCTTACAATGCCCTTGATCGGCACGTTGATAGCTGGAGGAAGAACAAGGTCGCTTACTACTGGGAGGGGGAGAACGGGGAGAGGCAGACACTCACCTATTATGACCTCTACAAAGAAGTCAACCGATTTGCGTCCCTACTTAAAGGGATAGGCGTAAGAAGGGGCGACAGGATAACGATTTACCTTCCAATGGTACCCGAATTACCGATTAGTATGTTGGCCGCAGTGAGGATCGGCGCGATCCATTCTGTGGTCTTCGGGGGTTTTGCATCATATTCACTTGCGGAAAGGATTAACGACTCCCAAAGTAAGGTCGTCATTACAGCCGACGGAACATTCAGGAGAGGTAGACTCTTTGACATCAAAAGAGTGGTGGATGAAGCCCTCAGACACACGACCACAGTAGAAAAAGTGATACTCATCAGACGGGCAAACAACAACGTCAACATAATTGAAGACAGAGACTACTGGTATCACGAACTCGTTGACTTCTCAGACTCCTACGTTGAGCCTGAAAGGCTTGAAGGTATACATCCAAGCTTCATCCTCTACACTTCTGGCACAACAGGAAAACCAAAGGGAGTCACACACGGGACTGGTGGGTACATGGTGTGGGCTAACTTCACGCAGAGGGTCGTGTTTGACATAAATGACAAGGATATATACTGGTGCACAGCTGACATAGGCTGGATAACTGGACATACGTACGTTGTATACGGCCCTCTCCTCACTGGTGCAACCTCCTTCCTTTACGAAGGCGCCCCTGACTACCCACAGCCGGACAGATGGTGGAGCATGATCGAGAGGTACAGTATAACAATTCTTTACACCTCTCCCACCGCAATCAGGATGCACATGAAGTACGGGGATGAATGGGTGAAGAAACATGACATCTCATCCTTGAGGATACTTGGTACCGTGGGGGAACCGATAAACCCCGAGGCTTGGAACTGGTACTACAAGCAAATAGGTCATGAAAAAGCCCCAATAGTAGATACTTGGTGGCAGACAGAGACCGGCGGAATAATGATCTCCCCGCAGCCAGGTTTAGCCCTTGTTCCCCTCAAACCTGGATCTGCTACATTGCCACTTCCAGGCGTAGACGCAGATGTCTACACGGAAGACGGGAGGAGCGCACGCCCGGATGAAAAGGGACTACTTGTCATCAAAAAGCCCTGGCCTGGCGCATTGATTACGCTGTGGGGCGATCCAGAAAGGTTCAGGCGATCGTACTACTCCCGGTTCCCTGGAGTGTACTACACCGGAGACTTCGCTGTCAAAGATGAAGATGGCTACTTCTGGCTGTTGGGTCGAGCAGACGAAGTCCTGAAGGTTGCAGGTCACAGGATCGGAACCATAGAGTTGGAGGATGCCCTCATTTCACACCCTGCAGTCGCAGAATCAGCCGTAATCGGCAAGGCAGATCCCGTAAAAATGCAGGTCCCCGTGGCTTTTGTAGTTCTCCGCCAAGGCTACTCTCCCTCACCACAACTCAGGATCGAACTCATAAATCACATAAGGGAAACGATAGGACCGATCGCGGCTCCTCAGACCATATACTTCGTCAGCAAGCTGCCTAAGACGAGAAGCGGCAAGATCATGAGGAGAATAATAGGAGCCGTCGTTGAAGAAAAGAGTATTGGAGACACAACAACACTCGAGGACGAGACCAGCGTCGAAGAAGCGAAGAGAGCGTACGAAGAACTCAAACTTGAGATGGAGAGGGGCATCGGCATTGAAGCCTAAAATTTTCTCCTCAATTCGGACGCATTCAACAACTTCCTTTGATGCTTTAAAACCGGTATTACAGGGGCCGAGGGAGACCAAAATGGCAAGAATTGATGAAAGATCGTGTTCTATCAAAACTTATGACCGAAAGTCCCTCACCAAAGATGATGAAAATTTTACGAATGGAGACGTGAGAGCCCAACTCTATTGGAAGAGATTAAAGAAGATAACTGTGGTTTGGATGCTTGCTTGGGCATTTCCTGCCGTACTTTTCCACGTTCCTATTGCCTTGACATCCTCAATAAAGGTATTCAACGGAATACCGCTCCATTGGTTTAACGCCTCTTTATTGTCGATACTAGTAGGGGTAATTTTGATCTTTCTCTATGCTTTTGTGATGGACAAGACTGACAAGATCCCCAGAGGAAGGTAAGCTCAGGAGGAGGTTAATGGATTGCGCCTCACCTTCGGAAAGATCTCTATAATTCTATTCTCAATAGTGTACGCAATGGTCATCGTAGGGCTTGCCTCCCTCAATAATACTTTTTTAGCAAGCGGAGTTGCCGTCTTCGGGTCTTTGTTCCTCTACTTTTTTATAGCATTAATCATGAGGACTAGAGACGTTGGTGAATTTTACGTTGCGGGAAGGAGCATCGGCGCTATAACCATAGGTTCGTCTATAGCCTCTAATTGGATGAGCGGAGCATCGTTCGTCTCTATGGCCGGCGTGATAGCCCTGCTGGGCTTTGATGGCTTGCCGTACATAATTGGCTGGACCCTAGGATACTGCATTGCTGCATTTATGATCGCCCCGTTCATCCGAAAATCTGCCACATACACCGTTCCCGAATTCATTGAAGTCAGGGCCTGTTATTGGTCCATTGCAAGACTTATAGGGGTGATAATGCTCTTCATTGTCTCTTTCACATATCTTGTCGCCCAGCTTGTGGCTACAGGAGTAATTGTAGGGCGTTTCTTGGGTCTCCCTGCGATCCTTGGCGCTATTATCGCCTCAGTGATAGTGGTCGCATTTGCTGGCTCTGGTGGCTGGAAGTCTGTTGTTTGGGTCAACGTGGTCCAGTACTGGATCCTAATAGTTGCTTATTGGTGTGCATTTATCGGGGCATCATACGTCGCTGGGATCTTTAATCCATGGCCGCATTTGGGATACGGGGAACTTATGGCCCAACTGGAAGCTAAAGAGACTTTATTCAACCTGAGAACGTTCACTGAACCATTCGTAAGAGTTTTTGGCGGAGGCACAGGGCAAGCAAACTGGTTGCTCTCTGCGTTGTGTCTCATGCTTGGCACGGTGGGGTTGCCACATGTCCTCTCCCAATTCTACTTAGTGAAAGACGTCAGGACCGCAAGATATGGTGTGGGTTGGGGGCTCACGTTCATTGCGTTATTATATATTACTGCTCCAGTTTATGCGGTGCTTGCGAGATCTGCCTTCTCAGGGGCGTGGGGAATGCCAATAGACCAAGTAATGGATTTGTCTTGGGTACAAAAATGGCTTCCTACAGGACTCATCAAAGTAATGGATATCAATGGTGATGGTCTATTACAACCTATTGAGCTCACATTTCACAGTGATATAGTCGTTGTTGGCATGCCTGACATGTTCGGTCTTCCATGGTTTTTCACAACAGTCGTTGCTATTGGCGGTCTCGCCGCGGCCTTGAGTACGGCAAATGGTCTTATCATGGTTATGGCAGTCGGCGCCACTAGGGACATTTACAAGAGGTTTATCAATCCGAACGCATCCGAGCAGAGAGAGATATGGATTGGTAGAGCCATGCTGATTCTACTTTCAGTTTTGTCAAGCATCTTTGGTGCAAAGGCTTTGGATGATCCGTCATTTTCTACGTACGTTGCATTACTTGTGGGCTGGGCATTCGTTTTTGCGGCTGCCTCGTTCACTCCAGTTATTATTCTTGGGATCTTTTGGAAAGATCTCAACAAATATGGGATGGTTGCAGGGATGGTATCAGGGATTATAACTGCGCTGCCATACGTTCTTGGCGTTGGCTTGTATGGCATGCCTCCAATAACAGTACTTGGTAGCAAAATCGGAACAATTGCATGGGGCACGGTCGCTTTCATGGTAAACACCATAGCTTCCATTATGATCTCATTGGCAACGGGGGGCAGAAAAGTAACCACACCAGAGGTGCTAAAATTTATTGATGCGCTTAAGAGTCCAGAATGATCATATTTTATTAGATCAAATTTAAGGTCGATAAGAATGAATTTTATAAACGAGTCTGACGAAAACCATCGCACGCTTGACAAAATAATCCGGCACAGGCTAGTCTGGGCAACCCCCGACAATTCAATAAAGAGTGCTGCAGAGTTGATGCATAAGGAAGGGGTATCCTCTGTAGTCATAATAGATGGTTTTGTCCCTGTGGGGATAATCACCGATTCAGATCTCCGGAGGGTGATAGCTGACGCTCTAGATGTCAATCTTAGACTTGAGGAGTTTTTCAAACTTAAGCCCAAAAGACTCCCAAATTTGGTGACTGCAGACGTCCATGAAAATCTTTATGATGTTCTCTCTAAGATGCTTGAAAATAGAATCAAGCACGCCATAGTGATGGATTCCGGAAGACCAATAGGTATGGTTACAATAGGGGATATCGCTTACAGCCTGAGCCCATTTTATGTGCGCTACATAATAAAATTGAGGAAGGCAAAAAATCTGGAAGAAGTAAAACAAGTAATGACCGAATTTAAGCATGACTTGGCAGCTCACGCATTAAAATTCTCCGAAAAGCCAGAGCTAGGCAGGGCAGGGTATATATTTGAGGCGATCAGTCGTGTGGTCGATGTGGCTTTTAAAACTCTCATTGATATTCGAGGGAGTTTTCCCGAGGAGATTGTTTATGGAGCGACAGGTAGTTGGGGAAGAAGAGAGCAATTCCTTCTCACCGACCGCGACACTTTAGCTATCTACAGAGGATCGTCCTTACAAGATAAAACTGCTATAAAATCACTCGTAGATGAAATTGAAAATTGGTTAGATCGGGTTGGTTTCCCTCCCTGTCTCCATGGCTATACTGCCCGGAACTTCATCTTCGAATTTGATGAGCTGCTAAAACTGATTGATCTCTGGGTAAGCGACCCTCAAAAATTTGCGGTTCAAATCTCGCTGATCGCAGATGCCCGGGTTTTGGTCGGCAACAGCGATATGCTTGAAAGAATAAAGCAGAAGCTAGTGAGTAATATGTATAAAAACAGACTTATACTGCTCCAGTCCCTTATTTATCGCCCGCCCGAGTCACTATTTGGAATGCCCAAGTCTTTTGATCTCAAATCCAAAGCCATTGCGCCATTAGAGTACCCCATAAGGGCTTTGTCTATTACAAACAAAATCCTCTCTACATCCACCCCAGAAAGAATTGAGTCATTGAAAAGAAATCGAATAATCTCAGATGAACTTTCTAGAACTCTTCTGCAAACCTATAATATTATAATGCGGTTTAAGATTAAGGCCCAGCTAAGTTCCAAAAGCTCGCTTGATCTTTCATCCCTTGCCACTTTTGAGAAGGACCTACTCAAAAACGCTATAAAAAACATAAAATTCTTTCATGATTATATCCAAAGAACCTTCATTTAATGAGGATGATGGCTTGTTACCTCCAGCTGAATACCTTTCCAAGTTAAAGCCATTTTCATTTCTAACAGAGAGTGAAATGTTAGAACTCCTCAATAGCATGGATGTTGTTCTTTACAAGAAGGGAAAAACTGTTTTCAAATCAAGAAAGGAGATAGAAAAACTCTATTTCATCAGAGAAGGTAAAGTCGGTCTATTCTGCGGTCCAGATCTTGTGGATACTGTGGAAAAAGACGAAATAATCGAGATAGGTGCAGCTTTATCTACTACGACTGCCGATTACAACGCGGTTGCAATGGAAGACTCAATAATATTCGAGTTTGATCTTACTAAAATTGTGAAACTCCTCCAGAAAAACACTCTGTTCAAAGAGTATATTGATAAATTAAATTCTGGCAGTTTCCTTTCTGTCCTCAAATTGATTGATAAATCTGAATCAAGTATTTACGAGAAAAGGGTTGGCTTAATAGTTAATAAGAACCCAGTGTTTTGCTTTAAGGGTCAAACCCTGAGAGAAGCCATAAATCTCATGAACGGAAATGACGTAGGTAGCATTATTATTGTTGACCCGGAGATGCGACCGATTGGAATAATCACCCACTCAGACATCCTGTGCTCTATTGTAAAAGGGCTCACTCTTTCAGACTCTGTCGAAAGAATGATGTCCCATCCAGTAATAACAGTTAACTTTGGCGACTCCATTCTGGATGCATATTTCAGTTTCCTCGCACATGGAATAAACCATCTGGCTGTTGTAGAAGGTGAAAAACTCGTCGGCGTCATCTCTGTCAAAGACTTGATCTACGACCTCGAAGCCCACAGTCATTTTGTTAAATTTTCAAAAGAGATAATCCGCTCTAAGGACCTAGAAGAGGTTAAGAAGCTCTCATTAAAAATTAACTCACTGATAAAGAGCTCCTCATTACATGGTCTCAGTTACATGTCCATATCCCGACTGGTGACAACAATTGTCGATACTGTTCTGCGAAAAGCACTTTCAAGATTTGAGCCAAGTTCAGGGATAACAGTTGTGCTTGTTGGGGAATACGGAAGAAGGGAATTCGATTTCCCCTTAACTATTGATCTCCTCATCCTTGGCAACAAGGAAAATGAACTTACAAATTACGCTGAGAGTTTGTCCAATATTGGCATAAAAATTGGGAAGGTGGAATATTGTTTTGGGGAAACTCCTCAATTTTTGGACTCGTTATCTCCTGCGGAACTGTTAGAGATTCTTGACGCTAGATACATTTTTGGCAACCGTATCCTCTACATAAAATTCAAGAACGCCCTCAAAGAACTGACTAAACAGGGTAAGTTTTTGATCAATTTTAAAAGTATTTTTGAAGAAACCACAACAGAATATGGAAGGGTGGTTCCCCTAATCTCAAATGGGGTAAAAGTAATGGATCATATTTATGGAGATGCCATCTCTAGGCCTACATGGGAGCGATTAAAGATTCTGGAGTCACGCAATGTCATAAGTAAGGAGTTGGCGAAAAATCTATCGGAGGCTTATATAGCCATAAGAACTTTAGAGTTGCGCGCCAAAATAAGCAGCAAAAATGAGTTGGTTGACAGGATTTTTTATAAAAAAATCCTTAAAATTGTTAAGGAGTACAAATTATGGATGAAGAACATGCTAGATTGAGAGTGGGTAAATCAGAACCAACAGAATCAAGAGCAGGATCAAACCTGGAGAATGCCAATTTTGCCGCATTAGATCTCGAGACAACCGGGCTGGATATAAAGGGAGACGAAATCATTTCGATTGCGATAATTCCAATGACAGGGTTCCAAATTCATTTTGGAAGATCCTTTTATTCCCTCATCAAGCCCATCAAGTTTTATGATAGAAGTATAAAAATACATGGGATATGTCCAGGAGACTTAAAACAAGCCCCCACATTTGTAGAATTATGTGAACGAATTTTGGGAATGCTGATGGATAGAATTATTGTGGGGTTTAATGTAATATTCGACATCGCATTCCTAAAAGAGCACTTTAAAAAAATTGTGACTCATCACAGAAAATTGGACTTTAAGTACGTGGACATCAAAGAGATCGAAGTTTGGATTTTGCAAAGGACTGGGAGACCTGCAACTTATTCTCTCAATTTTCTGGACTTGATTGAGAATTACCAAATAGAGAGGGGGTCGATGCATAACGCCTTAAGTGATGCCTATATCGCCGCCAGAATTTTTCAAAAACAGTTGAACATTTTGTCTGAGCTCAAGATTGGACCACATGACCTTTCCCGAATCGGCACAATGCGTGGGATATTTTGATAGGATTCTTGCCCGAGGAGCGTTATGACCACCAACTCTTTACATCAGAACCTGCCCTTCGAGCTCTTTCAGAAGACCGAGATAATCCCTCAAGTGCCTTGTCACTAGAAAATTCTTCCTGACGTGCTCCTTTGCCTTGATACCCATGGCTCTGCGGATCTGGGGGTTCTTTATTAGAAACAGGATCTTCTCGGCAGCCTCCGAAATGTTGCTTACTAGGAACCCCGTCTCACCGTCCAAAATCTGATACTTTATTCCCCCTGTCT
>Ga0272449_1003784_pt1 | contig 12752 bp, 9 predicted proteins | sample YNPCB0241_FD_198679 | JGI IMG/M metagenome (GOLD analysis project Ga0272449, IMG submission 198679) | Hot spring sediment microbial communities from Yellowstone National Park, WY, United States - YNP-CB-024-1 | ecosystem: Environmental > Aquatic > Thermal springs > Hot (42-90C) > Sediment...
CGTGCCGTTGGGCGGCCCGGATGACCTGCTGGACACGGGAAATGAGGGAGGCGAACGTGGCCACGATGACGCGCCCCCGGGCCTCGCGGAAGGCCTGGTCAAAGGCCTCGTCTATCACCCGCTCGGAGGGGGTGAACCCCGGGCGCTCGGCATTGGTGGAGTCGGCCAGGAGGACCAGGACCCCCTCTCCTGCGATCTGGGCGATGCGGATGAGGTCCGTGCTGCGGCCATCCACGGGCGTGTGGTCAAACTTGAAGTCGCCCGAGTGGACCACCAGCCCGACCGGCGTGCGGATGGCCAGGCCCACCCCGTCGGGGATAGAGTGGCTCACGGCAAAGGGCTCAATGTGGAAGGGCCCCAGGGAGAAGGCCTCCCGGATGCGGATCTCGTGGAAGGCGACCTGCTCGCGCAGGCGGCTGGACAGCCTGACGCCGATGAGGCCCAGGGTCAGGCGGGTGGCGTAGACCGGCACGGGGAACTCCTCCAGGAAGAAAGGGAGCGCGCCGATGTGGTCTTCGTGGCCGTGGGTGACCACCATGCCCAGGATCCGCTCCCCCTTCCCGCGGAGCCACCCGTAGTCCGGGATGACCAGGTCTATGCCCAGCATGTCGTTCTCGGGGAACATGACGCCAGCATCTATGAGGAGGATCTCCCCTCCGTAGACCAGGGCCATCATGTTCTTGCCCACCTCGCCCAGCCCGCCCAGCGGGATGATGCGCAGCTTCCCGTCTTTTTGAAGCACGGCGTTGTCCAGTTCCATCGTCAAGTCCTCGTGCGCTGGCAATCTGAGGGCCCGAAAACAAAAAAGGCGAAGGTCCCCCTCACCTCCGCTGCCCCCAAAGCCCGGACCATCGTACCACAGGCCTGGTGGGTTGTCAACCGACCTCACGCCAGGCCCTTCAAAACCCTCCACCAGCCGAGCGCGCCAGCCCCCCAAGCCCCCGCCGCCACGGCCGCCCAGGCGGGGAACGCCGCCTCCCCGCCGAGGGCGAGCACATCCCGCCAGAGGCCAAAGGCGGGCAGGGGCGGGAGCCCCACCAGCGCCGCCAGGCCCCCCAGCACAGCCACAGTGGCCCAGGGCCGGCGCCCCTCCCCGGCCTCCGACGCTTCCGACAGGCCGCTGAACCCCCACGCGAGGGCAGCCATGGCCGCGCTGCGCCACGCCAGCGCCCACCCCACCCCCTCCCACCCGAACCCTGCCCTCGCCGCCACCAGAAGCGTCAGGCCCAGGTTGATCAGCGCGCTGTCGTGCCAGACCTGGCGCGGGTCCCGGTGGATGAGCGCGCCCAGCCCACCCACAGCCAGGAGCCAGACCGCCCCTCCGAGAAGCCACGTCGGCTCTGCCAGGGCCATTGCCGGGCGCAGGAGGCCCCACCCCAGGGCAGGCAGGAAGGCCAGGGCAAATCCCGCCGCGACCGGCTCTGCGCCGCGGCAGGCTCTGGAAGCCCAGGGGCCCCAAGGAGGACACCCAAACCAGAAAGCCAGGCTCAGGACAGCCGCGCCAGAGGCGAGAGGGGGTGCCGGCTTCCCCAAGGCCAGGAGCATGGCCACGAGGCCCACCGCCCCGCTCGCCAGGAAGAGCAGGGAAGGTTCCCCGCCCCCCAGCATCACCGCCACTGCGCACAGGAGCACCGCGCCACCCCACAGCCCTGATGCGGGAGAGCCGGCGGCAGCCCATCCCACGCCTCCCAGCAGGGCCAGGGCCACCAGCGCGGGCAGCCGCTCCTCCGAGGACGCCAGGCCGAGGAGGGCCGCGCCTGCGCCCACGAGAAGCCAGCACTCCAGCCAGGGGGTCTCCACCGCAGCCAGACTCCAGGTGTGCGTTCCCAGGGCCAGGGGGAGGTCCACCCCGACCGTCACGCCTGTGCGCAAGCCGCTTCCCGGCCAGAGGAGGAGGTCCGCCAGGTCCACGCGCGGCGCGCCCCAAGCCATCCCCACAGAGCGGGCCAGCCCCCCGAGCACCAGGGCTGTCCCCAGGCCAGCCAGAAGGCGCCAGCGGCGCACGAGGTAGGCCGCAGCACCCACCAGCGCCAGAGCACCGGCCACCAGTGCCGCGCCGCTCACCACCATGGCCTGGCCTCCTCCCCTCGCGCTCGGAGCAGGGCTCCCAACGTCGCAGCGAAGAGCAGGTGAAGCCCAGCGAAGGGCGCCACGAGGCTCAGGTCGCGCGCCCTGAGGAGGACCAGGAGTTCCCCGCCCAGGAGGAGTGAGAGCACCCCCGCGGCCCCCGCCACGCCCGAGGTCTCAGGGAGGGCCAGCGCCAGCACGCCCACGCCCAAGCACCACAGGGCCGCCACGGCCTGGCTGGGGCTCAACCCCAGGGGAGGGGTGCTCCACCCCACGGCTGCCACCCCCAAGGCCAGGAGGAGCGCCCCTGCAAACCCCGGGCTCCCCGAGGCGCGCGCCCGCGGGCGTGCCCTGGGCATCCCCAGCCACAGGAGCGCCCCCACAAGGCCCCCTAGCAGGAGGTGCACAGGGGCCACCACCCCGTGCACCACGGCCGCCAGGTGCACCCCACCAAGGGCGTAGCAGGCCACCAGGGCCATCAGCGTTGCGCTCCGCCGCCCCGGCCAGACGAGCCCCATCCCTGCTAGGAGCAGGCCCAGCGTTGCCGGCCACCCGGCCAGAAGGCGCACCCAGCCTTCCAAAGACATGTCCCGCCCCCTCACCAGCCCAGCGCGAGCGCTATCACTCCCACCAGGGCCATCCCCCACAGGAGCGCCGCCCGTCCCTCCCAGAGCGACAGGGCCCACCGGAGGCCATCCCCTGCCCTTCCGCCGACCCCCCCTATGCTTTGGGCCCAGGCCAACGGGTCCACTGCCCGTGCCGCGCCACGGGCGAGCCGTTCCACCAGAGGAACCTGGCGCCGCAGCCAGCCCAGGGCCACCGCCCCTGCCCCACCACCCAGCACCGAGCCCACGGCCTTCGCCCCCTCTGCCCACCCCACCCGGGGCCCGAAGGCCAGCGCAAGGGCCCCAAGGCCTGCGAGAGCAAGGGCCACCCCGCCTTCCCTCCAACTGGGACGCGGCAGCCGCCAGACGGGGGAACGAGGTTCCCACACGAAAGGAGCCAGGGCAAACGCGTTGACCAGGCCCAGCCACCACAGGAGCGTCGCCGAAGCAGCCCCGGCCACGGGCCACGAAAACGCCGGCGTCAGGGGAAAGCCGGCCAGGGCGAGGAGGCCCAAGGCCAGCGCCCAGCCAGCATCCAGGAAGCGGCCGCGGAGGAGGTCCTCTTCCAGCAGGAAGAGGCCCAGGCCGAACCCCAGCACCGCCCAGGGAAGCGCCCTGGACGCGCCCGGGGCCACGCACACCCCAAGGGCCAAGAGCGCAGCCCGCGTCGCCGCAAGGCGCGCGAGGGAGGCCTCTCCAGCCCAGAGCGAAGCAAGGAGCGCACAGAGGAGGAGGACCGCCACCAGGGCGCTCCCGCCCGGCACCGCCCCTAGGGCCCACACCCGCGCCACCAAAACGAGCCCGAGGGCCGGTTGAACGGTCCAGGCCAGGGTGCGCATCCCCCGGGGCAAGCCCCCTGCCGCCCCCATCGGCCCCACCGCGGGATAGACGCCCGCGGTCCACAGGCCCGCCAAGGCTGTCCCGGCGCGAACCCAGGTCGGCCACTCCTCCCCACCGAAAGCCAGGCGCGCGGAGGCTGGCGCGACCAAGAGGAGGACCAAAAGCACCCCTACACCGCCGGGAAAGCCCCGCCCCCTCCGCAGGTCCCCCTCCTCGGCCGCCCACACCGCCCAGGAGACCTCCCAGAGGAGACACCCCACAGCGTAGGTGAACAGGTTCCCTCCCAGAAAGGCGAGGAACAGCCCCACCAGGGGCCCCAGAGCCCCTCGGGTTGGCTCAGCGGCGCGGCCATCGGAGGCCTGGACGAGAAGCCCCAACCCCACACACGCCGCGGCGAGGCCGAGGCCCAGGGGGTCCGCCCTGAGGGCGAAAGCCAGGACCTCGCCCCCCGCGCCCCCGGGCCACCACACCCACAGGGGCGGAGGGGGACGCAGGGCCATCCACGCCAGGGCCACGAGGAGGCCCCCCCACCCGGCCAGTGCTGCCAGCCAGGCAGCCCCCGGGAGCCAGCGGCGCGGGAGGGAAAGGACGAGCGCCGCGAGGACCGCCGGCCAGCCCAGCCCCCAAAGCCACAGTTGCCAGGGCCCTTCGGCACCCATGCCCAGACCTCAGCGCAAGGTTTCCGCAGGCGGGGGGTCCACCCAGAGCCGGTAGGAGGCCGGCTCCGTGGTGGCCGGGGCCATGGCGCTCACCACCAGCACCACCCGCCGGACCGAAGGCGGAAGGGCTGCCGGGACCCACTCCGCCTGGCCGTCCTCCGAGACGGGGACCTCCTCCACCCACGCCTCCTTGCTTCCCTCCACCACGGCCCGGAGGAGCCACCGCTGGGGCACGAGGTTGTCCACCCGCACGAAGCCCTCCGCGAGCCACCCGCCGTCGCCGGCCTCCACGTCGTCCGCAAAGCCCAGTTCCGGAATGCGGATGTCGTCCAACAGGAGACCCGGATGGTTCACGGCATCGTCGGTCACCACCTCAAAGCGCACCCAGACCTCCCCTCCCACGTAGGGCGTCAGGTCCACTGCCTCAGGGACCCAGATAGGCTCCCCTTTTCCCCCTTCCGGCACCCCGCTCAGCCCGTTGTACCCCCAGCCCAGGTTGTTGCCCGTGGGGTTCGCGTCCGTGGCATGGGGGCCTCGGAGGAGCGTCCAGGACCGGCCGCCATCGGTGGAGACGGAGAGGTACGCGTAGTCGTAATCCGGCTCCAGGTCGTACCACATCCAGAACTCCAGGGTGGCCCGTTCCAGGCCCGCAAGGTCAAAGGCCCGCGTCAAGCGGGCATCGGAGTTATCCCCCCGGTTGGACCACCAGACAAACTGCCCACTGCGGGGCAGGGCCGGGACGAGGCGGGCGACGGGGTTGCCGGCAAAACGCACCCTGCCCACCTGCTGGGGGCTCAACTCCAGGTAGTCCACGCCGTACTGACGCACCGTGCCCGCGATCGGCTCGCCAGGGCGGACCTGGAGGCGCTCCACCGAAGGCGTGGGCGGGTCCAACGAACGGTACGCGTAGCGCCCGTCGGCGACACGGGGGTTGTCCAGCAGGTTTGCCGCCAGCCAGTCAGCAAAGAAGGCTGTGAAGTCCCGACCTCCCACCTTGGGCAGCACGGCGTCAAACCCCTCCGTGCCGTTGGCCTGTTCCTCCACCAGCAGGCGCACGGCGCGCCCCCCGTACCGGTCCATGAAGTACGCCATCAAGAGGTAACTCGCCCCGTAGTGGGGGGCGTTGTCCTCGTCCTCCCAAGTGGTCAACTGGAGGTCTGGCTGCCGCAGGTAGACTTCGTGCAGGTTGCCCACCGGCAGGCCGCTCACCTGCTGGGCCAGCATGGAGAGGCCCTCGTTGACCCAGGAATCCTCGTTGCGGTCCTGGTACCAGTGGATCATGTGCTGAAACTCGTGGGCCAGGGTGCTATCGTACCCCTCGGTGCCCGGCTGCCGGTAGTCCAGGTTGATGTAGAACATCTCCGCTTCGTTGCTGAAGGGGTTGGCCAGGCGGGAGAACTCGTCGGCCGCGGAGAAGTAGCCCCCTACCCCACCCAGGTCGTGCGCGTGCAACACCAGGAGGTGCGGGTCGCCATCCACGCCCGGGGTCCACTCCGAACCGAAGACCTCGCGGCACTGGGGATAGGTATGCGCCTCAAACCGCTCGGCTGAGGCCCGCAGCCCCTCCAGGTCCACCCGGGCCCCCCGCTCCACCCACATCTGGACGTGCGCCGTCTCCACCTCCAGGACCGCCTCTACCTGCCTGTGGACGTGGGTATCGGTGTTGGCCACCCAGAAGGTCCGCACGTCTCCGACTTTATGTTGAGTGACGCCTGTCGCCACGGTCTCTGGGACCGGAGTGCCCCCCAGGCGCAGCCGGCTGGCCAGTTCCGCCAGATCCCGGGTGGGCAGTTCGGCGGCGAGGAGGACATCCAGCGTGGAAGGGGATAGTGCCGTGGGGAGACTGAGACGCGCTGTGGGGGAGGGCGTGGGGGGCAAGGCGGTCGGCGTCGCGGTGGGCCTCGGCGTGGGAGAAGGCGGGGGGAGCGTGGCCGGTGCAGGGCTGTGCGTCGGCGAAGGGCTTGCGGCGGTCACGGGAGGCGCCGCGCCACCCTCTCTGAGCCACTGCCAGAGGAGAGCCCCGCCTCCCAGACCGCCAGCCGCCGCGCACAGGCAGAGCACAAGTGCCCCTACCGCGATCCCCAAGACGATGGCCTGCTTGCGGGCCATTCCGCTCCCCCTAGCGGCGCTCCGAGACCACTCTGGACTTGTCCAAGCGCCAGGAGTTCCCCACCCGGCGCAGGGTCCATTCTACCTCGTACTGGACCGCGACCGTGGTGCCATCGTCCTGGAGTTCTTCCACCTCCAGGCCCACCAGCACCCGGGCCTCCAGCCCCGCGATCTCCAGCGTGCGGAGCTTGTTCATCTTGACGGCCCGGTACCGCTTGACCTGTTCCTTGAACTCCTCAAGGGGGAGGACGGCCTTACGCCCTTCGTAGAGGAGGTTGTAAGCCGCCTCTGGCTCCCCGCGGTCCAGCGCAGCGTAGAAGTTGACCACCGGCACCTCCAGCCAGGCCACGGGGTCCTTCCACTTGGCCATCACTCGGGCCTCCGCCTCGTGGAGCCGCCACGCCCCGGCCTCCAGGCGGAGCGTCCAGACGATGCCCCAGAGGCGCGTCACGAGGTCCAGCTCCTCCACCCTTCTGGAACGCACCCGGCAGTAGATCTTCACCTCAGCGAGGCCTTCCTCCTTGACCTTCGCCTGCTCCAGGGCGATCTCCACCACTGGGGCGTATTCCTTAACGAAGTCTGCGAAAGGAGTGGATGCCCGGAAACCGCGGGTCCCCAGGGCGTAAGCCTGGCGGTACTGGTGCTGTTGCACGGCAGCGTAGAACCGCCCGACCACCTGGAGGGGAGGTTCCAGGGCGCGCTCCGTCCGGGCGAGCAACGCCTCCCCCTGGGGGCGGAGGGACCACCTTCCTCCCTCGCGCGCCGCCACCCAGACCTCCTCGCGCTTCTCCTCCACCAGCGTGCCCCCTGCGTTCCGGAGGACGAGGGCCGTGACCCCGATCTCCGCCTCGTCGTCCCCCGCACGGCGCAGGGTCAGGTCTTGCAAGCCGACCTCCACCACATCCTTGTGGCGCTCTCGGAAGGCCTCTAGCGACATCTCCTCCCGCGCTGCAGGGCTCAGCAGGGCGTAGACTTCCTCAAACTGGCGCGCTCCGAGCGCCGCGTAGTAGGCCGTGACAAGTTCCCTCGCTTCCCTCTCAATTCCCTCGGGGGAGGGCCTGGGCACGGCGGTCGGAGAGGGCGGCGGGACCACCGACGGTGCCAATGGAGAAGGGGTAGGCACGGCAGGGGCGGAAGGCACGGGGGAAGCCTGGCATCCCGCGAGCAGCCCCAGGAGCAGGAGCACCGTCCACGCGAGGGCCACGTGGCCGCTGACAGCACGCATGCATTCCCTCCGGACCCGAGCAGGTTGGGGCGTAGTTTACCGCAAAGCGGCCGTTCCCGCAATCGCGGAGCGGCAGGGGACCAGTTGTGCCGCCATGCTCCCCGTGATATAATGGGGCGGTGTTCCGACGGCGATCGCCACAGGGGGTGCCATGTGGAACGACGGGGCCTTTCTTTCGTGGATGGCTTTCAGTTCGGGTGCGGCTTCGTTGCCGCGCTGGTCTCCTTCTGGGTGGCTCTTTCCATCGCCTTGGCCATCGTTGGCGTGATCCTATCTCTCCTGGGGTTTCCAGGCATGGGGGCCATCCTGCGCCGGCTGTGGGCCTGGTAGGACGCCGCTGCACCCAGAGCCCCACGCTACAGGACCCCCAGGTACCGCTCCAGTTCCCACTCGGTGACCTGGATGCTGTACTCTCGCCACTCCCGCTCCTTGGCCCGCAGGAACCAGGGACCGATGTGCTTTCCGAGGGCCTCCAGCACCACCGGGTCCTGGCGCAGGGCCTCCAGGGCCTCCCGCAGGTCGGAAGGCAAGGTCTCCACGTCGTACTCCTGCAGTTCCTCTGGCGTGAACTCGTAGACGTTCTCCTCAATGGGCGGGGGCGGCTCCAGTTTGCGCTCAATGCCGTCCAGTCCCGCAGCCAACATGACCGCCAGTGCCAGGTAGGGATTGCAACTGGGGTCTGGGGCCCGGAACTCGGCGCGGGTCTTCCCTTCCTGCCCGGGAGAGCAACGCGGGATGCGGATCAGGGCCGAGCGGTTGATCTGCCCCCAGCAGATGTAGACCGGCGCCTCGTAGCCCGGCACCAGCCGCTTGTACGAGTTCACCGTGGGGGCGATCACCGCGGCGAGGGCCCGCGCGTGGGCCAACTGCCCGGCAATGAAGTGGTAGGCCAGGGGCGAGAGGCCATAGGGGTCGTCCGGCCCGTAGAACAGGTTCCGCCCCTCCAGGTCCGAGAGGCTCTGGTGGGTGTGCATGCCCGACCCGTTGATGCCGAAGATGGGTTTGGGCATGAACGTGGCGTAGACCCCGTTCTGCTGGGCCACAGCCTTCACCGTGTACTTCAGGGTGATGTTGTTGTCCGCACTGGTCAGGGCGTCGGCAAAGCGGATGTTGATCTCGTGCTGCCCCGCGGCCACCTCGTGGTGGGCCATCTCCACGTCCATGCCCATCGCCTCTAGCGCGAACATCATCTCCCGGCGCACCCTGGCCGCCTCGTCGCCCTGGGAGGAGTCAAAGTACCCACCCACGTCAAAGGGGATGGGCTTCAGGGCCGGCCCGTTTTCCGTCTTGAAGAGGAAGAACTCCAGTTCGGAGCCGGTATTGTAAATGAAGCCCATCTTCCGCGCTCGCTCTACCTGCTGGCGCAGCACGTACCTGGGGTCGCCCTCAAAGGGTTCGCCATCCGGGCGGTAGAGGTCGCAGATGATGCGCGCGATGCGCCGCTCCACTGGCAGCCAGGACATGACCCGGTACGTCTTGGGGTCCGGCTTCAGGAGCATGTCGCTCTCACAGACGCGGCTGAACCCCTCCACCGACGAGCCATCAAACCACACCCCCTCCACCAGGGCGCTCTCCAGATGGCGCAAGGGGATGGTCACGCTCTTGATGTTGCCGATGATGTCGGTGAACTGCAGGCTCAAGAGCAACACCCCATCGCTCCGCGCTCGCTCCACCAACGATCGGGCTTCCTCTCGCTCATCCATGGTCGTCTCCTCCTCTCTCTGTGTGAGTGTGTGCGATCCCCGGCTCACCCGAGGGTGACCGGCCACTCCACCGGGCACACCGGTGGCATGCGCCGCTTGTGCTCCGAACGCGCCTTCATCCTCTGCACCCGGTCCACCAGGGCGGCATCCAGGTGGCCTACGTTGCCAGCCTCCAGGGCCGCGAAGATGGCATCCAATTCGTCATAGGTGATGCCCATCTCCCCCTCGTCCGTCTGCCCTGGCCACAGCCCGGCCGTGGGTGGGCGGTCCACGATGGCCTGGGGCACCCCCACGGCGCGGGCCAGGGCGCGCACCTGGTGCTTGTAGAGACCGCCGATGGGCAGGAGGTCAACCCCGCCATCGCCGTACTTGGTGAAATAGCCCACCATCAGTTCGGACTTGTTCCCCGAGCCGATGACCAGGTAGTTGTGGCTGTTGGCCACGTAGTAGAGGGTGGCCATGCGCAGCCGCGGTTTGAGGTTGGCCCGGGCCATGTCGCTCCCCGGGGGCAGGCACCCGAGCAAGGCATCGTAGGCCGGCGTGAGGTCCACCCGCAAGTGCTCCAGACCGAAGGTCTGGATGACCAGCCGGCCCCACTCTTCATCCTCCGGCTGGCTGTGGCAAGGCATGAGGAGCGCCAGGCACCGCCCTGGCAGCGCTCTGGCGGTCAGGGCGGCCACGAGGGCCGAATCCACGCCCCCGCTCACGCCCAACACCCCGCCTTGCGCGCCCGCGCTGTGGACCTGGTCCGCGATCCACCGGCTGATTCGGTCGGCAACCTGTTCCAGAGACATGTCCTCCCTCCTGCTGGTTGTGTGCGCCCCTAAAGGGCCCCCTTCTGGACAAAAGAGAGACACGGCCTCCCCATCCCGGGGATGGCCGTGTCTCCATGGCCGCCTCGCAGGCTCTCGGGAAGCCCCGGGCGGCCTGTCACGACTGTTGTGCCTGGTGGGCCAGGATGATGGCTTCCGCCACCTCTTTCATGGGCTTGCGGGTGTTCATGCTCATCTTCTGGATCCTGCGGAACGCCTCTGCCTCGGTGAGCCCCTGGGTGTCCATCAGGATGCCCTTGGCCCGGTCCACCAATTTGCGGGTCTCCAGCGCCTTCTTGAGGTCGCCCACCTGCTGCTCCAGGGCTTTGAACTCCTCAAACCGCGCCAGGGCGATCTCAATGGCCGGCCCCAGGTCCGACTCGCGGAAGGGCTTGACGATGTACCCAGAGACCGAGGCCTCTTTGGCCCGCTCCACCAGTTCCCTCTGGCTGAAGGCTGTGAGCAAGAGGACGGGGGCGATCTTCTCCGCCGTCAGGACCTTGGCTGCCTCAATGCCGTCAAAGTCGTCCCCCTCAAACTTGATGTCCATGATGACGATATCCGGGCGCAGTTCCCGCGCCAGGTTGACGGCGCTGCGGGCATCTGGGGCCTCGCCCACCACCAGATAGCCCAGGTTCCCCAGCATTTCCTTGAGGTCCATGCGGATGATCGCCTCGTCGTCGGCGATGATCACTCTCCTGCGTTCCAAGGCTTCTCACCTCCAACCTGAGTTTTGGGGAAGGTGGCCACGGCGATGGCCCCTCCCCCGGCCCGTCTGCGCAGTTCAAACGCGCCCTTGAGGTCTTCGGTCACCAATGTTTCCACGATCTGAAGGCCCAGGCTGCCTCCCCGCCCCACTTGGAAGTCCTCTGGCAGGCCCCGCCCGTCGTCCTCCACCACAACGGAGACCCGGTCGCCCAGGTCCTCCAGCCGCACACAGATCGTCCCCGGCCGGTCCCCGTCAAAGGCGTGGTCCAGGGCGTTCTGCAGGAGTTCGTTGATGACCAGGGAGCAGGATGTCGCCTGCTGCGTGGGCAGGTAGACCGCCTCCCCCTCCAGACGCAGGTGGATGGGGCGTTCGGGGGCCAACATGACCTCCCTGGCCTGGCGGATGATCCGCTGCGCCACCTCCCGTATGTCCACCACGCCGGCCTCCTGATGGGCCAGGAACTCGTGCACCACGGCCACGGTGAGGATGCGGTTGACCGCCTCCTCCAGGGCTGCCCGCACCTGGTCCGACGTGCTGCGCCGGGCCTGCATGCGCAGGAGGCTGGCGATGTTCTGGAGGCTGTTCTTGACCCTGTGGTGCACCTCCTGGATCATAGCCGATTTGACCCGCAACTGGCGCTCCTTGAGGCGGGCCTCGGTGCAATCGTGGACCAGGAGGAGCGCGCCGGCAAGGCATGGCTCCATGCGGTGCGGGGCCAGCCACCGCTGGAGGGCCCCCCAGGGCCCCGTCCACTCGTAGAAAGGGATGACCTTCTTAATGTGCACCCGGCCCCTCTCGGTGACCTCCCGCTCCAAAGGCCGGCGCTCGCCCAGAGCCTCCGCCACCAGCCCCGCATCGGACGTCTCCAGTTCGGAGATGGTCCGCCCGATCATGTCGCCCATGTAGCCCAATTTGCGGTACAGGTTGGTGGCGATGCCGCTCATGTAGCGGATGCGGCCGTCCAGGTCCACCGCGATCACGCCATCGTGCTCGCCGAAGGGGCTGAGTTCATCCAGCGTAGGATATGCCCCCTGTGCCACCCCCATCTGAAAGAGCCTCAGGGCCCGCTGGAAAACCTTGCTCCGCCGCCGGTGCCGCTCGTACTCAATGAGGTTGGTCTCCACGCACAGGACGGCGATGGGCTTCCCCGCCTCGTCCCAGACCTGGAACACCCGCTGCTCCACCGGGGAGCCCTTGCTGTAGACAGAACGGGTGGTCCGCCAGAGGATGCGGTGGTCCAGGGCCTTCCGCACCAGGGGCTGCTCGTCGCCAGTGAAGACCTTCCCGTTCAGCGAAACCCCGTGCACCGGCGGGATGGAGTGGGGCCGGGCATGGACGAGCACCCGGACTTTGCCCTTTTTCCAAGGTACGTAGAGCAGCACATCGGCCCGGCTGAGGTCGGCCATCAGGCCCAACCCTGCCTGGACCCTGGCCAGTTTCTCCTCCTGAGCGGGCGTCAGTCCAAGGCCCTGCGCGACTTCACGCATCCCTCTTCAACCAACTGCCCCTTGTGAGGGCCTCCCTGGCCCTGGGAAGGTCCCCTATAGCGAAAGGCCGACGGCGGGAGAGGGCCATCGGCCATCGTTGGACACGAAGGCATATGCACCTCGGCGGTCCGGCCGCCCATCCTCCAGGCCTTCTTGGGCCCGGCCCGCTGGCGAGTCGGGGCGAGAGGATTTGAACCTCCGACCACTTGAACCCCATTCAAGTGCGCTACCAGGCTGCGCTACGCCCCGTACCAACGAGCCATTATAGCAGAGGGGAACGGAAAAGGCAAATTGTGCCAATAGGCGCGGTTTCGGGCCTGCTGGCGGGCAGGAGAGAGGACCCAATAGAACGCAACCGCGCCCCCCTTCGCTTGCCCCAGAGCAGGCCAGGGGGTATAATCCAGGCGGGAGAACCGCGCATCCTGAAAGGAGTCCCTGTGTCCCGAGGCCGCTCGCGTCCGACCGGAAGCCTCTCTTGGCTCCAGGAACTGGTGCAGAACGCCCGTCTGACCTGGCGCCTGCTGCGGGACCCGCGC
>Ga0272449_1003785_pt1 | contig 12751 bp, 12 predicted proteins | sample YNPCB0241_FD_198679 | JGI IMG/M metagenome (GOLD analysis project Ga0272449, IMG submission 198679) | Hot spring sediment microbial communities from Yellowstone National Park, WY, United States - YNP-CB-024-1 | ecosystem: Environmental > Aquatic > Thermal springs > Hot (42-90C) > Sediment...
CTGCGCGACCAAATGCGTCGGGCCGCCGTGTCCATTTTGTCCAACATCGCGGAGGGTTTCGAGAGCCGGACGCAGGCTCTCTTCCTCGAATTCTTGGGCAGGGCGAAGGGTTCGTCGGGGGAGCTGCGGGCCCAAGCCTATGTGGCTCTCGATGCCGGGCACATTGATCAGTCCGCGTTTGAAGAGCTGGTTGCATTGGCGGAGAAATGTAGCCGCCAGATCAGCCGTTTCGCTTCATACCTTCGGGAACACATCCAGGTACGCGATGAAGAACCAGCTTATGATCCCGACACTCTCACCTAACCCAACCTTCCAACCTTCAACCTTGCAACAACCTTCTGGCCATCTTCACCGCCATCGGCCGCACCTCGAAAATACGCAATCCCAAGCTTGTTCCAAATCCGAAATCCGAATTCCGAAATCCGAAATGAAAATTGCCGTCATAGGCCTCGGCCACGTAGGACTCCCCACCGCCCTGGGCTTAGCGGAGCTAGGGTGGGAGGTAGTCGGCGCAGATGACGACAGGGAGAAAGTTGCGCGGATCTCCCGCGGCGAGGTCCCATTCTATGAACCTGGCCTCCGGGAGCTTCTGCTCAGGCATCTCCATAGACCTGATACACCCGACGACCCGATAGACCCGACAGACTCGATGACCCGACGACATGATCATCCCGAATGTACTGGCCGCTTCCGCGTCGCCCCTAGCGTCTCGGATGCGATCAAGGCATGCGACGTACTGTTCGTCTGCGTCGGCACCCCCCAGCGGGAGGATGGTTCTGCCGACCTGTCCCAGGTGGAGGCCGTGGCCCGCACGATCGCCCAGAACCTGAACGGCTACAAGCTGATCGTGGAGAAGAGCACCACCCCCGTGCGCACCGCCGAGCGCATCAAGCAAACCATCCTCCGCTATTGCAACTCTAGGTCTCCTCACTCCTCACTCCTTACTCCTCACTTCGACGTTGCCGTTAACCCTGAATTCCTGCGTGAAGGGACCGCCGTGCGCGACTTCTTCAACCCCGACCGCATCGTCATCGGCGTAGAATCCGACCGCGCCCGCGACCTCCTCCTCCAGATCTACCGGCCGCTGTTCGAACGCTCCGCTCTTCAACCTGCCAACCTTCCAACCTCCCAACCTTCCAACTTGGAACTTACTAACCTGCAACCTGCTAACCTTGTCGTAACGGATTTAAACACTGCCGAAATCATCAAACACGCCGCCAACGCCTTCCTCGCCATGAAGATCTCCTTCATCAACCTGGTGGCGGACCTATGTGAGGCCACGGGGGCGGACGTCCTAGAGGTGGCTCGCGGCCTCGGGCTTGACCCCCGCATTGGGCCGCACTTCCTGCAGGCCGGGGTCGGCTACGGGGGATACTGCCTTCCCAAAGATCTCAAGGCCTTCATCCGGATTGGTGAGGCTCACGGGGTCCCCATGGGATTGTTGAGAGAAGTCGAGCGGATCAATGAGGAGAGGTCCAACCGCTTAGTGGAGAAGCTGCGGAGGTCCCTCTGGGTACTGAGGGGGAAGACCGTGGCGATCTGGGGACTTGCCTTTAAGCCTGGGACGGACGACATCCGGGAGGCCCCCTCCCTGAAAGTGGTGCAGAGGCTCCTCGAAGAGGGGTGCCTCCTGCGCTTGTATGACCCGAGGGCCATGGAGGCATTTCGCCTCCTCTTCCCGGAACAGGCCGACCGCATCACCTACGCCTCCTCGCCTGAGGTGGCAGCAGAGGGGGCCGACGCCCTGGTCCTTCTGACCGAATGGTCCGAGTTCCGGGAAGTAGATTTTCGCTCCCTCCGGGAGCGCATGGCGGTCCCCTTGGTGGTGGACGGACGGAACTTCCTGGATTGTGCTCATCTTTGCTCTCTCGGATTCGAGTACTACGGGATGGGGAGGGGACGGAGAGATGAATGACCCTTCCTCAGGATACCCGCTCCGGTGCTTCAGAGCGATTCCTGCTGGCTATAGGGGCCGGCGTTTGGATGCCCGAGCAGTGGATTGAGGAGGTCTCTTGACGACACCCCTCTGGACGATTGCTTTGGCTTTAGTGACCGCCCTGCTGGCTGCAGTGGGCCAGCTTTTCTTCAAGTGGGGAGCTTCTTCGTCCTCCTTCAGCATCTGGAGTTGGATTCTCAACTGGCAGCTTATCGTAGGGCTAGCTTTATACGGAGTCGGGTTCGTCCTGCTTGTGATCGCTCTCAGGCACGGGAACCTTTCAATCCTGTATCCAGTGCTGGCCACTAGCTACATCTGGGTAGCTCTGTTGTCGGCCCGCTTCCTGGGCGAGCCCTTGGCTTGGCCCCAGTGGCTGGGCGTGCTCCTCATCCTCGGGGGCGTCAGTCTGATTGTGCGCTGAGATGAGCCTCTACATGTTTTCTTACGGCAGTACAGGCCGGAGTTCGACACTTGTAGGTCAAAAATCCCCCCTTTCCCATAACTGGATGCTGTTGTGATGCAGGTTTGCGCCGTCCTCCCTTCCCGATCGGCGGAAGGTCTGTAGGCACACGATACGTCCTAGAAAGAAGGAATTCCGCAGGGTTACGTCGAATAGAGTAGATGTGTACATTCGGACAGTTACCCGTCGCAACCGAGATGGCTCCATCGTCTGCTACCTCCAGCTCGCCCACAACGAGCGGGACCCGCGTACGGGGATACCCAAAGCTCGCGTCCTGTACAACTTCGGTCGTGCCGACGCGGTGGATCGCGAGGCCCTCGCAAGACTGGCCCGCAGTATCAGCCGGTTCTGTAGCCCTGAGGATGTCCTCAAGACGCAGGCCGCAGCGGGCGGTGCTGTCCCCCTCCGGTTCGTCGAGAGCCGCCCCCTGGGAGGCGCCTGGGTCCTCGATCACCTGTGGCAGCGCATAGGAATCCAGGCTGCCATTGCGAGGCTGCTGCGCTCGCGCAGGTATGCGCTCCCGGTGGAGCGCGCGCTCTTCGCCCTCGTGGCCAACCGCGCCCTGGCCCCTATGAGCAAGTTGGGCTGTGAGCGGTGGGTCGCAGAGGAAGTGGTAATCCCCGGGCTCCCGAGGGTTCCTGTTCACCACCTGTACCGGGCGATGGACTTCCTCCTGGAAGCCGAGGAGGAGGTGCAGCGGGAGGTCTTCTTCGCCACGAGCAGCTTGCTGAACCTGGAGGTGGACCTGCTGTTCTTCGATACCACCAGCACCTACTTCGAGATCGAGGAGGAGGATGCCGACACCTGCGAGGGCCCGGGGTATCGCAAGCGGGGGTACAGCCGGGACCGGCGGCCGGACCTGCCGCAGGTGGTGATCGGGCTTGCGGTGACCCGGGAGGGGTTGCCTGTGCGCTGCTGGAGCTGGCCGGGCAATACCCATGACGCCACCGTCATCCCCCAGGTCAAGCAGGATCTGGTGGGCTGGAAGCTGGGACGGGTCATCACGGTGGTCGATGCCGGGTTTACCTCGGAGGCCAACCTGCGGACGTTGCAGCGTGCCGGGGGGCACTACATCGCCGGGGAGAAGCTGCGGAGCGGGAAACCTGCAGTGGAAGCCGCCCTGCGTCATCCGGGGCGCTACCAAGTGGTCCGTGACAACCTGGAGGTCAAGGAGATCATTGTAGGAAGAGGTGAAGGGCGGGTCCGCTACATCCTCGTGTATAACCCCCAGGAAGCCCGGCGGGACCGGCAGAAAAGAGTGGACCTCCTCCGACGCTTGCGCCAGGAGCTCCGGGCGTTGCCCGCAAACGCCGCTGCCGGCCAAGCCCTGCTGAGCCATCCCGCCTATCGTCGCTACCTGAGCGTGGATCGCCACGGTCGTCCCTTCATCGACCCTGCCAAGGTACGGGAGGAGGCGCGTTACGACGGCAAGTACCTGGTGCGCACCTCCGATGACACCCTTGCCCCTGAGGATGTCGCCTTGGGCTACAAGCAGCTTCTGGAGGTGGAGGAGGCCTTCCGGACGCTCAAGCACACATTGGACATACGCCCTGTTCACCATCGCGGGAGGAGCGCATCCGGGCCCATGTCCTGCTGTGCTGGCTGGCCCTGCTGCTGGTGCGGGTCGTCGAGCTCCGCACGGGGCAGCAGTGGCCGAGGGTCCGTCAGATCCTCCAGCGAATGCATCTGGGGACCTTTGTGGGTCCATCTGGACAGGTCCGGCAGCGGACGGAGGTCACAGCAGACCAACACCGTCTCTTCACCGCGCTGCGGGTCCCCGAACCCCCGCGTATCTTCCACATCACGACCACACCATCTCAGAAAAAGGTGCCGTAGATACACGCCGTTTTATGTTAACTAGCGAAAATGCAGGCTGGGAGCCTCTCTGCGCCGTTAGTGTGCCCACGAACTGTCGAACTCCGGTCAGTAAAGCAGTAAAAATACCGGCGATCTCCCCGCAAGGTTAACAACAGATGCCTGGGAGTCCGGCGCCGCGAAAGAGCGCAGCCTTTACCTCCCGCCACCCGCACCATCAAGCAGGCTTGATTAGGTCCCTACCTTGAGGGCCAGCTCCTCCAGTGCCGCGTCGATGGCTTCGACACCGAGGTTGATCTCCTCCCGCGTGATCGTGAGAGGGGGCGCGACTAGCAGGATATGGTGCCTTCCGAACGCATACACACCGCGGCGCAACAGGGTAGCATGAAAATCCCGGATCAGCGCTGGATCGCCGGCATATCGAGATGCGAGCGGGGCTCGGCTTGCTTTGTCTCGCACGAGCTCCAGCGCGAACATGGCGCCAATCCCGCGTACCTCCCCCACGACCTCATGTCGGCGAGACAGCTCCCCCAACCCTTGACGCAGCCAGCCCTCAATTTCCCTCGCGCGTTCGAACAGGCGCTCATCACGATAGACCTCCTGCGCCGCGAGGCCTGCGGCTACAGCAAGCGGATGCCCTGAGAATGTGTGGCCGCACCACAGGATGTTCGTGTCGAAGTGCCGCGCGAACGACTCCCGGATCAGCACTCCCCCGAGGGGAACGTAGGCAGAGGTTACACCTTTGGCAAAAACGATCATGTCTGGCGTGACCCCAAAGGTCTGCGCCGCAAACGCCGCTCCGGTCCGCCCGAATCCAGTCATCACTTCGTCAAAGATGAGCATGATGTGGTACCGCTCAGTGATTCGCCGAACGCCCTCAAGGTAACCGTTTGGATAGATAATTACACCGTTGGTACCGACCACCGGTTCGAGAACAACTGCTGCTACGTGCTCCGGTCCCTCAAGCTTGAGAACCTCTTCGAGGTGATCAAGTGCCCGCCGGGTTTCCTCAGTTGGGTCTGAACTGAAGAACGGGCTCCGGTAAGGGTAGGGCGTGAAGAAGTGAATCACCCCCGGAATACCCGGTTCGACGGCGAAGCGGCGGTCATCCCCTGTCAGCGTTCCCGCGCCGAAGGTGGAACCGTGGTAAGATCGATACGCCGCAAGTACCTTGGGGCGTCCAGTGATAAGGCGTGCCATCTTGATGGCATCCTCGTTCGCCTCCGCTCCTCCTGTGGTGAAGAACACACGACCACCCTCCGCCCAGGGCGCCATCTTAATAAGCATTTCTGCCAACTCGGCCCGCACGTCGTTGAAGAACGAGGGCGGCACGTAGCAAAGCCGCTCCGCCTGCATTTTGATGGCCTGGACCACTCTGGGATGCCCGTGGCCAAGATTCACCGCCACTAGCCCAGCAGTGAAGTCTAGATAGCGCCTACCCTCCATATCGTAAAGGAAGCAACCCTCGCCACGGACCATAACTGGGGGCTTCAGCCCCGCCTGGGCCGACCACGGAGTTAGCACATACCGTGCGTGCAAGGCATGGTAATCCACCGAAGCGTCTGTCATACGGAACTTCACCCCTTTGCGCTATTCCCTTTGGCTATCCCGTCCTTTCACTACTGGAGTACCTATCGTGAATTGTTGCAACCCTCAGCGTGTAGCCTCGATGCCGTCTCGCCGAGTCCCACTCGACCATACCTCTGAAGAGCCGCTCAACAATCGTAAGCCATTTAGAACCACCGGACAGTCACGACCTTCTTATCGGTGAAGAACTCAATGGCATCTCGCCCGTGGGCTTTGAGATCACCAAAAAATGACTCCTTAATCCCACCAAACGTGAAAAATGCCATAGGCGCGGCGATGCCGACATTGATCCCTAACATGCTACACTCGGCCCGGTACTTAAACTCTCGCGCCCATCTCCCATTTTGCGTGAAGATACAGGCCATGTTGCCGTATCGGTTCCGCCTAATAATCTGTAAGGCTTCTTCAAGATCCCTGACGCGGATGATGCTGGCCACAGGGCCAAAGATTTCCTCGTTCGCGATCGTCATGTCCGGTGTGACCTCATCAAAAATCGTCGGTCCAAGGAAATACCCATGGGGGTAACCCTCCACGCGGACCTTCCGCCCGTCCAGGACAAGCTTCGCGCCCTCCTCAATGCCCTTCTGGATATAACCGAGTACCCGCTGCTTATGGCGGAGGGAAATCAAGGGACCCATCTGCACGCCCTCTTCCATGCCATACCCGACCTTGATCTGTGAGGCCTCCTCGACGAAGCGATCCCGCAGAGATTTGTAAACATCACCCACGGCCAAAATGACGCTGCCCGAGAGGCATCGCTCTCCTGCGGCGCCGAAGCACGACGTAACCAGCGCTTGAACCGTGTGCTCCAATACGGCATCAGGCATCACAACTAGAAAGTTCTTGGCACCGCCCAGCGCCTGGACCCGCTTGCCGTACTCTGCAGCCCTACGGTAGACATACCTAGCGACGGGCGTCGAGCCCACGAAGCAGATGCCGTTGACCCCAGGGTCCTCAAGCAGCACGTCGACCACGTCCTTCGCCCCATTGATGAGGTTAAGGACCCCGGGAGGGAAGCCGACGTCGTGGACGATGCCGAAGATGAGGTTCTGAGTACAAGGCACCTGCTCGGAAGGTTTAATGATGCAAGTGTTCCCCGTAGCCACAGCGTACGGCGCGAACCACCATGGTACCATACCCGGGAAATTGAAGGGCCCAATTACGGCGAAGACTCCGATTGGCTGACGTTCCGCTATACAGTCTATTCCCTTGGCGACATCCTCCAAGTTATAGCCCATCATTAGCGAGGGGATCCCGCATGCCACCTCTACGTTCTCAATCATCCGCCGGACCTCGCCCCGCGCGTCTCCAATCGTTTTCCCCTCTTCCTCAACGATCATCCGTGAGATTTCTTCGAACCGATCCTCCAGTGCGTTCTTGAGCCGGAATAGGTAACGCGCGCGTTCAACAGGCGGCGTTTCGCGCCACGCCTGAAAAGCTGTTCTCGCGTGTCCGATTGCTGCTTGCACCTCCGCCGACGTGGAGAAGGGCACACGGGCGATGACTTCGTCCGTTGCCGGATTCCGAACGTCCCCCCAATTCTCCGATTTGGAGGCGATCCATTCCCCCCCGTAGTAGTTGGACAGTGTTCTCATAGTCGACGTACCCCCTTACACCCCAAGGTAGGCCTTCTTCACATTCGGGTCGGCCAAAAGAGCGGCGCTGGTGCCGCTAAGGACAATTCGTCCATTCTCCAAGACATAACCCCGGTGCGCAAGCTCTAGCGCTTTGCGCACGTTCTGCTCCACTAACAGAATAGTGATGCCTTCTTCCAGCAACCTGCCAATACATCCAAACACTGTGGAGACAACGGCTGGGGCCAAGCCTAGTGATGGTTCATCCATCATCAAGAGCCTGGGCCGAGACATGAGAGCACGTCCGATGACCAACATCTGCTGCTCCCCGCCACTAAGCGTGCCTGCCAGTTGGGTTTGGCGCTCCTTGAGGATAGGGAACAGCGTATAGACCCACTCGAGCGTTTCCACCATCCGTGCCCGGCGTGTCTCCAAGAAGGCCCCAAGCTCGAGATTTTCAGCAACCGTCATATAAGGAAACACTTTGCGCCCCTCCGGGACGAGCGCGAGTCCTCGGGCTACAATGGCATGAGGCGGCATTCCATCAATGCGAACTCCCTCCAATATGATACGACCTCCGGAAGGCCGAAGAAGTCCTGCGATCGTTTTCAGCAACGTGGACTTGCCAGCCCCGTTTGCACCCACCAACGCCACCAGCTCTCCGCGTCGCACCACAAGCGAGACGTCCCAAAGAACCTGTAGACTGTTGTACCCACCACTGATACCGGAAACCTCAAGCATACTCCTCACCTAGATAGGCTTCAATGACTCGGGGGTTACTCGCCACCTCTCGGGGAGAACCCTCCGCTATCTTCTCCCCGTGATGCAGGACGATGATCCGCTGACATAGGCCCATGATCGCCCTCATGACGTGCTCAACCACAACCAGGGTGATTCCACGTTCCTCGTTGATCCGGCGCAGGACCTCCATGGACTCCTCTACCTCGACAGGGTTCAGCCCAGCCATCAGCTCATCAAGTAACAGCAACTTGGGATGCGTGGCCAACGCCGTGGCGAGCTCTAATCGCTTCTTGTACGCTGTAGTCAGATTGCGGGCCAGCGTAGACCGAAAACGTTCCAAGCCCGTGAACTCGAGCAGCTCCTCCACCTCATCTTCCTGCCGCGAGCTGATGCGCAAACTAGGCTGTCTCGAGATTAATCCGGTGAGTACGTGCTCACGGACAGATAGAGAACCAAAGACCCGAACGATCTGAAATGTCCGAGCAATACCCCGCCGATTTACCTCATGCGGTCGGAGCCCGTCGATGCGAGTATTTTCTAGCAGGACCACTCCAGATGTGGGCCGATACTCTCCGCTGATGACATTAAAGGTCGTCGTCTTTCCGGCTCCGTTGGGTCCGATGATCCCCAGACGTTCGCCGGGCAGGACCCCAAACGTTAGATCTTTCACGGCCAATACGCCGCCGAAAGCCTTACTCAGACCCTCAACCTGCAGTATCATCGCTATACCAGCCTCCCAAAGAGACGGACAGCGATCCCGGCCAAGCCCTTCGGCTCGAAGAGCAGGATTGTGAGGAGCGCTACCGCCCACACGATGAACCGCAGCTCAGGGGCGAACCGCATCAGCTCGAGAATGAAGGTCACGATGCCCGCGCCGAGCATAGGGCCAAATAATGTGCCTGTCCCACCAACCAGCGTCATGATCACTATCATCTCCGAGGTCATCCACGTAAATGTGGAGGGGTGCAGAAGGCGGAAGAAGTGAGCAAACAGACTGCCTGTCATCCCGGCCAACCCGGCGCTGATACTAAAGGACAACACCTTGTATGCGGCTGTATTTATCCCAATGGACTCGGCCAGTACCTCATCTTCCCTAATAGCCACGAAGAGGCGGCCGAGCCTAGATCGTACGAGGATGTAGAGGAAGCCCACTACCGCCACAAGGAAAGCCAAAGCCAGATAATAGTAAATCCGCAGGCTGCCGAAATCGACGACCCCCAGGATCGGGAGGTTGAATCCTTCTGGAGGGCGGATCCCGCTTAACCCTAGGGGACCTCCGGTCAGCGCCACTGAGTTGAGGAAGACTAGGTACACAAAATGAGCAAAGAAGAAGGTGGTTACGGCAAAATATGCCCCTCGCAACTTGAGCGCCGGAAATCCCACGCCGCCTGCGAGCACGAAGACGAACACCCCTGTCAGCGGGAATGCCACCCAAAATGGCAAGCCTGCCCTAAGCGTGATCAGGGCCGATGTATACGCTCCGATGCCGTAGAACGCCCCATGCGCGAAAGATAGCTGACCAGTATAGCCGAGCAAGAGATCGTAGCTCGCGGCCAGAGCAGCAAACAGGAAGGCCAAAACCATAACATATATCACATAGTCTGTTGCACCCATAGGCACAGAAAGGAACAGCAAAGCGACAACTGTGGCCGCACCCAGCACGAGAATCCGCCGAAGAGACACTTGGCGGGACAGTAATGTCGTCACCACCTATACCCTCCCGAATAACCCCCTCGGCCTGAGTAGTAGGACGAGGATCAGGATAAAGAACGAGAAGCCATGCTGGTATGCGGAGGAGATGAACGTCGCACCCAGACTCTCCACCACTCCCAGGAGGCCTCCCGCGATTAGCACCCCTTGTACGCTCCCTAACCCGCCCAGGATGACTACCACAAGAGCCTTGAGCAATGGTAGATCTCCCATCGCCGGGTAAACCGCGTAGAGAGGAGAAATCAGAGCCGCCGCCGTACCAGAAAGCGCTCCACCTAGCGAGAAGACGAGAGAACTGACGGTATCAATGTTGATACCCACGAGCTGGGCTGCTTCCCGATCTTGTGAGGCTGCCCGAATTGCTTTTCCAGGTTTGGTACGCCAAACGAAGAGGTTTACCAGTATGAAGAGGAGCAAGGAGAGTACAAGCACAAGTAACCTCTGGCGACTAAACTGCAGACCAAAGAACACAACTTCGCCGCCAACATACAGGGGAAGGAACCTGGCTTTGGGAGTCCACAGCCATACAGCTACATTGACCAGGAGGAAAAAAAGTGCAATCGCGGAAAGGAGCAGGTTTAATGTCATCCCCCTCATTCGTCGGTAGAGAAGCTTCTCAAAGCTAAACCCCAGAACTGCACCCGCTCCCATTGCGGCGAACAGGCCAAGGAACCAGGGCAGATTAGCCGATACGACGACAAAGTATCCTATATAAGCGGCAACGACGTAAATACCTCCCTGACTGAATTCCGGGACGTCCGTAATACTCCAGATCAGGTTAAGACCCAAAGCCATCAGGGCGTAAATTGCACCCATGATGAGGCCGTTGACTGTCTGAAAAACGACATTTTGCATCATGCGTCAACGCCCCGTGTCACGCAGGACGAGAACTACTCTTTAACCACCTTTCTCTCTCCCTTCACCCACTGAATCAGCCACGGGCTATATCTGCCCTGATTCTTGTATCCGTTAAAATCCTCGAATTTAATGAATCCCTGAAGCCCCTGGAACTGGATGCGCTTCATCGCGTCCCTTATCTTTACCGGGTCAAGACTCTGCGCCTTTTCGATTGCCCTTGCGACTGCCCACATGGCATCGTATCCGTAGATGATCGCATAGTGCATAGGGGCCCCGAACTTCTTCTTCACGCGATCGGCGAACTGCTGAGGGACGCTGCCCCACAGGGCAATGCTGTACGTCCCTTCTAGGACATCAGCACCGGCGGCCTTGAGCATCTCCATCTCGCTCATCTCCTCAGAACCGATAAACTTGATCCTGGGAGTGAGCCCGAACTCCTTGGCCTGCTTCAGGATCAGCGCCCCCTCCGGTGTCACGCCAACGTAGAAGACGATGTCGGGTGCAGCGGTCTTTACTTGCGTCAGGTGCACGGAGAAATCTGTTGTCCCACGTTCGAAGAAAGCTTTGACTGTGGTCTTTACGCCTTGCTTGCTTAGCTCATTCTCAAAGGCCTGCACGAACCCCCGCCCGTAGTCGTCGTTGATCGCCACAAATCCCGCCGTCTTTGGCTTGAAGATCTTTACCAGCTTCGGCGCCACCAGTGGAGCCATCATCCCTACGCTCGGACGTGCCCTGAAGTAGAAGGGATGACCTGGGCTTGTCACTTTGTCTGCGGCACACTCGATGGTTAACCCGGGGACCTTTAACTCGTCAAGAAGGTCGGCTACGGCGACGCAGACCGAGCTGCAGTGGGAGCCTAACACGGCAACGACCTTATCCACTAAGACGAGCTTGCGGACGTTGGCTACGCCCTCCGTTGGCTCACAGCGATCGTCGTATCGAACGATTTCAACCCGGTACCGCTTTCCGCCAACCGTGATTCCTTTGGCGTTGATTTCCTCCAAGGCCAGTTGGATCCCTCTCCAACCATTGATGCCAAACTCAGCAGCAGCCCCCGTAAACGGGGCCGTGTAGCCCACCTTGATTGTTTGCGGGGTAGCTGCGAGCGCTTGCCGGATCACCTGACCTCCCGTGGCCCAGGAGACCAGGCTGTTTACGAAGATCATCATGGGTGAACTCGCAACCTCGGTGCACTCTCCTGAACGCCCCCTTGCAAGAGTTTCACGGAGCTGCAGCGTCCCGCTGCTTCCCAACAACGCGACGGTCAGAAAAACAACCGCAAGGACCACACCTCTAGTCGCCCAGCGCATCCTTTCCACCTCCCACCTTTATGGAAAACGGGCGAAGGAGAAAGTGGCCCTGAGTACAACAACAAATACTCGTTCGGAAGTGACCAGCAACACACGATACTATCAATAGGTTCTAGGCACTTTCAATAAGCCAAAGGCATAAATGGCTTGACATATTCTTGTGCCTTTTGCACAATAACTTCGTAGGGAGTATGAAAGGGGGGATAAGAGTGGCGATCACAGTCAGGGAGGCGCTAACTCTCGACGCGCTACGCGCAGTCAAAATTATCGCGGGACACAAGGGGCTCGACCGACAGATCCGATGGGTGCACATAATCGATATCCCTGAGATTCTTCCGTGGCTTCGAGGGGGAGAGCTTCTCCTCACCACTGGCTTTGGGTTTCCTAGGGACGCGGCAACACAGACTGCTATCATTCGCGCCTTGAACGAGATACAACTGGCCGGTGTGCTCTTCGAGACCGGAAAGTTCATTAAGAAAGTGCCCTCAGCCGTGTTGAAGGAGGCAGAACAACTTTGTTTTGCTCGGATCGAAATGAGACAAATGCCCCCTGAAATTTTGTGAGGGTTCTGGTTGCCTCCCGGGCTCATGGGGGTAAGATAAAATGGGACGGGAGGTGCGTCGGAGTGATGAGCCAAAGCGATGCCCTGGGTGGAGGGAGAGGACACCGGCGGTGGACCGCCGAGGAGAAGCTGCGAATCTTGCAGGAGGCCAGACAGGCAGGCCAGAGCGTGAGCGAAGTGTGCCGTCGGTATCAGATT
>Ga0272449_1003787_pt1 | contig 12750 bp, 10 predicted proteins | sample YNPCB0241_FD_198679 | JGI IMG/M metagenome (GOLD analysis project Ga0272449, IMG submission 198679) | Hot spring sediment microbial communities from Yellowstone National Park, WY, United States - YNP-CB-024-1 | ecosystem: Environmental > Aquatic > Thermal springs > Hot (42-90C) > Sediment...
GGCTCAGAATGACAAAATAATAAGTTCAGGATGACAAAAAACGCTCAGACTTTGTCCTGAGCTGAAGTCCTGAGCCAAAGCCTTGGTCCGAAGCCCTGAATTAAAGCCCTGAGCTTATGCTAAGAATCAACGAAGGAATGACCTCTTTTTGTTCCCCTTTTATATGTCCCCCTTCATTTTCTTTGTCACCCTGAGGCGTTAGCCGAAGGGTCTTCTGAGGGGATTCTTCGCCTTCGGCTCAGAATGACAAAAAGGGGGTCAGACGATGTCCTGAGCCGAAGCCCTGAGCCAAAGCCTTGGTCCGAAGCCCTGAGCCGAAGCCTTGAGCTTCAGCGAAGGGTCAGCGAAGGGTCTGGCAAGGGGAAGCAAAGAAATGACAGATTAAGACGCTCATAATGACTCCGATGACAAAATAGTCCAAAACATAATTTTCTATCGGCAATTTCAGAAGTTTTTTAAAACTTGACAAAAAAGATAACATCTTATAGAATATCTTAAACTTAGACCTGAAAGTCTGGATTTTTAATTTGATTAAATAGAATTCAGTGGTCATGAAGGCCACGGTTTGGGGCAGAAGCCTTAAGCCGTGGCTTTTTTATTTGAATATGATGATAGCTGAAATAAATAAAATCTCTTACTGGAATGAATATGCAAGATGGTATAAGCTCTGGCGTGAACATAACAATTATCATGACCCAATAAAAAATTTTCTTCTAAAATTTATTCATCCAGGCATAAAAGTTCTTGATATAGGTGCAGGAGATGGCATATTAAGCTTTCCTCTGATTGAAAATGGATGCAATGTAACTGCTCTTGAACCTTCCAAATCAATGCAAAGCTACTTACTTGAAAATGCAAAAAATTATAAAATTCCAATTTATATTGATTCAAGAAAATTTGAAGATTTGGATTCTCATGAAATATCAAAATTTGACCTTGCATTGGCATGTAACAGTTTACATCTTACCGAATATGGAATTGAAGGGGCTCTATATAAAATTTTTGACTCAAAGATTAAAAATGTATTTCTTGTTACGGAAAAAATATTTTCTATTGAAAAATTTCAGGGTCTTTATCCTGAATACGCTCTTTATTTTTCCTATTCCTATCTATGTGAAAGCTCCTTTGCCTATCACTGCCCTGAAGAACTTTTTGCTCACTGGGAATGTAAATACAAAAGAAAGCTTTTCAAGTGGGAAAAAATCAAACTTCTAAGTATGGCTACATTTGAAAGAAAACACCTCTGGCTAAAAGATTATGCAGTTGTAAATATATTTTACTGGAGGAGGGAGAGATGATTTTCATTATCCTATTTTTATTTATCCTTATTTTTCCTGTCTTTGCAAATTCAGAGGAACTTTCAAGAATCTATCAACTTGATGAAATTACAGTCACAGAGGAAAAAGTTAAAGAAGAACAACAAACTTCAAATTCTACAGTAGTTATTCCCGAATTGCTTTTACAAGGAATTAGTTCAAATCTTGATGGAGCATTATTTAGACAACCAGGTGTAGATGTTCAAAGGCTTCAAGAAATTGGAGGTGCCCTTGATGATGACTCAATCAAAATAAGAGGATTTGGAGCAAGAAGAATAACTCTTGCAATGGATGGAAGAACTTTAAATACACCTGGCACAGCAGGTGGCTACTTTATTGACTGGACAACGATTCCTCTCACAAACATTGAGAAAATTTATATAATAAAAGGAGTAAGTGACCCAAGATATGGGAATACTTTGGGTGGTGTAATAAATCTTGTAACAAAAAAACCTTCAGAAAAGCCTGTTTTTGAATTTCAGGCAATGAAAGGAAAATATGATACTGATAAATTAAGCTTTTTCCACTCATGGAAACCATCAAATTTTGAATACTCAATTGGTGGGAACTATGTAAAAAGTGATGGGTATCTTAGAAATGGTAATTTTGAAGTCAAAAATGTCACTATTTATGCTGGCTATAGTCTTCCATGGGATGGAAAAATAAAAACAAATCTTGCCTATTCATGGGTTAAAAAGGGATTTATCGTAAATAACAGAAAATCAAAGGATTATGATTCGCCAGATTATGATAAACCTCTTGATGATAGATATCCTGCCTCTGATGGTGAAATCATGTATGGTGGGATGGGTGCTTATCCTGAAGATGGAAGCTGGTGGAAAAGGGAAAGATTTAATTTTGACATAGGTTATGAACAAGCTTTGTTTGGTGGTTTTTTTGACATAAGATTGTGGAAAAATTATGCTGAAAGAGAAGCCTACAATACGAGAAAATCATTAAATAGAGTATTTCATAAAAAATGGTTTGATGATAAATCCTATGGAATGGATGGTTCTTATAAAATTACACTCGGCAGTCATGATATAGCCTTTGGCTTTGATTATACAAGATTTAAAGATGCGGGAGATAAAAATTATTCTGATGACTTCAGAGCACCTTTTAGAAACGACAACTATGTAAATTCAAAAATCTTCGGAATTTATCTGATGGATGATTATCATATCTCAAAGAATTTCACAGTAACTCCGGGAATTAGATATTCTTACTATGAAGGTAAAGCTGGTCCTGCAGGAAAACTTGAGGAAATAAAAGACATATCAATGGATGGAATTGTACCATCATTGAAATTTACTTATAACTATGATAAAAATTCTCTGGTTTATTTAAGTTTTGCAAGAGCATTAAGAATGCCAACACCACCTGAACATTACTGGCATTACTCTCCAGATGCTGGTGTATATACAGGAGAATTACCCTTTAAGAAGGAGGACGGATTTATGGTTCAGGGTGGATGGAAAGCAGAGTTGCCAACAAAAACTTCAATTGAAATAAGTCCTTACTATTATAAGATTAATAATTTTATATATTTTGACCTTATAAATTTCGTCTCATATAATATAGACAGAGCAACAATCTATGGAATTGAATTTGAATTAGCTCAACAGCTTGGGATGGGATTTTCTGCCTTTGCTAATTATTCTTTTCAAAAAAGTAAAACCAAAGGTGACCCTTTCATTTCTAACTTTGTAGCTCCCGAAGACAGAGATTTTCATGAAATCCCCGGACTTCCAGAACATAAAATAAATCTTGGCTTGCAATATAAAGGTTCTAAAGGCGAAAAAGTTACGCTATATGGAAGATATGTTTCATCTCAAAAAGTCATATACAATAATAATATGCTTTATAATACAGATTTAAGAATACGAACTCAAAAGTCATATTTCACTGCTGACTTAGAGGCTGCTTATCCAATAACGAAAAATTTCCACATTCTTGGATATCTTCATAACATATTTGATAAAAACTATCAAGAGAGATTTGGCTATCCTGCAGCAGGAAGAAACTGGGGTATTGGGATAAGAGGAATTTTTTAGTTGAGTTTTAAAAAATTTTTATTTCTTTTATTAGCTTTATCAATTCTTTCTTGCAGGTCAGAGCCTGAGGAAAATGCCTTAATTGTTGCCTTAGACTCTGAACCTGCAAAAATTAATCCTCTGTTTCTTACAGACTTAAACTCTCATATGATTTCTAATTTGCTATTTCGGGGACTTATAAAAATAGATGAACAGGGCAATCCTCAGCCAGAACTTGCCCAATCATGGGAGATTAGAAACAATGGAATGGAAATTATATTTTATTTAAGAAAAAATATTTACTGGCATGATGGGATGAAATTTTCATCAAGAGATGTGATATTTACTTATAATTTATTAAATTCACAAAATGTAGCATCTCCAAGAAAAGGACTGTTTGGGCCTATAAAGGAAATTAAAGCCTTAGATTCAGATACTCTGGTTATTCGTTATTCTGAACCCTATGGTTCCATTTTTGAAGCCTTCACATTCGGTATTTTGCCAGAACATATTGGATTAAAGGTGCTTGAACCTAATTTTGATACTAAACCCATTGGCACAGGACCATATAAAATTAGAGAGTGGAAAAAGGGCGAGTATATTTTGCTTGAACATTTTGAAAAGTATCATCAAACTCCACCAAAAATTAAAAAAATTATTTTAAAATTTATACCTGACCAGACTACAAAATATCTTGAATTAAAATCTGGGAAAATTCATGTAGCAGAACTCCCAGCTCATTTTAAAGCTGATGAATTACTTGGCAGATATAAAAAATATAAAGCTGAATCCTTTCGTTATGTATGTCTTGGCTTTGATTTAAACAAAAAGCCTTTTAATGATGAAACATTCAGGAAGGCAATTGCTCATTCAATTAACAAAGAAGAATTAATAAATGTTGCAACCTTGGGTGAAGGCTCGATATCAACAGGACCCTATCCAAAGGGTGTATGGTATTTTAATCAGGATGTCAAGCCCTTTCAGTATAATCCTGAAATAGCAAAAAAGATATTAAAAGAAATGGGACTGCAAAATCTTAAATTTGGTTTATACATAAACAATGAAAATAAAGAAGCCATTAAAGCTTCTCAATATATAAAGGAAAATTTGAAAAATTTAGGAATAGATTTGGAAATAAGGCTTTTTGATTGGCAAACTTTCAGACACCGAATAATTGAAGAAAAAAATTTCGATGCAGTAATTCTTTCAAGAGCTTATCTTTGGGATCCTGATATTTATGACCTCTGGCATTCCTCAAAAACTGAAAAAGGACAATGGAACTTTTTCTCCTTTAAAGATAAAGAATTAGACAGACTTCTTGAATTAGGTCGAAAAACAGTTAATTTTAAGGAAAGAAAAATTATATATCAAAAAGTTCACAGGCTTTTATATGAAAAACAAGCCTGTGTTTTTCTTTATGAAACTCCTTTAATATTTTATGCAGATAAAAAAATAAAGGGGATCAAACCATCGCCACTTGGTTTGCTTTATGATATTGAAAAATGGGAGAAAGAATGAATAATTTACAATTTTATACAATTTTTCACATTTCCTATGGAATATTGTAAATTTATAATTTCTAATGCTTATTTATTAATAGTTTACAAAAAATCTCAATTATATCGTTTATTTTTATTTTTTCTTGTTTTATTCCCAAATAAAAAATCCTTTTAAGTGAATACCTATGGTATTATTGTATTTTAGATATTTTTTGAGGCTGTTCAATAACGGGAGAGATTTATGTAAATAAGCAGGGCTGAGAAAATTTTAAAAGTCTTCAGTAAAAATTTATCAGTTCATAATGTTGCGGTAATAGGAAAAAATTAAGTTTTTGAACAGTCTCGTACTAAGAATTTAAAGAGGAAAAGCTTTTACTCATCAGGCTGCGTATAATAGTTCAATATGTTCGTCAATCTGATCAGCGATTCTTTCAATATCTTTCCATTCAGCTTTTTTGCCTATTGTATTTGATAGTATTATTTTTAATTCCTTCTTAATTTGTGCTCTCAGGGATTCTTTCTTATTCCAATCAACGATTTTGATAAAATAGCCCAATCTATTTATAATCTCCTTTGCAACATACTTTATCTCCTCCTCATTGTCAAAAAATTCTTTTTCTTTTAATAGCATGTCATAAAAAGCAAGCTCTTCTTCTGTCAAAGCTAATTTTTTACCTTCATCTAATTTCTTTCTTATCTCCTTTGCGATTTCTATTAATTCATCAATAATTTCTGCGGTATTAAGAAGTTTCATATTGTATTTCTCTATCAAGGACTTTAGCATTTCATATAAAGACTTATACCTGAACGGGTTTGTTTTAATTCTTATTTTAATTTCGTCATTTAATATTTTGATAAGTAAATCAAGGGCATAGTTTTTTTGCTGAATATTTTTAAATTTAGCAAGAAAGCTTTCATCAAGAATGGAAAGATTGGGTTTTTCTTTCTGAATAAGAGAAAATATATCAACAGGTTCTTCGGCAGAGACACTTTTTGAAATAAGCTGACTAATTTCATACTCCAGTTCTCTTGATATTTCAGCCTGTTTGACTGAATATTTCACTATCATTTTTTTAATCATTTCAAAAAATCTAATTTCATCCTTTATCATGATAGTTTCTGGATGAGGACTTGCAAGAGCATAAATTTTTTTAAGGGTGAGATAATTCTTTATAAACTTTTGTTTTTGTTCTTCTTCAAGCATATTGTATGCTGAAACAGTAAGTTGAGCAAGTTCTTCAGGAGTTAAATTTTTCCATGACTTGTAATCCAATCCATAAAACATTGAAGAGACAATATCATACTTTTCTTTCATAATTTCAATTACTTTATTTAAATCAGTAAAAACATTTTGAATCGTTTCAACTGAATACTGGCTTAAGGATTTTCTTAAATCATCAGCAATTCCAATATAATCAACAATTAATCCAGCTGGTTTATCTTTAAAAACTCTGTTTACCCTTGCTATTGCCTGAACAAGGCTGTGATTTTTCATAGGTTTGTCAAAGTACATTGTATGAAGACAGGGAACATCAAAGCCAGTTAAAAGCATATCAACTACAATAACCATTTTGGGGTCCTTTTCAGGATTTTTGAAATCATTAAGGATTTCTTCCATCTCGGTTTTATTTCTTATATGGGGATAAAACTCTTCAGGGTCTTTTTGTTTGTTGCCTGACATTATTACTTCAATAGAAGGTGACTCAGGAATTCTCTTTATTGCATTAAAAAGTTCAACAGCAACTTTTCTTGAAATCACAACTATCATTGCTTTTCCTTCAAGTTCTTGAATTCTTTTATTAAAGTGTTTGACTATATCATCTGCTATTTTTTCAAGTCTTTCAGTGTTTAGGATTAATTTTTCAATTCGTGCATATTTTTTCTTTAAACTTTCTTTCATTTGAGGTTCAAGAGCCTCTGAAATTTCTTCAAATTCCTCATCTATGAATTCATTGGTCAAATGTAAGGGGATTAATCTCGCCTCATAAAAAATAGGAACAACTATTTTATGCCTTAATGCCTTATCTATTGAATAAATACTTATTGGTTCTCCGAAGACAAGATAAGTATCTCTATCATGCAGTTCAATAGGAGTTGCAGTAAATCCCATAAATGAAGCATTGGGAATAGCTTTCCTTAAATTTCTTGCAAGTTCTCTATATTGACTTCTATGTGCTTCGTCAGCAATTATAATGATATTTTTTCTATCTGTAAGCAAAGGATACTCATTCTGAGCTCTTTGTCCAAATTTTTGAATTGTGGCAAATACTATTCCTCCTGCCTTTTTCATTATTGTTTCTTGTAAATCTTTGATACTTTCTGCCTGTTTCACAATGGGCATCTGCGAGAATAAACCATAGAGTTGTTCATCAAGGTCCTTTCTGTCTGTGATAAAAAGTAATAAAGGATTTTCAAGTTCCTTTATTTTTAAGACCTTTCTTGCATAAAAAAGCATTGTAAGAGATTTACCAGAGCCTTGCGTATGCCAGACAACTCCAATTCTTCTTTCTTCAGGATTTTTACCATCTAATACAGATTTAATGCTTTTTTCAACTGCTTTTTTGACTGCATAAAACTGGTGAAAAGCCGCTATTTTTTTAATAAAACTCTCACCATCTTTCTCATAAAAAACAAAGTCATTTACAAATTCCAGTATATGCTCTTTTTTAAAAAGTCCTTTTATCAAAATTTCTAAAGAGTTTAATTCTCTGCCGTTGTAAAAATAACGGTAGCGTCCTTCAGAGATTTCTTCAACTTTAAGGTCATCGTCGCTCAGAATACCTTCTCATACAAAAAACCTTTCCCAATCACTTGTTGGAGAACCATATTTTGTTTCGTAACCATCAGATGCAACAATTATTTGACAATAAAGATAAAGTTGAGGGATATCCCTAATTTTAAATTTATGGTCTAAAAAGGCATCTTTTGCAGTTTCATTGGCATTGAAACTTTTGAGTTCAAAAACTGCAACTGGTAAACCATTTATAAATAAAACAACATCAGGTATTCTGTATTTGTCTTTCTCATATTGATATTCAACCTTAAATTGATTTGCCAGTAGAAATTCGTTATTTTCAGAATTTTCAAAATCTAAAATTCTTACACTCCTTGTCCTTTCCTCTGTACTATCTCTGAATGTCAGTTTTACTCCATGTGTTAAAAGCTCATAAAATATTTTCCCTTTCATAACAAAATCAGGATGGTCAAATTCAATGACTTTTTTATAGACCTCTTCAGCAAGAGTATCAGTAAGCCAGGGATTTATTCGCTTTACCGCATTTATAAAACTTTTCTTTAAAACACAATGCCTGTAAGATTCCCTTTCCCCATTGTCAGGTATAAGTTCCGAGCCGTGAATATAGTAATAGCCAATCTCCTTAAACCAGTTTATTGCAGGTTGTTCAACGAGGTAGTTTTCGGTAAGATTTGACATTCCCAATTCTTTTAGATGCCTCCAAAATTGTAATTCCAACAATTTCGTCGTCTTTATATCTTATCAATATGCCATCCTTTGTCATCTCTGTATCTGTCGCTTGCTGAGGTCTTTTAAAACTAATATACAACACATCAGCACTTTCATCATAATCTATCCACATCTTTTTATATGGAAAACTTAAAATGGAAGGGATAGCCTTAAAAATTAGCTCCAAAAATTCTTTTTCCTTTATTGTCTTTGCCATATTATCTCCTCCTTTTCTAATTTTATCTTAGATGTAAAAAAAGCAGTAATTATAAAGCCATCAGATCCAGATAACTCTTTATAGACTACTGCTAAGAATTTTTTCTCATCCTTCTTCCTCAAAGCAATAAGTGCATTTCTATAGCCTTTTATAACAAAATCCGGGTCTTCAATGCACATTAAAACTTCGTCATAATATCCTGCTAAATCATCATGGTTTTCAACAATATGTATCCATCTTTCTTCGGTTAATCTTATTTGGACTCCATTTTTTGACCTAACACTTTCCATCATATCTCCTCTAACCTTAATTTACCAAAAACAAGCAATGGCAAAAGTGTATCCCTGATTTTCCGGAGGGTCATTATTTGCTTTTGGTTGAGTATGATTTTTTGAAATAGAGGCTCAACGAGAGAGTGGAAAGATTGAAGGATGGGGGATGGGGGAAAAAGGATAAGAAAATTTTCTAAATCTTCTTTTGTGATAGCATCATAGGTAGTTCCTTTTTCAAAGGATTTTAAAAGATCTTTATTAGAAATTAAATGAATATATAAAAATGCCCAATAAATACTTCGTATTGCAGCTATACCTCTTCCAATTATGTATTCTTTATCAGCTAAATTTAATTCTCCTACTGGTGCTCTGACAGTTATTAAGACATCGCAAAGTTTTGCTAATTTACCATCACATGAACAAAAGACCGTACTTTCTGGAGTATATTTTCCCAATTGACCCTTACCCTGAATAAAAGGTATACCTATCCCTTCTTCATTGTAAAACTTTGAGGGTGGCGATTGCCCCATTATTACTTCAGCTACATCTCCTATTTTCTTCACCTCCCACCCTTTGGGGATCTCTCTTCCCAACTCCTCATTATACACAAATTCGTAGTTCCCTCGCTCTTGCTCGGGACAGGATCTAAATGGCTCAAAGTCAATGAACCAGCTTTTGAAAATTGCCATTGCTGTCTTTTCCAAAATCTCATTCTGCCTTCTCTTATTTTCTATCAAATCATCAAACCAAGATAAAACAGTAGCAATGCGTGATTGTTGGGAGAGGGGAGGAATATATAACGGAAATTCTCCCACAACCTTTGCATTTGTGTTTTGACGAGTAGACCCTTCTGCAATTGAATTAATATAATCTTGCATTTGGGGCGAAGATAAAAAATAAAATGTAAATTTGTTACTAATTTCTCTCTTCTTATCAAATCTCAAAAGGTAGGAGCCAAAAACTAAGGGCTTATCTATAGCATTAAAAACATTAGAATCAATATATCCAATGCTTCCTACATTTGCTATTCTGCTAATTACCAAATCACCCCCTCTCAATGAATACTTACTAATCTTATTAATCTCACACTCAGCATAAGGTATGCTCGAAATATCTACCGAGCCATCTTTCAAATCGGTTTGCCTCAATAGTCTGCAATTCCCATAATCACTTGAAGAAAGTGTAATTCCATATTTCAAATCATAAAAATCCCTAATTTTTTTCGTCTCCCAATCCTTCGGTATCTCTCCGTTTTCCGTTTCTTTAAATTCTGTTTCCCAGCGGAATTTCATTATATTACTCTTCCCTTATTTTATTTTTTAAATCTATATAAAGTGGAGGAATTTCATTGTTTTGGAAATAGTCTGGGAAAAGTTTTAAAGACTTTTCTTTACTAAGTTTCTCATTTGGGTTCAACCCCAGCCTGTTTCGTCCTAACATTCCTTCTAAATCTGGGTCTTGAATTAAAACATTATCAATTCCTAATAATTGTTGCAATTTTAAAATTTCGGTTTTTGCATCAGCATCTAACAAAGCATAGGTATTAATATTGAAATGCTTTAAAATCCGGGCAATAGGTTCTATTGCAGTTTTGCTTCCGCATTCAATAATTGAAATATTTTTTAAATCTATATCTATTCCTAATTTTTCTAATGCTAATTGGCAAGCTATTTTATCAGAAAATCCTTCAACTAAAACAACTTTATCAGCGAAAAATACTTCATTGATATATTCATTAAATTTTGAAGCAAGCTTAACTTCATCAAATTGAGAGGACATTGAAAAAGATATACCAGAAAATACTTTAGTTTCGTCTCCTTCTTTTTTTACAATATGAATGCTTTCAAAATTGCTAATATCTATAAAAGATCTTTCATGTGTTGTATATATAACTTGTAAGCCACTATTTGCTAACTCTTTTAATAACTTATAAAAATGACGGCATCCATGAGGATGAAGGTAAAGCTCTGGTTCTTCAATTGCAATAATTACAGGGTTCCGGACTATTTCTGCATAAGCACGTGCAATTGCAATAGCTAAGGCGCTCTGGGTGCCTGCTCCCATATCTTCTGCGTCATATTCTATATCCCCCTCTTTGAAATATGGCCGCAGATTTTTAAAAACCTCCATGGGATCCATAAGAGAGAGTTTAAGAAAAATATCTAACCCTGTTTGATTTTGAATATGAGACCTTAGAATATTTTCAAAAGGTTTAACAACTGAATAAAGTTTTTCTCTATAGCCATTTTCAAGCAATTTCTTGAATTCCTCTTTTTTTTGTTGCTCAATTTGGGCATTTAAATGTTTCAACAATTTCCCATATAAGGTCCATTGAGAGGAACTTACCTGTTTAGAAGCTTGCCGATCAAGGGATAAATACATTAAAGCAACTTCGTCTTTCATTTCTTTTGAAACCCTCATTACTCTTTCAGGAGAATAAGTTAGTTCATCCTCATTTTTATCAATAGGTACATATTCACAAAAGTTACCATTAAAAGTTAATTTAAATCCATAAACTCTTGTATCACAATTTAACGGATGATCAAAAGACACTTGAATTAATATAGGGTTAACTTTGTTGTATTTATAAAAATCATTATCATCAAATGATTTTATGGTTGGATATGTTTCACCAACAATTAAATCTAAAGCCTTCATAATATTTGATTTTCCAACATTGTTTGCACCTATAAAAGCATTAATCTTATTTAATTCAATCTCTAAATTCTTTATTGAACGAAAATTTTGTATCTTTACTTTTTTAATCATAAGATCCCTCAATATCTGTTTCCTTAAATTCAGTTTCCCAGCGGAATTTAAGCATAGTATTACTTCTCCTTTAATATCTCTTCAATGAAGTGTTTTAATACAGGTATCTTATTCTTTGCAACATCCCAAATAATTTCTGGTTCTATTCCAAAATACTGATGAATTAGTATATTTCTTAAGTCTACAATTTTTCGCCATTCTATCTCAAAATGTATTTTCTTGAAATCTTCTGGCAGTTGCCTAACTGCTTCACCAATAACTTCTAAACATCTTAAAACAGCATAGAACCTCATCTCATCACAAACAAAAGCTTCATAAGCGATATCTTTAGTAAATTTGTCAATTTTGTTAATTTCATTTAGAATATCTTTTAAAATTATCTTTACATCCCGCTTAGACATATAAAACCTCTCTCAGTATCATATCCTTAAGTTCCTCTTTCAAAGCACCTTTCATTATAAGGTCAACCTCTAAACCGAATAATTCCTGAAGAAAGTATTTAAGGTCCATATAATTATCAAATGTTTTACCTTCCTTTTCAAAATCCACAAGAATATCTATATCACTTTTTACTGTTTCTTCACCCCTAACAAAGGAACCAAAAATACCGATCTCTTTTATCTTAAATCTCCCCTTGATAATGAGTTTATAAGTTTCAAGGATTGTTTTTATCTCATTAATATCTTTCATAACTTTTACTTCTCCCCAATCTCTTTTCCTTTAAATTTTTCCTATCGGAAATTAAGCATAACTCATGCCTCTTTATTGCTGCCCATTTATCCCCTTTATGTCTCCTTTGCATCAGCTTTTTAACATTATTGCCAAGTAATTGCCCAATTATCTTTCTTATATTCTTTTTTTCAAAAATCCCATTTCATCGCCTTCTAATTTCCCCCATTAGGCAATTATTAGTCATTTATTAGTCAATTTAGTCAATTTGTAGGCAATACCTTTACCCGCCTTGCCAGATTTGATAAAAATCCCTTTATCAACAAGCTCCCCAAGATCAATAGTTGCCATCTGTCGCGAGATTCCAGAAAGTTTGATGTAGTCTTTATTCGTTATTTTGCCTTTTTCCTTTACATACATAACCGCCTTTATCTGTCTTTCATTCAATCCCATCTTCCTTAAATTCTCTTCATTGTAAATATCCTTGTAAAACCTTACTGAAAAACCGCCCA